>OLHG01000163.1_pt1 | contig 45903 bp, 49 predicted proteins | sample 1605971 | NCBI WGS metagenome assembly OLHG01 (sample SAMN03283289) | human gut metagenome | biome: human-associated habitat; material: feces | host: Homo sapiens | place: Peru | collected 2012 | reverse complement strand
CTCAGGTAACGAACTGGGTGAAGCTTAAATTTGCTGCCATGAATCTGAAAAAGTATGCAAAATGGGTATGGAGGGATAGATACCCTGACCGTTTTTCCTGTATTATATCGCTCGTTTTTTATCCATTTCTCAGAACAAACCCCAGTTTTGCTTGACGCAGAACTGGGGTTTGTCGACACTCTGGGCCGCCTCAACAGAGGCGGCCATAGCTACATTTTGTGGATTCCCCGGAAGACCTTGCTGTAGGAGACAGTCGTTGTTCTCACAGATGACGCGGCATCGTGGTGGCATATTCGTATTTGTCTCCCGCATGATAGCTGATGACATAATAGAGGGCCGTACCGTCCTCCAGGTGCATCAGAGCGGTCATTTTCAGAACGGCGGAGCTGTTTTTTAGATCCAGCAGCTTCTGAACGATGGAATCTGCCATAATTGCTTCGATTTTCACCTCGATTTGGTCCATCTTCAGGTGGTAGCAGCCCTCGTAGAGCTTATAGAGGGAGGTGTCCTCCAGAAGCATAGTGTGCAGGTTCGGGCAGCAGCGCTGGCGGATATAGGCAATCTCGTAGGCCATGGGGATGCCATCCCCCAGGCGGACCCGCTTGACACGGTAGATTTTTTCCCCGTCCTCCAGCGCCATGGCAGATGCGACCTGATTGGGAGGATCGGTCAGAATTTCAATGGAGCGGATTTGCGAAGAAGGGATTTTTCCGAGGCGCTGCATCTGCTCCGTGAAACTCTCATGATATCTGGCAGAAGCGTATTGGGCCTTCTTTTCCCGGACAAAGGTACCGGCGGAGACCTTCCGTTTGATATACCCCTCGGATTCCAGCATGGACAAGGCGCGCCGGACGGTTTCGCGGCTGACACCGTAACGCTGACGCAGCTCCATCTCCGTTTCCATGCGGCTGCCGGGGGCCAGCTCTCCGCTGTCGATCCGCTGGCGAAGCTCCCCATAGATGCGGCTGTAGGTGAAATTGTTTGCCATAGGTCCACCGCCTTTCGACTGTATTATACCGTATCTTGCCGTTTGACGCAAGTGCAATTCCGCCCCGGAAGCTGGGCTTCCGGGGCAGTGGTGCATCACTGGGATTTTAGAAAGACAGGAAGTCCTTTACAGCGTCCTGGGCGGCCTTTTCTACCATCTTATCAATGGAGGTGCCGATGACCAGAATATTGACCTTGGTATCCTTGAATGCACGGAAGTTGGTGGCATTGATGCCACCTTCAGCCAGAGTGGGTACGGTGACGGACTCTACCAGGGCGCACAGGCGCTCCTTGATTTCCGGATGGATCTCCCCGGCAGCGACACCCTCGTAGCTCATACCGGTCATCAATCCGATCATATCGGTACCGACCTCCTGCATCTGTTTGGCGACCTTGGCTACCTCATCAGGGGTTTCGGCGGGAAGGCCAAAGGTGTGCAGGTCGGAATGCTTGCCAATATAGGCATCTACCAGCAGACCGTAGCTGTGGGCCTTCTCCACCAGCTCGGCCAGGTCCTCAATGCAGGATTTGTGAGTATGCAGTCCGTCGGCACCGGCCAGAGCCATCATCGCAAAATCCTCATCCTTCAGAGGCATGGGAACAACCTCTGTAAAGCCTCCGGGAATACCTACGGTAATATAGGTGCCCTTGGGACACACAGCACGGATGCCCCGGGTCACCTCTGCCATCTGTGCCACTGTGATTTCGTGGCGAATCTGTTCGGCGTCGTGCATGGATGTGACGCCTTTATAGCCCCGGGCCAGCGCTACGGCGGGGTGGTTGGGTTCAATCATGGTAACGCCCACATCGCACACGGCTTTCGCCAGGCGGGAGTCGTCGCCGGTGATACCGGTGCTGAGGATTGTGTGGCCGTTGCCCAACTCCAGAGCGTGGGTCACCTTGGCACGGGCTATTTCCATACGCTTGCGCATATCATTGCGAATCATCATAATAGATCCTTCTTTCTTAAAAATTAATTTTCAGCGGTGTTTTTGGTAGCTTTGTTTGCAAAGACAGTAATGGCGAAAGCAATGGCCATGGCTGCCAGCATACAAATGGCAAAGTAAACGCCCTTGCCGGGGTTGGTCATAAACGGAGCGCTGAAGGTCGGTACATAGGCGGTACCCTTCACGTCGAAGAGACCCACCAAGGCACCGGAGATGGTGGAGGCAATCAGTGCGCCCGCAAAGACGACTTTGTTGGAGAACATATAGGGATAGGCGGCTTCTACAAAAGTACCGAAGCCAATGTTGATGATGAAGCCAGGCAGTGCGGCGCTGGCATCGCTCTTTTGACGGGGAAACAAGACATTTGCCAGGGTGATACCGGCAGAAACCATCACAAGGCCGGTCATATCAATGGCGCCTAAGAAGCTGAAACCGGCGGCTTCCATCTCCAGAAGAACAATGGGGAGAATAGCCGCATGGTATACGCCGCCAATGATGGCGGGCCAGATCAGGAGCCCAGCTAGGGCACCAGCAAGAATAGGATTGAAGGCGATGGCGGCGGCAATGACGTCGTTGATGGCGTTGCCCAGCCACAGGGCGATGGGGGCCAGCAAATACATGCCAATCAAGCCGGCTGCCAGACCGCCAAGGCCGCCCGCCGCAATGTTGGCGGTGGTGCCGGGGACTTTCCACTTAAAGCAGGCGATGGCAATGTAGTAGGCGAACACACCGGCCAGGATGCCCGCTGCCAGGCCGCCAATCAAACCGCCGTCGGTGCTCATCAGACCGGCCACAATACCGGCTACGATGCCGACCTCATCCAGACCGGAAATCTGCTTTGCCGCAATGGCGGCGACAATGACTGGGATAGCTCCTACCAGCGTATTGAATACATCCTCTAGGCTGCCCAGTCCGGGGATTTTACTCATTGCCAGTGTCAGTGCCATGGCGATAAAGCCGGGCAGGGATGCCATCATAATGCCCCGGAAATTAATGCGCTTCCAGATGTTGCCCTCCTGTGCCTTGGCACCGGCAGAGGAACCGATGATGGGAGAATACTTGATTTTCCACTCCTTTGCAAGAGCGGAAATAAAAGCTACGGCTCTGGTGCGGTTTGTGGTGCCGGTGGTACCGGAGGCGGAAATCACGTTGCAGCCCATTTTCTGACAATGGCCCATAGAGGTGCCACCGGTGCCGACACAGGGGAGTTTCTTGGCTGCCGCCGCTGTGAGAGAGGCTTCGTTGATGCCTTTGGGATCGCTGCTCATCAGGACAATGCCGTCGATTTCGCCGTTGGCGATTTTCTGGGCCAATTGTGCGTCTACTGCTTTCGCATCCTCGTTGACGGCATTCAGGGGCTTTTCCTCCCCGGTAACCACACCGCCGTTTTCATCCAAAGTATAGAGCTTTGCGGGTGCGTCGGCGGGGATGTTGTCCATAGACCGGCTTGCGCCGATGAACTCCACAAAGCCAACTTCAATACCGGCAGAGCCTGCCTGAGTAAAGATTTCCCGCAGCAAAGCCTTGGGATCGTTGCCACCCTGCATATACAGGTTGCCGCCGCTGGAACCGATGATTGCTATTCGTTTCATGTGTACAACCCTTCCTTTTTTCTCCCGCAGCGCATTCGAAGAAGAAGGTCTCCCTTACGCGCGCACTTCTCCGTATCTGCTGTCGGGCTCTTTTTGGTCTGCACACTTATTGTAATTTGTCCGGACAATAAAAGCAATTCGCAAAATGGATAATATTTAACTTTTTGTATTGTATAACCTTACTAATAACAAAATTTTGAGTTAAATATAAACATATAAAGCGATATATACAATGTGATGCCGACAAAATGATGACTTTGTACATCCAGTGCGCTATCGAATTGTCTATACAAAGCTAAAAAGAAAACAGATGCTGTGTATCCGGACGTAAAAATTTGGGCTGCCCTCTTCGTCGGCCAGCTGCTTCACGGCCATATAGTGGCGGCTCTGCTCCGGGGTGTTGACTTCGTCCTCGGCCAGATTCGCTACATAAATGGTCTTCTTCAGGGTCAGCAGGTCAGAAGTGGCAATGAGGGCCATGTCTTCCTCGCTGCAATCAAAGGTCCGGGCCAGCTTGCCCTGATTCAGGTGGGCCAGCAGCTCGGTAAAGAGCTCAGCCTCTTTCACAAACCGCTTGTCGCCGCCCTTGGCCGCCTTCTGGCACTTATCGATGCGGCGTTCCACCATCTCGATGTCAGCCATGACAAGCTCCAGGTTGATGATGTCGATGTCCCGCAGAGGATCGGTGGATCCCTCTACATGGGTCACGTTGGGGTCCTCAAAGCACCGGACCACATGGACAATGGCATCGGTGGTGCGGATGTTGGACAGGAACTTGTTGCCCAGCCCCTCGCCCTTGGAAGCGCCCTTCACAAGCCCGGCGATGTCCACAAACTCAATCACCGCCGGGGTCACCTTCTTAGGCTTGTGCAGGTCCGCAAGCCAGGTCAGACGCTCATCCGGCACGGACACCACGCCCACATTGGGGTCGATGGTGCAGAAGGCGTAGTTGTCGGCCGGAACACCGGCATTGGTAATGGCGTTAAACAGGGTGGATTTGCCCACATTGGGCAGGCCCACAATACCTAATTTCATATGACTGATCTCCTTTGTCTTCGGGTGGGTCCGGGAGTAATGGGGGGACCCGCATAGATTCGACTATTATACAGGATAAGCAGGGTATTTGCAAGTGGGTGGGGGAAAATTGTAGCCTATGATGTTGTGGACAGCTATGCATCCCTAATGGAGAAAGTCATGCGGTAACAGAAAAAGGCCGGTGTATCGTCTGATGGCGATACACCGGCCTATTGGGCAGCGCCTGGGGAGGAATATGCCCATTTTTTGTATTCTGATTTTTGATTATTTCCCGGCCAGAGCCCGCTCCAGCCAGACGCAGCCTACGTCCAGAGCGGTGTACAGGTCGCTCTTTTCGCTCTTCTTCGCCACCCGGTCCCGGCTTCTGGCGCTGGGGTCCGTCAGCTGGAGCTGGACGGAGACACGGGTGGCGAAGTCGGTGTCGCCCACCTTCTTGGTCTCCAGCACCTGGAGCATGACGATATAGGGATCGGCCATGGAGCCGTAGTAGATCAGATTATCTTTACGCATCAAAGGATGCCCCTTATAGGTGAGAACCTTTTCTTCCGCCATAAATAAAACCTCCTGCAAATTCCTGAAATTCAATTGTGGTCAAACAGATACTCCCGCACCAGGGCCTGCATAAGCTCGTCCCGGTCGATTTTACAGATCATGCTCCGGGCGTTGCCAAAGTTTGTGATGTAGGTGGGGTCCTCGGTCAGCAGGTAGCCCACGATCTGATTGACGGGGTTATACCCCTTCTGGGTCAGGGCATCGAACACACTGCGCAGGATCAGCCGCATGTTCTCCTTGTCATCGGGTACGTTGAAGGTCAAAGTATCCTGATCCGTCATGGTCTTCAGCTCCTTTTCATAATGAATAAGAGTATTATATAATACTTTCGGGGTGGTGTAAAGAGAAAAATGGAAAATAATTTGTAAAGGGGCCTATGGGCATTGTGAACAAATTGAGAATGCTGATTTTGTTCAAAAGGCAGAAAAAGCAAAAACCCCTTGAAAATGAGGTAAAATTGTTGTAGAGTAAATCCATCAATTGAACAGGCACAGATGAGTGTTACCGGTCATGCGGGCAAGATCAGAAGTGATTTGTGGTGAAGGGGTTCCCCTTTGCTCTTATCGTTCTGGTCTTTTTTTGCGTCTGTTCGGAAAAACTTGAGGAGGATCTGTATGGACTACAAAAAGGTCGCTTCCGACATCATCGAGAATGTCGGCGGCAAAGAGAACATCAAGTCGATGACCCACTGCTTCACCCGTCTCCGCTTCGTGCTGCGGGACAACAAAAAGGCGGACAAGGATGTGGTCAGCCGCCTGGAGGGCGTGATCCAGGTGGTAGAGGCTTCCGGCCAGTTCCAGGTCGTTCTGGGCAGCAAGGTCAACAAGGTTTACGACCAGGCTGTGGCGCTGCTGGGCGGCGAGATGGTTGGCGAGGGCGACGTGGAGGTCCCCGCTGAGAAGCAGAGCTTCGGCAACCTGCTCATCCAGAAGCTGGGCGAGATCTTCACCCCCCTGGTCCCTGCCATTGCCGCGGCCGGTCTTATCAAGGGCCTGCTGTCCGCCGTTGCCAAGCTGGGCTGGGTAGACAGTGCCGCCAGCACCTATGTGATCCTGAACACCGCCAGCAACGTCATCTTTTACTTCATGCCCGTCTTCCTGGCCTACACCGCTGCCAAGGCCCTGAAGACCAACCAGGTCATCGCCATGATGCTGGGTGCCTTCCTGTGCCATCCTACCATCGATGCCATGGTCCAGGATGTGGCCACCAAGTCCACCATCTTCGGTCTGCCGGTCATTAAGATGGCCTTTACGGTGGGCGAAAAATCCAAGATTTTTGCCTACACCGAGTCTGTCATCCCCATTATTCTGGCAGTTATCTGCCTGTACTTCCTGGAAAAGTGGCTGAAAAAGGTCATTCCTGAGGTGCTGCAGCTGATTTTTGTCCCCGGCATCTGCCTGATCGTCATGCTTCCTGTCATGCTGACCGTCGTGGGCCCTGTGGGCATCTACGTTGGCTATGTGATCCAGTTCCTGTATAACGCGCTGTACGGCTTCAGCCCTGTCCTCGGCGGTATCGTGGTCGGCGGACTGTGGGGCGTCTGTGTTATCTTCGGTGCCCACCGGGCCCTGCTTCCCATTGGCCTGAACGATGTGGCCCTCACCGGCTACAACACCCTGATGTGCTTCGCCGGTGCCGCCAACTTCTCCCAGGCCGGTGCCGCTCTGGGCGTCATGCTGAAGACCAAGAACATCAATACCCGTCAGGTTGCCGCTTCCGGCGCTCTGAGTGCCTGGCTGGTTGGCGTGACCGAGCCTGCCATTTACGGCTGTAACCTGCGGCTGAAGAAGCCCATGATCTGCGCCGTTATCGCCGGTGCCGTAGGCGGCGGCATTATGGGCATCGGCCGGGCCATCAACTACGGCTTTGCCAACAACGGTATCCTGACCATTATGTCCTACTACGGCCCCGATGTTCAGCTGAGCCAGTTCATCGCTTACATCATCGGCATCTGCGTGGCCTTCTTCGGCGGCGCTGCCCTGACCTACGTGGTCGGCTTCGAGGATGACCCCCTGCCCGGCTCCAAGGCCCCCAAGACCGCTCCCAAGGCCGTCACTGCCGGTGATGTGGTGCTGTCCGCTCCTGTAGAGGGCACCGTGATCCCCGCTTCCGATATCAAGGACGAGGTTTTCGCCTCCGGCGCTCTGGGCAAGGGCATCGGCGTCATCCCCACCTCCGGGGATGTGGTGGCTCCCGCGGACTGCACCGTGGAGCTGGTGTATGAGACCAAGCACGCCCTGGGCCTGAATGTGAACGGGGTAGAGGTGCTGCTGCACATCGGCGTGAACACCGTGGATCTCCAGGGCAAGTACTTTGAGACCTTCGTGGAGAACGGCCAGAAGGTGAAGAAGGGCCAGAAGCTGGTCCACTTCGACCTGGACGCTCTGAAAAAGGCCGGTTACGACACCACCGTTGCCATGCTGGTATCCAATGCCGACGACCTGGGCGGCGTGTCCGTGGCCACCGAGGGTCCCGCGGTGATCTCCGTGGTTCGCTGAGGAGTCTGCTATGGGAAGATTTCCGGAGAATTTCCTGTGGGGCGCTTCCTCCTCCGCCTTCCAGATCGAAGGCGGCTGGGATGAGGACGGCAAGGGCATGACCGTGGCCGACTTCAATTCCTTTAAGCGCTCTTCCAAGCAGGCAGACAGCAAGGTTGCCGCCGACTTCTATCACCACTGGAAAGAAGATATCGGCCTTATGAAGGAACTGGGGATGAAGATCTACCGCTTCTCCCTGTCCTGGGCCCGGATCATCCCCGATGGGGATGGGGAAGTGAACCCCAAGGGCCTGAAATTCTACAGCGATGTGATCGACTGCCTGCTGGAGAACGGCATCCAGCCCTTTGTGACGCTGTATCACTTCGACCTGCCCTATGCCTTGGTGGAAAAGTACAACGGCTGGGAAGACCGCCGGTGTGTCTACGCCTTTGAAAAGTATGCCCGGGTCTGCTTTGAGGCCTTCGGTGACCGGGTGAAATACTGGCAGGTCATCAACGAGCAGAACCTGATGATCCGGGTAGACGAGCGGATGAACATCGTAGAGCCGGATAAGTGGAAGGCGGACAAGATCCGGGCCCAGATGGACTACCATATGTTCCTGGCCCACGCCCTGGCCGTCAACGCCTGCCACGAGCTCGTCAAGGACGGCAAGGTGGGCCCCGCCGTGTCCTCCACCTGCACCTATCCTCTGACCAACAAGCCTGAGGATGTGTGGGCCGCCAAGATGAACGACTGGATGAAGACCAACTACTGCCTGGAAATGCACACGGAAGGCGCTTACCCCGGCTATTATATGCGCTATCTCCGGGAGCGAAACATCGTTCCCCAGACGGAGCCTGGCGATGAGGCCATTCTGAAAAGCGCCAAGATCGACTATATTGCCCTGAACTACTACCGGACCCTGTGCGCAAGCTATCTGCCCGCCGACAAGGATCACCCCATCGGCGAGCGGGTCTACCGGGGAAACGAGGTGGACTTCGATCAGTACGGCTACTGCCGGGACGAGAAGAACACCAACCTGGCCGCCTCTGAGTACGGCGCTCAGATCGATCCCATGGGATTGCGGATCGTGCTGAACGACTACTACCGCCGCTACCACCTGCCCCTGCTGATCACCGAGAACGGCCTGGGCATGGCGGACACCCTGACCGAGGATGGGAAGGTCCACGACCCCTACCGCATCGATTACATTCGCTCCCATCTGCAGGCCTGCGCCGATGCCATGGAGGACGGGGTGGAGCTTATGGGCTACTCCCCCTGGTCTGTGATGGACCTGCTGAGCTCTCACCAGGGCTTCCGGAAGCGCTACGGCTTCATCTACATCGACCGGGACGACTTCGATGTGAAGGAGCTCAAGCGCATCCCCAAGGACAGCTTCTACTGGTATCAGAACGTCATCCGTACCAACGGCGAGGAGCTGTAACGTTTCTACTGCGGTCTTCGTATCCGCGTAGGGGCGGATGCCCACATCCGCCCGGGGATTCGACGATTGAGCGGTGCGTTTGTACCGAGCGGGAAAATGAACCCGGAATAAAACCCTTGCATTCTTCTCATCATTTGTTTATTATCTAAAAAGGGGGTGATTTCATTGATACGTGTTGTCAAAGTTCTGAACAATTCTGTGGTTCTGGCTGTGGAAGAGCCGGGCGGTGAAGTCATCCTTATGGGCAAGGGCATTGGCTTCGGCAAATCCATCGGCCAGCAGATCAGCCCCAAGGAAGGTGAGCAGGTCTTTGTCCTCCGGGACCGGCAGCTGAACCGGAACATCCTGCAGCTGGCGGCCCAGACCGATGAGCGGATCTTCAATTTGACCCGCCGGGTGGTGGACTATGCTGCGACCCATTATCAGATGCGCCTGGCGGACTCCATCTATTTGTCCCTGACGGACCATCTGGCCTTTGCCGTAAAGCGGCAGGAGGAAAATCTGGCGGTGCCGGGGTACTACTCTGTCAACGTCCGGCTCTTTAACCCCAAGGAGTACGATGTAGGCCGGTATGCTCTGGAGCTGGTCAAGAAGGAGCTGGGGGTGGAGCTTCCGGAGGAGGAATCCGTAAGCATTGCCTTCCACTTCATCAACGCCCAGCAGAATCAAGGGGAAGGGGACCAGACCCGCCCTATGGACAGGATCGTCAAGGGCGTGCTGGAGATCGTCAAGTATACCTTCGGCCTGGAATACGACGAAAGCAGCGTGTCCTACAGCCGGTTCCTGACCCATGTCCAGGCCATGGCCCACCGGCTGGTGGAGGGCCTGGACCTCAGCGAAGGGCTGACGGAATTTCTCTATGAGCAGATCGTTCCCCAGTGTCCCCGGGAATACCAATGCGCCTGCAAGGTGGCGGAGTTTTTGGACTCCAGCTTTCACATTTCCCTCTCCCGGCAGGAGTCGCTGTATCTGACGCTCCACATCCACCGGGTCCTGGAGGAGTGGCAGAGCCGCCGGGGAAAAGCGTAAAACCACTGCGAACCGGTCCTCAAGGCCGGTTCGCATTCTTTATAGGGAAGGAAATCACAGTATGAACATATTAGCCATCGATATCGGCACATCCAGCGCTCGGGGCATTCTGTATGACGGGGAAGGGCGCAGCCAATTTATCCACCCCGTCACCTACAGCGTCTATTTTCCCGGAGAGAATCTGGTGGAGCAGGACCCCGGGGACTTTGACAGTGCGGTGGCAGAGATCTGTGCCGCCACGGCCGCCTGGGCCAAGGACCGGGGGCAGACTGTGGACGCGCTGAGCCTGACGGCCCAGCGGTCCAGCATCATCCCGGTGAATAAGCAGGGGGAGCCGCTGCGTCCCGCCATCATGTGGCAGGACAAGCGGAACGAGGGGATCGTAGCCGCCTTGGGGCCCAGAGAAAAGGAGATCTACGCCCTGACGGGAGCGCGGATCAATACCGTGTTCTCCGGCACCAAAATGACCTGGCTGCGCCGGGAGGAGCCGGAAATTTACGAAAAAGCCTACAAAATCTGTACCATTGCCGATTACCTGACCTTGAAGATCACGGGGCAGTTCCGCACGGACCACACCTACGGCAGCCGGAGCCTGCTCATGAATCTGAAAACCAGGCAGTGGGACCGGCAGCTGCTGGATATCTTCCAGGTAGACAACGAAAAGCTCTGTGAGCTGGTGTCCCCCGGTACGGTCATCGGCACCGTGACAGAGGACTACGCCCGCCGGACGGGGTTAAGGGCCGGCATCCCCTTGGTCAGCGCCGGAGGGGACCAGCAGTGCGCCGCCCTGGGCCATGGCCTGTGCCGCCCAGGGACTATGGAGATCACCACCGGGACAGGAGCCTATATGCTCCAGTTTATCGACCGGGTGCCGGAAAACCTGGGCACTGATGTGATCTGCGGGGCCCACTCCCTGCCGGGAAAATACGTGCTGGAAACCAGTATGCTTACCTGCGCCGCCCTATACAACTGGGCGGGGAGGACCCTGGGGGACTGTGAGGACCTGGCCGCCCGGAATGCCGCCGTGGAGGCTGTCCCCCCCGGCAGCAACGGCTGCATCGCTCTGCCCTATTTCCAGGGCCGGGGCACTCCGGACTGGAACGCCGGTGCCTTCGGCGGCTTTTTGAACGTGGGTCTGCGGACCACCCCCGCCGACATGACCAGGGCGCTGCTGGAGAGCATCTGCTATGAGATCCGGAACAACCTGGACGTGCTGGAGCGCTACACCGCCCCGGCCCACAGGGTCTATGTGGGAGGCGGCCTGACAAAATTCGACACCTTCTGCCAGATCGAGGCCGATGTGACGGGCCTGCCCATGACCCGCAACCGGGCCCACGCCGAGCAGACCTCCTTCGGCGCTTGGGTCAGTGCCGCCGTGGCCCTGGGGCTCTACGGCAGTGCCGAGGAGGCCCTGAAAAAGGCCGTGGCGGACCCCAAGGTGTATGTGCCGGATGGGGCACACAGGCTGGTTTATGAAAAGCAGAGAGAAATCATGAACGGATATTATGGAAAGCTATTTTTGTGAGTGCTCATTCAGAAACCCTTTGACATTTCACCGGCAATTCCGTATAATGGAGAAAAACTTAGGTTCTTGTGGCTCCAAGGTGCGCAGGTCGGCTTTGGAGCTTAAAAAGGGAATGGGGTGAAAGTCCCCGCACGAAACGGTGCTGTAAGTGTCGAGAGGTCCGTCCCGTCGGTGGAAGCCGGTCATTGGGGAAACCTGAGAAGGCAGGAACGGATTTCGTCTGAGACATCAGTCAGAAGACCTACAGGAGCAGGAAAAACGCAGGGGCTTTCTCCTGTGCGTTTGTGTCGCCTAAAAACGTTCGCGGCAGTTCGTTTGGACTGTCGCGAATTCTTTTTGAAAAATTGGATAGAACAGAGAGAAACGAACATCAGGAGGGTTCCGACATGACACTGAACACACAGCAACTTCTCTACCTGGTGGAGATCGAACGGACCCGCTCCATCTCCCAGGCCGCATCCAACCTCTATATGGGTCAGCCGAACCTGAGCCGGGTGCTGCGAGACATGGAGGCGGCAGTGGGCTTTCAAATATTTGAACGGACCCGGAAAGGAGTCCACCCGACCCAGATGGGAGAGCGATTCCTGCGCCACGCCAGAAACATCCTGCGGGAAGCAGAGTTTATTGAGCACCTAGGCCCCAACAGCTGCGAGCCTAACCGATTCCGGGTCTGCCTGCCCAGGTCCTACCGCTGCCTGACCCTGACCCAGCGGTATTTGGAGGAGCGGTCGATCGGTCAGCGAATGGATGCCTATATCCGGGAATGCCATCCCCGCCAGGCCTTGGAGATGCTCAGCGGCGGTACTGTGGAGATCGCCGTGATCCGCTACAGCCAGGAATACCAGGCCTATTTTGAAGAGCAGGCTCAGGAGCGCTCCTTGGTGCTCCAGCGTCTGTCGGAGGAGCGCTACGGGGTGGTTCTCTCTCGGGATCATCCCCTGGCCGGGGAACAGCAGGTCACCCGGGAAAACTTGGCGAACTATCCGGAAATTCTCCACCGGGACCGGCTCTATTCCGAAAAGAAGGAGAAAAACGGCATTTACGCCACGGACCGGCTGTCGCAGCTACAGCTCCTGGGGGGCCTATCCAATAGCTACCTCTGGTCTGAAGCCCTGCCGGAAGACCTTTTGCACGCTGCCGGACTGGTCCAGAAGACGGACATACCGGAGGGACCGGTGTATCAGAATGCCCTACTCTATAAGCCTCAGTGTGCGATCTCTACATTGGAGAGCGGATTTCTGAAGTGGATCCAGGAACGGAACAAATAGAGAAACGCACGCCCCTATTGGAATATGATATCACAGTTTTGAGATTTCCGGATTCTGCGCAATTATGCTACACTGAAAGGGTAGATAAGTACGTTGTAGGATTCGTACTTACCACCACCCCCCTTTTTAGATGCCCGGGCCCACCAGCATGGGCTCGGGTATTTTTGAGAATGAAGAAAAGCGTAGTTTGGAGGGAATCCATGAAGAAATCACTTTCCAGTGCGACTCTGCGAAGGATGACCACCTATCTTGCCTACCTCAGGTCTATTTCAGAGCGGCTGCCCCAATATGTTTCCGCGACTATGATCGCCAGTGCCCTTCACCTTGGGGATGTCCAGGTGCGCAAGGACCTTGCAAAAGCGGCAGGGCCGGGGCACACCAAAATCGGCAGGGACAAGGCAGAACTGATTCGGGGCATTGAGCAGAGCATCGGCCTGGATCGACCCATGCGGGCAGTGCTGGTGGGCTCGGAGGATTTTCTGCCCTGGCTGGTGACACAGTGCGGCAGCCATTTGATGCTATTGGGGCGTTTCGGGAAGAATGAGGCCGATGCAATGCCCATGGCCCAGTTGAGCGCGTTTTGCAAGGGAAACCGTATACAGATCGGAATTGTGAATGTATCCCCGGACTTGCTGTATTCTACCGCCGAGCTTTTAGAGCGGGGTGGAGTCCGGTTTATATGGAATTTCAGTTCGGTGCCCATGGCGGCCAGAGAAGGAATGCTGGTCCAGAATGAGTATCTGCTTCCGGCCTTAGCAGTGTTTTCTCATGATGAGGCGTTGCATGAAGTTTCGGAAAAAGAGTTGGCGTGAATGAAAAACGGCATAAAATGCGGTGCCTGCCCGGCAGTTGAACCGGGATCAGGCACCGCACTTTTTTAGCCCCCTAGGTAGGGAAGCCCAGGGCGCTCACAAAAACAGTTTCCGCTCCACCGCTTCTCTTGCCGGGCGGCAGATGGCCAGGAAGATGAGGCCGCCGCCTAAGATCACCAGGGGGGCCATGGGGAACCAGGACCAGCCGATGAATTTGGGCAGGTGGAAGGTGACCGTTATCAGGTACTCCATCAGGGGCAGGAAGGCACCCAGGGCGATGAGGGCTCCGCCGAAGATATAGAGCTCTGCCCTTCTGGTGTACCGGCAAAGAGCCACCACAGCCGTAACGAGGGTGCCCAGGATCCCAACGATTGGGAAGGCGAAGCTGAGAAACCACCGGCCCTGGACGGCCAGATCGATGTAGAGGATATACAGCCCTGCAGCGAGGAAGGAAATGGGGACGAAAATTACCGGGTTGGGCGCTGTGAACCACTGGGGCAGCACGGCGGCAACGTAGAGAAGGGCAATGCCTCCCACCACGAAGCCGGACCAGGTGACATGGCCGTGAATGCTCACGTCGCAGATCAGGGTGATGAAAACGGGGATCAGCAGCAGCAGGGTGACGGCGGCCAGCACCGCTCCTTTCCCTGCCCTGAATTTGGGGACACGGTCCCTGGGGTACAGGGTCTCCCCCTCCTGGCGGACAAAGTCCGGGTGGAAGGGGACGGTGCCGCAGAGGGGACACCGCTTTTCGCTGTCGGCCAGCTTGACACCGCAATGGATGCAATACATAGTTCTACCTCACTGTCTGGCGTTGGTCTGGACTTCCGCGCCCAGGCCCATATCCCGCAGTACCCGGAAGAAGTGGGACTCCAGTTCCGGCTCCCGGATATTACGGACAAAGTTTACATACAGGTCCTCTCCGTAGGACAGCACGCTGCAATTCTGGGGAGCGGTGGCCTGGGTGCTGAGGATGAAGTCCATCCGCTTTACATAGGGGGTCATTGCCTCCGGCAGGGTGACCCTACCCAGGTTGGAGATGCATAGGCAGGCGGTTTTTTCCCCTACGGCATCGAACACCGCCTTCATCACAAGATTTTTGAGGAACAAGGGCATGACCCGGATGGGCATCAGCCGTTCGCTGCTGACGTTGGTGGCAATGCGGCTGCTCATGATCTTTGGGGTCACATCCAGGCCCATGCGGTGGGTGACGGCCTGACAGATCTCCCCGAATTCGTAGTGTCCCAGCCGGGGATCGATTTCCGGGGTGGTATAGAGGGCAAAGTTCCGGAGGGTCCTGCTGGGAAAGAGGGACCGGAGATTTACGGGGATCTGGACCCGGATGGGCTTGCGCCGCCGGATATTGGGGACCTGCTCCTCCTGCATATCCTGCAGGGCCATCATGAGGGCTGCGCAGAGGAAGGCGGTGAGGCTGACCTTATATTCGTGAGCCTTTGCCAGGACCTGCTCACTGTCAAAGCGGAAGCAGGTCAGATTCAGGAAGCCGTCCAATTCCCGGGTGCCTCGGGGCCGCCAGGCGGTGTTTTCCTTCCGGCTGGCGTTGACGTTCCCGGCGTATTTCTGGAAGCTGTCCTCCAGCTCCTCCTCGCTGGGAGACTCCAGCCGCCCCAGGACCCCATGGGTAGCGGGGATGGAGGCCCCGTATTTCTGCTGCAGATACTCTGCCGTCAGGGACTTCAGAAACACCAGGCCGCCGTTGCCGTCGGTGACGGCATGGAAGAATTCCACGGCAATGCGATTCTGATAGGCGATGACACGGAAGGCACAGCTGCGGATCTCCCGGCGGGTCATGGAGGTGACGGGATAGCTGCTCTCCTCCCGGATAGCCGGGGCCTTGTTCAGCTGCTGGAGATAGTACCAGAAGAGCCCCCGCCGGAGCCGGACGCACATAGAGGGGAACCGGCGCACCGTCACATCCAGAGCGGATTGGAGCACCTTGGCATCCACTTCCTCGGCCAGAGTGGCGGAGAGACGGAATACATTGCTCCAGTTTTGCCGCAGGGCGGCGGGGTAGATCTTCGCCGCGTTGTCCAGCCGCATCCACCGGAGCTTCTGCTCCCGGCTCAGGTGCCGGGTGAGGAAGGCGCCAACGATTTTCCAGTCCTCCCGGTCCTCCGCAAGGCCGTAGAGCAGATAGGCGTGCCACCGCTCCGGGTGAAGGATCAGCTGGCTGCTGCTTCCGGCGGAGCGGAGAGCCTGGCATATCCGCTGGGAGTCGCTGAGCAGCAGCTCGTCCCCGCCTACGAAGATCAGGCTGGGGGGGAGGCCTGTCAGGTCCCCAAAGAGGGGAGAGGCCAGAGGTGCCTTGGGCTCCTGGGTGTAGCACCGGGTATAGAAGGCAAGCTGCTCCTGCGAAAGGGACACATCCCGCTCCAGATTGGTCCGGAAGCTCTCTCCGGACAGGGTCAGGTCTGTCCAGGGGGAAATGGCGATGACGCTGCCGGGGAGTGGGAGCCTCAGCTCCTTCAGCCTCAGGCACAGGCTGAAGCACAGGCCGCCGCCGGCGCTTTCGCCGCAGAGACAGATTTTCTTCGGAGCGTAGCCCTTGTCCAGCAGATATCGGTAGCTCTCCAGTGCGTCCTCCACCGCCGCCGGGAAGGGGGCCTCCGGGGCCAGACGATAGGCGGCGCAGAAGACCTTGGCACCGGATTCGTCAGCCAGAGTGGAGCCGAAGCCCAGGGCGTAGTCCAGGCCGCCGCAGGTGTAGCCGCCGCCGTGGAGATACAGGATCACTCCATCCCGCCGCAGGTCTCTGGGCAGTACCCAGGCACCCTGAAAGTGCTCAAAATCGTGGCGTTTGGTCCGCACCTGGCCGTGGTGGGCCGCCCGCATCAGTTCCCCCAGGGCATTCTGTCCCCGGCGGGTGGTCTCCAGGGAGCAGTTGGTCAGCATGGGCTTCATGTGGGCCAGCTGCTCCCGGAGTTTGTTGGCTGATAGCTGCATAGGTTTCCTTTCTGCCGCGGGGGGATCCTCCGGCGGCATGGTGGTTTTACAAAGACTATTATACTCCGGATTCCGGGAAAAAGCTACAGGGAATGCAGATAATGATATCGTTCTTATCTGCATAACGGATGATCGTTGCGAACAGATGAAACAGTGCTAACTGCCCTGTTGAAAGTGCATCCAGCGAGGGAGTTAGTTCTGAACCGTCTGGTCTGCAAATTGAAAATCTGCTAGGACCAGCAGCTCTATTTCTCATTCTAAAAATAACTGGCTCGCCCAATAGAATTGGAGCAAAAAGTGATTGCGGCGCAACAGCTTTTTGATTCAAAATCTCGACATCGTCTGTTGACACATTAAGCATGAAGATTCTTGTCTCCCCATGCTTTGATGTAGTCGAGGACGGGCAGGAAACTCTCCCCAAGCTCTGTCAGGGTATACTCCACCCGCGGCGGCACCTCACAAAAATCGTGGCGCAGGATAAATCCGTCTGTTTCCAGCTCCCGAAGCTGCTTTGTAAGAGAACTTTCCGTAATCTCCCCAATCTGACGGCGAAGCTGTCCGAAACGCCGGACATTGCATTTGCCGATATACCAAAGCAGCTCGATTTTATATTTCCCACCCAGCAATTTTTGTACGGTAGAAATTGCCTTGCAGCGATTCACGGCGGATTCTGATTTTCTCATCTTCCTCACCTCCAGTCTCTATCATCATAACTTATTTCACGCCAAATTGAAAGGTACTTTAAAAAAGTACAGTACTTTCATTTCTGATGTGTTTTGCTATAATAGTGTCAACGAGACAGTCATGCGCAGGTTTGCCTCGTTGCCTGCGCACAATTCTTTGAGATGAGGTATGGATTATGCATTACACAGGAACCATTTGGCGGCCACCTTATGAGGCAGACTCGCTGCTGCTGGAGGTCACAGCAGGCTGCACCCATCATAAGTGCAAATTTTGTACGCTGTACAGTGATCTGCCGTTCAAATTCAGAATGACCCCTATGAAAGACTTAGAGCGGGATTTGCTGGAAGTGCAAACCCTGCGCACAAATCCCTACTCAAAGATGTTAATTCGTCTTGAGGGAAAAGACGATCCTGAGCCAATTCAGCGTGTTTTTTTGACTGGGGCCAATCCGTTTGTTTTGAAAACGGAAAAACTGCTTGAGATTGCATCTCTCATTCACAGGTACCTGCCTTCTGTTGAATCCATCGGCTGTTTTGCCCGCATTACGGATTCCGTCAATAAGACAGACGAAGAACTCCTCCGGCTTCGGCAGGCAGGCTACAATGGATTGACGATTGGCGTGGAAACCGGGGATGATACGGCTCTTGCCTTCATGCGGAAGGGATATACTTCCCGGGATATTCTGGTGCAGTGCAGGCGGTTGGAGCAGACCGATATCGAATATGGCTTCTTCTATCTCACCGGCATTTCCGGTAAGGGACGAGGGGAGGCCGGGGCAAAAGCCTCCGCAGAAGTTTTCAATCAGCTGCATCCTTTTCTGGTTGGGCCGAATATGCTGACAATCTACCCGGAATCCGATTTGTATCAGGAAATTCAGTCTGGGAATTGGGCGGAGGAAGGCGAGCTTGAAAAATACCGGGAGCTTCGTACCCTGGTAGAAAACCTGAATATTTCCACATACTTTGCAGCAATGGGAGCCTCCAACGCTTTTCAGCTCAGAGGCAAGCTGCCGGAAGGGAAAGAAAAGCTTTTAGCGACGCTGGACAGGATCATCTCCCAAGTCAGCGAGGAAGATCTGCGGAGCTACAGGGATAACCTCCCGCATCTGTAAAATGAGCCGATGAGCTGAAAGATACTTTCTATATCGAACCCTTTCTTCTATTATGCGTGAATTCTCAAATTCTGTCCGTCTTTCTTTCCGCGTCGCTACTCTCGCACATATTCCGTGCAACCTCAGCTTCTACCAGAGTGCAGTCAATGGCAATCATGTTTCCGTCAGCAAATTTGACCTCGACACAGGTGGTATCGAAATTGAACTCACAGGAAATAACCTCCTTATCCATGACAGTGTCCGCCTAAATTGAGATTTGTTTTTTCTTCCTTGGGCCTCTGGGCTTTGATTCTGGTCGTTTGATGACACCGTTTCGGAAATGGGTTTCCTCGAACTTGCTAAAGAAAACGAATAATCCGAACCTATCTCCCACAGGGAAGATTTGGTTCGGATTATATTGGTTTGGTGCCGCCAACGGGAATCGAACCCGTACGGTTTTAAGGCCGAGGGATTTTAAGTCCCTTGTGTCTACCAGTTCCACCATGGCGGCATAGGAACGGCCTTTTGTTTGCGGAAAATATCATACCACAAAACAGGCAGGCCGTCAAGATGCTACATCTGATCGATGTTCCGGGAGAAGGGCTCCAGGCAGTTATCCAGAAACCAGTCAACTTCTTCCCGGCCTGTGGCTTTCAAAGCCTGGAGGGTCTGGGCGGCGGCGGTGGAGAACTCCAGGTTGCCGGCCTTTAATTCCTCAATGCACTTGATGTGGGCAGCCAGCTTATCGGCTGCCTTGACGATGGGATTCAGGTTTTCGTCGTCCTCCAATACATAGCGCTCATAGCTGGGCCGCAGAGCAGGAGGGAGCATCTCCAATAGCTTCTGCCCGGCGACTTTTTCCACAGCCTTGTAGGCGGTGCGGATCTCCGGATTGTAATATTTGATCGGTGTGGGCATATCTCCGGTGAGAATTTCCGAGGCATCGTGGTAGAGGGCGGCCACGGCGCATTTTTCCGGGTCCGGGGAAGGAAGCCCCAGGATGTCCCGGCGGATCAGGGCCAGGGCGTGGGCCAGGACGGCCACCTGGTGGCTGTGCTCCTGGATATTCTCCGGAAAGCTGTTGCGCATGAGCCCCCACCGGCTGATGTAGCGCATCCGGCTGAGAAGGGCATAGAATTCATTTGCCATGGCGCAGCTCCTTTGCCAAGGCATCCAGGCAGCTTACCAGATCCTCTGGGCGGTCGCAGAAGTGGCTGCCGCCGGTGATCTCCTCTTTGGTCCGGAAGCCCCAGGTGACGGAAAGGCAGGGGACCCCTGCGTTTTTGGCCGTCAGCACGTCCACCTCGCTGTCGCCTACATAGATGCAGGTGTCGGCCCCAATGGCGGCCATGGCCTGATAGACCATCTCCGGTGCGGGCTTTCTGGGGCAGTCCGCTGCCTCTCCCCGGGCGAAGATGCCGGGGAAATACCCGGCGCACAGGGGCTTCACCGCGGTGTCAGGCTTGTTGGACACAATGGCGAGAGGGTATTTCTTTTGCAAAGCCGCCAGAGCTTCGGGAATGCCGGGGTAAGGAGCGGTTTTGATCTGGCAGTGGCTGGGATAATAGGCCTGGAACCGGGCCAGGGCCTCTGCGCTGTCTACCCCTGCGGGTACGGCCTGGGCCATGAGCCTGCCAGCTCCGTTGCCCACGAAGCGGCGGACCTCCTCCAGGCTCCTTTCGGGGTAGCCCAGAGAGGAAAGCGCATAATTTGTGGCGTCCTTCAGGTCCTCCAGGGTGTTCAGCAGGGTGCCGTCCAGGTCGAAGAGAATGCCAATAGTCATAGAGACAGGCCTCCGTTCTTTAGGATGCGGATGTCGTCCCCCACAAAGGGCACCCGCTTATAGCTGCCCCGGAGCCGGGAGGCGATCTGGGGGGTGTAGCGCCGGGCAATGTCCTCGGTGGACAAATTGGTCGAAATGATGGTGGGTTTTCCGGCCAACAGTCGGTCGTTGATAAGGCTGTAGAGGGCTACATTGGTAAATTGGCCCGGCATTTCAGTACCAAGATCATCAACGATCAGCAGGTCTGCCGCCAACGCGGACTCTGTATCCCCGCGGCATTGCTCGTCACGTTCGAATCTGGCTCGTTCCATCTTGTTGAACAGACTGGAGGCCGTTTCGTAAGCAACGCTGTATCCACGGTCTGCTACGGCTCTCGCGATACAGGCAGACAAAAATGTTTTGCCCAAACCCGTACTTCCGAAAAGCAGGAGATTTCCTGACTTTTCCGAAAAGAACATGGCGTAGCTCCGGCATTCACGGAGATTCCGCTCCATAATGGCCCGGGGACTCGCTCCGTATTTGGGGTCTACACGGTCTGGATAAAGGGACAGATCGAAATGACTGAAACTGTCACGGGTGCCGGAAAGAATGGAAACATCCCGCTTTTGCTCCTGACGGCACAGCTCCTGCAAGCACTCACACATGGTGGACCCCACATAGCCTGTTCCGCCGCAGATGGTGCAGATCGGCGTTTCGTCCAGGAAGCCTTCTTCAAAATGCGCTTTGACAAGGTTTTCCCGCTCTTGCTGCAGCCCTTTGTTTTCCTCCCGGATTTTGGCCAGGGCATCCTGACCGTCAGAGCCGGAAAGAAAAGCGGCCTGAGCGGCTTTCGCCATTGTGACCCGGAGTTGGCGGTCAATTTCCCGAATGCGGGGGACCTGCTCGTAAGCAATGGCCAGATGCTGCCGATTTTCGGAATCCCGTTCTTCTTTGGCCTGAGCAAGGCGCGCCCTTGCGCGGCGAACGACATCAGCGCTGTAACCCATAGATCATTCCTCCTGGAGCATTTGTTTGATTGTGGCGGCCACATCCTCATCCAGCGCGTTGGGATTGGAGGAGCGATTGGTGGGCTTCTTGTCCCCAGAGCGGACAGCCTGGGCGGTGTGGAGCCCGGCCTCATGCCAGCGCTGCAAAATCTTGTTCATGTATGCCCAGTTGAGGCCGCCGGTATTCAGGCAGGTCCGTTCATAGGCAATGGAGATGGCCTCATTTTCGAAGCCCATTTCAAGCCAGCTTTGGGCGTAGCGCTCCTCGGCGGCAGTGAGATTCCGCCCTCTGATCTGGAGCACCTCCATGAGCTGAGCCAGCCGGGAGGAACGGACATTCTGGGCCTGGATGAAGGCAGAGGCCTCCTCAATGCTGTCAATGCCCCGCTCGGCCCAGGCGTAGGCCTCCTTCTCAATGGCCCGAAGACTGGGGTTCCGGTTGCTTCCCCGGCGGCGGGCCCGGTCCTTGCAGTAGCACACCAGCATCTGGATGACCTCCACCGGCATATTGAGATACCGGACAAAGCCCAGCAGGATTTTCAGTTCCTCGGTGTTCAGGTTCCGGCCCAGCAGCCGCTGGATCTCTCCGTAGAGCCCCCGGAAGGAGGCATCGGAGTCCATGGTGGTGAGCACATCCCGCTCCGTATAGTCCGGCCGTTCTCCTGGGGCAATGCGCACTGTCCGCTCCTCCGGCCACAGGCCCAGCTGCCGCAGGGAAGCCGCGGCGCAGCTGAGCCGGGAGGCCCCCAGGTTCAGGTCCTCCCCGGCCCGGTCCGGGTCGTTGCCGCAGGAGATATAAAGATACAGCAGTGCCGCGTCGGGGCTGGCCGCCCCTAAGAGCTTGCGCAGGTCTGTTTCTGATACTGTAATGGAATCCGTTACCATAGTGTTTCCCTCGAATGTAAATCAGTCTGTCTATTATACAGAAAAAGACGGAAAATGTCAAAAGAAAAACCCTCTCCTTAGGAGAGGGTGGACCGGGCAAAGCCCGGGACAGGTTTTTACCGCTTTTCTGTAAAGGATGGATCGAAATGGATATTGAGGTGGGGGTAGGTCATTTCGATGCCCTGTTGGTCGAAGATGTCCTTCACCCGCTGGTTGACGGTGAAGTATACGTTCCAGTAGTCCGGCGTTTTGGCCCAGAACCGCAGAATATAGTTGATGGCGTTGTCTCCGTAGCTGTCCACGGCGGCGAAGGGGGCGGGATCTAAGAGGGCATTGTCTACGGTGGCGGCCTGGACCAGGGCATCGATGACCTTCTGGGTGGGAGCGTCATAGCTGGCGCTGACCCGGAGCTCCGCCCGGCGGGTGGGGTTGGCGGAGTAGTTGATGACGGTTGCGGACATGACGGTGCTGTTGGGAATGCACACCACCTTATTTTCGGCGGTGATAAGCCGGGTATAGGTCATGTCGATGGAGGCAACGGTGCCGCTCAGGTCCCCGATGTCCACGTAGTCTCCGGAGTGGAAGGGGTGGGTGGTCAGCAGGGCGAAGCCGCCGAAGACATTGGTGAGCATATTCTGCAAAGACAGGGAAATGGACAGGGTCAGCACGCTGGCCAGAGCCACCACGCCGGTTACATCAATGCCCAAACAGGCGGCGATGCTCAACCCCAGCAGCAGATAGAGCCCCACTTTGGTCAGGGAGTAGACAAGGCTGTGGGCCGCTTTTTCTAAATGGGTCTTTTCCAGGGCGGTTCGCTCCAGCCGAAGCACCAGCCGGATGATCAGCAGCCCGATGGCCAGAGTGGCCGCGGCGGAAAGAGTGCGGTTTAAAACAAAGGTACCGGCTCCGGAGAACCAGTTTGAAAAATTGAATGCTTCCATAGGATACCTCCCAGTCTGGCAAAAAATCTACCTATATATTATAATCAGCCCTGGGGCACATTTCAAGAGAAAAGGAGAAAAGCGTCATGATGCAGACAGAAAAATAACAATTCGTCATTTTCTATAAAAATAGACAATTGCGATTGTCGAAAACGCTGAATTCTTGTGAAATACAGGCTCTTGCATCCCAATCAAGGGATGATATAATAACTGCGTTCTAAACGAAGAAATTATGAAAAGAGGCATTCTATATGGAATACTTGCTCGCCATTGGTCTGGCTATGTTTGCTGGGCTGTTTTTGTCCCGCCTGACCTCCCGGTTCAACCTGCCTGACGTCACCAGCTATCTGGTGGCGGGCCTGCTGATCGGGCCTTTGGGCCTGGGTGCTCTGGGCATTCCCCATCTGGGTCTGCCCTCCTATGAGTTTGTAGATAAGCTGGGACTCATCAGTGATATTTCCCTGGGCTTCATCGCCTTCTCCATCGGACCTGAGTTCCGGCTGGAGCAGCTGAAGCACATCGGTAAACAGGCCACGGTGGTTGCCATCTTCCAGGCTTTGGCCGCCACGATTTTTGTGGACCTGGGCCTGCTGCTTCTCCACCTGTTCCTGGGGGATACCCTGCCGGTTTCCACCTGCATCATGCTGGGTGCCATTGCCACCGCAACCGCCCCCGCCGCTACCGTTATGGTCATCAATCAGTATAAGGCAAAGGGGCCCCTGACGGACATCCTGCTTCCTATTGTTGCCCTGGACGATGCCGTTGGCCTCATTGTCTTTGCCGTGTCCTCCGGTATTGCCAAGGCGTTGATCTCCGGCACCGTGAATATGGTGTCTCTGCTCGTCAATCCGACCATTGAGATCCTGGCATCTCTGGCTCTGGGCGCTGCCCTGGGCTGGGTGTTCAGCGTGGTGGAGAAGTTCTTCAACTCCCGGTCCAAGCGTCTGAGTCTGGCTGTGGCCTTTGTCTTCCTGTGCACTGCCTTCTCTAAGGTGGAACTGGACTTCTCCAACGGTGTGTCCATCGGATTTTCTCCGCTGCTGGTGTGCATGATGTGCGGCACCATCTTCTGCAACCTGTGCGACTTCTCCGAGGAGATCATGTACCGGGTAGACCGCTGGACCGGCCCTGTGTATGTCCTCTTCTTCGTCCTCTCCGGCGCGGAGCTGGACCTGCGGGTCTTTGCCAGTGCCGCCGTTGTGGGCATTGGCCTGGTGTATATCCTGATGCGTTCCGCCGGCAAGATCACCGGTGCCAGCGTGAGTTCCCGGTTCATGAAGTGCCCCCATCAGGTCTGCAAGTATCTGGGCATCACGCTGCTCCCTCAGGCCGGTGTGGCCCTGGGTATGTCTGCCACTGTGGCCGCGGACTTTGGCGCCGAGGGTGCCATCATCCGCAACATCGTCCTGTTCTCCGTTCTGATCTACGAGCTGGTTGGACCGATCCTGACCAAGATCGCCCTGACCGACGCCGGAGAGATCACCCCCAAGACCATCTCCAACCGTGGCGTTATGCCGGAAGAGCTGAAGCGGTAAAATTCCTGCCTTCCCCCACGGGGAAGGGGGACCGCCCCGGCGGTGGATGAGGGGCGGTGCCGGCTACGTTTTGGTTGGCCTGCTCCGAAATGGAACCTGGCTCCCCCTCATCCGTCTCGGCTTCGCCGAGCCACCTTCCCCGTAGGGGAAGGCGAAAGAAAGCCTTCCGGCACAGGAGGGCTTTTTTTCTTACCCTATTGACCTTTTCTGTGGAAATCGGTATAATCAAGTTATCTATTATAGACAAGGAGTGTATCTTCCATGTACTATCGTATGCGTGTTGCCGGGCTGGAGCGGGATCTGCCCATCTGTCCGGTGAATGACAATCTGTCCATTGCCGGCTTTATCATCTTTGGCGATCAGGAGCTGACCGTGGCCTGTGCGCGGGAGCTGCTGAAAAAGGCACCGGAGTATGACTACATCATCACCGCTGAGGCCAAGGGCATTCCTCTGGCCCACGAGATGGCCCGTCAGGCCGGTGACAAAAAGTATTTTGTGGCCCGGAAGGGACCGAAGCTGTACATGCGGGATACCTTCGGTGTGGCCGTCCGCTCCATCACCACCGACAAGGAGCAGCACCTGTACCTGGACGGCCAGGATGCCAAGCTCATCAAAGGCAAGCGGGTCCTCATTCTGGACGATGTGATCTCCACCGGCGAGAGCCTGAAGGCCCTGGAAGCCCTGGTTGAGAAGGCTGGCGGCATTATCTGCGGCCGGATGGCCATCCTGGCTGAGGGCGATGCCAAGGACCGGAAGGACATCATCTACCTGGAGCCCCTGCCCCTCTTCAACGCCGACGGCACTGAAAAGTAAGGAGAAACGCCTATGTTCTGTCCCAAGTGCGGCAATCTGCTGAATGACAACGAAAAATACTGCCGCTCCTGCGGCGCAAAGGTTGAGCGCAGCGAAAGCAAGGTCAATGCCCCCTGTGACCATTCCCACGGCACCACAGAGCTGCCCCCGGTGACATTGGGAGAGGCAGTCCGGCTGTTCTTTACCCGCTATGTGGATTTTGAAGGCCGCTCCCGCCGCAGTGAGTTCTGGGGAGCCCAGCTGGCCCTGTGGGTCTGCTCTGGGCTGGTGAATCTGGTGCTGCGGGACAGCATGCTCACCAGTTTCTGGTCCCTGGCCACCTTCCTGCCCGGTCTGGCCGTTTCCATTCGGCGGCTTCACGACATCGGCAAGAGCTGGGTCTATTACCTGTGGAACCTGCTTCCCGTGGCGGGGCAGATCATCCTGCTGTATTACTTCTGCAAGGACAGTGAGCCCCACGCCAACGCCTGGGGAGAGAGCCCCAAGTATCCGGGATGATTCTGAACGTAAAAAGGGACCGGTTTGTGCCGGTCCCTTTTTGTATCAAAAAAACCGCCGGTTTCCCGAGAAGGAAACCGGTGGAAACATTTTTTAGCCGCAGTTGGCAGCAGCGTTGATGCCGGCGATCTTGCCGAAGACGACGATGTCGGAAACCGCGTTGCCGCCCAGACGATTGCCGCCGTGTACGCCTCCGGTGACCTCACCGGCCGCGTACAGGTTGGGGATGGCCTCGCCCTGCTCGTTCAGCACCTGGGTGTCGGTGTTGATGACCAGGCCGCCCATGGTGTGGTGAATGCCCGGGGCAATTTTGATGGCATAGTAGGGGGCCTGGCTCAGGTCGTGATCCATAGCGGTGGCCCGGCCAAAGTCGGGGTCGTTTTGGGCGGCTACATAGCCGTTCCAGTCCTCCAGGGTCTTGCCCAGGACGGCAGGATCCATGCCCAGCTTTTCAGCCAGATCTTCAATGGAGGAGCCCTCCACCACAATGCCGGTCTTGATGTACTTTTCGGAAGCCTTCAGACCTTCCCGGAGCCGCTGATCGAAGATGACGTAGGCATAGCTGCCTTCCTGCTCCAGCTCGGCGGCGGAAACCTGGTCACGGGTCAGCATTTCGTTGACGAACCGCACACCGCTTTGATTCACCAGGATCGCGCCGTCGCCCCGGACACCCTCTGTAATCAGCATGGAAGTGCCCTGCTCAACGGTGGGATGCAGCTGGATCTGGTCCAGGTCCCGGGTGGCGGCACCAATCGCGGTGGCCATTACCAGACCGTCTCCGGTGGCGCCGGGGGCGTTGGTGGTGACGGAACCGGCCAGACTGGGCTTATACTTTACGATCATGTCCATATTGGCACCGAAGCCGCCGGTGGCCAGCACTACGGACTTGGCGTTGATCGTATACACCGTGTCGGCGGATTCGGCGGTGATGCCGGTAACGGCACTGTCTGTTACATTCAGAGCGGTGGCCTTGGTGTTGTACATTACGGGGATGTCCATCTGGTCCAGCACATTCAGGAAGGAAGTGACCAGGTAAGCGCCCACACCGTTGCCGTCCGCCGGAGAGTGGATACGGGATACGGAGGCACCGCCGGAGAAGGCCAGCTTCGGCAGGGGAGCACCGATGGAATCCAGCCAGTCGATACCGTCAGAGGAATTCTCGGTGAGCGTCTTCACCAGGGCGGGATCGTTGATGCCTTTGCCGCCAATCATGGTGTCCAGAGCCATCAGCTCGGGAGTATCGAAGTATCCCTGGGGATCGGCCTGGTAGGCATCCCACTGCTGCTGGACAGTAGCGGCCAGAGCGGTAATGGTCTCGTTGTCGGCCCACTTCTCTTTTGCGGTGGCCAGGGTGTTTTCTACGCCCTTTTCGTTGGTGAACTCAATTTCCTGCTGGTACTTGGTAGCGGCGGCGTTCATGCCGCCGGTGGCCTTGGTGGAGTTGCCGCCAACGTAGGGCATCTTCTCCACGATCACAACGTTTTTGCCTGCCTGCTTGGCGTTGATGGCGGCGGTCATACCGGCTCCACCGGCACCGACCACAACAACATCCACATCCTGCGTTTCCGTCTTCTTGTCAGAGGTGGGGATCTCTTCGGTGTGGGCAACAGGCAGGGCGTTCAGGTCTGCACCGGCCTCGGTGAGGGCCTGCCGCGCGGCGTTCAAAATGGCGTTGCTGGTGACTGTGGCGCCGCTGATGGCATCCACATTGGTGGTCTGGTTCTCCAGAATGGACTGCTGTAGCAGAGTGACGGCAAAAGAGCCGATATTCTCTGTCTCATTGCTGCCGTCGATCTGCACATCGGTGATCTCGTTGTCGGAGACCGTCAGAGTAACCGTGCAGTCGCCGCCGAAGCCTTTGGCGGACTTGGTGTACGTACCGGGGACAAAAAGGCTGCCTTCTGCAGGGGCGCTGACTACAGGCGTACCGGAGCCGGAGGCCTGTGCCAGAGCCTGGGACACGGCATCCTTCACGGCATTGGAGGTCAGAGACGCGCCGGAGACACCGTCGATTTCGGCACTCTGGGCAGAGAGCACCTGCTCCCGCAGGGTGGGCAGAGCCTGACCGCCCAGGGCGGGGGTCTCATCGGGACCATCCAGCTCCACATCGTCAATGCTGCCGCTGGGGCCGATGGTTAGGGTGGCGGTGACATTGCCGCCAAAGCCGATACCGGTAGCGGAGTAGGTGCCGGGGGTGTAAGCGCCCGCGGCGGGGGCTTCGGTGGAAGCGGAGGCGGGGATCAGGCGAATGCCCAGAATCATGGCCAGCGCAACCAGATAGGCGACCAGAAATTTGATGGCGCCATTGGAAAGCTTCATTTTCTGCATAGAATCTCCTTCTTCTGTTTCTGTAATTTCATGCGGGAATATGGTATCACCTTTTTCGGTAAATTTCAACCGATAGAAGCATCTCTCCTCAAATTCCCATGGAGAAAAATGGAGGGAAGAAGAGGCTTGTTCTGATAAAAATGCCCAAATCGGCTATTATTCACAAAAAACGGCTCTTTCCAACCGGAAAGAGCCCCAAATTTACTTATTTTTCGGTAAAATCACAGTGAACTTTGTAAATGCCGGGTTGCTTTCCAGCTGGATGGAGCCGCCGTGGAGCTCTACCACCCGCTTGACCACGGCCAGGCCGATGCCGTTGCCCTCGGTGTTGTGGGAGCGGTCCGCCTGGTAGAATTTGCGGAAGACGGCGGTCTGCTGCTCTTGGGGGATGTAGGAGCCGGTGTTGCTGATCGACACGGCCAGAGTGGACCCTTCCTCCTTGGCGGAGATCTCCACGGTCTGGCCCTCGGGAGAGAACTTGATGGCATTGTCTAAGAGGTTTACCCAGACCTGCTTCAGCAGCTCCGGGCTGCCGGTGATGGTGTGCTCCTCCAGCTCCAGGTTCATATCCAGGCCCTTCGTTTCCCATTTCCGTTCCAGCAGCAGCACGCAGGTCCGCAGCTGCTCGGATACATTGAAGGTGGTCACATCCGTCAGAATGGCCTGATTTTCCACCTTGGTCAGGTTCAGCACATTGGTGGCCATCTGGCTCAGGCGTTTGCTCTCGCTTTCGATAATGTCCAGGTACTCTGCCTGCTCCTTGGGGTCCAGGTTGCCCTGCTTTAAGAGGCTGGCAAACCCGGCAATGGAGACAATGGGGGTTTTGAACTCGTGGGAGAAGTTGTTGATAAAGTCGGAGCGGAGGACCTCGGTACCCTCCAGCTCAGCGGCAGTGGTATTGAAGCTGTCGATCATGTCCCGGACCGGGGGGATGGGGCTTAAAATCTTTCCCGGCAGGATCCGGGCCTTATAGTCTCCGGAGGCCAGGGAGTGGAGACCTGCCGTCATCTGGTTGATAGACCGCAGGGGAAAGGTGCCCAGCAGCAGGGCGAGCAGGGTGCCGCCAGCCAGACTGCTGGCAGCGATGATGACGAAAAAGCTCAGGATGCTGGCGTGCTCCATCCACTGGGCCAGCAATCCCATATGCTCGATCACCAGCAGCACCAGGCCGATGATCAGCAATGTGACCAGGGTCACCACAAATACGCTGGCGGACAGCAGCAGGGTCAGGGTCATGCGGCCCTTGTTTTTCTGCTTCAAACCTTCTTCACCGCCTTGTAGCCCAGACCCCGGACGGAGATGATCTCGAACTCCGGCCAGGATTCAAAGCGCTTGCGCAGCCGTCCGATGTGGACGGTGACGGTTTCCCAGCCCGTATCGGAGTCCATGCCCCAGATTTCATCCATGAGCTGGATGCGGGTGAAGATCTTGCCGGGATAGGACAGGAGCTTGTAGAGCAGAAGAAATTCCTTTTGGGGCAGCTCCTGGTGCTCGCTTCCCCGGGAGACGGTGAGAGAGTCGTAGTCCAGCACCACATCCCCCACCACGATTTTCCGCTCGCTGACGATTTTTGCCCGGCGAAGCAGGGCCTTGATCCGCAGCAGCATTTCGTCGGTATCCACGGGCTTGGTCATGTAGTCGTCGGTGCCTACCAGGAAGCCTTTTTTTCGGTCCTCGGAGAGCTGCTTGGCGGATACCATCAGAATGGGCAGCTCATTGTTGGCGGAGCGCAGGGTTTTGGTGAACTCGTATCCGTCCATCCGGGGCATCATGATGTCCAGTACGGCCAGGTCGATGTGCTCCCGGTCCATGACGGACAGGGCCTCTTCCCCGTCGCAGGCGGTGGTGACGGTATAGCCGTCGCCCTCCAGCACGGCCCGCATGAGCCGCCGGGTATTTTTGTCGTCATCTATGACCAAAATATGAAACATGGTGTGTTCCTCCATGATTTAGCTTGCTTTTGCGCCAAGCATATGGTATGATTCTAAACCGAAACGAAACTGTTGTCATTATACCCCATTTGCTGGGGGACCGTCAACAAATGGGACAAAATTTCTTCAGTTTATTCACAGTTTAGCTTCTCACGCTAAAATGGCACCGAAAATGGGAAGAAAGAGGAGGAAGCGGCTGTGAAACAATGGGCAGAACGGTTTTTTTATAAAATCGTGTGGCGGCTGGTATGGATATTCTACCCCCGGTATACCATCGAGGGGCTGGAGAATCTGCCGGAGGAGCCTGCCATTGTGGTGGGCAACCACTCCCAGGCCCATGGCCCCATCTTCAGTGAGCTCTATTTCCCGGGAAAACGGTCTATCTGGTGTGCCGGACAGATGATGAACGCCAAAGAGGTGCCGGATTATACCTATCACGATTTCTGGGACGAAAAACCGGCCCTCCTGCATCCTTTGTTCCGGCTGGTGTCCTACATCATCGCCCTTCCGATTTCCGCCGTCATGCGCTGCGGCGATACCATCGCCGTATACCACGACACCCGGGTCATCGCTACCTTCCGCACCACCATCCGGAAGCTGAGTGAGGGCAACCATATCATAATCTTCCCGGAGTGCAAAAAGGGCTACAACCAGATCCTCTGCGCCTTCCAGGAAAACTTCATCGATGTGGCTAAGCTCTACTATAAAAAGACGGGCAAGGAGGTCTGCTTCGTGCCCATGTACTTAGCCCCCAGGCTCCGCAAGGCCTTCTTTGGAAAGCCCATTCGCTATGACAGCACCAGGCCCATTGCCGAAGAGCGGGCGCGCATCTGCCGGGAGCTGATGGAATCCATTACGGCCATCGCCGTCAGCCAGCCGGAGCATATCGTGGTGCCCTATCCCAACATCCCCAAAAAGGAATACAGAACCAATCTTTCTACGGAGGCAATCCTTCATGACGAAACCAATGGTTGATTACCGGGACTTCCGGTTTTCCAAGCTGAATGACCCCCAATTCTCCCACCTGAAGCTCCTTGGGGGCTGGCTGGTGTATTTTCTTCTCTATTTCCTTACAGAAAACCTCATTCCTGTGGAAAAATGTCACCTGATGCACTGCGCTGTAGACGATTGGATCCCCTTCAACGAGTTCTTTTTCATCCCCTACTGCTTCTGGTTCCTGCTGACTGCAGTCACTCTGGTGTATTTTCTCCTGTACGATGTGGAGAACTTCAGGAATTTCCAGATATTCATCATGATCACCCAAGCCGTGGCTATGGTGGTGTATATCCTCTACCCCAGCTACCAGGACCTGCGGCCCGCAAGCTTTGAGCGGAACAATCTCTTCACTCATGTGGCGGCCTTTATCTATGCCTTCGACACGCCTACCGGGGTCTGTCCCAGCCTCCATGTGGCCTACTCCATCGGCATTGCTTCCTGCTGGCTGAAGGAGAAAAAGGCAAGCCCCGGCTGGAAGACCTTTGTGACCTTCGCCGCGGTCTTAATCAGCTTCTCCACCATGGCGGTCAAGCAGCACTCCTTCATCGATGTGATGGCAGCGATCCCTGTGGGACTGCTGGCGGAAATCCTGGTGTTCCATAAGTACTGGAAGAAAAAGCTGCAAAAGGTGTAAAAAATATCCCAGAGAACTGGAAACGGGATCCTTTCTTTGAGGCGGGCGGCAATCAGCTGCCCGCCTCTTAATTTATTTATATGGCGAGGCCGAATGATTCACGCATATACCGATTTGCTTTGCAAAATTCTTTTGTCAAGCTTCGCTGATTGCAGGGGTGTGGGCTATTGCATATTTACAGATTCCGCGACTATGTCCATCAGGAAGAACTGTAAAATTTGTTGTATCTAACAGGTTATTCGTGATGTAAAGCAATAGCAGCCATTTTCGTAAGAGGTGACCATTTCGCCGCAGTATTTGTCAATGCACTTGCGTACATTCTTCAGGCCATAACCGTGATTCCCGCTGCGCTTCCTGGTTGCGTGTCCTGCTGAACATGTGTTTTCAATTTTATAGAACAGTGTTTTCTGGTGTTGGCGGAGCTGCAAATGAATTCGTCGTTCACCTTCCGGAACAGATAATGCCCCCTCAACGGCATTGTCCAGTGTGTTTCCTAAGAGAATATAGCAATCGACGGCAGAAATCCCAAGCTGTTCTGGAATGCTGACGGAAAAGGTAAATTCAATATTTTTATGCTGTGTCTGTTCCCTATATTCGTTTAAAATGGCACTTATAATACTATTTCCAACATCAACAACATTTCCAATATTTTTGTAAAGCATTTGTGTTTCGGACAACAGCGCATTCGCCTGTTCAGAGCTGTTTTCACGAACCAATTCATTCATTGCGGCCATTCGTTTGCTGATATCATGAAAGAGTGCACGAGTTTCATTTTGCTCGTTTTGCAGTTGTCTATAATAAAGCTCCTGCATTTTATAGTGATGCTCGGCTATTTCTATTTCCTGGCGTGCATCGGCAGAAATCTTGGCCTGTTGCGCATAGAAAACCAGAACAATGTTCATATATAACAAAGCGATAGAAGCAAATAAAAAGGGAAGGGGAAGCTCATCCCCAGAGGTCTGAAGGTACTGACAAAAAGACAAGCCCAGGAGAATACTGATCATGTATCCGGGGGAGAGAACTAGAATAAAAGAAAAAGTGATCGCATTCGATCTGTTTTTAAAAAAGCACAGCACAATGGAAATTGCGGCAAGGAGAATGATATGTGTTGTGGCAATATATATACAGCGGGAAACTCCTCTTGACATAATTAAATCGCTGTCTATGTGAAGAAGAGTAGCCATTAAGAAAACGCCTACATCGATCAGCATATAAATTGCGCAGAAAGTAATTCCCATAAAAAACGCTTGTGTTCCCTTTGCGGCATAAAAGAAGAAAACCAAAACAACGATTCCAAGGCAGCAAAAAGCGATCCGCAAGACTGCGGCATTGCTGATAAAGGACAGAATCAAAAGACCTACCCCATAGCCGATATAGGCAAGCAATAGGGCAATGGGGCCGCATTGTCTCTTCGGAAAGATACCCTGGATAAAAATATGGATGATCAAAACCTCTGACAGAACACCAATGCTTTCGGATAGAACATACATTTGCCGTCACCTCTCCAGAAAATGGAAAAAAGCATCATTGAATTCCTTGTATCTGTGTCTGCTGATGGGAATGGCTGCACCGTTGTCCATTTGAATTTCGTTTTTGGATGCGGAGAGTACATGTTCAAAATTCACCAGAATGCTTTTGTGCGGGAGCGCAAAATAGCCTTGCGGGAGTTTGTTTTGGAGTTCTTTTAAGGTGCTTCGGACACGGTATTCTGAGGAATACGTGTGAATTGTTGCGTAGTGCCCGCCCATCTCGATGTAGAGTATGCTGCGCAGCGGAAGGGCCACCGTTTGGTCGTCAGATGTGAAAGAAAGCCGGTGGGCGGAGGCTTCTTGGACAGAGGCATCCAGAGCCTCTTCCAAAACAGTTCGCTCCAATGGCTTTTGCAAATAGCGTAAAGCGATGCCATAGCCTTTTAGGGTGTAGGTACTGCTTTTGGTGACGAAAATAATGACCGGTGGAGCTGGAGCGGCGGCGATCTGCCTGGCTGCGTCATAACCGTTCGGTGCTTCCATCTCAATATCGAGCAGGATAATGTCAAAGACATCCGCGGCATTCAATAATGAGCTGGCTCTTGTAAAAGGAACGATGTCGAACATTTTGACTTTGTCGTATTCCTTTATCATTTCGATGGTATTAGAAAGATCCAATGGTTCGTCATCACATACTGCGATACGAAGCGTTCCCATAGTTCCCGCACCCTCTTTCGGCATCCGTTGTTCTTTTATTATACAGGAAATTTCGTGGGATAACAAGGGCAATCTAGACCAGTTGTGCCACTATACATACCACTTGTGCCAGACATCTTGAATGAAATGAAGAATCAATATATACTATAGTCAGTAAAAATGACAGGGAGGGAACCTTATTTATAACGCTGCTGTGTGGGTTTGCAAGAGAATGCAGGAGAAGCAGATCATTCCGGAAGAACGGGAAAAGACATATGTGTATGGCTTTGAGCTACTTATTTCCAGTGTTGTTGGCATCTTGTGCCTGATTTTTTTATCGATGTTGAGTGGCATCCCACTTGCATGGCTGCCCTACCTGATCGGCTTTATACCGTTACGAGTAACCGGGGGAGGCTACCATGCGAGAACCCATTTTATGTGTATCTTTACGTTTTCTGCCGTATTTTTGATCCTACTGTATACCGGAAAAACAATTATGCAGCTGCGGAATATACACTTTATTCTGGCAGCAGTTTCATTTGCAGTAATGTATTTCTTTGCGCCGGTAGAGGCGAAGAACAAACCACTGTCCGGACAATTGCGCCAAAGAAATCGAAAAAGATGCCTTGCAATTTCTCTGTGCGCAGTCTCTTTTTCGGTGGCACTTGTGCTGATGAAAGTAAGCAGCACGATTTATGTCATGCTGTATTTTATGGGGATCCTTGCAGCCGATATATCAATATTGGTGGTTGTGATTATGAAGAAAATGGGCGCATATCATGTAATTATTTGGCCGAAGGGCTGAATAAAATATAAAAATATAGAAAAGAGGTATTTACTATGAAAGCAAAAACCAAAAACCTGATTCGAAAAATCATGAGCTGTGCCGCCAGTTGTGCGCTGATGCTGGCAATTAACAGCGTTTCCAACACATGCTGTTTTTTGTCGTACCAGCCGGATGTGCCGGAAGAGCTCACGAAAGAGTAAAATCTTTAAAATGAAAACTGTATAAATGACGTGGACAGAATTTAGGGAGGAACATACCATGAAAATTGTCAAGAAAGCAGCATCCATTATAATTGCATCCCTTATTACAATATCTGCTGTGGCGTTCCCAGCTTTTGCGGAGACGACGGGTACAAATCCAGAGAAATTATCAAAAGAGCGTCTGGAAGCTCTGCTTCACACTCGAATTATTGATCAAATGGATTTGGATTCGTCCAGAGCTGTAAGAGAATGTCGAAACTGTGGCTCCGGGGACCTTTATTTTGTGAAAAGGACACCATATCTTGTTTTGGATGATGGGGGCATTCTCTATGAAGAAGTGTATCACTGCCGCTCCTGTAATAAAAACAGCTCTTATTATGTTGCACATTATTCTTAATGCTCTTTTCTCAAAGAAACTGGACTATACTGGGATGGTTTTCCTGAGAGAGAAAAGCACCGTGAACCAGCACATGCCAGTTATGCTTGAAATGAACAGGAAAATAGTTGATTACAAACAGGAGTGTTAGCTTTATGAGAAACGGCGGCCGTTTTCTGGCGCAACGAAATCATAAGAAACCGGCGTGGACAAAGATTCTGGGGGCGGTGTTGCTTGTGACGTTACTCTTGGTTGCATTAACTGCCGGATTTGTCTACTCTAAAATGAGCAAAATCAGGAAGGCGCAAGACGGCCCCAATCAGCTAACCAATGATGTGCTGGCCGGGCTTCTGGCAGAAGACCCTACCGGATCCTATGCGGATGATTTTGAGACGGAACCGATGGATACAACTGTTCCGAAAGAAACATCGCCGGATTATGGAAAGACGGGAAAAGTAATCAATGTTCTATTGATCGGCCAGGATGCGAGAGAGGGAGAAGAAAGCAAAAATGCGGATACCGTGATTTTGGTTACAATCAATAAGGAGACAAAGAAAATCACGATGACTTCTTTTTTGCGGGATGCCTATGTGTCTTTGAATGGCTTAGAGGATATTAATGGATCGCTGCATTATGGTGCCACAAAACTGACATTGGTTTATGCAATGGGTTATATGTATGGCGGAGACCTGGGTGCTATGCATCTGATGGACCGTGTCATTGAGAAAAATTTTGGCCCTGTCGTGGATCATAATATCGAAGTAAGCATGGATGCCTTTGATGCCTGTATCAATGCGCTGGGGGGAGTTGCCATCAATCTGGATGAGGACGAAGCCAAATACATGAACAACTACTTCAAAGACTACGATGATCGCGTCTATGAAGCTGGTGAGAACCTTCTGGATGGCTGGGCTGCGGAGGTCTACGTCAGAACCCGTCACGCAAACTATGGGGATAATGATTTTAACAGGACGGATCGCCAGAGGGCTGTGGTGGCACAGGTGCTGGAAAAGGTTAAGAACAAGAGTCTGCTGGAAATCAACAAACTGGTGGACAGTCTGCTCCCCTTTGTTTTAACGGATATGAGCAACAAAGACATGACCAACTACATTTTGGAAATTCTGCCGTTGCTGCCGGAAATGACCCTGGATTCCATTCAGTGTCCCAATGAGGATATGGACCGCTGGGGTGAGGTGCGGGACATTTTCGGTGATGGACTGGAGCAGAGTATTCTAAATTTTGACTCGAACAAAGCAAAAGCTATTTTGATTCCGATTACGGAATGCGATTAAATCATGACCATAGCCCATTGAAGCCGCATACAAAACAAAAGACTCGTACAAACCAAGGACACCACCGTCCCCTTGATTTGCACGAGTCTTCTTATAGGTATTTTTGTGAGAGCCTTACACCCTTACGCAGCTCCGGTCGATTTCGGCCAGGCTGTGGACACCGCACATCTGCATGGTGTCGGCCAGCTCGTTTCTCAGCTTCTCCGTCAGGGCTACGGCACCCTCTGCGCCGCCGCCGTAGACGGCGCAGACATAGGGCCGGGCAATGACCACGGCCTGGGCACCCAATGCCAGGGCCCGGAAGATGTCTGTGCCGCTGCGAATGCCCCCGTCTACCAGGACGGGCACCCGGCCTTCTACGGCTTCTACGATTTCCGGAAGGACTTCTGCCGTGGCGGGGCAGCCGTCCAGCACCCGGCCGCCGTGATTGGACACCAGGATGGCATCGGCACCGGCATCCAGGGATTTGAGAGCGCCCTTGACGGTCATCACGCCCTTGACGATGAAGGGCAGCCCGGCAATGGCCTTGATCTGGCGCAGCTGCTCCACGGTCTTGCTTCCTGCCGGGGGATTCATGCCCCGCAGGAAGGGCAGCCCCGCGGCATCCACGTCCATGGCTACGGCAAAAGCGCCGCACGCCTTGACCATGGCCATTTTCTCCTGGATGAGCTCCAGGTTCCAGGGCTTCACGGTGGGCACGCCCAGGCCGCCTGCCTGGCCGATGGCCTTGGTGGCCTGGACCATGACGTTGGCGTCCAGGCCGTCGCCGGTGAAGGCGGCAATGCCGGCCTTGGCGCAGCCGCTGACCAGGGCGGCGTTGTAGGTCTGGTCGTTATAAAGGTCGCTGTAGTGCATGGTCACCGCGCCTACGGGACCGGCAAACAGGGGGGCCGCAAAGGTCCGCCCGAAGAGGGTGAAGCGGGTGTCCGCCTCGCCGTAAGGGCAGAGGGTATCCATGTTGACCCGGATCCGCTGCCACATCTCGTAGTTGCGAATGGCGGTGTCGCCTACGCCTTTGGCACCGGGACCGGGCACGGTGTTCCGGCAGGCCAGACCATTGCACACAGGGCAGGCCTTGCACTTGCCCATATTGCCCCGGGCAGCGGCCATAACTTCACTGTAATTCATTGGGAATGCACCATCCTTTCTGATCTCGCCGCTACTATAGCATATTCCGGGACAAAAGTATACATCCGTTTGGGAAAAATTTGAGGAATCCCGGAGGCTCCACAGCAGGAGAACACAGCCCTTATTTTTGAATCAAAAATGAACGGGAAACCGGGGGATTTTTGTAGGAAAAGGAAAAAATGGAGAAAGCCCTTTCCGACATGTTGACAAATGACGGATTTTGGATTAACATGGTCACAACAAGTGAAAAAACTGATGTAATTTCGGTTTATGGCCCGAAAGTTTCTACCGCAACGCCAAAAGTTGTGACCATTGGTAAAGATCAAAAAAATCGCGTTCCTGAGTCTGCATTTCTGTGGTATTGGAAGGCGATTCCTCTTTCCGTGGGCTTGCGTTTCGCTCACGGATTTATTATTTTGATGACAAAGGAGCACCGGAAGAATGAAAGAGATGGAACAGAAGATTTTGGAGGAAGGCAAGGTGCTCCCCGGCGGGATCCTGAAGGTCGGCAGCTTCCTCAATCAGCAGATCGATGTGCCTTTTCTGGGCCGGATGGCCAAAGAGATCGCCCGGCTCTACGAAGGACAGGGGGTCAACAAGGTGCTGACCATTGAGTCCTCCGGCATTGCCATTGCCGCGGCTGTGGCTCTGGAAATGGATGTGCCTATGCTCTTTGCCAAAAAGCACAAGTCCAGCAATGTGGACGGGGCGGTTTATACTTCCGTCGTTCATTCCTATACCCACGGCACCGATTATACCATTGTAGTCAGCAGCGAATACCTGACGAAGGACGACCGGGTGCTGCTGGTGGATGATTTCCTTGCCAACGGCAAGGCCCTCATTGGCCTGACGGACCTGGTCAGGCAGGCCGGGGCCACTACGGTAGGCGCGGCCATTGCCATTGAAAAGGGCTTCCAGGGCGGCGGCGACGCCCTCCGGGCCCAGGGAGTGCGGGTGGAGTCTCTTGCAATCGTGGAGAGCATGACGGACGATTCCATTACCTTCCGGAGATAACCCCATGCCCTCTCCTGCTGGAGAGGGTGGCCCGCAGGCCGGGTGTGGAGGGGACCCGCTCATTTGATATGGACAGCTTTCGTTTCGCGAAAGTCTGGCGATTGAGGGGCACCATTCAACGACGCCTGCATGAAGGGGCAAGGGGTCCCCTCCACACCCGCCGCCTGCGGGCGGCACCCTCTCCAAGCAGGAGAGGGCGGGGGATTCGGCGGAAGAGGGGCGGCACCTTCCCCCAGGGGAAGGTAAGGGAAGAAAGGAGAAACATGGCAGAAAAAGAGAAGAAAGAATACACCCCCTCGGCCCAGACCGACCAGGCGCGGCAGGATGCCCTGGACCATGGCAGCCGGAAGCCGGGGGCCTATGTGTCCAAATGGCAGCAGATGCTGGATGCCGCCATGGAGAAGATCCTGAACCGGGAGAAGTTTTCCTACGATCTCAACGGGGATGCCCTCTACCGGCAGTATAAGGACCAGGCGGTGAAGAACGGCCGGCTCTCCATGCTGGACACCCTGGGAGCCTCCGCCGCCCTCACCGGGGGCTACGGAAGCAGCTATGGCCAGACCGCCGCCCAGCAGTCCTACCAGAGATCCATGGATGGCCTGACGGACCGGGCGGCGGCCCTCTATGACCGGGCCCGGGAGAACTACGACCGGGAGGGAGAGCAGGAGCGGAGCCGATACAATCTGCTGAAGCAGCGGGAAAGCAGCAGCCGAAGCGCCTACGACCGGGAGCTTTCCGCCTGGGAGGCGGAAAACCAGCGGCTGTGGCAGCGCTACGACAGCCTGCGGCAGCAGGACTACCAGAGCTACCGGGATCAGATTGCCGACCAGCAGTGGCAGGCCCAGTTTGACGAGGCCCAGCGGCAGTTCAACGAGGACCTGCGGAAGAACAAGAAGTACCGGTAAGGGAGGCGGAGAGATGTATCTATCCAGCGGCCGATACCCCCTGAGGATCCGGGGGGATACCCTGGGAGAGCCGGTGACCTTCGGCCTTCCCAGGCGGGAAAAGAAGCTGACCCTGGCCTACCGCTGCGGGGAGCGGGAAGGGGTCATCGCGGAAAATACCACCCGGGAGGAGATCCTCTGGACGCCGCCTTTGGAGCTGGCGGAGGCATTCCCGGAGAAAAGCCGGATCCCCCTGACGGTGGTGCTGACGGCCCCTGACGGAAGCCGCCGGGAGGAGCGGTGGGAGCTGAAGCTTCCGGCGGATATCCTGCCGGAGCTCCAGTTGGAGGCGGAGGACGTCACCGGCCTGGGGGTCTTCGTCCAGGGACCCGGCAGGCTGCGGCTCCGGGCCCAGGCCCAGGGCCGGTACGGCGCCGGGATCCGGAAGATCCTCCTGCGCTGCGGAGGATCCACGGGAGAGGGGGAGAGCCGGATCTTCGACCTGCCGGAACCGGGAGAGGTCACCGTTTCCGCCCGGGTCTGGGACAGCCGGGGCAGATCCGCCCGGAGGGAGACCACCCTTTCCGTCCTCCCCTGGGAGCCGCCCAAGGGAGGCCTGGGGCAGATCCAGGAGAAGAACGGGCTGTATCTGGCCCAGTGGTGGGGCAAGGTCAGCGATGTGGCGGGGAAAAACCAGGGCACCTTCACCCTGGTGGTGCCCAAGGGAGAAAAAGAGCTCCGCTTTCCTCTGGGAGAGGGAAGGGAGCTGGCAGGACAGACGGGGGTCACCAAGGTGTCTGCCGGGGACAGGCTGATCCTGGAGGCGGCGGACAGGCTAACGACGGTCCGCATCCCCTGTTTGCTGGAGCCCTTCCTGGATATCTGCCCGGGGGACCGGGCCCTGGGCATCGGCTGCCGGGGGGACCGGACAGGGGCCCTTTCTCTGGGGCTTCCGGTTTCCATGGGTGGAAATCCCCTGGAAGACCTGGCCCAGGCCCAGGCGGACACCGATGCCCTGCCCCTGGGCCAGGGGGACAGGCGGTATCTGCGCCCCAGGCTCCTGTGGGAGAACCAGACCCCAAGGGCGGATTTTCCCGCGGGAAGGGTCCCGGCGGAGGGAAAGCTCTTTCTCATCGAGGCGGCCCCAAGGGCAGACTCCGGGGATACCTTCTGGGAGCTGGGCTTTCCCGGGGGCTGCCTGAGAGCCGGGGCCGGGGCGGAACGGACCTTTGCCTATGAGGAGGGAGCCCTGCGCTTCGGCACCACGGAAAAGGGGGACAGCTGGGCGGTACCGAGAAAAATTTACGCACTACTGTAGGAAGGAGAGAAACCCATGGATCCAACGGTTCTGGCCTCTCTCATTACGGGGCTGCTGTCCCTGGCGGGAGTGATGCTGAGCAATCTGCTGTCTGACCGGCGGCGGGAAGCGGCCCAGAAAATCGCCCAGGCGGTGACGGATGCGCGGCTGGAAGAGCTGACCAGAGAGGTGCGGCTCCACAACAACTTCGCCCGCCGGATGCCTGTGGTGGAAGAGCAGATCAAAATTCTCCAGCATAGCCTGGAGAAACTGGAAAAGGAGAGATAAGAATGATCAACTGGAAAGTCAGACTGAAAAACGTGAACTTCTGGCTCACCGCCATCCCGGCGCTGCTGCTGGTGCTCCAGACCCTGGCGGCCCTCTTCGGCTGGCAGCTGGAGCTGGGAGCCCTCCAGGAGAAGCTCCTGGCGGCGGTGAACGCCCTGTTTGCCCTGCTGGCGGTGCTGGGCGTGGTGAATGACCCCACCACCGCGGGACTGAAAGACAGCCCAAGGGCGATGGGATATCGGAAGCCGGAATAGGGAAAAAGAAACCAGGCTATGCCGGGGACCGACTTGTCGGTCCGGTGGCATAGCCTGGTCTGCTTATTTTGTCATTTGTTTCAAAGTGTTGCTAAGGGGTGTTAAATCATCGGATATGATTTCCCAAAGTTGGTGTATCCCAAGAGCTTCTGGACGATTACTTCATTTCTCATAAATCGTGACCCCCGTCTGCCGAATTTCCCGGTCAATCAGGGAGTCCGGCTGGATGTGGGATACATCGAAAAGGTCAACATCTTTCCCCAGTGCTCTCTGAATATCATCCAGGAATCCCACAAAATGGAGCCCACGGAGGCGGCTGTCTACCAATAGGTCAACATCACTTTTTTCCGTTGCTGTCCCCTTGCCATAGGAGCCAAACAGAACGGCTTTGCGGACACCGTAATCCCGAAACAGTGGGAATAATGTGCTTTTCAGCTGGGATACGGAATATACTTTCTCCATTTCAGTCGTCCTCCTTCCTTACTAAGAGTATACCACGTTTGGGAGAAAACGGCAAGAAGCTTCCGGTGCCGCCCCTCATCCGTCTCGGCTGCGCCGAGCCACCTTCCCCCAGGGGAAGGTTAAGGATTCAAAAGCTCCCGGAACACCGGCAGGCTTCTTTGAATCATGTCGTAGCTGACGCAGTAGCAGATCCGGAAGTATCCCGGGCAGCCGAAGCCGTCGCCGGGGACCAGGAGCAGGTCCTTCTGCCTGGCTTTTTCGGAGAAGGCCTTTGCGTCCCCGCCGGGTGCTTTGATGAAGAGGTAGAAGGCACCGTCGGGCCGGGCCATTTCGTAGCCCATGGCGGTGAGTCCCTCGTAGAGGGCTCTCCGGTTCCGGTCATAGGCCTCCAGATCCGGCCGGAGGGCGGCGCAGCGGGCAATGACCCGCTGCATCAGGCTGGGGGCGCAGACGTGGCCCATGGCTCTGGCGGCTCCGGCTACGGCGGCGTAGAGGGCCTTCCCGTCTGTGGCGGCCTGGGGCACATAGACGTAGCCGATCCGTTCGCCGGGAAGAGACAGGGACTTGGAGTAGGAGTAGCAGATGAGGGTATCCCGGTAGATGCCGGGGACGAAGGGTACCTCCACCCCGTAGGCCAGCTCCCGATAGGGCTCGTCGGAGATCAGGTAGATGGGGTGGCCATAGTGTTCCGCTTTCCGGGTCAGCAGGGCGGCCAGCTCCTGTAGGGTCTCCCGGGTGTAGACCACCCCGGAGGGGTTATTGGGGGTGTTGATGAGTACGGCCTGGGTGTGAGGGGTGATCAGCGCCTCCAGCCTGGGCAGAGAGATCTGAAAATCCGGCACATCCGGGGGGACCACCTTGAATTGAAGCCCCGCCTCCTGGGCAAAGGGCCTGTACTCCGGGAAATAGGGGGCAACGGCAATGAGCTCTCCGCCGGGGACGCTGAGGGCCCGGAACACGCTGCACAGCTCCGGAGCCGCGCCGCAGCCCAGAAAGAATTCCTCCGGCTTTGTATCCGCGCCGTACCGGGCGTTCAGGTCCTTGGAGATGGCCTTCCGGGCCTCCAGGTCGCCGGTGGCGGAGGTATAGCCATGGACCAGAAGGGAAGGGGTATCCAGCAGAATGTCCCGGATGGCATCGTTTACCCCTTTGGGAGAGGGGATGGAGGGGTTGCCCAGGGAATAGTCGTAGACGTTCTCCGGCCCCACAATGGCGGCACGGCTCCGGCCATACTCAAAAAGCTCCCGGATGCAGGAGCGGTTGGCTCCCAGGGCGTAGGCGGTTTGGTTGAACATGGTTGGTTACCTTCCTTCCAGGGCCAGATCCCGGGCCCGTTTGAATTTGCTTTTGCGCTCCGGCACCAGGCCGTAGGCAGTCTCTAAAAATGTGCCGAAGGCCAGCACATCGGCATCCTGCCCGGCCTTCAGTTCCGCCTCCACCTCAAAAATGGGGGCTTCCCGGTCACCGCCCAGCAGGCTTCCCCGGTCCAGAGCCAGCTCCAGGCGGCTTTCTCCGTAGTGGAGGTCCGCCGCCAGCCGCACAAACCGGGCGGCGCAGAGGGGGCGCAGGTCTGCCCCCAGATTGAGCAGCTCTTCCGGAGCACCCAGAGCCACCAGGGGCTCCAGGGCATGGGCAATGTCCGGGCAGGTCACCTCCCATTCTCCCCGGCCCCCGTCGGGGGAGGGAGTTTTCAGGGTGCAGACGCTGACTCCGTTTTCGTATCGCCGCCGCAGGGTCCATTTCCGGGCGGAAAGGGCATGGCCGGGGGTATCAAAATAGGTGGTCTCCATCCGGATCTGCCGGAAGGGACCGTATTGCCCGGACAGGGCGGCAAAGGCCGCCTCCGTCAGGCGGTATTTGATTTCGAATTCTCTGGGCATTTCAGTCTCCTTGCTTTTAGGGGAAGGCTTTGACGCTTCCCGGGGGCGTGAAGGGAAGGGGGCGGCATCAGGGCCGTTTTCCGTATTATACATCGAAGAATTTTCCAATGCAAGGGGCATCATCCGACGGAAAGGCCGGCGGGGACGTGGTATCATGGCGGCAGCAAACGGGAAAGGGGTATACAAATGACGGTATCGGGGTATCTGCGCAGAGGCAAGCGGCGGCTGGACGCCTGGGCTATGGAGCCCTGGCTGAAATATCTGACGGAGGGGGCGCTCTACGGCGGCGGGGCGCTGCTGCTGTGCTGCCTGGACTCTGGGGGGCGGCCTGTGCCTGTGGGGGCCATGTTGGCCCTGGTCAGTCCCGGCTGGCGGCGGATCCCTGGGGCAGTGGGAGCCGCCCTGGGCTACCGGCTTGTGTGGGGCGGACAGCAGGGGCTGCTGTGGACCGCTATGGCATTGCTTCTGGGCCTGGGACTTCGGCTGGGGGAGAAGGACGGTCTGCCCGCCATGGCCCTGGGGAGCCTGATGATCCCGGCGGTGGTCGGAACCTTCCTGGGAGAATCGGCTCTGGAGCTGCTGACGGACAGCCTGTGGGGCGGCCTGTCCGGGATCCTGTTTTTCCTGGTGCCCAGGACCGGGGAGCCTATGCTTTCCTGGGCGGCGGGGGCCCTGGCCCTCCGGGGGGCAGCGGCCCTGGGGGCCCTGCCTCTGGCCTGCTTCTTAGCGGGGCTGTGCTGCGGGAGCCTCCCTGGGGCGGTGCTGCTGGGGCTGAGTCTGGAGTCTATGGGGGCTCCGGGGATCACCGCCGGACTGTGCGGGGCCCACCTGTGGCTGTCCTCGCCTCTGCCCCGCCGGTGGCGGCAGCTGGGGACCCCGGTGTGCATCCTGGGCATATGCCTCGGCAGAAGCTGGAACATCGGAGCCTGGCTGGGGGTGAGCATGGGCGGGCTCTTCGGAGCCTTCCTCACCTGGGAGAATTCCCGCTGGGGCTGCTCCGGGGCAAGGGTCCAGCTGGAGCTGGCGGCCCGGACTCTGGCCAGGCTCCACCGGTCCATGCTGGAGCTTCCCGCGGAAGCCCAGGACGGGGAGGACCGGATGGTGGAGCGGCTGAAGCTGGATGCCTGCGAGGAGTGCCCACGGGCCCAGGGCTGCTCCCAGAAGGAGGGCCTGGATGCCCAGGTATTCCGGGACCCTCTGTCCTTCTCCTGCCCCCGGACGGGGCGGCTGCTCCGGGAGGCCCGGCGGGTGAGGGAGCAGCAGAGGCTGGTGCAGATGCAGCACCGGAGACTTACCGAATATCGGATGGCCTTGGCCCAGCAATACGGGATGCTTTCCCGGTACCTCCAGCGGGTGGCGGATCGGCTGCCTCTGGGAGGAAATGGGGGCCGGATCCGGTATCAGGTCAGTGTGTCGGTGCGTTCCAGGGGAAAGCATCCCATAGACGGGGACCGCTGCGCCGCTTTCCCGGGACCGGCGCCCAGGTTCTATGTGCTGCTGTGCGACGGTATGGGCACGGGAAGGGAGGCGGCAGAGGGGTCTGCCCGGGCGGTGCGGCTGCTGCGGGAAATGCTGACGGCGGGCCTTCCCCCCCGGTACGCCCTGGGAAGCCTGAACGCCCAGCTGGTGCTGTTGGGCCAGCCCGGTGCCGTCACGGCGGACCTGGCGGAGATCCGGCTGGATACCGCCTCCGCCGCCCTCTATAAGTGGGGGGCGGCACCCAGCATCCTGCTGCGGCGGAAGGAGGCGATCCGCCTGGGGGCGGGGTCCGTCCCCCCGGGATTGGGGCTGGAAAGCCGGGGCGAGCGAGTCACAAGGCTGTCCCTCAGCCGAGGGGAGACGCTGGTCATGGCCAGCGACGGCGTGGCCTTCGGAGACTCCGTGACCCTGGGGGACAGGGTCCGGTCCACGGGAGAACTGGCAGAGGAGCTTCTGAAAACCTACGCCAGCGGAGAGGACGACGCCACCCTGGCCGTGATCCGGCTGGGAGAACTGGCCAGTGGCCCATAAGCCCCCCCGCCGGAGGAAGCCTTCCCCTACGGGGAAGGTGGACCGGGCGCAGCTCGGGCCGGATGAGGGAATCCCCCCGCCCTCTCCTGCTTGGAGAGGGTGCCGCCGCAGCGGCGGGTGTGGAGGGGAC
>OLHG01000159.1_pt1 | contig 46678 bp, 84 predicted proteins | sample 1605971 | NCBI WGS metagenome assembly OLHG01 (sample SAMN03283289) | human gut metagenome | biome: human-associated habitat; material: feces | host: Homo sapiens | place: Peru | collected 2012 | reverse complement strand
TATTTATTTCTTTTCATCTGACACTCCTATTATTTCTTTATATTTTTGTAAAATTCCCTCTAATAATTTTAAATTAATATCATTCAAATCATAACTTCCAAGTATATCTGCAACTATATAAGTATCTCTATTTTTATAAAATTTTATTTCATCTTCTAAATACTTTATAAACTCTTTTTGTTGAGTTTCTATTTTTTGAACATAATTATCATAATTTGTGTATTCACAATCGCTACATTTATCATTCATTTACTCATCACTCTCTACTTTCTCTACTATTTCATAGTCTAAATAATTGCCGATTACTTTAGTGCAATAATAATCATAATATTTTAGTGGCAATGTTGCTTTAGTAATTCCCAAAATTATATGTTTTCTCCATATAATCATTCCTTCTGGCAATTCACTTATTTTTATTTTATTCATTATTATCACTTCCTTTTTCCAGTTCTAACATTTTATCCAGAATCATATTACATACTACTATTTCTGCTTGCGTAAATGTTTTTCCATATCTTTTACCATATGATTTTTCAAATTCTTTTAGTTTAGTTTCTTTTATATATTCTCTTAACTTATTCCAATTACACTTTAATTGGTTATTTTCTTGTTGTAATTGTTCAAAATCTTTTGCGATATGCTTCATATATTCATTTTCTTTTAGCAATGTTTCATATTCTCCATCATATAATTTACATTTATTTAATATATTTTCTACACTCCCACAATTAATAGAACCTATTTTTAAGTTATTAAAATAATTATCTATAATCAATGAACCATCTTCAATTCTATATTCAAATTTATTTTTCATTTCAACACCTCTTTTAACATTTTCTTATTTGCTTCTAGTCTATTTATAATCCAGCAATTACTTTCCGATGGTTGTTCTCTAATTATTTCTAAAATTATGTTTAAGTCATTTATTGCTTTATCAATAACTCCTTTTTGTTTTTTACATTGTTGCTCTAATTCAATAACATAATTAAATAGTTCTTCATCAGTTTTAAATGTTTCGTTCTTATTAGTTCTAATATAATATTTTATCTTTTCCATAATAATTATTTCTCCTTTCTTTAAATCTGTTCTTCAATAGAAATATGCTTATAATTATCTTGCATATCTCTTTCTAAATCTTCGTATTTTTTTTCCAAATTGTTTATTTCTATTAATAAATCTTCAATAATACGCAACGCATCATCTGGTTCTAAATAAAACTTATCTCCTAATTGAACACCATATTTATTTAATGTTTTACTTTGTAAATCTTCAATCAATCTTTCATCTATTAACATTTCTTACCTCTTTCAATGTATCTTCTATTAAAATCATTTAATCAACTCCTTAAATATTGCCATTAATACATTTATTACATATATTTCCATTGGTATCCATAAGCACTTTTTGTTTTTCCTTTTAAACATTTTACTATGTTAGTAGATATTCCATTAACATCCAAACTTGCTTCTTTTATAGAATTATATTCTTTTATTTTTTCATTATTTTTATAACTTGTTACTTTTATATTTTGAAATGGTGATACCTTTTTTTGATGTTTTAACCAACATTCTTTAGAACACAATTTATTTCTACCTCTATGTTTTATTGGTGGTTCAAATTCTTTTCCACATTCTATACATATTTTTGCTTTGGGTAATCTTTCAAAATGTTCTCTATTATGACTTGTTGGTGTCATTAATTTCAAATTTTCTATTCTATTATCTCTTTTATTGCCATTAATATGATGAACAATTTCCCAACTTTCAAGTTTTCTGCCTAAATATTGTTCCATCACATATCTATGTTCATCTTTTATATATTTTCCGTTTTTGTAGAGTTTTTTATATTCCATAATTTATCCTCCCAACTTATATCTAACAGTTGACTAAACAATGCCATAAGACAAGAAGTACAAATACTATCTCCAAAAAGATGAAAAGCACTTGAATTACTTTGACTTTTTAATATTTTATCTATATCTTTATCTTTAATTCCCATTAATCTTCCACATTCTCTTGGTGTTAATTTTCTTATTTTTAAATTTTTTAAGCATACTCCTCTATCATTGCCACCACTTGTAGTTAAAGTCTGTATCTTATCTTTTTGAACATTGCCTCTTTGATGTTCCATTCTATTAGATAAGTTTATACCATCACCATCAGTTGCTTCTAAATAACCTTTTTTAGTTGCATTTTTAATAGATATAAAAGTATCACTTGCTCTATCACTAGAACTTGCTGTTATCGTTGTGCATACATCAGGATTTATATTTTTTTTAAATTGATTACCTCTTATGTACCCATTCTTATACATTTTATCACTACTCAAGCATTTTATTTGCTTATCACTTAAATAATATTTCTCATCAACTTCATCTTCTAATAAGTCTTTAAGTTTTAATTTAAGTGGTATAGGTTTAGGAAAACTATATGAATAATCTCCTAAGATGCTAACCATAAAACATCTATTTCTTGTTTGTGGTATTCCATAATCAGTGGCTATGAGGTCTTGAAAATAATTTTTGTATCCCATATTTTCTAATGCCAATTGCCATTTATTAAAATGTTCCACATTATCAGAACCATGGACTTGTGGTACATTTTCCATCAATAATATTTGTGGCAAACTATTTGTTGTTTTTAATTCATTTAATATTCTTTCAACTTCCCATAACATACCACTTCTAGTTGAAGTATCAGCCATACCTTTTCCTTTGCCTGCTAATGATAAATCTTGGCAAGGGAAAGAATAAGTTAATATATAATCATATTCATCTTTATTAACTATGGCTAAATCATCACCTTTAACATCTTGAATATTTACTAAATTATTTGTAGCACTTATATTATTAAAAATTGTTCTTAATTGTTCTTCACTTAATCTATTTATTTGTTCCCTAGTCATAGGTTCATTGTAATTAGAACTTATGCCCCATTTAAACAACATCTCTTGTATTTCTTCTTTTGATGCAACTTCACTATAATTTCTTGTATCATCAGTAAAATGCGCATCTTTATATGCTTGAATACTTTTCACTGCCCACTCACATATTTTCCAATGTTCAAATTTAACTCCTAAATATTTTAAAGCAAGTGCTTGTGATCCGTAGCCCGCAAATAATTCTATTAATCTAATTGGCTTTGTTATTTTGTATTTAGGATACAATACATCAAATATTGTTGTTTGATTCATTTAATCAATCTCCTTCACTATTTTGCTTAATATTCTTTTAATTTCGCCAAGGTCTTTATTTTCTTCGTACAAAACAAGGATAGTAAGAATCAATAACCAATTTTTCCCTTTTGAAAATTCCTCGTCTTTTTTTAAAAATTCTTTAATGTTTTCCATTTTTAATCACTCTTCTTTTTATTTCCAACCTAATTCGTTTATTTGTTGGTTTATTGCTTGTAATATTTTAACATTGCATAAAACATATTCTCCTATACAAAATGTCTTACTATCACAATAAAATGTAATACAATCACAATCTTCATCGTTTGATATATATTCAATATAATCGCCTACATCATCGTGTTTTTCTAATTTTGTATATCCTAGTTCTTCAAATAACTCTCTAGCACTTTTCATATTTTAATCAATCTCCTTTTCTAAAAGTTTTCTTTTGTATTCATCAATTCCTAATTTTAAGACTAAATCTAATTTTTCTTTTTCAATTATATTAGGTATTACATTATTTTCTTCACAATATCTTTCTATTGCTTTTAATGTTGCCTCGTCTTGGCTACTTATAATTTTAGTAATCATTTTTTCAGTGTAAGTGGCTATGCAACTTTTTCCATCATAATCAAACATAACTATTCCTCCTGCTTCTCCTCTTCAAAATATTTATCAAAATCTTCTTTCTTTATTAATTCTGCTATAACATAATCTTCGTTACTTGTTAAAATCATTTGAAGTATTATTACATTTCGATAATATTTATTTTCATCTGATTCGAATTTATATTCTCTAAACATTGTTTTCATTGCTGAACCATCTAACCTTAAATGTGCAAACCAACTTTCTTTATATGTTTTGTATATTCCACCACTACAAGCATTAATTTTTAATGTATTATTTGTTACATAACTACTATATAATAGACCCATATTAGTCCTCCTGTTCCTCTTTTTTCTTCTTTAAATTGTTAATTTCATCTATTAGTTCATTGATTTTATTTACTATTATTACTTCATTATCATTCCATAATATATCTTTCATGTTTAATCTATAAGAAAAATTATCATCTAACTTTTCTATCTTCTTATCTTCTTCAATTATTTCTACTTCATCAAGTAAATCAATTGCTGCTTCTAATTGATATATTAAAAAATCATTTTTATTTGGTACTTGATAATAATATAAATTATTAGTAGTTATGTTTTGGTATCTTTCATATATTTTATTTTTATATTTTATTTTCTTTGGTACTTTTTCCCTTTGTGCTATTTTTACTAATAAATCTATAATTTTAATTTTCATTCTTAACATCTCCTAACTAAAATCTCTATAAGTTTGCTTTTTTTATTATAACTTCAATATCGTGTATTTTTCCTATATCACAAATGCTATCTTCTCTTGAAATATTATTGCATATCTTTTCTATATCATCTAATGCTTGTTCTAATTTTTTATTTTTTTGTTGCAAATTTCCATTTTCAATTTCAACATTCTCTAATCGTTCAAACAAGCCACCACTAGCATTATTCATTTCATTCTTTAAATTACTCAAGCCTTTTAAAATAATATTTTTATTATCCATTTTATAATTCCTTTCTTAATATGCCCTATTTACTAATTTTTAGCCTCTTAGAGCAATGTTTTATACTTTCTTTATATTTTATATGTTTTTTAGCATAATATTGCTTAAAACATTTTATTTTGTGTTATTCTCCTATATTTAAGAGTAAACGTCTATCTTCTTCTAATATCTGCTTTCTTATTTGTTCTTCATAAGTTAGCATATTTTGTGTGTAAACTTTTTCAATTCCATCTCTTTTGTCATTCCAAATCTCTATGAATTCTTTTTTGATAAATGGCACTTGATTTGTCTCTATCATTTCTAATCTACGTATTCCAATGGCTTTTATAGTATCTTGGGTTATTTTCTCAAATGCTACATTGTCTAATCTTCCCCAACGTCTTACTGCTTGTAACACTAATTCCCATTCACTTTCTGCATTTAATTGCAATTCTTTTACATTTAAAGTGGCGAGTTCACTCTTTATCTCTGCTATACTTGGTAAATATTTGGATTTACTTATGTATCTTTTGATTGCATTTTTAAAATCTTCTAACTTTGTGTCTGCGAAAAAGTTATACCATACTCCTATTTGTTCTTGTGAAAATTCTTTATTATAAGCAACTCCTAAAAAAGCCATAGCCTTTGCAAATTCTTCTATATTCATTAATAATCACTCCAATCTATCTTATCTGCTATATCTTTGGTAGTTAATTTAGTTTGTTTTTGGTTTAAATAACCCTCAAATTTATTGCCAAATAATGTTTCAGGTCTTAAATATTGACACATTTTCTTATCACCCAGCCATTCTTTAACTTTAATATCAATAACTTTTTTAAAATCATCTAGCGTAAATCCCTCATTGAATCTTGCTTTTATAACTTTTTGTGTTTCTCTTGTTGTACTTTTATAATGAGCACCTATTTTAAGATTCAAATAATCAACAATCTCTTTGTAAGGTATTTCAACCATTTCTTCTTCTTTGGGTAGTTTTTTTTCTTTTATACTTTCTTTAAGCATATCTATTTCTTTTTTTAAGCATATAATATATTCTTTATAAGCATTTGTTTTCTGATTACAACTTGTTGAAATTTCAACTTGTTGAGAATTCAACTTCTTGCTTTCGTCAACTTTTATTGTAATTTCATCTAATGTTCTATCATTGACTAGATAATTCACTTGAATATACCACCCTTGGATTTTTCCGTCTTTTCTTCTTTGTATGATATCTATCAGCCCTTTTTCTTTTAAAACAGTTTTAATTTTCAATAAACGATTATGGCTCCAATTCATACTTGATTCTACATAGTTGTCAGTTGCTTTAATAACATTTGTTTTCTGCCATTTAGCAGTTTTATAATAAAAAATATATAATGCTATACAATCAGAGCAACTATTCAACTTAAATAAAGCATCTATTGTTGTTTTATTTAAAATTAGCAAATTATCTGCTATATCATTTACTTTTATTTCATTTTCTACCATTACTATTTTTCCTTTCTTGTAAAATAGTATTCAATTTCAGTGTTTTCATCGCAAATTTTGATAATATATGTTGCTGTTAATTTTCTTGTTGTTACTTTACCATTCAGTATCTTTATTAAAGCATAAACAGACATACCTATCTCATTTGCTAAGGATGTAATAGTTTTTCCTTTAAGAAGTTCTTTTTTCTTCTCTACTTTAAACTCATACACTTGCTTTTTTCTCCTTTCTATGTTACAATATTGCTTGTAACAAATTGAAAGCGAGGTTTTTATACCTTCATCCAATTTGTTTTTTGCCTTTTTAAGAGCCCCTATTATCTCTTATGATTTAATTATAAACTATTTTGTATGTCAATTCAATATATTTTTTTAAAAAATCGAAAGGTTAGTGTAAACCTTTTTTATTTTGTAAATTCTATGGTTAATGGTTTCATTGTTCTACCTCTTTTAATATATCTAATATTTCATCTAAATCAAGTGCATTTAGAATGTAATCGTTTTCATTTAAACATCTTGATTTTTTTATTGCCAATAAATCTTTAATTTTATCAATAACTTCTTTTTGCCTTTTATTTTCTAAGTACAATCTATCATTTTCTTTTGAAAGTTCAGATACTTTTTTTATAATATCTATTCCATCAATATAAATTATTCCATTTATTTCTTCTACTCTAATTCTTTTCATTTTGTGCCTTCTTTAATATATTTAAAACTTCTTTTTCTCTATTTATTGCTATATTGCATTTATCGTAAATTCCTTGACTATCATTTTCACAAAATGTAATTCCCTTTTCTAAAGTTTCTGTTGCCGCATCAATTATCGCTTGTTTCTTTTGAATTTTCTCTTCATACATATTAATCATTTGAAGCACTTGTCTAAAATCAACTCTGTTATTTTCATCTATTATAAATTCTATTTCTTCCGTTTTATTTTTCTTCATTTTCAATCCTTTTTAATTGCCTTTCTATTTTTTGCTCTTTTATTTTTTGTATATTGTTTTCGTCTAAGTGATAATATTCCTTAAATTGTTCTAACATCATTGTTAGATCTGCATATTCTTCTTCAATATGTTTTTTAAAATAATTTATTAAACTTTTATCCAAGATTCTATCACAATAAGGAACTTGATTTTCATAAGTAAGAACCGCATCTATAAATTCAAACATTTCTGTTTGCATATATTTCAATTGCGGAATTACTCCATAAAAATTGATAATTTGTTTTTCTTTCTCTTTCATTTCTTTCTCATTTCCTCTCTAAGTTTATATTCAAACTCTAATTTAGGAGTTCTATACACCCAATGCCCACAATAATCACAAAGTTGCCTATCTATAAATTCTGGTATGACTACAGTATGACTACATTTACATTTATGCTTAACATCTGAAATTTTTTCATAATATTTTGTTGGGTTTTCTAATCTTTCAGTCTTTGACATTTTTGCTATACTCCTTATTCATTTTTTTTAGCCTTGTTTTTGTATCAACCTTTTTCTTCAATTCTTCCCTGTATGCGTTTAGTTTATATTCTGTAGCAAAATAATAAATAATAAATGCTATAACAATTAATGCTATTATCATTTTAAATATCATTTCAATTACATATAAAGTGTGTGGTTTCATTCTAATTCCTTTCTATATTCTTTTTTAATTCGTTAAACTCATCTTTATCAATTTTTTCTTTTAATGCTTCTAAAATGTATGCCGATAATGTTTTTTTGCTTTTTTCTGATAAAGATTTCAATTTTTCTTTGAATTTAGTTGTTACTCTCAAATGAATTCGACTATCTTTCATATCATTTTCTCCTCTCTACAATAAAATAATATCATTTCGTGCGTACAATGTCAACATAAAATTTTAATATAAATGCAATTTTTACACATTTGTTAAATTACCCATTTTTAACCAAAATAAAAAGAGTTTGCATTTTCTGGTACAATTGCACTAGTTAATGTAAAACTCTTTAATTTGATATGTTTATTCATTAAAATTAAGTATGTTTGAATTTAAATAAAATAAAAATACCTAGTAAATAGGTATTTTTCATTAGGTACAACTCCAAATGTGTAAATACATCTAACCCAATACAATTATATCAAAAGAGTAAGAATTAGGCAATTATTTGAATAGCACCAATTGAATTACCAATATTTCCAGCGTAATCTTTTGTGCCAGTAACAGTTGGCAACCATTTCTTTTTCTTATTATCATAAACTCTATATGTAGCATTCTCAATTTGAATTGCATCTATATCGTTAGATAAGTTGCCAGCATAATCCACCGTGCCATTTACCCATGGAAGCCAATAGCCTTTTTTCTTGTCATGCACTCTATATCTATGATTTTCAATATACAAGCCACCAATACCATTTCCTTTATTGCCAGCATAGTCATTTGAACCAATTGAAACTTTTGGAAGCCAATATTTCTTTTTGTTATCATAAACCCAATACTTATCTGTTTTGTTTTCAAAATACACTGGTTTTTTTAAATATGGTTCAGGATTGATTCTTTTAAAACTAGAATAACCTTTTGCAACCTCAAAATGAAGATGTCTAGCAGTAGTCTTGCCACTATCTCCCATAATTCCAACAATAGTATTTTCATCTACATTTTGACCTTTTTTAACTGGGATTCCTTTTTTTAAATGTGCATATCTTGTAAACATTCCATTTGGATGCTTAATATAAACATAATTTCCCCATGAGGCTACCCCACTTGCTTTAGGGTTTCGATTTTTGCCATCTACGATTTCATAAACAACACCTTTACAATTAGCATAAATCTTATTATCTTCTTCATTTCTAGACCAACCTAGATCAACGCCATGATGTCCATTTCCGTAAGGATTTGTAATTCTTTTAGAACTACGATTTATTACTCTATCTTCCATATTAATCCTCCTTGTTTTTAATTGTTTTTACTAAATCGGCAACTCCACCAGCACTCATTGTAGCACTTAAGCATAATACAAAAGCCTGTAGTAAACTTGTTTCAATTTTACAGAAATAGCAAATTAAAGCACTAAATACGCCGATTAATACATTTTGTAGTGGAATAAACTTATTTGGCACTTTTGAAATAAATAATTTTGTTATAGCACCAAAAATATAAGTTACAATTCCAATAATTATCATGTAAGTAATTTCCATCTTTTACACCTCGCTTTCTTTAATTTCTTCTTCAACATATAATTCATTCATTTGTTCTTCGGTAAAATTATCTGGAACAAATATAGTGGTTGTGTAATAAGAAATATGCTCTGGCTCAATCATATTTCCTTGTTCATCATACTTTGCTGGGGAGTATATATCATTTTTAGAACGTATCATTTTTCCTTCTGAACATATAATCATTTTAGGATTTGTCCAACTTATTAATTGCATATCAGTCTCTCCTTTCCTTAATTATACAACATTTTATTTATATATATAAACATTAACTTACAGTCCAACCTTTATTAGTTGCTATTGCAATTTCTTCTGCTGTTAGTTTTGCCTTGTTCTCATTTCCAAGCATCAACTTTTGAGTATTATAACCAGCACTTGCAATATCATATAATTTATTAATAACATTCATTAAACTATCATGGGTTAATTGCGTACAAGAACTTAAATCTAAGGCAGTATAGGTGTTCAATGCTGACGTTGAGTCAAGAGCCTTTCCATAATTGAGAAAACCACCTAAAGTTGTAAGTTTCGTACAATACTTAAGCATACCATAAGTTTGACTATTTTTACCAAAATCATATTCTGGGACACTAACAAGTGATTGACATGAGTAAAACATTTCAGTTGTACCTCCATAACTCATATTAGAAGGACGTATAACATTACTTGTATCAAGTTCTGGAGCATTTACAATGGCAGAAGATTTAAACATCCCCACCATAAGTTGAGCCTTACTTGTATTAAGTGTTGGAGGGTTTACCATATTTTTACAATTTTCAAACATACCAGTAAAAATTGTAACATTACTTGTATCTATCTCTGGAATAACGGCTAAAGGGTAGTTATAAAATAGATATTGGCCATCAGTGCCTACAATTGTTAATGGGCTTCTAAATTTTATTAAAGTGTTATCCCAGGCACTTTTATACCATCCTTGCGACGTAATTGTTGGTTTAAAATATTCATCAAGGTTAACACCACTTGTTTCAACTTCTACTTGACTATAACCGTCTAAGTTGTCATCAGTTGCATTATATACACCATTTTTAGTTATAGTTTTAGTTCCTAATATTTTAGTAGGAACATTAACCTTAGCACTTGCTTTATCTGTAACATTATAATTCCCGTTTGCAGTTATTTCTATTTCTCCACTTGGAATTATATACTCATCTGGTATAGGGTTTACCGTTACTTTAGATAGAGCAGAATATTCTTTATCAGCAACGATTTCTTGTTTTTCAGTTGTTGGATTAACTTCTTTTTCTTGCAAATTTTCTATTGGTATTTTAGGAAATTCAAAGTTGCATTTCATTTTAAACATTTCTGGTTTATCTATTATCTTTAATTTAAACATCTAACTTCACCTTTTTCAAACTATCATACCAATAAACACTTTCAATATATGTTCCACCGATAGTGTCATTTGTAAATAAAATTCTAGCATCTAATTTAATTGTCTTGTCAAAAGCAAAAGTTTCTTCTTCTGTTACCCAAATTTTGAAACAATCTTCATCTGAATCATAAGAAACTTCATTGTTAGTTCCATCATAAATTTTAGTTAAATTTCCTATTACAAATTGTATTTTCTTTATTGTACTTATATCAAGTTTGTTGCCAGCACTATCTTCCAATTGTATAGTGAAATAAAATTGATTACCTTGTTTCATAATAATCACCTCTTTCATTATACTCAATTATACCATATTTATTTTATTTCACAAAAAAACAACCATTTAAGGTTGCTTGCAAGAAAAATCTTACTATGATTTCAATTGTATCTTTAATAGATACTATACTAATGATATACTGGGTCTTTATGATAACGTCCACAACCTTTCACATATCATCAGTACACTACCTATTAAGATAGTGTGATAATTGTTGCACTCACATGGCAACACACGTTTTATTTTTTTTGTTGCATTATCGACAACTACACTCAAAAATAAAATAAAAAGTATCGTTTTAACAATAACGATAATTGTATGCTTTCACGCATAAATGACTATACATATTGTCAGGCAATTACCCCTGTCTCATTATAGATTTAGTGCTTTATAAGCACCACAGAATAGATATACGCAAAACTTTTGTATCCTCTTTTGCTTCTAGATACATGCTTCTAAGTAATGGATTAACCATATATATCTACTCTATGCCACTTATAAAGTGGCTGGCGACAATAGTCGTCCACGGGTTTACTCCTACAAATCTATTTAGCATAACTAAATGTTTCAGAGTAAATAGTGCCTTAACCTATAAAGACGCATCCGCTAGGAACTCATCATCCGAAGATTTTTGAGTACGTATTTATAGACACCATTTATAATATAACATAAAATGAAATTAAAAGCAATATGGAGTACCGTACAGGATTTGAACCTGTGCATCAATGTTTTGCAGACATTGTCGTTAAACCACTTCGTCAACGGTACATTTAAAGAAGAAATTAATCTTCTTTTGGAATAGTATTAAAATATGTCCAAACTTTATCTTTTTTGGCATCCTCATCATTTATAAAAGCATTTGCCATTTTTACATAAATTTCTACATCATCCTTACTTATAATGTTATAATAATCATTAACAAGGCTATTAATTACTATATAAAAATCATAGTCATCTGCATTTATTCCATATTGTGATTTAATACTATTCGTTGTACTTATTGTCCAAACTTCTCCTAGAGGTTTCATATCTTCTACTATTTCTCTTGCAGTATCTTTATCAAATTTATAATTATTAGCCATGCCTAATAATTTTAGTTTATATTTTTTATAACATTCTGGATTATATTCTTTTAATTTAATTATAGTGTCATCAAATATCTCAGATAATTCTTCTATATGATTCCCATTTGCTATAATTTTAGCAATATATTCTTTTATTTTCACTATTTATCTCCTCTCTAACAAATTGATAATTTTGTTATTTTGTTCAATGATAGTTTCTAAATATTTGTCATTTTGTTCATCTAATTTGCCTCTGTTTATTTGTACTTCCCTAGCCACATCATCATTTGATAATTGCAGTTCGTTAAGCATTAAATTGTAAATACTAATTGCAAACCCAATAACAGCCATCATATCTAAGAAACCATCATTAAATAAGCCACTTTGTTGATTAAATTGATTATTCATTATGCAATTTTAACAACTGTTATTCTGCTAAAAGTGTAGTCTGCTTGTTGCCCAGTGTTTGTTATGCTAATAGGAATAAAAGGTTTCCCATTTTGAGCGGTAGTATTATCTACTTCAACAATTGTTGTAAAACTCATGCTTTCTGCATTATTTTCAGCAGTTGCTGGTTTAAATGAAGCAAAACCATCCGTAATAGCAACGTTATTTCTATTTAATTGCATTGAAACAAACTCATTATCAGCGCTACCAGTAGCAGTAGCACTAACACTTATTTCATATAATCCTGCTCTTTTTAAATTAATAGTAGTGTTATTTTCTCCCATCTCAATAGCATTACCTGTAATTTTAGTAGTAGTTCCAAAAGTTAATGTTCCATTTGCGGGAATTGTAGCACTAAAACCAGTTGCAGTTAATGTTGATTTTCTATAACAATTCATACATCCATTCATTATATTTCCTCCTTTTTTAAATTTTAATTGCCTTTTTTGCATATTTTATGCAAATTTTAACAATTAATTTGTTATTTTTGTAATTTAATTTTAAAAAGATAGGTTTTTAAGCCTATCTTTATTTCTGTTCAGTTCCGTTCAGACCCGTTCAGTTTTATTAGGCATTGTCAAATGCTAGATTAAATTTTGTGAATAAGTTGTGCAGCCTGTTCCACATCCACAACTTGGATAAGCATGAAAGCGTCCAAGTTGATTTAAAATGGCACTTGTTTGATCACGGTTGCTTATTTCTGCTTTTGCATCTGATAAAGCAGTTCTCAAACCTTCAATGTAGTTATTTTGAATTAACTCTCTTGTTTTTTGATTTTCTTCAATAATTAACTGTTTTGTTGCACCAATTTTGTTATCATATAGGCTCTTTATCCTATATTTCTATATGTTGCCATATAGTTCAGACTATATCTTCACCTACGACATTACTCGTTTAGGGTTCGGCACTCGTGTTAGGATTATTGATTGCCATTCTCACCTATTAGTCGTTGAACCTTCAATCTACTTTTATTGGCTTTCGATTGCTTGGCTTCTGATTGACATAATAATTTTCTTTATTGTTTTTTTGTAAATGGTATCTTATTGTTCTTTTTGAATAGTGCGTTTTTTCAACACATTCATTCACACTATTATAATAAACTCCTTTAAAATATATGGGGCTTGAATAACCACGATAATTATTAGGATTATAATAATAAGTTTTACTATCGCCTTTTATTCTTATTTCATTACCAACATCATCATATCCTAAAGATATCCATCTAATTAAACATGTTTCTGTTATATTAAGTTCCTTTGCTAATTCTTTTTGAGTGTTGTACTCTTTGTTTTTATATATAATGGTATTTCCATAATTTTCTTTTTTTTTCTTTGCTATATCTATGTTTGGTTTTTCTTCATTTGCATAATAACAAATTTCATCATATCTATTATATTTTTTCTTTAACCAATACGAAATAGCAGTATCCGCAACATTGTATTCTTTAGCAGCCTCTTTTAAATTTTTATATAATTTATTTCCTATATAAAATGGTCTGCTTATTTTTTCTCCAACTTTTTTTGCAATGTCAGGATTTTTCATAGGATTACTTATAGACATTCTTTTTCTTTGATTTTCATTTTTCATAACATTATATTTTGAATAATATTCCCTCATTTCAGGTGTCCATGTGTAATTAACTCCACCTTTTCCACCATTGTCTAAATTACATTTGCATTGTCCTATAGACTTATAATAACAAATTAATTCGTGTTCTTTTTCAAATGCTTCAATTTCATTTTCAAAATGTTGTATAATTTCACATTTACATTTGTTATTATTATATATATTCAAAAATAATTTATTTCTCTTTTTTGTTTGTTTATATCTATCTTTTGTTCCTTTACCAATATAGAAGATTTCATTAGTTTCTTCTATATACCATTTATATACATAAAACATATTGTACCTCCACTATAATTATATTCTTAATATAGCATAAAGTCAATTGCTATGTGTTTCCAGAAATTCACCGAATATCAGGTTATAAACCTGCATAAGATTTCTCTTATGGTTGCCTATGCGTAATTTAAGCAACATTCGTTCATTTGAGCAGATAGGGTTTGAGTTTGAAGTGCATTATCATATCTATTTTGCAATATCTCTTTAGATAGTCCACAATCTCCTAATTGTGCTTGGTATCTATTATTTAAGATTTCAGTTCCTAAAGCATATTTAGTATCTAATAAGTTAGTGTTTACATTAAATGTATCTCTAGCCATTAGTCTGTTATCTAAGAATTCTTCACTAACTCCAGCAGCATTTCCACCACCAAGTCCGAAACCATTACCAAATAGACCAGCAACAATAAGAAGCATAATAACTCCCCAAATTCCACCAAATCCAAAATCAGTGTTATTTCCGTTCATATTATTTCTCCTTTCTATAATCTATATCAACATTATTCAATGTTAATACCTAAACCTTTTATTTCTTTTTCGGCTTGTTCTGGATTTACCCCAGCCTTTTGACAAGCCTTAGCAAGTTGTTCTTTTTTAGTTCCACCTTGTTTCATAATTTCTTCAACTACTGGCATAGCCTGGGCTATTTTAGGGTTAGTCTTTGCCAAGTTTTGTATCATAGCATTAGGATTGCCACTTGCCATTAATTGTTTTATTAAATTAAGTGCGTTCATTACTTACTCTTCCTTTCTTTTTCTTCCAATTTACTTATTAATTCTTTATTTTGTTTTTCCAATTCTTCAATTTTTAATTGTTCTGGGGTTTTAGGTAGTTCTATTTTATAAGACTTAATCTCCCCATTTAATTCCTTAATTGATAAAACACCATTTTTAAGGTCTATAAAGGCTGTTTTTCTTTGTATGAGTATTTCATCAGGTTTCTCATTTTCGTTCAAAATACGTGCCTCAAAATCAATTTGAGAGCCATTTGTATTTATAATATTCTGTATAGGTTGCGTTTGTGAGTTCTGATAGTTCCTTTTTAGATTTTCAAGTTCTTTCATTTGATTATCAATTCGGTCAATTGGATTACTAAAATTATTGTAATATGGATTCCCAAACATAAAATCATTTCCTTTCAAAAAAAGAGAGGCATATAGTAAAACCACAATCGTTTTAAGAGTTGCTTTAAACTATATATCTCCTCTCTTTCTAGCATAATGATACAATAAAAAAAAGAATTCAAATTTATTGAATTCTAGTCATTTTTTTATCAATTGTTTTCCTAATTTATAAAGTGCTTTGTTTAATTCTCTACTAATGGTAGCAGTACCACAATTTTCTAAACTAGCCATTTTTACTATTGAATAATCTAACATTCTATATTCTATAATTCTTTTTTGAATATCTGTTAAGTAAACTTTATCTGCTAGTGTCTTTAGTTCTTCTTTATCAAAATTAAATTTATACATTATTTTTTCTTCTTACCTCTAAAAGAGCCACAAGTCGGACAACGATATGTTCCATCTCCGTTTTTGACCATTTTAGATTTACGATATTTACGTTTTATTTTTCTTGTGATTTTAATTGTTTGCTTTGCCATTAATTATATCTCCATCATTACCAATAAAATTATTGTTACCATTCGTATTATCTTGTGTAACTTTTTTAGTGATTGTATCTTCAATAGTTCCAATATCAGAAGTAAGATAGATTGTATAACCTAACGAAATTACTAAAAGAACTACTAATAAAGAAATTATTCCACATAATCTTTTATTTTTTTTATCTTCTAATGTTAGTATTCTATATAAATCGCTTTGTTCTTGTAATTCATGCACTTCATGTTTGATATTATTTATTTCTTTTTTATCATCTTTTAAAGACATATTAATACTCCCCTTTCTTTTTTGGGTATTATATCACATTTTTACTAAATTATCAAATTGAGAATTAGATTGTCGAGAATGATATTCTTTTAAGTGATGATCTAATGCAATATTTATTCTATCATCAATATCCTTATCATAGCCATCTAGTTTAGATTCTATCTTTTCTAATTTGTCTATTATATTTTTAAGCATTTGGTCAGTTTGCCCTTGCTTATAACTTACATCGCTAGTCTTTTTGTTATCGTCTTTTTTATCATTCTTAAAAAAGGTTACAACAGATAATACAGAAGCCAAAATTGCAGTTGCAAATGTAATATATTGCATAGTATCAAACCTTTCTAAATTTATTTTAACATAGTTTTATAATTTTGCCAAATATTAAGCAATTCTTTTCCAATATGCTACAACTTGATATGGTTGTAAGTTGTTATGTGGCTCGTCTCCACCAATAATCTTAATTCTTTCGTCATTTGCTTCATAAGTGCCACCAGAAGGATTAGCACCTTCTGCAAACGATTTTGCATATGTACCGCCTGCGTGTGTGTGTGTTTGAGTAGTAGTATACGACATAACAACTGTAGGTTTATGAGTAGGCATTTCATCAATTGTCAATTTATGTGCTTTCTCACCACTAGTTTTACCAATAGTATTAAAATCAGTATCAGTGCTATCAATACCAACTAATACTTTACCTACTGCTGTTCTTTCCCAAGTAAAGCCAAGCCAATTAGAATAATCTTCATTATCTCCTTTAATAACAATTTGTCCTACTGGAAATATTGCATTGTATAAGTCTACTATTCCTTCTTCAATATGGTTCATTCTTTCGGCAGTGGCTACTGTTTCACCATTTAACCAATTTTGTTTTATATAAGCCATTTTTCATTTCTCCTTTCTTACGCAGTTCTCTTAAACATATAGCAAGTTATGTAAGGCTGTAAGTTGTCGTGTGGTTGACTGCCACCCACTTCGATTGCATTTAATTGTTGTGTTCCACCAGTTTCATAATTTAATTTATAACCTGTTTCACCTGAATTTAAACCTAGATTTGCCGTAGTTCCGTATTTTACCTCGTGAGAGTGTTTAGGCATTTGAGCCACTGTCAATGTTACTTCCTTTGCACCACCAGTTTTTTCAATCGTATTAAATTCAGATTGCGTAGTATCTACTCCAACTGGAACTCTACCTGCTCCCCATAATTCCCAAGTGCCAAAACCAAATATTTCACTAGGGTTAGTTTCAATTGTTGTCATATATATACTCCCTACTGGGTGCATTAACTTAAACGCATAGTTTAATGTTGCTGCATCCAAATCTGTTCCACCAACATACTCTGCATCCGTTACGGGGTATTCAACTCCACCTATCGTAACATAAGCACTCTTTTTTAGAGTTGCATCTTCAAAATTAATCTTTTCCATTATTTATCATTCCTTTCTAAACCTTTGTATAACCAATTATATTTAATATTGCATAAGCACTACCAGTCTTGCCACCAGCACCATTTTCTGTGTATAACCCGTCAATTGTGCTAGAATAAGGTGGCGTATCGTTGCTCTGAACTAATAAAGTGCCATGACCGCTTGCATTTAAACTACTTGCTATATCTTTAGTTGTTACGCTTTCAGACAAATAGGAACTATTACTAGGCTTTCTAGCCGTCCAGTAAGTAGCATTTCCAAAAACATTTGTTATAGCCGTGCTATTGAATTCTCCAATTGCTTGACCTTCACTAAAGAACGCAGAATTTACTTTAAAATTGCCACTATTATAAACATTATAAACCCCTAAATTTCTACAATAGCCCCAAGTCTTAACACTTGTATTCTTCTCCCAATTTACGGGCGTATGGAATATAGTAACGTAAGCATTTTGAACTACAAAATTCTCTGGAATATCATAGTCCAATTGTAAATAAGACTTTTTTGAAGGTACACTTCCATCATTATCATTTATGTATGGGCTAAAGCCTAAAAAATAATTACTTGATTGTCCTATTCCCCATACTTCATTTGAAGATTTAAATTGTAAATTGGTTAATACCCCATTGGCGTTGATAATATCTTTCTTATTTTCTCCCTCGCCAATTGTTATCTTCATTTTCTCCGTGGTTACATTAAACTCAGCAGAATTGAAGTTAATTGCTTTAGTAGCATCAATTAATACTTCGCCAGTTGACTTAGTATTAATGCTCGCTATCAATGCGTCGCCGTTACCAAGTATCTCACGCTTGCTTTCAATAAGAACCTCATCTGTTGCAATTTTAATAGAACTTTGAACGTCAACTTGCGTTGCAAATGTACTTGTATATTGATTTTGTGTTAAATATTCCACGTTCAAGTGCAGTGCTTCATAACTAGTATATATCTTATAGTCCCCTTCTGGAACTTCAATTATTAAATCTGGCAATTCTTCTGTATATGGCTTAGCCAACACATACTTTACCCCGTTCGCATGAACGCCTATTCTTCTTAAAATAGAACATTTACCTTCCAAATAATTAAACTCGTCATGAACGCTACCAACAGAATATAAATATTTAACTGGCAATATATACTTATGCAGTACCTCGCCATTTTGCTCGACAAATAAGTAAAAGTTGTTTACTTTAAATTCGCCAACAATTAATGGTTTAATATATTTTTTATATGTTTTAGTAATAGCGTACCCAACTTTTGAAATGCCAACTTTGCTTGGGCTCGTGCCTAATTGACCACCAACTATCGGCAATTCCATATAACCGTATATATCAAGTTTATGTAAATTACCTTTATATCCATTAGTTATATTTACAAAGCCGACACCACTAGCAACACTTGATATATCTACTACTTTTTCTGATAAATCTTTTATCTCTCCATTTATCAAATCTATTGTTCTGCCAACTCTTAATAATCTTGATTGAATATCGCCACCAACAACATTTGTTGTTTGTTCTTGTTGTTTAGTTGGTAATTTAATTTCATTTGTACTTGATATATTCATTTCATAAGTAAGATTAACGTTCATTAAAGTATTGTAAGTTTCTTTCCCTAACTGATATGAAATATTATCCCATGGGTCTAAACTTATATCACCATAATTTTCAGTTTTCAAATTCCAAATTATAGTGTCTTTTACTACATTGTAAATATTATCAATCATTGTTTGATCTTTAACAAATGGATTATCACTTCTTATGAATAAAGTATTATTTGTTGTATCTCCTGCTTTAAATGGTCTTGCACCATCATCATAAGAAACGCCAGATATTTGAAATTTTTCACCAAGTTTCCAAGACTTGCTTTTTAAGGCGTTTATAGACACGTTAGATGTTTGTTTTAATGGAATTAGATATAATATACCATCTCTGCCATGTTTGGCGTTACAGCCCTTTAATTCTGCTATATAACTGATATATCTTTTGCCACTTACTGTACTATCATATATACCAACTTCAATATCACCATTAGTTTTCGGATAATTTGGGTCAAATGTTATACTAAAAAAGTTACAAATATATTCAAAGATAGTATCTATTTTTGCTTTACCATCTACAAAGCACGGAGAATAATCAATATTATTCTTTGCTTTTACAGAATAGTCTAAACAAGTAATTTCACATGATTCATAATAATTCTCACTTAAATCGTCTATTAAAAATTTGCCAATAGGAACATTTACCTCTATTCCATCTACGTCTAAACTAATATCTAATGATATGTTATTATTACTTTTTATATCTAAATTATCTAAATTTTTAAATTTGATAGTTAATTTTTGTGCTATATAACTACCTACATAAAAATAATCACTAGTTGTATCTATTATTGGATTTGATATAGTTATTTTTGCTATTTGTCTATTTGGAACTAATTTATTGTTTATTTTGAGAGAGCATTTATATATTGCTCCCCCACTATAAACAATTTCTCTAAACCTTTTTGTTACGTTATATGCCATAATTCGTTACTCCTCTACAAATGACACGCTAAATTCACTTTTTAGTTCATGCCAATTATCGTTATCATCTTTCCATACTTTAAATGTATCAAAAGATTTATCACTAGCATATACTTTATGCACTTTTTTTTGTTTAGTTTTTTTATCAATAAGTTCCATATAAATCCACTCTGGACTTATTCTATTTAGTATATAAGCAATATCATCATCACTTAAAACAGAATAATTAAGTTCAATATCAATTACGTCATGTCTTACTCTATTTCTATGAGTGTATCCTTGTAAATCAGTGAATGGATCTTTGTCAACATCATGTAAAGTAGTACCTAAAGAAGAAGGAGTAGGAAAGTCTGCTAAATCAGTACAAGAATAACTACCATCAGAATTTTCTACTCCATTATGCCCTACTCTTATATAATTTTCATATTTATTATAATTCATATATTAATCTTCTCCTACTCTATATTATAGACCATATTGTCTATCTTTATCTTTTTCTTTAAATTGAATAAAGTCTAGTAATCCTTCTGTATCTCCAGTTGCTTCAATTACAATTGGTTGTCTTGGTGATTTAATACTTAGCATTGCTCTTGCAACACCCGTACTAATACCATCTACAATTTGATTTTGATTTGCTACGGCTGGTTTATTATTTATTGAGCCTACATACTCTGGTGCTTTTTCATTTGCTATGAACATATCTCCTCTAGTTGGGAAACCACCACTTGCGTATGCTTTAAGTGAATATGTTCCTAAAGTTTGAGCAGATCTTCCATTGCCAGTTGTAAGTTTAATATTCGTTATATTTAATTTTGATTTAATACCCTTTGCAATTGCAGATCCAATTGAACCACCAAATGCACTCGCTATTTTACTTGCATCACTTGAAGATATACTTGTTTTAAATAATTTTGTAATACCACTTGAAAGGTCTGCTAAATCATCCCCGAAGTTTCTTGCAGTTTTACCCAAATTATTATCTTTGATTTTCATTAAATAATCTATTAGTGATTTTAAAGCACCATTAACAGAATTTATTGTTTCAATAGAAACATCTGCAACACTTGTATAATAACTTTTAAAGTTTTTACCAAATGATACCAAATCATCTGAAATACTTCCAAGTCCTTTTTCTCCAAAAGCATTCTGCCACCAACCACCTGTTTTAGGTAAATTGTTTACTAAACTTGCTAAAGATTTTGCGGCATTTGCACTTTTTTCAACAATTTCGGGATTTATATCTTTGATTTCATCATAAAATGATTTCATATTTTTACCAAAATCTGGTAAAGGGTCAGATATAGTTGCTAAACTCTTCTCACCAAACTTACTTTGCCACCAACCACCTGTCTTAGGCAAGTTATTAAATACTTCTGTTAATGCTTTAGCCGCATTGGCTGCAGATTTAACCGTTTCTGAATCAAAGTCTTTTCCTAAATTATCTTGGAATTCTTTCATTTTCTTACCAAATTCTGGTAATAATGTAAGATTTTTAATTGTTCCTAATGTTCCCATTATTCCAGATAATCCAGATAAAACATTAGCAGCAGTAATATATAATAATGCTTCTGCCATGTATTTAGCACCTAAAGCGGAACTTTCATCTATATTATTAATTCTATCAAAGAAATCTTTACCATTAGTTGCAAATTCACTTAAATATGTTCCTAAATTTGGTAATGACGAAGCAATACCTTCTATTATGCCACCAGCAAAACCACCTACTAAAGCACCTAATATACGTCCTACACCATTAAATACTTTAACTAAAATATCTATTCCATTATCTATCCATGTATTAATACTAGGAAATTCAGTAATTAAAGCACCAATTGCACCTATAAATGCTACAGTTGCACTTACTACTAATGCTAAAATTCCTAATCCAGGTATTATGATTTTTGATCCTAAACCCGATAAGGCTGCTAAACCTGTTAATAATCCTAATGGTATAATAATTTTTGCTATACCTTCAAAAACTTTGACTAATGTATCTATTCCAGTTGTAATAGCAAGTTGAGCACCTTCGCTTTTTGAAAAATATCCTATGGCACCAATTAATATAGGCATTGCACTTATTATGCCAGCCAATTCGCCAAATCCTATTGCAAGGCTTTTCGCATCAACCTTGCTTAAGGCATAAGTTAACCCTGACATTGCGGCTAAAGGTATTACAATAGAACCTAAACCTTTAAATAACATTATTAATGTATCTAATCCATCTGCTACAAATTCGTCAAAACCAGTTTCATTTACTAATAAATGGTATGCTCCAACAATTAATGTCAAACCGCCAATTATTAATGCAACATCACCTAATCCATTAAGAACCGTTCTTGCTTTTGGAACTTTAAACTTTTTGGTTGCTTTTCCAACATCTGGAAGATTACTGGTTGTTTTAGAAACTTTAGACAAACTTCCTAATCCCGTAAATATACTTTTCATTGATTTAACAAGTTTTAAGACTGGTAATAATGCAGTAAACACTCCAGCACCCGCTAATAAACCAATTTTTATTTTATCTATTAGTTTTCCACTAAATTGTAAAACACCATTAGTATCTTTTGTGTAACCAAACCAACCTAGTATTTTATCTCTAACTTCGGTTGCTTTATTATTAGTTTCTGCAAGCATGTCATTGTATTCTTTTAATTGAGCAAGTAATTTAGAATTTACTCCTCCACCTATACCACCAGTACCACCTGAGGAAGAACTTGTTGGTGTCTTAATAACATTTAATTTATCAAAACCTCTTAAAGACTTATTTGCTTCTTTTCCAGCCTTACCAGCATTACTTATATTTGTGCCTAATGTAAGAAAATCATCACTAATAGAAGAAACATTAGTTTTAATACCTAATAGACTTAATAACGTACCAATTATGGTATTTATTGCCATTAATATACCATTTAATATTGGTAGCATAGGTTTTAATATTGCATTGAATATTGAACCTAATTGTCTGCCTAAAGTGTCCAATTGAGCGTTCCATATTTTAGTTTGGTTTGCAACACTATTAATTGTGTTTGCAAAATCTCCTTGTGAACTTGCCAATTGATCTTGCACGATTAAATACCTTAGTATGGTTTTCTCGGCTTGCGACATATTAGTTACACTCTCTTGAATACCAAGATTATATGCTTTTTGCTGTAAAGCAGTTGTTGTTATATCTGCACCTAATATTTTAATTGCTTCCGTTTCACCAGTTAAAGCACTCATTAATTTTTTGCTAACGTCAGCAGTATCTAAATTATATAAAGAGGCTATATCATTTTGCATTTTTAATAAGTTTTCACTTAAAAGATTAGCACTATCACTCGCTATTCCTAAAGCATTAGATAGTTGTCTATATTTGCCCAATGATTTAGTTAATTGAGAAATGTCTAATCCAGATAACTCTGCCATATTTCTAACAAGTTGTTCGCCACTACTGTTTGTTTCCCCATAAGCAACTTGTAATAGATGTAAGTTCTCAATGTATCCTGTTTGAGCCTTACCAGCATTTATCATAGTGTTAGTAATGCTTTTTATTAATCTTGCAAAGCCAATTATGGCAGAAGTATTAAAAGCATATTTAATTTCATCACCCAAAGTATGTAAATTTTTTTGCAAATTTTTACTTTCACTATTTAAATTTTTAAGTTCTTTGGTTGCCTCGGCAGTTGCAAATTTTATAGTTACGCCAACATTATCGCTATCTTTCATTTACCCCACCTACTTTCTAGTTTAATATCTAGCCCAAGCGTTAAATTCTTCTTGAACTTTGATATTTATTTCATTTTTTGTGAGTTTTTTATTATTTATTTTTTCATATTCAAAAACTTTATCATACTTTGGATATTCTGTTTTTGTTTTAGAAAAAGAATTATTCAAAGCAATAGATGTAGCCATACAATTCATATTTCCTTCAAGCCAAGAATTATATTTCATATATTCCATTTTTTCTTTTTGCTCTATCTCTTGCTTTTTTAAATAAAAAGTACGATATGCCCAATACAATTGGGGGTCATCTTCCCAAAATTCTTTGCTGGACATACCGTACATTATTGCACTTGGAAATAATTCGTTGAAATAAAATTCAGTAAGTGAATTATATTGAGTGTCTTTATCTTCATCTATTTCTTCGACTTTAGTGCTGCTAGGTTTTTTAAGTTTTTCTTACTTACATTGTCTTTGTTTGTATCGTTAATCATTTGATTACCTAACAATATAATTTGTTCTTCACCATATTCAGCAACGGCTTTATCATACAATTCCTTTGCCTGTGTTGGTGTAAATTTATGTTCTGTATATAACATAATCCAATAAAGTCTTTCATACATTATTGAAACTACTTCAGCATCTTCGTCTATACTTTCAATGCTTTCAATACCTTCAAATGGATTTGTATCTTCTGTTATATTAACATCTTCATCACTAACAATGTCTTTATATTTTTCTTGTAGTTTTTTTAACTCTGCACGTTCTTTCTTGCAGAACTTCTCCCAAGCAACAATACCTTCTCTATTAAGAAATAGAGTGTATTCTTGACCATCAATTTCTATAATTTCTTTACTAAATTCTTTCATATTAAATTATCCTTCCTTATTTTAAATTATTCACTATCTGCTACTACTTCTACGGCAATGCTTCTATATGAAGTTGCTTCTCCAGTAGCACTTGTTTCAAGATTTATCATTGTATATCCTGCAGCAACACCAGTAATAGTTAACTTACCGCTTGAATAAGTAGCAGTTGCAATTGAAGCAGAAGCACTTGTTGCAGTAACAGTCGCTTTTTCGCTTGTTTCAATAGCGATTTCTATCTTATTAGTTCCAGTAATAGTTACATCTGGTAGTGGAGTAGTAATAACAGCAGTCTTTTTGACAATATCTCTTACATCGTCAATTGGTAATTCTTCTGCACTATTTACAGTGATAAACATTTGTCCTTGAACAATTCCATCAACTGATAATGCACTTCTACCAAATTTCATTGTACCAGTGTATTTTTCACCAGTATTATCTGGGTTTCTTTCTAAGAATGATAGAGATTTACCAACATATTTTTTAAGTTGTTTAATATTATCTCTATGATAATTGAAAGTATATGTTTTTTGATCATTAGTTTGCAAACCTTCTACTTCTGTAACAGAACCATCTGTTAATACAGTTTTTGCTTGAGTACTTGGAGCACCCTTTGTTTCTGGCATATCAGTAGTAGGCAATAACATAAAATACTTGCTATCAGCATCATCAAGTATCATTAATGAAGCACCTTTACTAATAAACCCTTTATCAGTATAATATCTTTCCATATTTTATTCCTCCTATTTTAAAATATATTTTTATTCCAACTAGATAAAGAACCACTAAACAACATTGTTTGTCTTTTAACATTTATATCTGTGTATTCCCCTCTAGTACTACCTTCCCTTTGAAAACCACAATATTTAAAGAATTTTGCAGTTAAATCTTTAAGTTCATTTATAATTACTCTTGAATTGTATTCAGTTCCATTTATAGTTATGTTTTTTGTATAAATATCTACTTGATAAGTTAAATTATCTCCAAATTCAAGCCTATTTAAAGTTAATAAACTTAAATTATCTGTATTATCTTGCTCTTTAAATATAATTGTTGGAAATTTAGAAAATGACTGGGGTGTATCTGGAAGTATTTGCAATTTTTCGGCAAATACAGAATTTTTTTTCATAAAAGCATTGTATTCTTTTAATAAATCAACTTCTATATTCATTTTCCCACCTCAGTCATTATAGTTTCATTTCTATATATTCTTTAACCCATTTTTTTATATTTTTTTCAATGGCAAGTTTCAAATTATAAAATATTAATCTTCCCTCAAAACCATTAGTCCAAACTGTTTGACCATTGTCATCAACATAATACCAACCTCTATAGCCATGATTATTAACATCATATTCCCAGTTTTCAACTTCACTTTTGTCAGTATTTATAGAACCAGTATAACCAATTCCATATTCCACTATTTTTGCTAGGCTTAACTGGGCTGGATATTTGGCTTTAGTTGTTTCTTTCATATTCTTTGATGAAATATCTATTTTAGAATTATTATACAAATAAATTGTATCTCCTTCGATTTTTAAATGGTTACTATTCATATAGTTACTTTTATCTATATTTTCCTTAGTAATTGTCGAAAGTTTTTGAGTACAAATTTTTTCTAATTCTAATTTGCATTTATTCCCAATATATTCTAAAAATTTTGAATCTGTAATGATAGTACCTAAAGTAGATAATATTTTTTGTAATTCTGCTATACCTTCTGGGCTAAGATTTATTTCATAAACCTTTTGCATTATTCCATTTCACTTTTTGAAATAAATTTGTTTTCTTTAATAGGGTTGGCTTTAACTAAATTCCAACCACCATTTAAGTATAAAGATAATAAACTTTCAGGTACTTCTTTTGATATAAGTTTACCTTCAATGTTTTTTCTTTCTACTTTAATCATTTTTTCCATATTATTCCTCCTCTACAAGTTTTAAGAAATATATTCTTATGCAAGTGTTTTGATTTCTTACTGAATATATCCTATAATCGGCATTTGCACCATTTTTTACTTCTCCATTTGGAGTTGTATCTAAATATGCTCTATCAAAATCATAGAATTTGCCGATATATTTAGATTTTTCTGTTATAAGGGCTACTTTCATTCTGTTTGCAAGTTCTCCAAATTCTCTGATTTCACTATCTTCATTAACAGCCTGTACATTAAATCTATATTTTTTTGGAGTATCGTAGTTTTCTATTTGATTTAAGTTTTCATCTTGGGTCGGTTCTAATTTTTTGGCAATATACAAGGTGGATTTATAATTGAATACATTTTGTCTATTTACATTGTACATATAAATCACCTCGTACTATTTAGGTACGCCAACTTTTGAAGTAAGTTTACACATAAGGTCATTTGATAGACCATCAGTCATTTTACTCCAAGATAAACTATTTTCACTATAATTAGTTAAACCTTGTTTATCTGCCAAGTTGTATTTTTCTATACAACACCTTAATTGCCAATTGTAATACCTTTTAGGCAATAGATAACATTCCCAATCTTCGTATGGGAATAATACTTCTAATGCTATAAATTTACTATCTTCTAATAAATCCTTCAAGCAATTTTCCCAAGAAGTTGTACTACCAAAAATATCTTCATCATAAGGTATTTTTGTTTTTAATTTTGGTAATTGTATTGCTAATTCTTCATCAGTCATATTATTCCTCCATACTATTTATTTTTATAAACTATCCTCTTGAAATAATTTGTACAACAGGGATTAATTTATGGTTAACATAAGCCTTTTCACTACCAGACTTACCATTATTAACAATTACCCAGTTTGCACCATCAGCAAGTTCTGCTGGTGTAGGTGAACTTGTTTGCATTGAAGCCTTTGTAAATGAAATCCATTTTGGTACAAATAATTTTCTCTGACGAGTATATAGTGTATCAACACCACCATTTTTAGCAGGATCTCTATACATTTCATTAGGAACTTTAACGCCTACGTTGTCATAATCAAAGAACTGATTTCCTAATACATAAGTTGTATAGTCAGTTACAGCAACTACATAATCATCTGCTTTAACATTTGCTGGATAGAAACTTGCTTTTTTAACATCGGCAAGATTAATTTGTCCTGCAGTAGCACCACTTGCAACAACCTTTAGTGCATTTGGAGTGCTTTCAGTTGCAGTATCATAACCATCTGCAGTAGGCATTTCGTCATCAACAACAACTAATTTTCCATTGTAAGTAGCAATAGTTAAATCTCTTTCAATACCATTTGAATCAGTGTATTTTAAGAAATTTAATAGATTTAAGTTTTCTAGGTTAGTAGCAACTAATGAGTGCATGAAAGCAACACTATAAACCTTTTTCTTATCTCCACTAGCCTTTTGCATAGCCTTATTCATATCAGTTGCATCTAATTCCTTATCAACTTTGTAAGTATGTTTAGCAACAAAATCAGTACCAGTATCAGTCATAGCGAAGATACCCTTTAAAATACTTAAAAGGTCTGTTTGGTCAACACTATCATAGTATTCCTTAACTTCTTCTGCTAGAGGCATAAAATCTTCTCCAGTTAATTCAGTTGAGAAATCTTTTTCAGTCCAACCTTTCATACGACCAATTATAATTTTACCTTGTTCAAAAGTATCTCTTAATGTAGCAGTTAGATTAGTAACACCATCATAGTTTAATACTTCTCCATCTAGTAAACCTTTAACTGGTTCAGTAAAGTAATTTCCACCAACTTCATCACGAAGTCTAGCAGTCATGTTTGGTTTAGCATTTAGTAAACCATTTTTAATTAGTGAGTTTTCTTTTGTGTTTGGAACTTTACGCATGTATTTTTCCCATACTTCTGGGTTCCAAGATTTGCTATCAAATTTAGCCATTTTTTATCATTTCCTTTCAATTTTTTTATTATAGTTTTGCAAATTCTTCTGGATGTTCTTTCGCAAAAGTATTTTGCTCTGCTTGTGATAATGTTCTAAATTTTTCAAATGTCATAGAACCATCATTTTGTGGAATATTAGTAGCACTTGGTTTAGCATTTAGACTAGCAATATTGTCTTTAGTTTCCTTGATAATGTTATCTTTGTATGTTTCAAATTTTGTTTTTAATCTAGTAGCATTATCAATTGTTGTCTTTTCGTCATCACTTACTAAAGAACTTAATAACTCATCATCAATGTCTAATCCTACAAGGATATTTTGAGCCTTTGTCTTATTAAGTAATATTCTTGATTGTTTAAGATTTGTTTCGGCTTCTTTTTTCATAGCCTCAACCTTTTCTTGCTCAGTCATACTTGCTTTATTGATTTCTTCTAATTTAGCATTTGCTTCATTAAATTTAGTTTCAATGTCTGCTTTCTCAATAAGTTCTCCTTTAAGTTTTTCGTTTTCTCTGCTAATACCATGAAAGGTATTTAGAATATCCGTAACTTGTTCTTCGGTATATCCTTTTGCTAATAAATCTTCACGTTTCATTTTATCTTCTCCTTTTCATATACAGTAATTTTACGGTTTACCAACCATTGAATAGAGATTTATATATTTACGTTTGTTATCGTACAAACGATAAAACCTTATGGAAGGTCGAGAGGAAACGAATTGCACGTTTCTGCACACTAGTTCTCTCGATTTTAAGGGCTTATTGCCCTTGTTCATTACGTTCTAATGTATTTGTTATTTTATTATTTTGATTATTTGCTTTATCATCTTCATTTACAAATTTATTTGTATCGCCATTTACATCTTCTTCACTTTCATTTGGCATATCATTTACTTTTGGATTTTGTTGTGAAGTTTGCTCACCAAATAAATCTTTTTGTGCAGTAGTAACAGCATTGCTATCACTAAATAAATCAACAATACTATTTGCAAACTCTCTTGGAATGTCGCAAGCGTAAAGTGTTTGTAAAGCCTGTGTCTTAACAAGCAAGTTTTCACTCTTATCAATTAAGAACTGTGTATTTATATCACTGACTTTTAAAGAAGATATGTTACTATCTTTTACACTATTACAAATCTTTAGAATAACTTTTAAAGCATTTCTATCACTCTTTTTAAATACTGTCATGTCGTTCTTTATACGGATGCCAGAAGTAGCAAATCCTTGACCTACAAGTTTAGCCTTACCTGTGTCTCCACTTTCAACACTACCAGTATCACTAGCAATAGGAACACCTAATATTTGGAATAAAGCAGTCTTAATTCTGTTGTAATAAACTTGCGTATCTGGTGAGTTAATTTTATCTTTTAGTAAATCAACGCTTGCTTTCTTTTGGTCTGTTGAATTTATACATACAGCACCTTGTTGTCTAATACTTGCAATATCTTCACCATCTACATCAACATTTGTAAATACCATAATTGCATTTACATATTGGTCAAAATCATCTGCATCTAAACTTTCAACAAGATTAATATTGTCAAATAAGTCTTTGCCAATTTCGATTAATGAAATTCTTTGACGATTTAAACTATATTCAGTAATTATATGTTCTCCCCATAATAGAGGTATCTCGTCAACTTCTTTTCCATCATCAAGGAGTGTTTTGATTCTTGTTATAGTTCCACTCTTATCGCTATATGTAATAACTTTATCTCTTAAATAAACAGTATATACGTTATAAGTTTTTGGTTTTGTAACTGTTGTTGCATTGTTACTATCATTTTCAATAGGATACATCATTGGAGTTACAATATAAGCAAATAATTGCTCATTACCTAACATGTTTGAATATACAACTTCTGTATTTTCTACTGGGCAATTAATAATTTCAAAAGGTGCCTCATCTTCTTCATTTTCTTTGTCTTTATTAATGTATCTAAACCCTCTACCACATACAAGCATATCTTCATAAAGGTCTTTGTCTTTTTCATCTTTATTTTCATAACTTACATATTGGTTAAGAGTAGATATTTCTTTGCCACCAGCATCATTTAATTGTGTATATTGAATTGGTTCACCAAGTAAATATGCTTTTTTAAAATCTACAATAGCATAAGCCCAATTTTCAACAATTTTATGGTTAATTTCTTCTCTTGTGAATTTCTCTTTATTCTTAATGTCTTGGTCTCCATTATAGTAGGCTTTAAGCATTAGAGTATCTAAATTATTTTTACTATGAATACCTTCTGCATTTATAAGTATTTCTGAAATAGCCTTATCTAATTCTTTTGGATTTTTATTTAATAGTTCTATTTCACTATAAGAAGCAAGAATTGTTGTTCTACCATAAGTCTTTATAAATACCACCTACCCTATGAAATTTCACACCATAAATATAATTTATTTTTTATTTTTTGTCAAATATTTGTAAATTTACAACTTATTAACTTTTAACTTTACACCTTTTTTAAAGGACTTTTCTCTTAATCTCACACCTTTTTCAAGGAACTTTTTCATTTTTAAGGTAATAAAGCAAGAAAAAAGACCCTACCAAGGTCTTTTTATAATTCTTACTTTAGGCAATTTACCTTCGCCTTCAATAAATTGTTGTGTAAATAATCCAGAACTATCTGGTGCATCATCATTAGGATTCCTTCCACCATCATTATAAAGTGTCAAATTATCCATAAATCTACCCATATCTGTATCTATTCCATACATTCCTTTTTGTGGGAATACGAGTTTTTTTACAATATTACCTTTTTGGTCTTGAATTCTTATTTGCTTATTCTCACAGTTGTACTTTTCTCTTATTTGGCAGAAATAAATACCATGGTCTGCAAGGATATTTTCTATATTTTGCTTTAATTCACTAGTAACATTACTTTCTATAACAAGTTCTATAATATGGTTTTCGATTATTTTATTACATACATCTGCATACATATCTTTAGTAGCAGTTCTAGTAAATAGCGCATCTTTTAAATAGTAATCAAAATCATTCTCATTTGGGACTTTAGTAAAAATAGGCATTGCAAAGAAGTCTTTACCACTCTTTCTTGTTGCATCTATTACAGCGTATGTTCCAGTATATTCTGTTGCTGGAATCTTATCATAAGTTCTAATTCTGTTATAAGAGAAAAATAAACTCTCTGGATCAGTCGGTTTTTGCTGGAAATTTGTTTCCCAAAGATATTCAGAAATAGTTGTTTTTTCTAGCAATAACTCTCTAGTTGTTTTAAGTTCGGGGCAAGTAGATAAACCTGTTTCATAGTCTAATGCTGGCAACTGAATAATAACTACTGTTTCATCATCATTAACATAAGTGTATTTAAACTTAGGATGCGGATGCAATTTAACAGTCTTTTGAGTTTGCTCTATTAGAAGATTAATAAAATCGCCACTAGCCCATAATGTACCCGTAACGACTACTTTAGGTATCTTATTTTGGACAAATCTTTTCTTCCATACCGTATTAAACTTATTAAGATAATATTCATTTAAAGACTGATTCATTGCTTCTTTATAATCTGCGTACAAATCGTCAATATGTATTCTTTGACTTGCTCTTACACCAATAACATTACTTTGGACTGTTTTAGCATAGTAACTGGCAACAAGTTTACATTTTTTAAGTTTCCAATTACCCTCTGTTTCCTTTAAGAAGAAATTTCTATCGTCCTCATGATATGCCATATCTTCAAAGACTTCACCAAACCACTCGCTTTTTATCTCGTCAATAACTGTTCTACTTCCACCTTTTACAACGTCCTCATTAGAACACAAAGATAATACTGTTCCAGTTGGATCATAACCAAAAGCCCATGCTTCGCTTATCTTTTCTGGGTATGTTTTACCAAAACCCGACATGGCGTTGAATATCAGAAGTCTAAATTCTGGGTTTTTAACAACTTGCTCTAGGTAATAAATATACCCTCTAATAACTTCATATCTAGGAGCAAAAAACTTATCTTCTTGTCTTTCTTCCCATTCTCTATAGACCATATAGTGTTCTAAACTGGTTCTTGCAGCCATCCTATAAGCATTTTTAATATGCACGCTATATGTTGCATAGTGTTGGTTGTTATTATCAAGTTTTATAAGAACATCAATAAGGGGAATATACTCTTTTATTGATATAACGCTACATTTCATTGGGTTTAGGCGATAATATTCATTAAAAAGGGCATAAAGGTCTTTCATTATGTCAAAAATATCGTTATAAGTAAGTTTTTTCTTGTTTTTAGATGTAAAATTCGTCTTTAAGACAGTAATATACTTAGCAATATAGTCTAAAAGTTCTTTTTCACTTAATCCATTCATCTAAGCAATCACTCTTCTTTCTTGTTTAAAAGAGCCTTATATTTATCTAGTTTATTTTCCAAAGCATCCTTATCAATAGTTGCTTTATATGTGATATTAACATTTGGAGTGGCTTTTTCAACGATTTCATTTTGAGTTTTAAGTCTAAACAAGGTACTTTTCTCTTTAGCAACCCCCATTTGGCTCATTGTTAGATTTTCTTCACCTATCTGATCATATATTTTCTCTACAATATTACGCATATCCATATCTTCACTATTACGATAATTCCTTAATGTTGTCATACTTATACCTAAAAACTTACAAAAAGTAGTTAAACTAGTAGGATAATTACCAATATGGACATTTATATTTGTGATAATATCCATATAGTAGTCAAAAGCCATTGCTATTTGTTCAGCACTATATGCTGGTATCTTACTACCTAAAGGAACTATACTCTTAAAAAAGTAATTATTAATAACAATAGGTTTTATTTCAACTGTATAATCTATTGGGTCTCCATCTTTATCCCATTTACAAGCAATCTCATTTTCTTTAGCATACTCAATCATTTTTTCAACCATTTTCTCTTTTTGCTTATATAGTTCTGGAATTAAGTCTGAAACTGTACCATTAACATAAAATTCTTCTAATTTGCGTACTTTTATCTTATTATTTTCATCTATCTCACTTTGTTTATCTCTAATTGTGTTCATACATCCTTATCTCCTTGTATTTAACATACCATATTTGAACGTTTTTGTCTAATATGATAAAATATACACGGAGAGTGAAACAAATGAATAACGTGCCTAAAAATAGTATTAATATAACTATTCCTTTAAACCCCGTTACTAAGAAAAACCATGGTCAAATCATTATGTGCAAAGGACGCCCTATTATGCTACCTTCTAAACCTTACATTGAATACGAAAAGAGTTGCAAACCCTTTTTACCAAAATTAGATGCACCTATTGATTATCCAATTAACTTAAAATGCACTTTTTATATGCAAACCAGAAGAAAATGCGACATAGTGAATCTATTACAAGCCGTATGCGACATTTTAGTCAAATATAACGTTATTTTAGATGACAATTACACTATTGTATCTTCTCATGATGGTTCTAGAGTGTATTACGACAAAGATAATCCCAGAACTGAAATTTCTATTACTAATTTTTAACACGAAAAAAGAGGCTTATTAAAGTCTCCTTTTTCTTTAACAATGAAAAAAAATAAAACACCTAGGGGGATTAAATAGCCCCCAAAGAGCACTCGTTACATAAATGCTCTTTAAAAAATAAGTAAACAGGTGCTCCTCACACTAATAAAAATAAGCACGATATTATTCAGGCACTATGAAGTAAAAACCCTCGGTAGGTGCGACCTATCCTCCATTTTTACCTTTTATTCATAGAAAAGACTGATACTTTTAACTTTCACACAGTTTAGGTAATAAACAATGTTCCAGAGGACTTTCATTCCTTGAATATTCTTCTTTTTTTCAGTGGATTTGTGCTACTCATACAGTTTCTAGTCATTTTTACTCCTATCACTAGGTATCAACCACTTACTTTACCAACTTTTTGGCTCTACATACTCATCTTTTAACCACCACAGTTAATAGAACTATTGCATGGCTACTCCCTTTAAGATCTCTCTTATCGTTTTCATCAGTTGCTGGCGACTAGTTTATCTTCCTTTATATCTCCTTATCTCTACCGCTCTTCCCTTTTTCCTTGGTTTCCAAGTCCTATACATGCTATTACTAGCATCTACCACCTAATCCATTAAGAAACCTCTCTCTTAACTAATGGGCTCAAGGCAAGACCCTTACTATTTTCCAAATAGTCTTTCATAAGGCTCTATTTACTTACTTTTCAAAGAACATTTTTTTAGAAAGGAGGTAAGAGAGAACTTGTTTTTATATGATTGATTTAATGAAAACAAAATTTTAGGAATAGTCTTTGGAATACTATCTTTCAGTAGGTAAATTACTTTCGTCTTTTTTTGTTCTCTCTTATCCAAATTGCATTATACTCTTCCGAGTACAACTAAATGTTACCACTTTTTTTGATGGCTGTCAATTGGTTTTTGTTTTCTAAGTATTTTTTTTATTTAGAATTGTTTGTAGGGGTAACAAAGCCATTTTTTGCTTTTTTCCTGGGTGGCAGGGGTAGCCTTTACACTTTGTTTACATTCAACTTCCAATATTGATATAATATTGAACGTTAAAAAAATATCCAACACTTTGTTTTTTAAGTAACAACTTGTAAGATATTAAACACCTGTTGCAAAACTCATTTAAGAAAAGAAAAAAAAGAAAAGAAAAAAAGACTTAATAAAAGAAGAAAAAAAAGTAATATAAAAAAAAGAATAAAATTAAATTAAAAAAAGAAAATAAAATAAAATAAAAGAATATAACCACTAATAATATTATTATTATAATATAATATAATATAATTACATGCTTATAGTATAGTGCTTAATAATATAGTATAGTACACACACATAGTATAGTAATATATATATTAAATATGCTCTTATTATGATCTAGTAATAGTAATAAGATTCTGGCACACTGTTTATAGTATTAGATGGGTTATAAATAAATTATAATAAAATGACATATTTTAGTAAAAAAGTATTGACTTTATTTATATATATGATATAATATAATTGTAATAGAAAAGAAGAAAGGAATGATCGGCTATATGATGGGTGCATATAATTACAATGATTGTTATTTTATTAATCACAATCAAAAAAAAGTTTGCTTTAATTTTGAAAGCAAGAAAAGAGTAAAAGGAAAGGTGTTAAAATTTATCAAAGAGAATCACCAAGAATCAGATATCGTTAAATATTTAAATGCTTTTGATTTAAAACTTGAAATTATAAACAAAAGCAAAAGATATTTGACTTATAGAATAATTGATAAATAAGAATTTAAAGGGAGTCGTGAAAATATGAGAATCAATGGAAAAATTTATCACTTAAAAAAAGATATTAAAATTTTATTATTAATTATCTTATTAGTTATATTAATTATAATTAGTTCTGTATTAATAATAAATAAAATCAAAGATGATTTTAAGGAATGTGATGAAGCACTAGGATATAAATGCAGTGTTTACGATTTACACAATTACAATTCAAAAAATAATTAGAAAGAAAGAGGATTAGAGAATTATGAAAAAAGAAGAAATCAAAAAAGAAAAAATTAAAGAATTAAAAGAAATTTTGAAAGGCACAAAAAAAGATAATAACGGTTACAGATTAGCCTTTAGAATTGAAAGAGTCGCAAGTAGTGGGATAAGTCGCTGCTTATCTATTTACACACAAAAAGGGGAATACAACAGAAATATAACACAATTACTATGTGATATTATGGGTGAAACTTACACAAAAGACGGTTTTATGAGAGTTTATGGCTGCGGGATGGACATGTTATTCAATACTTGCTATGAATTAAACTGTATTTTAAAAAAATTAGATAATTACAAAGGAAACAAAAAAGATAATTATAACTACATTGTTAGCACTTGGTATGATTTAATTTAAGGGAGGTTAAATAATATGACACAAAATGAATTATTAGAACAAGCAAAAAATTATATTGACTATAATTTAAACGATGAAAAAAAATTAGAATTAGTTATTGATATTTTAGATGATCTAAGCGTGGAGGCTTTTAAAAATGATTGTTGCAAGAAAGGGAACACATTGACAACTACTATTTTAATTTTAAAAGAAATTAAGGAGAAAAACGAGGAAGCAATTCCATTATTTTAATAGGGGGCGTTTTAAATGAAAAATGACATCAAGCAAATAAAAAATGAAATATCAAACACGCAAACGCAAAAACAAGCAAAAGAGCAAAAAAAAGCCCATCAAAAGGCTTTAAAAGAAAACTTAACGACCATCTGTGTTGAGTTTTTAGAATATAAGGGCAAAAATTTACTGTATCTTTTGGAAAATAAACACAAGATCATTATAAAAGCAATAAAGAGAACTAGAGAAAGCGAGCAATTACAGAAAGAAGATTCAGATTTCAAAGAATTTGACAAACTGCCAGGAACTGACAAATTTACTTTAAATGATAAAAAAAGTGATGAAAAAGAAGCAGAAGATTATAACTGTTTGTATGACATTTTCTTTTCTATTTATTCAAAACTAAAAAGGGAAGAAAAAGAAAAAGAAAAATTGCAAAAAGAAGAAACAGAAAGAAAACTACATAAAATTATAACAAACAAAATAGAATTTTACGCAGACGAAGCAAAAAAGCAATCAACTTTAGCAAAAAAGTATTTGATTGCAGCATACAAGTACAACGAATTAAAAGAATCAATCATCAATGAAATATTAGAACTAGATCCAGACATTGAAAAAATGCAGATTTCAAGCGTTTATGACAAAGTATTAAAAGAATTATTAAATAAGTATAAATACACAGGTGAATCAGAACCAAAGCAACAAAAACCGATAAAATTACATTGGGTTTGGAAAGCAAATTTTGTTTTAGATGCGATTAACGCACTATTTAAGCACTTTTAGCAAGTGCTTTTTATTTTGTACTATTTTATCATATATTAAAAAAGGCTATTTTAAGCCATTTTGAGAAACGTTTTTATTTTGTAATATAATTGCATTGTCATATATATAAACGCTTGAAATAAACATATTAAAGCATTAAAAAAGATATGTTTTAAATATCTTTACAGTTTAACGGAAAAAGAGTTGATATTTTGCTTTTATATCTAGTTTACATGTAAATTTACATTTTTTATTTACAATTGGCTTTACACAAAAGTTCTGGATTTCAAAATATCTGGAATTTTAATAAAAATTTTTAAGTAACAAAAAAGCAGAAAAAGTCTGGAATTATCTGGAATTTTTTTTCTTTTTCTTGTAATCTCTAGCGTATTTTCTCTTCTTTGCTCTGTATGTTGGTTCTTCCCAATAATACTTTTTGCTTTGTTTTGCCTCTTCTTTTTTGTGAGTTTTGGCATATTTTAATCTATCTTCTTTTTTCTTCTCACGATATTTCTTATTCTTTTTGTAATATTCTCTAGCATACTTTGCGTTTTCTTTTTTGTCCATTTGAATCATCTCCTCTAAACTATTATATCATAAAAACGAAAAAATCTTGCTAAAAGGGGGTGAGCAAGATTTCTTCAAAGAATTATGAATTTAAAAAAAGTAATGAGTAAGCCTTTTGACTTACAAATTAATTATAGCAAATTATCTCAATTTATGCAATATGTATATTAGTTTCTATGTTCTAAATTACTCTGCATATGGTCTAGTAACATAATCCCATATCATTTCCTTTTGCTTTATTGATATGTTAGTGTTTGCAAATACATACCACTGATACATCTGCCTAATATAAGAATTGCTTTCATTAAAATAAAACCTTATATCATTTGCGTTTGCCCAGAAATCTTTAATGCTGTAAAATTGCATTTCTTTCTTAATGAAGTCCACACTATCATACCACTCTTTTAATTCTTGCTTTGTCATAATCTTATCCTATCTCTTACATAACTTTCTTTTATAAGTAAATTTCCTTTTTTAGTTCTGGTTGAGCAATGCTCTTTTTCAAAATATTCTAGTAATGTTCTTATACGTCTTAAACTATCTAATGTGAGTTTTCTTTTAACATTTTCATCAATAAGTTCACTCGTTATCAAATAAAATATTTCAGGATCATACTGTTCTATTATATGCAAATAATCGTGTGATGTGTCTTGCCTTAATATTGCTCCGTTCCAATAAAGATAACCCTCGCTAGGAATATGCAATTCTTTGCAATTTTTATGGGCAACAATTAAGTGATGAAAAGATAGTTGTTCTTTTCTTTTAAAAGAAAAACCCATAAAATCATATCCCAGTTTCTTCAATTTAAAATCATTTATCATTAGATTCGTTATTGCACGCATTATCTTCCTCCTCATACCTAGAATTTAATTTGCATAAAAAATAGGCGAATAAACCTAGTAAAATCATAATAATAATACCTAGGAATTCGCCCATTTTAATCATCTCCAATTACAAGAAAGTGCTAAAACTTGTTTATTGTAAACATTATTAATAAAAGAGTATCTTTGAAAAAAGAAATGTATTGTTTGGTTGTGAGTATATATACATTTGCACTTTTTTATGCAAGGGTTGACCTTACAATTAAAATATAACATATTTTAACAATAAATACAAGTTTTAAAGCCTGTATTTATTTCCAGATTTTAAGTATTCGTTTCTTTTTGCTTTTTCTTCTTCATCAATTCTTTTGATTTTTTCTAAATACTTTTTGATAAGTGCTCTTAATATGTCTTGCGTTCTATCACCACATAGTGTTTTAAATTCATCAATTGTACTTTTATCTAAATAAACAGAGATTCTACCAGATTTTTCACCATTTCTTTTTCTTGGCTTTTTAACTTTCTTTTCTTTTAATTCTCTTATTTTTCTTCTTGGCATTGTTTCAATTCCTTTCTTCGCATTTTGCTATAACAGTTACGACATAAACCTTTTGCATAATGTTTTTCAGCCCCACATTCTGCGCATTTATTTTCGTATTTTCTATTAGACTTGCCTAATTTTGAAACATTTTCTTTATGTAGGCAACCACAACTTTTAGTTTTACCAGAAGTTATGGAATATTGTTTGGTAATAAATACATTGCCACAATCACATTTGCACTTGCAAAGAGCGTTTTTGCCTTTTTCCAGTGTCTCTTCTAGTATTATTATCTTTCCAAATCTTTTACCTACTATACTTTCGTGTCTGCCTCTCATATTATCTACCTCCCAATATTGCATCACTTAATATATATTCACTTTTATTATTATCTCTAGTAACTTGATTAATATATCTAATTGTTGTTTGGCTTGATTTTTGATGAAGAACTTGTTGGATATCATATAATGATTGCCCTTTTTCATAAAGAAGTGTTGCGCATGTTCTTCTCATTGTATGGCAAGATATTCCATCTTGATCTATTCCAAATCTTTTAAATATTTTTTTTAATATATTTCTTATTGTCTTGTTGGTAACTCCACCACCATTGTTGTTATTGCTTGAAGATATAAATATATTTCCACTATTTCTATGTTCTACATATTTTGAAATATCATTAAGAACTTGATTAGATAATTTAACGTATTCGCTTTCATCATCTCTTTTTTTACATTTAACAAATAAAACAACTTCACCATTATACATTTTTATATTTTCTATTTTTGCACTTGCCATTTCCTCTGCTCTTAAACCAGTTGTTAAAAATAAACTAAATAAACATTTTTCTCTCAAATCAGTTAAACTATTGTATATTTCTTTACATAATTCTTCACTCAATATTTGAGTTGTTGGTGTTTTAGAATATTTTAGACTTTTAATATCTTTAGTAATATCTTCATAAACTCCATTTGCTTCTAAATACTTAAAGAAACGTCTTATAGCAGTCATATAACTGTTGATGGTATTAATAGACATACTCTGTTTTAATTCTTCTCTAAACCCTCTAAAATCATTTCTAGTGGGACGTTTTATATTTTTCTCTTCTAAATATTTAAGAAAACTATTTATCCCATTTCTATAAGCATTTAAAGTAAGTTTATTTACGTCTAAATATTCAATAAAGTTTTCCCCCTTTTCAAATAGATTTAAGTCATCCTTTTTTAATTCATAATTCATACAATTTCCTCTTTTCTTATCACAATTACATTATAGCATATTAGTTTTAAAAATGCAACAAAAAAAAGATATTATTTCTGAATATCTTTTTTCTTTGGTCTGCCTCTTTTTTTAGCAGGCTCTTTCTTTGACAATTCAACGTATAATTTTTCAAGTTCTTCATCAATTATATTATCTAGTTTTTCATTAAATTCTTTACGCATTTTATTTAATTTAATATTTTTTATTGCAGTATTTACTATTGAAAAAATCAATAAAAGAAAGAACAATATACCAGCAATACACATTGTTGCCTTAAATATTCCAAACAATACTTCCATTTTTTCACTTCCTCTCTATCATATATTAAAATGGTAATAAATCATCAGAGATGTCTATACCATCTTCTGCTACTTCGTTAAGATAGTCAGCAATTGCCGAATTTTCATCGACTTCTTCATCAACTATCTCATAATCAAGCACTCTTATAGTCCATATAGGATTATATCTATCTACTTTCCCAAAATACATATCTTCGTAAAAATCTTTTATTCTAACATAAGAACCATCTGGAATATCTGCATCTTTAGGAAATACAACAGTCTTTTCATAGGTTTCTTTTGCACCATTTTTATTCTTTTTAGTTAATGGAACTTTATAGAAAGTATAACCATTGAAATCTGTCCTTTTTATTTTGACTTTATCTCCTGCTTCGATTCTGTAATATCTTTTAGGTTTTACTTCTTCTTGGTTTTCCATATTACTCTCCTAATTCTTCATTGAATTTATTTAATCTAGTATAATATTCATTTTTAAGCATATCTATTTTTTTAAGATGTTCACTAAATTCACTTTTATTTTGTGAATTAAATATTTCTCTATACTCTTTAGATAAACTATTCAAGATATGTTCAGTGTTTAGTGATTTAATAGGAACTTGTTCACCATTTGAACGAGTGTACATTATTTCGTTTTCTTGCATTTTGATACCTCTTTTTCTTCCTTAACATAAGATATTTTATTTTTGGTTAACAAAGTTTTTAATCTTCTAATTTCAGAAGTTTGTCTATGTATTTCATTCTTCTGATCTTCTATATGTCTAGCAAGTGCCAATTTTTCATTTTTTAATTGACTATTTTCATTTTGCTGTTTTAGAATTTGTTTAGTTAATCTATCAATTTGATCTTTCATACCTTTATATGTCTTATTTTTTATTATTCTTAACATATTACTCCTCCTCAAATAATCCTAATTCTTTTAGCGTATATTTTTTGCCAGGTTCCATTCCTGCATACATTTTAGAATTTTGTGGGAAATTTGGAAAAATTAAAGCATCCATGTAAACAATGTAATCAATATTTGCATGAATATAATAGTCCCCATCGCTGGATTTTTCTTTACTTATATATGTAACTTTATCTTTAAACGGTTTTAATACTGCTTCAAGATATTCTTTTTCTTCTTTGTCTAATAATGATTTTTGCAATTCATTTTCTGGAATGCTAGAATATCCTGTAGCCCAATTTTTATAAGAATCTATAATTTGATAATTTATACCACTCCCGTTTATGATAATTCGGATTACACGCCATCTACGTCCTTTGTAAATTACTTCTTCGTTTATTTTAAATTTTGTTTTCATTTTCTTTTCCCTTTCTTTTTTCTTGAAACGTTTAATGCAATTGCTATTGCTTGTTTCCTTGGTTTACCACTTTTTATTTCTTCTTTTATATTTTTTGATATACATTTTTTACTTTTGCTTTTACACAATGGCATTATTTATTCCCCTCTTTTTCTTTCTGTGCTTTATAATTTTCTATAAATTTGTCTGGATTAAATACAAATATGAATTTACCAAGGCAAATAAACAATCTATAAACTGGAATAAAACTCGCTAATAAATATGTAAAAGTAGTTTTGAAATATCCATCTATTTTAGTATTGGTATTTGTTTCTTTCCTAAATTTATCTCTTGCCTTTATAAATTCTTTATGAAATAAAAGTGCTTGTGCCATTAATATAATGAACCATATCAAGCAACTAATTAAATATATTTTTAGCATCTTTCTTCTCTCCTTTCTCTATGCTGATGAATAAAGCAATAATCTTTTATATTATTTTTTTGAATCCAATTAAGTGCCTGCAATTGGCTTAAATGAGTATTTTTTACTCTCTCATAATGTGAATATTTATTTTCTAACTTATCTTGTTCTATTTTTTTATCAAGTTCTTCTTCTGTAAGATAGTTTGCTTCAATATAAGCAAAATTATAATCTTTAGCCTCAATATGGTCTGTTGAACTTGTATCTACAATGTAAATTAATTTATAGCCATTTTGATTTATTTTTAATGCACTATTTGGTTTGTCGTGAATAAGATATTCTAATCTAATTTTGCATATTCCTATGTCATACCATTTGTCTAATTCTAGTGCAAATATATTTTTTTTATTTATTCCTAGTTCTACTAAATGACTAGCATTAACTTGGTTAGTGATAAATTTCATGTTTGGATATTCAAATGCTATTTTTTTAATCGTACTAGGCAGGCAATGATCATGATGAACGTGTGAAATAAAAATTACTTTCGTTTTGTCTAAATATGGTTTCGCTTTTTTAAATGTAATCCCCATATCAAGCATAATGCCATTTTCTAGCAATATAGCATTGCCAGAACTACTACTTGCAATTATTTCACCGCTCATTTTTCATCACCTCATTTTTAATTAATCTCATCCAGAGACTTTGCTGTCTTTTTTTCTTCTTCTTTAACAAATACTGGTTCTTCTTCATAGGTTGGACTATCTACATATTCATAGTCACCATTATCTTTCATAACTGCCATGTCTTTTGTAAACGCTTCTTGTAACTGGATCGACATTATGCCCCACTTTGATATCAATTGTCTTAAAACAGTTTTAAATGCCATTGTGTCAAAATTTTTATACCAAAATGAACTATATTTCCATAAATCTTTTTCTGGTATTTGTCCTGCTTGCAGTTTTTTATAATCTTCAAGATTAAATGCTTTAGAATATGTATTTGCATGTTTTTCCATTTCTTCTTTGCTTATATATAAAGTCTTTCTAAAACCATTAAGTAGTTCAAAGTAGCCCATATAACCAATTACAGGTTTAGATAATCTTTCTGCTTCGTTTTCAATAAATTCAAATTTAAATTTTCCTGTTTCTTTATCTCTGCCTTTAAATTCTCCTTCATGAATTTCAAATACATCAATATCTTTATATTGACCGCTTCTAATTGCTAAATGTAAGTAGCCTTTGTAGCCAATTTGCATTTGTGCTTTAGTTACGCCCTCTTTAGAATTTTTAAAAGGTACTAAATAATATTCCCCCAATACAGAACTAGGGCTTAATTCTAATGCTTCACCAACAAGAGCACCTGCAACAATAGAACTTGGTTCGCACTCTTGAAGTGCTGGATTTGTTGCTACCGCACTTGTAATACTTGCAATAAATCTAGTCGCTTTTTTAGGATCTCCTAAAGTATTATTAATTAGTTTTTTATACATATCGCTTTGAATAACCACACTAAAAGTGGGTTGTTTCTTTACTAAATTATTTTCCATATTATTCCTCCAACTGTTTTATTTTCTCAAAAATTATATTTGCCGCATTTATACCAACATCACCGAGTTTATTTATTTCTTTTTTTTCAACGCCTAAATTTTTTAAAATTGCGACTAGCATTGATTGATTAATACATAAATTGGTAATAATGGTTTTAAATTGTTTCTCACTCATAATCTATCTCCATTTCTTTTAAGTAATCTTTTAATTTTAGTATTTTATCTTTTGTTGTTTTAATAGTAAATGAAACTTCAATTATCTCATCATTTTCTTCTGGTTTTTCTTCTTCGATTTCAATTGGAGCAGAACATAATGTGTTAACATTTTCAACGACTGTTGTTTCTTGTCTTATTTCTACTTGTACTTGTTCTTGTTGTTGCTTTATCTTTTCTAACATTTCGTGCTTATTAATAATTGTTATCTTTGCTTTAGTATAATCAAAACCATTATTTTGATATTCAAGTAATATTTCATCTCTAAATTCTTCACTTGATATTGCAATCATATCATTGCTTACTTTTTCACAAAATGCAATTATTTGCTTTTTCAAACTTTCCAAACTTGTAGATAAATTAATTTTAATAGGCAAGTCATCAAATGATACTATATCTCCAATATGATAAAATTCAGTGTAGTTGTCAAAAAATGAAATCAATTCCTCACGTTTTTTTTGTAATTGTGTTGATTCAATATTGTTAATTGTATTTGTTAATTTATCAATTCCTTTATCAAGTACATTCAAAGCCTTGTCTTTGTAGATACTTTCAAATTCATCATAAGGCTTTTGAATAGCCTTTTTAATTTCCTTCCTCTTATTTTCTAAATCTGTTTTCATTGAATTTAAGTATGTTCTATATTTTTTAATATCTTGTTTTTTTTCTTCTTGTTCTTCTTCACTTAATTTTGACAATTCTTGTAGTATTTCTTCAATGTCTTTTGTTTTATCTACAACTATTTTATTTACTTTATCAAGTTGTTGATAAATTTCGGGCAATTGTTTTATTTCAACAATTTCATTTACATTAATTTCTTCCATAATCTCAACCTTCCTTTTTTTTAAAATTATTTCTTTTTACTTTGAAAATTTTCTTCAGTGGATGGTATTACTTCAATCTTATCTGAATAAACTTTTAATTTATAGTAATCACCATAAATTTTTGTAAAATATCTAGGTAATATTATTCTTTGATGAATTTTATCAATCTTCTTTTCAAAAATTCTGTAATTATTATCCAAGTTGCTCACAAAGGTTATCTCCTTTCATAATAAAAGTGTACCACCTTTTTTAAAATATTTCAATAGATTTTACTTTTATTTTTCATTACTTTTTATTGGTAAATAATAATTGTTATCATAAATTAGTCCTACATTTCTAACCATTAACTCATTATCTATTAATAAAACTTCTAATTTTCTATTTGTGTCATCAACTAAAATATCCCCAATTTCCAAAATATCAATAATATTGAAATTTGCTATTACATTTCCTATCGAAACTAATTCTATATCATTTTTATATCTTATATTTACATTATTATTACATTGAAAATCTATTATTTTTCCTATTCCTAGTTTTCTATTTGTTTTGTTGTAACAATACATTCCAACTTCTAATTTCATTCTTTACCTCCTAAATATGCAAAATACTATTAATAATATCTTTTAACCATTTATTTTCTTTTTCATATTTACTTAAATCATTTTCTAAATTATTAATTCTATTTTCATAACACTTCCCTTGTTCTTCTAATTGCATATTTAAATATCTATTTTCAGCTTCTTTTTGTTTATACGTTTCTTCATAATCACAAGATGCTTTATTTTCTTTCATTATTTATCATCTCCTAACCTAAAAATATAACTACTATTAACTAAATTTTCAATTTGTATAATATTATGTTCTTTGCAAAATTTTCTCAATATATCAGCATAATTATTATATTTAATAAGGTTTACATCATTATCTCCATCAAAATTATGTGTATCCAATATTCTCATCTCATATAGTGTAATTTCAACTTCCTTTATCTTACCTTTTAATAAGTCTTTAAATCTGTTTAAAGCCTTAATATAAATAATATCTCTTTCAGTTGGTGCCATTATTTATCATCTCCTATTTTAAACTTAGCATATTTTATATTTTCAATAAAACCTTTAAATGTTAATGGTTCTCTTTCATCATAGCAATTATAAAAATATAATGTTCCATTTTCATAAAATAGTGGTGCAACAAAATCACTCGCATATATTTTCGTTCCCTCCTTAAGTTTTCCCTTTTTTATCATTTTAAGTAATTTAATATGTGATATATTATATTTATTTCTTTTCATCTGACACTCCTATTATTTCTTTATATTTTTGTAAAATT
>OLHG01000155.1_pt1 | contig 47115 bp, 49 predicted proteins | sample 1605971 | NCBI WGS metagenome assembly OLHG01 (sample SAMN03283289) | human gut metagenome | biome: human-associated habitat; material: feces | host: Homo sapiens | place: Peru | collected 2012 | reverse complement strand
GGGCGCAAATGACGAACGGCGACGGCGACGGTGACGGGCAAGCCCGAAAGCACGACAACGGCGACGCCTGAATTTTTTTTTGTAAAAGTGCATTTTTGTCTTGACAACAAAAACGGCGATTATATAATGGGGCTATCAAATGACGACGGGCGGCGTCGTTTGGTGTTGTGTTCACCGCCCTTTACAGGAGTCTAAGATATGAAACTGAATGAAATCAAATCCGCTATTGAAGCGAAAAAAGAAGAAGAACGAAAAGCTTTTGCGCCTATCACCGTCGACGGCGTGAAGCCTGATAGTAGCGACCTTGACGGTCTGGAATTAAGCAATACCGACGGCGTCGCTGATAGCACCTTGTTTTTAATCGCCGACGCCGCATATAGAACGGCGGGAATCAGAACAAGTCGCCTTGTTCAGAGCGACCCACGCAAGGAAATCGGCGGGCTTATCGCTTACTTGCTGGACGACGACGCCAAAAATGCGCGGCAACGCCGTGAATGGTTGCAGGTCTACGTCAAAACCATTAACCGACTCATTGCGTTGAACAACGAAACGGGCGTTTGCTCTAACGTCGTTGACGCCGTTCGTCATTTGCGCCCAGAATCCGCCGAGGATATAGCTTACAGGCTTTTAAAATCCGCCCGTGGGAATGTTGCCAACGCTATCGAACAGGCGAAAAAAGAGGGGCGGGAAATCCCGAAATGGGTCTTTAATAAAGCCCTTGAACGCTTGACGGCGGAGATTTTCGCCCGTATGGCATAACGACGACAAACAGGCTAGCGGGAAAGACCCGCTAGCCTGCAACAAAGGAGTTAAGACAATGGAAAAATTTGAAGTTCTGGACGAACTGACGGGCAAAGTTTTGCCGTCGTCGACTACCGACGCTTGCAAAGCAATGACACGACTTGAAGGCTTGCGCAAACAGCGTGCTTTCTTAGTCGAAAGACTCGGTGCTTTTCGTGTGGCTTGCGTGACATTGCGCGTTCGAAAACAGCGTGCAGAAGCTGAGGTAGTTCGCTTGCGGGCTGAACTGGACGCCGAACGGGCGGAATCGGCAAAATGGCGCGACACGGCGGAGCGGTGTTTTTCCTCAGCAATGAAAAACGCCGTCGCGCTAGCAGACGAACGCAAAGGCAAAAGGGGGGCATAGTCCCCCCTAAAATTTTCCGAGGGGCTTGCTTACATATGATGGCTCCCGCATTTTCCCAAAAAATTTTCGCAAAACACAAGGAGCCGAAGGCTCCAACAGGCGCAAGGCGATGAAGTCGCAGGCGGCGCAAGCGCAAAGCGGCAGAGCCGCGAGCTGGCCATGCAAAAACATCTTGACAAACGCGCAGGCAATGTGCTATACTGAGTGCAAAGAGCGCGCAAGCGCAGCAAGAAAGGCGCGCAAGAGCGCAACAAGAGGAGTCAAAACCATGAACACACAGAAAGAAGAAGCCCGCGACGCGCCCGAGCCTGTAAGGCTCCCTCCTGGCGTCACGGAAGAAGCTGCGAAGAAGGCCGCGCGGCTGAGAGCCAACGGAATATCCGAGAAATCCGCGGCCCTGATATGCAAAATCCCGCGCGAGGCCATGCAGGACGTGCAACGCAGTGACATTTACATTGCGGCATACGAGCTGGCCTGCGCCCAGGCCGAGGTCAAGCCCATTGAGACCGAGGTTTCCATCAGAAATCTTGAGAGCATCGCACTCAAAGAGACCATTTCCAACGTGCAGAGTGGCCTCTGCGACCCAGCCACCATTCTGGACGCCCTCAAATACGCCACGAAAGTGCGGTTAGAGGAGCGCAAGCTGGAACAAGACCGGCAACAAAGCTTCACGGCCAACACGCAGGTGGTCATTAACCTGTCTGATATGCTCCGGGGCGCCCTGGAACGCGGCATGGCCGGTGCCGAAGACTCTGGTAGGACTATTGTCTTTGCTGGTGACAGCAAAAGCGTCACGAATGGCATGGATACCGAGGAGCTTTTGCAGGAAGCCCTTGGCAAAGAGGCCGCGGCCAAGGTTTTACCAAAGCCGCATCACACAAACACGCCCGTGAAAATCACGGCACAGGACATTTCCGGCCTCGATGACATCTTGGTGGTCGGTCAGGACGGCAGAACCCTGTCGGAGGAGGCCTGAGATGGCAGATACAGAAGCATTACAGAGCAGCACCGGGGCAGAGGCACTTCGTAGCACCGAAGGTGCATCGGTTGGCGTCCCGGTCCCAGGCCTGGGCGAAGAGCCCTCTTCCGGCGAAGCCGGATATTCTCTGCGCGGCACCATCGCTGAGGCCAGAGACCTGTTCCGAACCAACCATGAGTTCTTTATCCTCACGTGCTATCCGGATTTGACCCTGCGCGTCCCGCAGTTTCACTGCGAATTGTTGGAAGCCATGACCGACAAGGCTATTTCGTACCTGGTCTGCGTGTGTCCCCGTGGCTTTGCCAAGACAATGATAGTCCGCGCCACGGCAGCCTATGCCCTGATGACCGGGGAGAGCCCCTTCGTCACTGTCATCAACCGCAACATCAAGGACGCGGCCAACAGCACACGGGAAATCTGGCGCATCATGCAGACGCGGGTCTTTCAGGACGTCTACGGGCGCATTGAGCCCGTGGTAGAGCGCGATGGGCTTGGCGAATACGAGTATATGCAGAACGGACAGTACAAGGTTCTCTTTGCCCGCGGCCGGGACAGTGCCTTGCAAGGTATGAACGTACACAATATGCGTCCCAATCTCATCATCTGCGACGATATCGAGCAGGCGAAGGATAAGAATGAAGACCTGCGCTACGAGGACACCAAGAGCTGGTTCTTTGAAACCATGCTGTTCTTGATGGACGAGCAAAATCGGCGTTGCATTTACATCGGGAACATGAATAAGAAGCAGAGCCTCATCGCAGAGCTCCCTACCCTATCGGATTGGCATTCCATCGTGCTGTCCGCTATCAAAAGTGACGGGACTGCGCTGTGGGAAGACCGCTTTCCCAAGGCGCGGCTCCTGGCTGAGTTCAAGCAATACTGCGAAATCGGCATGCGCCGGGAATGGCTCGCCCAAAAGATGTCCCGTGTCGAGGATGACAGCAATGCGCTTATCACTGCTGACGAGATTGACATCGTGCCGGACCTGTACCCAGACGACATTGACTATGGGTGCATTACCATTGACCCCGCCATCTCAGGCACGGACCGCGCCGACGAAAGTGTGCTATGTGTACATGGGTGGCGGGACCGCGGCTGGGTCCTCTGCGATATGGTGCATAAAGTAGGCATGGACCCGACTGCGTTGCTGACCCGTGCAGTCAATCTTGCATTGCAATGGCGCATCGGCTTGGTGTGTATCGAGGCTATCGCGTATCAGAAGGCCCTCATACCGTTGATGGAACGCGAGCTGGCGGAACGCGGACTTTCCGGCGCCATAAAAGTGCGGCCAATCGCATCCCGGTCCAGCAAAGCCTCCCGCATTGACGCCTGGATTTCCATGCTACGCAACAAGATGTACCGACTTTCCCGGCGCCAGGCCGGTCCCATATTGCATCAGCTCAATACCTACGTCGTCAACAGCAAGACCTGCCATGATGACCGCATTGACTGTTGCGCGATGATTACAATGGCAGCGCAGTCCTATCGCCATCTCATGCATCGCAGTGTCGGAGACCCACGTGTCATGGCCGCAGAGGCTTCTCGGACGGTATCCTCGGTCGATGCTTGGCGGGATATTGCCGGCGCCGGAAAATCACAGGGCTGGGACGACGCGATGCACGCTGGCCGCCCTGTCCTCGACCTGGGTTCGTTCAGCAGTGCGTCCCGCGGGGTGCTGCAAAAATAAAGAAAGAGGGAGCCAAGGAGGGAGCGAAGCGACCGAACGGCGACCGAGAAAGAGCGAGGCGCGAAGCGCCGAAGCGACAAGAAGAAAGAGCCCCGAAGGGGCTCTGGTAGAAGAAACGGACTCCGACCTATCAGATAAGGCACTTTCTTGGCCGAGGCCTCTTACCCTACAAGACAAAAAGGAAGTTGGCGACAGCCAACTTCCTGAGGCATTCTCCGTCGACGCCAGTTTTGCAAGGTGCGAAGCACCGCAGCAAAAGCTCCTCTCTGGCTCTTCAGGCTTCTCTGGCCCCTGAGACCAGGCGCGTCGCGGAGCGCGCGCCGTCATCTCCGTAGAAGACCAGGACTCCACCGGTGCAAGCACCTACGAGGCCTAGAAGCCACGTGTAGCGCACACAGGTGCATAAAAAGTTCTTGACATTTCCTCTTTCCTGTGCTACACTCATTGCACGTTCATGATATAGGAGCTCTACACATGACAATAACATTTGAGAAACGAAAGAAGCGGGACAAGCCGTTGCCACGCACCGCAGCTGAGCGGCTTGGCGTAACGCTTCACCATAAGGATAGTGTCATATCATCTCTTGACGCTGCCCATTACAATGACCTCCGCAAATACCTCGACGATATCTACATCTCGGCGCGCACGCACTTGACAGGTTCCCGCTATTCGCTGACCAAGCTCGTACACGAATACAATGGCGAAGTCGAGTACAGCGAAACGCAGAAGATGCTTGATGAGGAATGGAAGAACGGCTACCCGCTGGCTCCTCCGCCGTGCAATCTCACGGTAGCGAAAGCCCATGTTGAGGCCGCGGTTGCTTTCATGTCGCAGACCATTACTGTTGATGACGGTATCTGGTCTGCCAACACAGACCCGACGCGCATCTCGCAGGCCAACGCCATTGCTGACCGCTTGCGCCTTGACGCGCAGTCCTTTGCTCATGCGCAGGAACTTGCCGCGGCGTTCCGTCATGGCTTCATCTGCAACCTTGGTGGCGTCTTTGTGGAATGGTCTGAAAATCCCATTCAGGCTCTGGTCACGGACATCGACACCGGAGAGTCCTCGGTTACACTGGTTCCTCGTGCAGGCAATGTCCTGCGTCCAGTTGACCCGTTCAATGTCATACTGGACACCCGCGTTGAACCGCATCGCATGTACCGTGACGGCGAGTTTGCTGGCTACATTACGGTGATGCCGCGCACCAAGGTTTTCGACAGATTGCGCCTCGGTGAATGGTCTTTGCCTGCAAGCTGCCCAGACTACAACCCGTATGAACCTCTGCGCGGCGCGTACTCTTCTGACTACATGCTGCCGCCAGACTCTCACGGGGACAATATTCGCGGCGAGGACGTCATTGTCCTGTACGCCCGTGTGTTCCCGTCTCTGTTCGGCCTATCCGAGGACACGTCACCGAGCGTATGGAAATTCACGATGATTGGTGCACAGCGTACTATCGTTGCGGCCGAGCCAACGGATAGCATTTACCTGCCTGTGTGTTTGTTCCAGTTCGATAGCGAAACGCCATACAACATCAACGGTTCTCTGGTATCCCAGCTCATTGCTTGCCAGCGGTTCATCTCGTATGTTTTCTCTGGCTATCAGATGTCGCTGTTGAAGAACATCGCAGGTGGCGCTAAGGTTGTTGACGGCACGGTCGTTGATTTGGAGCGCATTTCCAAAGCCGCGATGCTTGGCGGCGTCATTCCTACCACCATCTCAGACCCGGACAAACCCTTGTCAAATTACGTTGCTGACCTGTCTGCCCCTGTTGACTTGCGGAACATTCCGCAGGACATCAACCTGGCATTTGAGATGATGCAACGCATCTTCCCGACAGACATGCTTCAGCAGGTCGCTAATTTGGAACGCGCTACGCAATACCAGGCCGCGGCCACAGTGCAGGCTGGCAACAAGCGCAACGTCCTTGTGGCCTCCTCCATTGACTCTCAGATGATGGCGCCGCTTCGTCAGCTCATGGTTGACAATATCCTGCGCAACGTTCAGACACTGGAAGTCGTTGGCGAGGACGGCCAGCGCCGAGTTATTCCCACGTCGGATATCAGCTTGGCGGAAATGCGCTTCGTTGTTTCCGATGGGCTGTCGGGGCTTGACAAGCTTGGAGCCGCGGAGTCCTTGCAACAGGCTATATCGAACATGCTGCAAATGCCTCAGGTATTGCAGAACTTCGATGTCTTTGGTGCTATTAACTATGTCTTACGATTGAGAGGTAGCAATGTCGACTTCAACCAATTCAAGCTCTCTGCCCAGCTCACAGCTCAGCCCGCACCGGAACCGGCATCCGATATGGGTATACCTGCTGGCCTACCCGGTGGCAGTTTCGATGACGCTGGTGCTGCTATGCCTGGCGGCCCTGGGGGTGGTGCTTTGCCCACTGACGGTGCTCTTTCCGCGGTTTCGCCGGAAGCTATTCTAGCTAATACCTTCGGGACGGGAGCGCAGTGATGCGCTCTCACCCTTGCAGGCTTTGCCCATGCGGCCTTGCCCGCTTCTCTTCTCTCATTAACCTTTATTGCGAGCGTAGCTCGCTAGGAGTCTAAACTATGACAATTCGCACAAACGTTGACTTTGCGTCCGAAGACGCTTCTTTCTCTTCCACCACGATGCCGGACAATCCCGTTGTCGCTGAACAGACGGGCGCGACGCAGCCCAGTCCCTCTGCTGTAATTCCGCAGAAATCCAACGATGCCTCCGATGCCATGCAGAATAACATTGACATTGACGATGACTTATCTTATGATGATGACATCGACAGCGAGGGAGCTTCTCAGCAACCCGCGACGCGTACCCAGCCCGATGACGGCGGGGAATCCGAAGAGGAGCGTCGCAAGAAATACGAGGCCGGCATTAACGAATATGCTGGTGCGGTTGTTGGCGACATCATGAAGGGCATTGACTTCACAAAAGCCATGACGGCCGAAAAGCCCGAAGACTTCGTCAGTGCCTTGCAGTCCCTTGCCGTGGGCTTGTTCAAGCAAACCGTCCAGGCCAGCACACAGATTGCGCGGCATTATGCCTCTGTCACGACAAATGACATTCAGACATCACAGCGTGCACAGGCAACCGAGGCTCGTAATCGTGCTGTCCTGAACAAAGAGCTTGAACAATACCCCGCGGCCAAGGAACCGCGGTATCGTAGCATCATTCGTGAAAAGTTCGCGCAGGCTATGTCCAAAACGAACGGTGATGCTGCCAAAGCTTCCAAGGCTGTTGTAGCGTACTTGAAGAAGAACTTCCCCGATGCGCTGGTCATTCCCCAGACAAAGCAGACAGATGGCATGACAGTTGACGACTGGTTCTTCGGAAAAATGAAATAACCCTTTTAAGGAGAAAAACCAATGGCTCAGCAATTCGGTATTCCCGGCTTGTTTACCACGGGTCGTAGCGAAGGTGATTTCTTCGTCAATGACGCCGCGCGTGACATTCTGACTTCCTATCCGGGCAGCAATGGCAACCTGTTTGCTTTGACGTCTGCCCTGCCCTCAATCTCAACCAACTCGCGTATCTTCGAATGGTCTGACGAAACGTACGACTTTCCCATCTTCAAATGTGAAGCTAACGCCACTGCGACGGCCGCGGCCACCACGTTGAAGGTCTCTGGTAAAATTCCGCTGTTGAAGATGTGCGTCATCTCCAACACGTCCACCGGCGAAGACATGTACGTCGTTGACCAGACCGGCGATACGCTGACGGTCAAACGTGGCTTCTGCGGTACGACGATTGCGGCTGTTACAGCCGACGACGTCTTCGTGCAGCTGGCTCAGGCTACGCCCGAAGCTTCGTACTTGCCGCCGAGCAAGACCTACCACACGACCTTCCAGAAGAACTACATTCAGAAAATCGTGTCCATCACGGAATTGGACGAAGATGCTCTGAAAGAAAAGACTCGCGAAGGTTACAATCCGCAGCAGTACATTAAAGACCGTACTCTGCGTGACCACACCACGATGGTCGAACGTGCTTTGATGTTCGGCAAACCCAGCGAGTCCCTCATTCGTGACCAGGACGGACAGGATAAGAAACTGTACACCACGGCCGGATTGATGCATCAGATTAAATCCAACCGTATCGCCTTAACGGCGGCCACGAACGGATTGGCTGGCATCTGCGACGCACTGTCGGTTATGCAGGAACGCACTGTTGAAGGTGCTTCCAACACCGGCCATATCGCTTTTGTGTCCCACGCCTTCCTGCGTAAGCTGAATGCGATGGTCTTGGAAAAGACGCACTACAACATTTCCTACGGCACGGCCGAATACGGCATCAAGGTTGCTCGTTTGGAAACGGGTTCCGGTGTCGTCAACTTCGTCCCGTACGCGCTGTTCGACCAGTTGCCCGCGTACAAAGGCACCGCGGTTGTCTTCAACCCGTCGCTGATTAACGCTGTGTACTTCTCGAAGACCACGCCGCGTTCCTTCCAGCCGTTGAAATTCACGATTATGAACGGCTTGGTTACACAGATGGGCTTGCGCGTCCGCCAGGAAAAATGCCACGGCATTATCACTGGCTTGATGTTGACGGCCTGACAGACCAGGGAGCGAAGCCAAGTGTCTCGCTCCCAACTCTTTCCCTTTGCGGGCTAGCCCGCCTTTTGATACGGAGTCAAGAACATGAACAATGAAGAAATCTTTACCGCGCTGGTTTCAGTGCATCTGCCCGAAGGCTCGACGATGACAATTCTGGACGGCGTCATTTATGAAGCCGACGTTTACGGCAACATTCGCGTCACGAAAGGCGTCGCTGACCGCCTGTGCGCTGACCCGCGTTTCGTCCGCTGTGACGTCAAGTCCCGTGCCATCGCTGACCCGACTGCATCCAAGGAACAAGAAGCCATTACCAAGGCCGTCGTCGAAGAGTCGGTTAAAGCCGGCGCTGTGGCGCAGGAAGACATTGCCGTTGCCGAGCCGAAACCGGTTAACACCAACGCTTTTGTTTACCAGGTTGCGGTTGCAGCTAAGAAATAGGAGCGTGCTATGCCTACCTTCTCTGACCTTGTAGACGCTGTCTGCTCGACCACGGATTACGTTGGTCAGGAAGAGCTAGCGGCGTCCTTTGTGAATGGAGCGTTCCGGGAGCTGCAAAGCACCGGCCTCTACGAACAAGACCTCGTTGAAGACCGCATTGAAACCGCAGGGGCTTCTACGCAGCCCTTCTTGTGGCGCGACGTGCCCAAGGGTCTTCGCGCGGTCTCTTACGTTAAATACAGCAACGGAGTTTCCCCTGTACCCATCAAGCTTGGCAGACGGTTACAGGAACTGAAAGGCAACTATTACTACCTCGCGGGTAGCTACATTGCCTTTTCGGGTGCGCCTCAGGGCGAACCCATTGACATTGCGTACTACATGTTACAGCCGCGGCTCACGTACTACGCCAATCAGCAAGAGGCCCCTGCCTATGAGGACGATGATGGCATCTGGCATTACCGGAAATGGAATGTTGATACGCAGGCTTATGAGCACGTCGATACCCTGGGTTCTTACCAGGACGACTATCTTGCGCGCATGAAAGTCACCAATTGGATTATCGAAGATTACTTCGAAGCCGCAAAAGCAATCGCCGTCCGCGAAGTCTATAACGCCTATGGCGACACCGCTGACTCCTCGGTGTGGACGGCGATTGCTGCCAAGCACACACAAACCTTCAAGAACCTCTGCGGTGTGAAAGGAATTTACACATGACAAAAGCAACGCATTCAGTGGACCTGGCGAAGCTCGTGGGCAAGCGTCCCGTATACGGGGAGTACCTGGTTATGGACAGTGAGGGTAACGTCATTACCTGCATACACAATTTCCTGACGTATGCTGGCGCGTCCATCTTTGCCAAGCTGGTTGCCGGGACGCTGCAAGCCTCGGCCTGGCATGTAGGCATGCTGTCCGGACCGGTTAACAAAGGCGACACGGAAACAGCTCATGCCTGGACAGAGCCAACGCAGGCTCAGGGATATTCCCGGCAAGCCTGCACCATCTCGGAGATTATCGACACTACGCTGTCGGAACAGCCTGCGACCGTGGTTGTCTTTGCTCCCGTAACGTTTTCGTGCGGAGCTGACAATGAGGCCTGGGACAAGGCCTATTCGCACAGCTTTTTGGTGATGACGGACAATGCTGCGGAACCCAAGACCGAGGTCGTGTCTATCGGCTCACAGCTTCCTTCTCCTGTGCGTTTGCTGCCCGGTGGCAACTACCAGACAGCATATCGGCTGTATTTCATGACGTAAGCGCACAGCGCAGTAACCAAGGCGGGGTCTACGGACTCCGCCTTTTCTGTGCCTTGCACATGCCGTATGGCCGTCTTGTGCATTATTACCTTGCAGCTCAGCCCCGTATATGCTATTCTGTTGCCATCTTCAATAGGATAGGAGAACTACTATGAGCTCAGTAGTGGCAGTCCAGCCTAACACAGTAACCTTTGCGCCAGGCACGGTAGCCCGGCAACGCGAGATTGCGGTGCAGGAACTGGACAATTACATACCGATTGGCACGTATCTCAGTGCCGCGTTCGGTTCTGAGGCGCAGTACGCGCTAGACTTCTTGCAGGACAGTGCGGACATTCACGACGCTATCCTGCTCCCCAACTTCATTATCATCGGCTCCCGTGTCTACCTGGCTACCGAGTATGGCATGGAGTTCCTGTTTCGCGTCACGCAATACGCCGCAGACAAGACCGCGGTCTGGTCGTCGACTTTCGTAGAAGGTGACTACTGGCTGTGCTTTGGTGGGCATGCAGTGTGGCGCATCAACGGCACGTTGCGTACCGTGGTAGACGTCACGGATAAGCTTCCGTATGTTCCGTTGCGCATTGACAGCGCAGGCCTGCGCCTCATCTTAGGCACCAACGACACGGTGTCCTGGTCAAGTCAAACGGACCGCCTGGACTTCTCGTCTACTGGCACCGGGGCAGGCTCGCAGGCTATTAATGTTCTTGGTGCGTATGGCAATTTGTTGGCGCTTGGAAAGAGCCCGGATGGTTTCATCATCTACACGACCCGTGGTATCCTGGTCGCGGCTAATACCAACAATGCAGATATCCCGTACAGTTTCCAGACTTCTGTGCTTCCCGGTTACGAGCTTATCGGACCGTATGCACAGACCTCTTTGTCAGGGCATCAGCCCGTCGCGGTATTTAAGGGACGCGGTCTGTGCAAGATTTCCATTGCAAACCAGTTCAATGCAACTGCGGTCGTGGAGTGCATCAACCCGTTCATCGGGCAGGCCGATGGCATGAACACGGAAACCCTGCGCGCCTACCCGTACTTTGGTGGTTACATTGCCTTTGACACGGACAGTACAGTGTACTTCATGGACGGCGCGGCGCAGACCTTTGGCATGATGAACAAAACGCACTGGGTTTTGCTGGTGCCGAACACAGCCATGGCTGTTGATGCCAAGGGGCGCGTCTTCAAGATATCCCTGCAACGCAGTACTGTGACTGAGGACGCCAGAGACCTAACAATCCTGCCCGACAACTGCGTTTGGTGCGACGCTGGGAACCTGCTAGATGCTCGCATCTTGGAGCTGCAAGGAGGCCGCATGCCGATGGAAGGCTCTATGGCAGGCTTTGTTGAGGAGTTTGTCTGTAACTACGATTTCTCGACGCCGGCTTTGGCACAGTTAGTGCCAGATGGCTTCGATTGCATGGCAGTCCCTTATGACCCTGAATGGGGTAAGGACTACCAGAAGCAGTGGGAGAGCATTGGCAACGTACTGCCGCGGAAGCTGGATTCTCACGATAGCGTCCCGGTGCTGTACGATATTGACATGCAGCCCCCACAGGACGTTGACAAGAACGCGGTCTGGGAATGGTGGGATTACGTGCCCATCGGAGATAGCGTTGCAGTAACATATGGCTCCATTGAGGACCCCGTTTCGTATGACCTGGTTCCGAGCGCAACCTTTACAGGTATCCGCGTTTCCGAGGCCGACGCCAACCTGCACACCAGGTGCAACAACGTCGTGGTGTACGAATACGAAGGTTCCGATGACCGTACGATAGACTGCAATGTCGAGGAGGGCACGTATGACTGCAATGTCATGCCCGATGAGGTCTGGGACCAGGGCACGGGCTATACCGTGAATGTTTCCGTCGATGGGCAGGACTTCGTACATCAGAAGGGCAACCTCTTTACAGGACATGTCCGTGACAAAAACCACACGATTACCGTGCGCGGGGCTCGTGTGCTTTCTGAAATCCGCGCTACGCTAATCGGAGGAGGTATAAAGTAATGACTCTGAAAATCAAAAACATACGGTACGACCACAGCCTGGATACAAGAACATATCCCGTTGGTGTGATTACTGTGGACAGTGCTGACGATTCCTTGCATGTCCACGACGGGGTGCTGCCTAATGGCTCGCGGTTACCTACCGCATCGGATTTGAATGACAAGGCTGACGTTTCCCTAGGCAACGTTTCGCAGGAAGATATGACCAGCCTGTTGTCACGATATGGCGCACTGACCATGAATGACAACAAGAGCGTAAGCGAGGCACAGCGTGATAATCTGTGGGACAAGTTAGGAGGGCCTGCCATGCGCTTCGACACCGAGGTTCCCGAACATAATATTGTCACGGTTGATAGTAACCATAAACTGCAAGTCATTGACAGTGCATCTTCTGGTTCAGGCTTTGGCTTCGGTATTGACGTCTCTGCTAAGATTGTACGCAGTGCTAATGTTCCATACAAGACTGAACGGAATTGCTACGTAAGTGTGATGCTTTATACAGCCGGTTATTATGGTGCTCCTGCTGTTGTAAAGCTGAACGATGTACAAATTGCACAATTGGGCTGGGGCGCAGGACATTCTGGTGGCACTGGTAACTGGCAAAGTTCTGTGCTCTTCCCCGTCGCACGCGGACAGACTTACAAAATTGAACCTGGCAGTAATCAGACCCTTACCATAAATGAGTTCGGAGTACTTCCGTTATTCCAAGGAGAAACAAACAATGGCTGATACCATAAATCCTTCTACGCCGTTCTTCAAATGGAAGATGGCGATTGTCACTAAATCCACAGACGACTGGACGAAGTGGAACTGTGATGAAACCTATGAGCGTTCCCTGTTCATCGGCATTCACGATGACTTGGAAAAGCCCTATGCAGCTTTGTACCTAATCTACAAGGGTACTGCCCAACCCGCGGCTGGCAATGCTATTTTGGCTGACTTGTTGGCACTGCAAACTACTGTTAACAATGCCTTGCAGGAATTGCAGTCCTTGATTGACCAGGTCAACGCTACGTCTGCAAGCATGCAGGAACTGTGGCAGAAAGTCACTGTGCTTGTCACAGAGATGGAAGACAAGCTGGAAGATATGCAAATCCAGATTGGTAAGGCCAAAGCTTGGGCAGAAGGCACAGATGCTGAGGTCGGAGCGCTGGGTGGCACGCACTCCTCCAAGACCTGGGCAGGTATTGCCAAACAGGCCGCGGACCAGGCAACAGGTGCCGCGTTCCCGATTTTGGAAGAGGGTGACCAGGGCAAGGCATTGTTGGTTAACGATACCGCCGATGGGTACGTTGTAAGCATGATAAGCTCTAGCGGCGGTTATGGAAATGCCAATCTCGGAGCGTATCTTCCAGATGGCTGCCTCTCTTTCAATCGGGGTGCCGACAGGTACTTTGTGGTACCGGCATACACAGAAGGTATTCTGGTTGATGGTTATGACTCTGACGGAAGACCACGAGTATCTGACAATACCATGATACTGAAATACCCAGACGGGGCTTTAAATCCCGATAAAGGTTTTTGGTACCTTACGGACAGTAGTGACGGCACTGTATGCGCTACTTGGGCACGACCACAATACACTTTTATCGGTGCACGGCCTACTGACGGCAGCTACGGATACTGGCTTGATACTGCTAATGGCAAATTCTGGCGTATCGGCAGTGACGGGCAATTGTACAAAGCTTCAGCACCTATCGGGTACATGGGCGAAGATGGCTACTTTATGCCGTTTGATGGCTTTTCTGTTATGCAGAACGCCAGCGGTATTTCGTACGTTTTGCGCCACCCAAGGATACACATACAGTTTCCTTGGGGAAGCGGCAGAACAGGTCAATACGCACATGGTACAGAAATTCCTGCCGGTTTTATTTATGGGACATGGTACAGAGCCTGGGCGTTGCCTGCTGACATTACGTCGTATGCCTACATAATTCTGCGCCATGCCCTTCATGAAGTAGCAGAAGACATTGCAGGCACAAACCAGCTGGGATTTGACGCGTACAGCAATCTGTATAAGGGCTCTACCGTGGCTATTCAAGACCGCCCGACAATGTACCTGGGTTGTTGGGGACTGTCCAGCATATTCCCGCAGGTGGTTACTTGTACAGGTGGCTCATTGCCCATCATTAACTTCGTGAGAAATGCACAGAATTGGCAGTCCTCTACTGCAAGTGACTTTACTCCGTGGCAGACAATAGAGCTGGTGCGCGATGGAAAACCAACGCTAGGGCAGTACCAACGTGCTTTGTATGGTAAAGTGTTCTTCGACATCGATAGTGAAAAATACTATCGTGCGCAGTATGCTAGTGTTGGCGAAGGTTGCGTCCCGTACGGTACGCCTTTTACTAATACTACGTACTGGAAGGACATCACGCCGCCAAAGACGGATAAAACCAACAACTGGACAGCTGAGCAAGACTTCCAAGATGCATGGTTCCATGGGGCCGTCACGCTATCAAGCGACGTAGATGCCTCCGAAGCCGCAAGCGTTTTTGTGCCGGACTTCAAGTACCCGGCTAGCAGTCCTGTTAGCCCGCTCGAAGCTGTAAACCGTAAAATGCTGAACAATACTTTGGCGTCTAAGGAAGACCTTAACATAGGTGTCTCTCTTTCGGAACCGTCTACGACTTCGCCCTTTGCCGGCGTCATCGAAACCGTGGGTACTTCCGTTATGCTGAACGATGCCACTGGCATTGCTTCCGGCTTCGGTGTGGACTCTTACTTGAAGTTCGTTGCACCATCAACCGAGGCCTATGCCTTTGACTTCATCATGCGAGTCAAGACCACAGATGCCGGTCTCAACCCGTTGCTGGCCTACGATTCGACTGATGGCACTGTCGCAGTCACGGACATGGGCTTGAGTGCTGGTAAGCCGTACACGTACCAGAATGTGCAGATGAACCTCGCTACCACGGACGCTATCAATGATGGCGAGTGGGCTTGGGTGCGTTTCAAGAAATCAAGCTCAAGCACCGATGGGTATGTGCTGAAAGACCCCAGTGGCCAGTACACATTAGCTAATCTGCCAGACCTGGCTCAGTGGGACAAGGCCCCTGACGGCGGTTCATTAGAGCTGGCAGGTAACAAAGTGCTGTGCATTGGCAAGAACTTCCGTGAGACGAGTTCTTCGTTCAGTGGGAGCATCGACCTGTACAACACCAGGCTGACAGTAGGCGACGCAGTCTACTATGATGGCAGTACCCTGGTACAGACCGCGTATGAAACGCATGGCATTCACCAACAGAGTGCCTGCCTGGTCAATCCCACGGTTCTGGTGCGGCGCTTTGAAAGCAACGGCAAGACGTACATGGAATTGGACGGCACGTTCTCTGGCACGGTGGCAGCTGACAATACCATCTCCATCGATGCTAAGGCTTATAGCTTTAAGGGGACGCTGATTTCCTTGCAGGCTATGCCGCTCGGCACAGGCACGGTCACGGTGAATTACAACGGCACCACGGCCGCGGACTTGGAAAACGGCACCATTACGTTGCGCACTAGCATCACAGCTAATGAAGCCTACAAGGTTTCGGTACACTGTGTTATTGAGCAGACCGTGTAACTTGGCATGTAGTATCGTCTCTGTGAAATTACATTGACCCTAACGGCCTAGTTTGCTATTATCTACACATGAGGCGGAGCTTCATAGCCCCGCCTCTTTCCGTAACAACAAAGGAGAACAGAAATGAACGCTGTACTTGAATTTTTGCAGGCGCACTGGGACGAACTGTGCGTGGCCTTCACTGCCCTTGTCACCTTCTGCACGGTTGTTGTCAAGCTGACCCCGTCGCAGAAAGATGATGCCGTGCTGGCGAAGATTGTCAAAATCCTGGACTACCTGTCCGTGGTGAACCCGAAAGGCACGCGCGTCGTAAGGGACGAAGCAACGAAGACTGAAAAATGATTGCGAAGGCCGAAGGCCTGAGCTATAAGAAAGAGGCCGCAAGGCCTCTTGATAAAAGAAAGAAAGAAGATTTTCGGGACGCTAGTCCCGAAATATCTCGGCGCAGGCCTTCCTCTCCATCCCTTACCAGACAAAAAGAAAGAAGGACGGGCGGAAGCCCGTCCGTCTCCAAGCACTAACCTAACCATGGGCGGGAGCCCATAATGAAGAAAGGAGACTCAACATGGTAGAAAATGAAAGCACTGAATGTGCAACGAGGCACGAGCTATGCCACAATAATTCATGCGATGCACCGATTGTCTTGCAAGACGAAGAGCGTACACATTGTGAAACATGGACACGTGTCATGGGTTACTTCCGGCCGGTGTCGGAATGGAACATTGGCAAGAAACAAGAATTTGCAGACCGTCAGTATTTCTCTGCCAATAAGGCTCTTGACCGCATCGCTCAACATAAGGAACGTATGGCATGACGTTCGACTGGACACTCTCCCTGGATACCATGGTAGTCATCATCGGTTACGTTGTAAGCATTATATGCTTTGCTCAACGCATCGACCGAAGACTGACGGTATTGGAAATCCGGCAAGAGGAAATTCTTGAAACGATACACGATTACCCGCGGCTCAGTACCCGCGTTTCGTGTGTTGAAGCATCAGCGCGTTCAGCGCATCACAGGCTTGACGCCATAACTGGAAGGAGTAATGCATGAACCCGCGCGATTGGAAAATCACCGAAGAGGAATACATGGGTACAAATCGATACCCATCGGACACACACATTGACAATGCCCTGGACTTGTTAGCCCGCGTCAATCGTATTCGCATTTGGTACAACAGCCCGTTGATTGTATCTTCGGGGTATCGCACACCATTGCACAATGCCGAGATTGGCGGAGCGCGGGATAGCCTGCATTGCCAATGCCGTGCTATTGATATCCGCGACCGAAACGGGGCATTCTGTAACTGGTGTCTGAACAACTTACCGTACATTGCCGAGACCGGTCTGTGGATGGAAAACCCCATGTACACGCCTGGCTGGGTACATCTTGATACCCGCCGGCGTCGTACCTTGGTGTTCATTCCGGACAACCGCACGTTCCCGGCAGAGTCCAACGGCTAACCGTATATGATGCATAATTACATTGAGGAGTCAGCGTAATGGTGATACAGTATCTACCAATAGCAATGATAGGGCTTGCGATATTGCAGAGCATTTTGCTCTTGTGTATTCTTGTGCAAGTCTGTCGCAGTAACAAACAACCGCCTAAGGCTACACAGCCGAAACCGAAGGAACCAGTTGTGGTGCACAGTACGGCCACGGCAACACCGATACTTCCGTGGCTTCGTAACGCGACGCGTGACGATATGATTGACAGTTTCCGCGTGCTAGCCAAGGCGCAACAAAATGAAAGGAAATGACCATGGCATTTTGGAATGACCTTATAGACTTCTTTACGCCGTCCAGTAACACGCCTGCTGTTCCGTTGCCTGATGGCACGGTGACGGGTCAAATGCCTGCGCAACAGCCCGTGATGCAATCCACAACGAAAGCGACGCAGGCTACGAAAGCTTCACAGTCCCGCGACACGATGAAGTCCAGGAAAGCCACGGGCGCAGGCAAAACGAAGCAGACTACCAAGGTGCAACCCGAAACAGAAGCTTTGCTGAATGGCACGGCCGTGGACAACACCACGCAACCGCAAACCAAGATGGACGCCAATGCACATCAGAAAGCCACGGAGCAGACCATCAAAACAGCCTTGAAGAACTTCGAGGATACCTTCATGGTGTACAATCCTGATGGTTCTTTGAATGTGCAAGCTTCCATTGACGAGTTCAACACGCAACAGGCTATGGGGCTGTTACAGGAAAAAGCCCGTGACATGAAGGACTTTTCAGACAAGCGCAACTGGGATGATGCATTAAAGATGCTTGCCAATTGGGCGCCGCAAGGACCGTCGGTTTTGTTCCGTGGCCAGGGCGGCAACAAAATCTACCAACGTAAATAACGGAGGACGACATGGGATTTTTAAATAAACTGGGCATTGGCTCCAAGACGGTAACGAACAATGCACTTTCTGGCCAGCAGCTTAGCAACCTCAACAGTGCAATTAATGCGCGCGGTGCAGCTCAGACTGACAATTTCCAGAAGCAACAAGATGCCCTAGCTATGCTGCTCGAAGGCTATGACCCGACAGGCTATGAGCAGGCCATTCGTGATAACAGCATCGCGCAGGCCAATCAGGCTCAGAACAAACTCTTGGGCGCGGCTGCCGGTACTGCTGGCAGTGCGTTTAATACCGCGGCGCAGGGAGCTGCACAGCGCAGTACCGCAGACGCCGTTGCAGCTATCAACGCCAATGCGGAAAACAACATCTCAAATTACAAGCAGAACTACTTGACGAACCTGCTGACGCAGTACGGTAATCAGACTGCGGAATACCAGAGCCTGTTGGAACAGTTACTTGGTCAGCGCACCACGGAAAAGAAAGGTTCGGTACTGGGCAAACTCATCGGCATGGGCGCAGGGCTTGCTCTTGGCGGTCCGCAGGGCGGGGCTCTTGGTTTGCAAGCCGGCGACATGCTCGACAATGCGTAAAGGAGGTGCAATATGGCACTATTTGAAAACTTTAAAAATGTGGCTAAGGGATACGTAGAGGGGCATCTTGGTGCCCCACAATCTGCACAAAGCGAGCCTGTACAAAAGCCTCAGCCTGAGACCGAAGCGCATACGCTTGTCAAGCAGGGCGGTACGGATGTACGCACACGGCAAGAGAAATTTGCTGACGGTGTACGGTCTGCCATGTCCTGGGGCAAGAGGCGTGACGCTAACATACAGCCTCTGGAAGAGGACGTCATTCCGCAGTTGCCGCAGACGCTGTCAAATCCTTTACAGCGTATACTTGCGCTTTCTGTTGACCAGTCCAAAGCTGCTTTGCAGGAAACGCAGAACATCATCGACGAAACGAACAGTGGTCCTGAACGGGTCATGGACTTGGCCACTGGTAAGATAACGGACAACATATCCATAGCACAGACCCCGGCTGACTTGGGGCTGTCAGGATCTACAAGCAATGCGCCTCCGGTTCCGCTAAATACGATGCCGACTGGCCAAGACCCCGCGACAGTTACCAGGAACATACAGGCATTCCAGAAGGCTAATGCGATGAGAGTGCCTGGAGCTACTGGCACGGGCACGAGTTCTGGCATATTTGCCAAGTTCCGCAAAGGAGCTGATGGCAATGTTCCGGACTTGACTTACGCTGATGAGGCGCGAAGCCGCGTTAACCGGCAGGTTGATATGCTGGAAGAGGTTACGAAGCGTTGGGCTATGGCACGGTCTGGTCGCGATTATGTCAAGGGCATGCATATGGGCGATATCCCGGCCGCGGCTTTGATACTGGCGATGAAGGAAGTACCGACGCCGTCTTATGTCACAGAAGCTCAGAAGTACTATCAGATAGCAGTTACGCAGTACGGGCATGATATCTCGGTGCTGAAAGAAGCAGCAAAGCAGGACGAAGCCCTGCGTGCAGCTATCAATACCAAAGTAGCATTTGCCAACGAACGTGCAAATGCATACAGTGCCGCCCGTGACCTTAACATACCTATGAGCGCCTACACCAATGGCGAACAGATTGTACTGTTTGAGCAGGACGGTGCCCGTAGCATCTCTGGTGCAGACAAGGACACAGCTGAACGAATGCAGAAACAGGTTGACCAGATTGCGAAAGGCATGGAAGAGTTTGACAAGCGCGTAGAGAAGGGTGAGGACGTTTCGAAGCTTACAGGCAGCGTAGTGCAGACCTGGAACAACGCTGTTATGTCTGGCTCTATCGACGCCAATACCGGCTACTCTCGCATTCTTGGATACCTCGGTCACGAAAATACCTGGACATCGGGAGACCGCATCTTAGCTGCTAAGCTGCGTGGACAGGGTTTGAACCCGCAATCCATTACGACAGCAATTGCTATTAATCACATTCCGTCCTTGAAACAGAAGTTTATGCGGATGGCGGAATTGAACAAACAAGCCGGGGCTTCCGGTGTTGGCAAGATTACTGGCGGCGCATTAAATACGATGTACAGCTCAGCGGATGCAGCTACGGTAGTGAACGCCATGAATGAAATTGAAGTCCAGCGGTTTAATGAAGCACATTATTTGGCGGCTGTCAGGCACGACAATGACCGTGCACTTAATACGTCCACAGATTCCCAGGATAGGACTACTGCCCTGTTCGATGGCAGTGTCAAAGATGAAGAGGCATACCAAGCCTGGCAGGACTACGGACTTGCTAATGATGGTAAAAACGACATCCTGGTTCAGGAAAGCCGTGGGCGCCTTAGAAGTGCCATGGCGAATTCTAAGCAGCTTAACCTGAGAATGGTAGGCAGTGTGCTGTTCGATGGCTTTGGTGAGTCCGCAGTAGAAGACCGCATGGAACTCTTGCAGAATGACAAAGCTATATCAAGGGCTGCCGGGGGCAACAAACTTTTGACAATGGCTTTGAATACAGCTGCCGAGGACTATCGTGATGCTAGCGGACTGCACGAAGCCAATACCCAGCGTAAAAATCTGCGTCGTATGTTTGCGGAGAATAAGGGCAAACCCATTGGCGAGCTTATCACTAAACTGCAAGAAGCCAAGATTATGGAGGGTGTTACAAAAGCGCAGTGGGAAACGGCTATGACGGCGGCTGAGCGTGTTTCGCCAAGAGCCAGCAAAGAGTATGCTGATGAAGTTCTACGGCGCATTGATGCTGCTACGTATTCTGCATCACTGCGTAGCCCAAGGGATTTCTTGGTGACGGAAACGTCGTTGCAGACTATGCAAAATGCAGCTCGTGACTACGGTACGTCTATCAGCGAAAAGGATATCCGTACGGCACCCAACGGCAAATTGTACGTGCGCATGAGTCCACAGAGAATGGCTCTGTACAGTGCCTTGGAACAGGTTACACCTGCTATCAACGCCCTGATTGCGGCTGGCAAGAAGCCCACAGCTGGTATGTTGAAGAACGCTTTGGCGGAAAACCCGCAACAGCTTGCCGCATATGAAACGCTGTGTGGCGCTGATATAGAAGCTACGATGGAAAAGTACGCCAACAACTTGTGGCAAAAACATGTAGGCCAAATGGAAGCGCAGGCCAGAATGCAACGCGTGCTGGCGGCACAGTCGCAGGCCTACACAGGAGGTGGAAATGGAAGATAACATGAATGATAATGAAACACCGATTGCAAACGCTTTGGGAGGTGAGGGCATTGCCCTCGCCACTCATGCAGATGCAGATGCGATTGGGGCGGGGTTGGACGACTGGGATAGTGCAGGCTTGGACGACCCGATGGGACCGGTTGAATGGAATACTCCGCTTACGCTTGAAGCCACGGATGCAATCGACAGCACCTTGGGTGACAGCGAAAGCCAGAACTGGCTAGTCCGCGGTACATTGAAAGTCACAGACGGTCTGACCGCGGCCGCAGTTGCGATTGCGGAGTCTCCGTATTCCCTGGTGGATACATTGGCACGTCCCTTCGGTTGGGACACTGGCTTGAAAGAAGCCGTGCGCAAAGACATCGCGGCTGGCGGTGGTGAGAAGATTGCGAACTTCTTTCGCAAGACCGAGGAAGAAAACCCGATTATGTACAACCTGACCCAGGGCATTGCAGAGGCCGGTCTCGCGTCCATTGGCACAAACCCGCTGGTTGGTAAGGCCGCTTCAAAGTTTGTCAAATGGCGCGCGGCAAAGGGTGCAAACTCTGTGAGCCCGTTCATTCATGGGATTGCAGATGCGGCCAAAGTCGAGCAGGGAACGTACGGAGCTAAGGGTGCTTACGAAGCCTTTGCTACGTCTGATGCTGCATTGGGGCTTGGGTACCGTGGAGGCTATGCTACTGTTCGCATCGCCGAAAACATTGCAAACGATGCCGTGATATTCGGACGCTGGGGCATGGAGCAAGACAAGGCGACCGGGGAATACCTAAAAAACTGGGGTGCAATCCCTGGTGCATTGGCCTTTTCTAGCGGCTTCGGAGGTATCGCTGGCCTGTGGCAAGCAGGTAGCACAATCTCCCGTGCAAGGGTTGCGATTTTCGAAAAGCGTTATCAGGACGCACGGGAAATCATCACGCAACATGGTGAGCAGGTTGCAAAGCTTGCAGGCAGAGCTGCAAAAGAAGATGGCGCATTGGCCAGGGACTTCTTGATGTACGAAATCATGAAGCCAGTAGAGGACGCCAGGGTGCGCGGCCAGGCTACAATCAACCTACGCGAAAGCGTCAATAAGGTATTGCAGGGTGGCATGGAAAATGTTGATGAGCAGTACCTGGAAAGGCTGATGCAAGTAGCCTATCATGATGCTGCTGACTTGGGTACTGCACAGTATCGTACGTTACGCGTTGCCAAAGCACAGGACATCGTAGACCCGAAGTTTGCCAATGACACGTTCGTATGGATTGACACGCGATCTGCTGATAAGGTAGCCGCGGCTCGCATGAACAAGAAGGAGGAGCTTATAGCGGAGTACCTGGGCAAACATCGTAAAATTAAGCGCGACTCTATGCCTCAAGCTGCCATAGACGAAATCATGCAACAACTTGATGAGGCTGTACCGGAGTACAAGGGCTTTAACTATGTCATTCGAAGCGCAAGTGATACGCTACCGCCTGATGATGCTTACATTAAGGTCATTCGCTTGAAGAATACTAAGACGCCGATGACTGTTAGCGCAGGCTTTGGGCGTGCGACCGCGGCCATGAAAGCCGAGCTTGAAAGCGCGGTAAAGGGTAGCCTGCTTGAAGGTGTCGAAAAGGACGTGCCTGAGCTGGTCGGTGGCTTGTCGGATTGGTCGATGGATTTACTGAGGAACTATGGGCGTACTGCTAACAGACCTATCAAGTCCACAGCAGTGTTCTCATCTGCCCGTCGCGAAACACTGGCAGACCCGACTGCAAGTAAAGCACTGAGCTTCGGCGAGCTGAACAACAACGTAGCACGGTCTGTCGCACACAACGTCGGCATCAAGCACGATGACATTCGTAAGCTGATGGCTACGTTGCGCAACGATAGCAAGGCTTCCGCAGAGTTCTATGCCGAGTTTGGTAGAATGTACGACAGTGCAGGAAACCTGGGCTGGGATATTCGTGGACTGACTCCGACCAAAGATGGCGTCGGCATGTTGCTAATGGATACAACATACAACAGGCTGAAAGCAGAGCAACTCGGATTTCAATTCGAGGACCTCTACGATGAAGCTGCTAAGGCGTTCCTGATGCCTGACGTGCATACGCTGTTTGGTGGTTATCTGCCGAGTCCCGCGCTCACAAGAAACCAGGACGTTGTTTCTGTTTTGCAACAGCTATTCAAAGTCGAAAGTGACATCACACAGCTTCGTGAAATCGGGAGGCTACACGGAGAGCCTATCTCCTCTGCGACGTCTGCGATACACTTCCGCAAACAGGCGATTACCGGCGACAAGATTTATCGTGTTGTCCGCAAATCGCAGTACGGCGACCAGATGGACCACGTGGCATTTCCGAACGAGGAAAGCGCGCGCAGGTTCTTGGAAGAACGTGCCAGGGCAGGCGACAATTCGTGGAGTCAGGATATCATCAAAGGTGGTCGTGACTTCGGGCAATCCCGTGGCGTAGAGATGGAAACCTATGACATGCTAGGGAATACCTCGGGCGAACATGCCCGTGGTTTCTGGCAGGGCAATCAGACCCGCGCTACGGAAAGCATCTTGGTGGATATCCTGCAACAGCAAACTGCTAGCGCAACGAACGCGGCACGTACCGCGGTTGCATCGTCCATGAACAATGCAATGCGTCAGCTAGCTGGGACGCTCAGCGAGGAGGCCTATCAAGAAATGCGGCAGTTCATTCGCGGCGTAATGCCGAAGAACCCGCAACTGCAAAAGCTTGATGATTTCGTGGAGTCCTGCTTCGAAAGAATGTTTGGATATGGCAGAGCTGACAAGGAGGCTTTGAAGGACGAAGACCTGTTACATGCAATTCCGAACAAGCAGGCATACAGCGCGGCGCAGGCTTTGCAAAAACACGGCACGCTCGTAAACTATGCTTTGTACGCCGCCGGGAATGTCAGCGGCACGATTAACAACGTGCTGTCGTATATTCCGCAGATGGCTACAACAGGTGCATGGATGCGGAAGTTCAGTTCCGAAAGCGTGGAGGAATACACGCGGCGCGTAGGTTTGGAGGGTTACGAGGAGCTGGCTAAGCAGGGACTGCAACCGAGATACACACTCGGCTTGCGGACTATGAAGAACCTGGGCAACAAGAAGTGGCGCAAGCTGGTGCATGAATTGGCCGAGGCTGAAAGCATCAAAACTGACCAGGCTGAGGATATTGCGAAATTCCTCGACCCGCTGCTCGATACATCTTGGTGGCACAAGCCTGTGAAAATCCTGTCAGCACCTATTGCATATTCCGAACGCATGTCCCGCTTCATGTCATTTGCTACGTGGTTCACGTATGCACAAGATGCCTTGAAGATGGAAACCAAGTTCGCTAGCAAGTGGGCGGCAAGAATGACGGAAGAGTCCATGGCGGCGTATTCCCCGTTCGTGCGCTTGGGTGCTACGAACCACGCTGTTGCTCAGGCTGCTATGATGTTCAAAGGCACGGTGACGAACATGCTGATGAAAAACTTGGACATGATAATTGACAAGCAGTACACCAGAGTTGCTACTGCGAACCTCATTAACATGTACTTGTTCGGCGCAAAAACCGCACCGTTGGTATCGGATTACCAGGCTACACACTGGCTTGAAGATACGACCGCGGCCAATGCACAGTATGAGCTTGGTGCGTGGAGCGCGTTGCCTTGGTTCATGGCTCCGGCAATCGGCCGCAAGATGGAACTCAGTGCACGTGAATTGTTGACTGGTGTTCAGGGCTCTGCTGGGGTAAGCTTCCTTCGGGACGCTGGCGATACCGCAGCTGGCATAGTGTCTACACTTGCGCAAGGTAAAGGCGTGCAGTACGGTTTAGAAGAAGCAGCATCCAAGACACCTGTCACCGCGTTCCGTAACATCATGGCCGCGACACTTGGATACTCGGTATCCCGTGACCACAAGATGATTAAAGAAGCAGATGACTTCGGCGACATCATGGCGTTAGCACTGGGCTTGCAAACCAAGAGAGATGCGTTGTTACGCAACATCAATGTGGTACAGCGACTCAACGAAACGCGGAAAAACGATGCGCGGAAAAAGATGCGTCAGATAGTGCAAGCCGCAGTACGCGGCGGAGCTACCGACAAAATCAGTGAGGAACTTCTGCGAGCTTTCGGTGGCGACCCTGATGCCATGCTGGTCGGCATGATTGGCTTGATACAAGGCGCAAATAGTGACATGGGCGATAGACTGCTAGCAGCACTAATCAGTGGAGACCCAACAAAGATGGCAGACCTGCAACGCGCGGTCCTGATTAACGGGCTCGCCTTTGATAAAGAGGCAAATTAAATACAAAAATAGGGCGAGGAACCATTACGGCTCCCCGCCCTTTTCATTGTGCCTTAGGCACGTTAACGAAGCTCTGCGTACTGCATTTGCATAGCTTCCAGGATTGCGTTCCAGCAATTTACCTTTGAGGTATGCCCTAACGTCCTGTCATTGTACAGGAGCAGGTCATACGGCAACGCTTCGCGGTCAAGGGGTTTGTCGTTAACGCCTTGTACCCCGAAGATGTACCCGCCACGGGAATGTATCCAGGCAAACTCATTTGCCTGCCGCACGTCGTCAATAACGAGAATACTCGGCGTATCGTCGCGCAGGCGAATTTCCATAGCCTGCACCCAAAAGGCATTGTTGATGGTGCGCATCTTCTGACCATAAACAATCATGGCCTCACGAAGCGTAGTGGCTTCGCCAGCGAACAGCGTTGCGACATCTTCGTTGTATGTTTCCCGCTGTTCCCGCATGTCCTTGCCTTGCAGGCATTGTTGCGAGATGTTCAGTATCGCGGCAAGACCGGTTTTCAGGGGCGCGGCAAAGCTGTCAACCCGCGTATAAAATCCCTGCAGGGAAAACCCCATGGCTGTGTACTGCGCCAGGGTACTTTTGCCGGCACCTTCTTTGCCACAAAAACCAATAATGATAGGCGTCTTATCTTTCATATCATTGCTCCGTTTGTTCATGTTGATAGGCAACGTCCATGCACATTGTAACCAGCTCTTCGCGAATTGTGTCCTTTGCCAAGAACCGCAATAGCCTTGCCAGACTTGCGATGTCATTGTTTGCACGGAACCGTGTGATTGCATTGTGTGCCGTGTCTTTATCGATACCCAGCATCATAGATACCGAGCGCATTTCTAACGTATGTGCGTACGTTGTTACGATAGCAAGTTCCATAGGCGAGCCAAATTGCATATCGTAAAAGGGCAGGCGCAGTGATTTACCCCCATATCGTATCTTTGCCAAGCGTTCTAAACAGGGACGCAAGCTACGCAACTGCGACTTTATCGCGTTGTCGTTTTTATTTACTTCCTTTGACATCACAAAGTGCCTCCCATTTAAGGTTGTTCCGAAGTATGCCCTGCACTGTCGCCGGGCTGTCCTGCGTCGCGCTGAACGTCACAGGGTTGTACATCATGCAAAAGCTCAGGCAGGGGTTCTGTCGCGCCGTCATGGGCGTCCCGATTGTACTTGATGTACACCCTGCTATGCTCAGGAATGACAGCATCGCCGCTATCCAGAACCCTGTTGATGGCGTTCTGAGCAGTATCAAGAGCACGTGTATATTCATCATTTACCTCCTTCCAGGCTTTCAATGTCTTTTGGTATTCCTCGAAGCGTCTAGCTTCTCGTCGCGACGCCAGCACCTGCATTAGCAAGATGCTCAGCGCCGATATCAACACTGCCAAAGTCAATCCCATCGAGTGTTCCTCCATTCTTTTTGCGCCAATTCGGATTATACGCTACCATATAATCATTGACATTGTTGTTCCATTCCTCAACGATTTTCTTCTGCACCAGCATGTCCGTGAGGAAAATCTCAAAGTCCTTCGTGTACAAGAATGATGCACACCGTGCGCGGTATATGGACTTGCGCATGACTTCCTCGCGTCGCAGAAGGTCGAGGCACTTCTGGCGTCCCGCGGAAATCTTGCTATTACCGAACTCTCCGAGCGCATCGGAGAGCCGTGCCTCAGCCATGCTCAGAAGCTCATTGGCGTCCAGCATATCTTCCTTGGAAACGAGGATACGGTTTTCGTACAGAGCCAAGCAAGCCGCGACGCGGTGCAGATGCGTCTGCCGAAGCTCCCCGTAAGCGTACAGCCGTGAGTCATCTTCGAAAGTATTGGCCGTGTCGTAAAGCTCTTCGCCAACGACCTGCGCCGCACCCGCAATGCGCACCGAAGCGTTGATGTCCTGCAAGGCTAACAGCCTCGGCGCAATACTGCGGTATGCACTGGCTACCATCTCGCCAGGGTACGGACATCTGCGACGCGGCTTCTCCTCGAACACCACGATGAAGTGCGACAGTGCGTTCAATCCGACGTAGGTATCCGGGAACGTATCCATCAATCCAACCTGCGTCATATTCGTGAAGATATTGAGGTACGGATTATCAACGCGCAGGAGACCTTTCGGAGAAGACAGACTGTACTTGCGCCCCTCCCACATGGCTTGCAAAAGCCCGTAGAAATCGGACTGTGCGCCAGAGCAGAAAGACACAAAGTCATTGCTTACATAGGCCTTTGCTTGCACAGCCGGGGCGCGGTCAGCATTGCCTGAAACCTGCACTGCACCACCATCACCAAAGAAAGCCGCGCAATCCTTTGCGTCCTTGCGCTTGCCATTGCCCAGCGTTTCGCTGACATCGGCCAAGTCATCATCGGTAATGGCGTCTACGTTGCCACTCTTGCGCATCATAGCAACCAAGAGTCCTGAGGTCTTGCGAAGCCCCAGGTTATCGGGCAGGTAGTTTTCATAGCCTATGTCGTCGAGAAACGTGCGAGCCATACGCAGAGCCTGTGATGCACGCACAGAGGGATTGCCACAGAGAATGACAAACAGGTTAAGCGGAATGGTATCCGAGCCGATAACCAGGCGGGTCTTGCCCGCGGCTATCGTGGACACGCATTGCAACAATGCCCAATACGAGAAGCTCAGCGGACACTCGTAGCGTTCGCAAAAAGCCTCTGCGTCTTTAAACAGTGAATTGTGAAACATGAAATTCTCCTCAGAAAAGAAATGCGAGAAGCCCTTGCGAGCCTCCCGCATCCTGTCATAGTGTGTTACGCACTGCGAGCATCAGGGGTCGGTAGCAGAGCCAACGACCAAATCCAGCAGTTTCGCAATGCGCAATTTCTGGTCGACGGACAGCTTGGACAACAGCGGTTCAACCGGCGTAAAGTCTTCACCCGCGATTACGTTTTTGCCGTCGGCAGTAACCTCGACACCGATAGCGTTCTTGGCTTTCACCAAACGCTGAGCCACAGTATCGCCAGCCGCAAAGACGTTTTCGACTCCGTCAACAACAGAGCTGATATTAGATTCCCAGTACTGAGCCATCTTGATATCTCCTTATCATGGTAATGTTTGCAGACAGTTTACCAGACAAGCTATAATATAGCATAAAAGTCTGGTACTGTCAAGCATTATTTTTCATTGATACGTTTCAGCCAATTTCGCTTGTATCCAGCGAAACAGCTGCTTTTGGATAGTGCCGATTTTCTCGTGCATCTGCAATGCTTCAAGCAAAGTAAGATGCTTGCGGTCAATCGTGTAAAAGTCCTCAGTGTTGTCAATGATGAGAACAGCCTCCGTTCCGTCTTGACGTTGGCTTATGCACTTGATGTGTATCGCAGTGCTTACGATTGGTTCAGGTTCACATATCATTTCTTGTCCTCCTCCTTGGGCGCGGTCAGTCGCAGGCTTGTTTCGACATCATCGAGGACATTGTCTAGCCTGAGCAGGTCCTCTTTCGTGAGGTCCAGTTTGTCGGTGCGTCCCTGCATTTGCTCGTTAGCATAAAATTTGTAGAAGGATTGCAGACGGCCATCTATCCAACGTCTGTATGCGATTTCTATTTCCCATTCCGTTTCCATATCATACCTCCGAAGGTTTAAAGGTTTCTGTTTCAGTGGCGACCGAGAATGTACGGGTTGTGCCGTAGATATCCGTCACCGTGATTGGCTCTTCCATGAGCGCAGCTATCTCACGAACCTCGTCCTCGTTTCGTGCGAAGCCGTCCATAGCATCGTGAACCTGTGCAAAGATATACGACGACGGGTCAAGCTTGCGACGGAAGAACTTCCGCAAGAACGCGTTGCTGTTGGACGATGTCCCTGCTTGCCCGTACTGCGCGACACTGCCACTGTGGACTGAGAACCAGTTAGCAGGTGAGAGTATTTGCCGCGTCCAGTTGCCCACGGTAATGGTGCGTTCCGGGTTCTGCAAGAGCTGCATATATACGTCCTTGTGCCACTTGGTAAGGCCTTCGTACTGTGCATAGAACAGGTCTTGTAAATGCGAAGCGAACCGCGTTTTCTCGGACAAGGAAGACTTGTCGACGTTAGCGTGCAAGGCATCAATAGCGGCACAGATGTTCGGGTCTCCCATATGCGTGTACATGGTATAGCCGCCCATCAGGTATTTACAGCCATGGCCAATGGATTTCGTGAGCTTACGCAACAACGGAGCTTCGGACTCCTTGTCTTTCTTGTGTTCCATCAGGTAGTCATACGGACGCTGGAAGATAAGCGACGCATGTTTCATGTGCAAGTCCAGGTCAGTACGCACCACGTTTTCCATCATCGTCGGGACGCCGGAATAGAACGCCACGAAATAGTCATCGCTGTGCGAATAGTCAATGGAGTAGCGGAGATGCCCAGCGGGAACCTTGATGCAATCCCACAAGCCAGGAGGCAGGTTCAAGTGATATGCGCCCCAGCCCAAGTTGGACTTGCCACCTCCGTATCGACATGTTACCGTCGTGCAGATTGACGGGTGATACAACAGCACTCCGATGTTCGGGTCGCTGACTGAGTCAACAAGCAATGTGGTACTCAGCAGGTAATTGCTGATTACTTTCTGCAACCAGCGATACCGCAACAACATTTCCAACGGTTCCCGCGCGCCGGGATTTTGGTCAATCAGGAAATGCACTGCGGTCTTGTCCGTTGGATACCGTGCCAAGTCTTCCGGTATCGGACTGGGTTTCGCCGCGGCTTCTTTCAGCTCATCAAAGCTTGCGAACAGGCTATCGCCAAGAAGTTCAAAAGCATCAGATGCAACGGGAGATGTCGCTATGGCAGGCGTTCCGAAAACTTTACGCATACCGAGCAGCTTCTGCACCGCGGCGCTAGCCTGTTTCTGTGACCGCGGCTTCTTCGCAGGTTTCAAGCGAATGCCCGTCGGCAACGGAAGACCGAGTGTGACGTACAAGAAGTTCTGAACCTCGGATGTTGAGCCAGGGTTAAACAGTTCGTCCTTTGCATACGTGCGAAGCTGCGACAGGATTTCATCGCGTTCCGTACATACGCTCTTAACGAATGCCTGGAACTTGGTCTTGTCAATCGGCATACCTGCAAGTCCCATGAAAATACCGACACGGTACTGCAAGAAGTGCACCAGACAATAATTGCGTACTGCCCACGGCGTAACATGGAAGAGCTTCAACAGTTCCAAGCAAATACGCGCCGTGTAGTAGGTATCCTTCGCACAGTATTTGTAATACACGATGCGACCTTCCGGTGTCGGCGGGACGCCGTGGTCTTTCGTTTCCGTTTCAAGCTGCGTTTCGGACTTGCCCTCATTGCCCTTGTTTTCGACGCCCTTGATTTCCCCTTTCCAGAAAACGTAATCGGGAAGCAAAGTTGAGGAAACGTAAGCCAAAGACTTCAACGCGTCACAACGGATACTGTGATGCATCAGCATGGTATCGTACAGCATGTTGGCAACGGGAATGCGGAAGCGCAAAAGCACTGTGCAATCATACGCTCCGTTGTGTGCAATCTTCGGCGCAGGGTGTGAGCAGATGTAGCGCATCGCTGTGTGATGCCAACAGTATGAATGAATGCCCATCGCAATCGTATAGGATTTGAACCGCGGAGCCTCCACTGTGCCAAGCACCAGCGTGAAGCCAAAGGCAGAGATGAACGTAGGAAAGCCCGCGGTTTCAATATCGAACGAGATAGCAAGAATGTCGCTTCGCGAGTCGATGAATGCCTTGACACTGTCCCATTCCTGCGGTTCACGGATAAGCGTGTAGTCCAGCGTATCGTCGGTGTGCATAGCGTAGCCCTCGAAGTCACCGCGGTTGAAACGATAGGCCTTATAGATATCCGACGCTGTAGCATAGAACATCTTAACCACCATCTTTTCCTGTGCATCGTCCTTCGGCGATGAGATGAGCAGGCACCGCATACCACCGATGCCGACGCCGATGATGTAGACAAGCCCATCGGCACGATAGACCGAGCCACGGTAGTTCTGCATAGAGCCGCTACCGATAAAGCGTCGCGCAACTGTGGAAGAGTACACGAGAACGGCAGAGCCGGGAGGCACAGCACGAACGTCGGTCACAGGTATGATAGTGATGAAGTCCTTAGTCAGTGCTTTGAAGTACATGCTCTGCAAGACATTCATCAGACCGCGCATCAGCTGCGGCCGTGACATCTCGTGCACATCGTACAAAGCGTATACTGCACGGGTATTTCGTGGCGCAGGTACGTAAGATATTTCAGTTGACATAAAGCAGTTCCTTTCAGGAATAGTATTCCGGGAAGACCAACACGGACGAGGTGCAAGATTGCACTGCATCACGCAGGCGTTTCAAAACCTCGTCCTGTTTGGTAGCATCTTCCCAGGTGCGAGCCGCGAGTTCTGATGGACGGAAAAGCCCGGTCGCGGCTATCAGAAGTTCAGTGGATATGTACGCGGTTTCATCATTGATAGCTTCATGGACTTGCGCCGTAGTAGCAGTACGACGAAACGCAAGCTTGTCCGTGCGATACCATAACGAGGCAAGCACGGCACGCTCTGCATAGAATGCCAAAGGGTCGCCGTCGACATCAGGGTCATAGGAGGCGACTAGGAAAGCGTACAGGGCTGGGTGCATCTTCCGCCTGCGGCAAGGTGCACTTACATGGATATTGCGTAGAGTCATTCTCCGTCACTCCTTCCGTACATGGGCACGGGTATCGTTCTGGCTTCTTCCCAAAAACCCTTAGCTTTGCGTGTGTAGTTCATCTTTATCTTGCAGTAGCAAGCATCAATGAAATCTTTCCAATCCTCTTCGGTACGTATCACACTTTCCTGTAATGCGCCGCGCAGGGTGCACAAGCCAATCATACACTTGTAGTCATACAGAAGCTGCAAGGAAACGATGGCAATGTCAACAAGACCGCTATACGTACAGCCTGAAAAGTACATCTCGTCGCATTCCTCAGCAAGCTTCAACAACTGCGTGTCAATATCTGCGCCTGGGAAAACCTCATCTACCATAGTAGACGCGGCACGGGCAATCTCACACAGTCCCTCAGCGATGGCATCATCGGGGGCTAACGTGGAAATGAGTTCCTCTGCTGTCAAGGCAGCAGCACCGGTATTGATAGCGACATCTACGCCTAGGGCTGAAACATTGAAAACTTCTTTTGTACCTTCGTTCATAGTTGGTTCTCCTTTCTTAGGGAGAGATGCTCCCGCATCTCTCAGATAGGCTGGTGAAACGGAGGCGCTGACGCGCCTCCTCTTTGTTTTGTCTGGCAAAGGGATAGAGTATGAAGCCAGCGCCGAGAAAATCGGCTTCGCCGATATCACTTTTCTTTTGGGTGCGGCTTCGCCTTGCCGCGCTTCGCGCGTCTTTGAGATTGTTCGGGCTTCGCCCTCACATCTTTTTTCTTTTTGTTGGCAACATGCCGCGCGTCATATATAGGCTTCTTCTCCGACGCGGGCGTATCAGGGCAGCCTTGTTTCCTGGGCATGCCATAGATGTTGCGCACTTCGATAGCTTTCGCCAGGCGAGCTGCAATGTCAAAGCGATAGCCAGTCAGCGTGTCGATGATGGTGCTGTTGTTGTTGATGCAATGCTGTATCATGCGCCGCGCCAAATCAGCATCGAAAGAAGCCTCGGACGTGTGGAAGTGGCAGTTGAACATGTCTTGCAGCATACACTCGTGGAGGCCTGTCGCAAGGAACATGATTTGTAACAGCGCATTGCGAGCGCGCAGGGCTGAGCGCAGATGGCAGGCTTCAATGCAGAAGTCATCTTTCATCTTTTTCAGCTTAGCGCACTCGCTCATCAGATTTGTGTAGTCCGTACGCTGACGCGTAGCATATTCATAAGCCTTGTCACGTTCATTCTGGTAGCGAGCAGCTTGCTCTGCATAATGCTTACCCTTTTCACAGGCGTCTTCGAGCTGAGAGCGCAGGCTGTTGCGCATGCTTTCGTTTTCCTTGCGGAGCTCTCGGAGTTCAGCGTCACGCGCTTCCAGGGTATTCACGACTTTGCGATATACACTTTCCGCAGTGTCGCTATCACGTTGCAAAGCCGCCGCTTGCTCAAAATACTTCTGGGCAAGCCTGTGTTCATTTTCGTAAGCTGCCCTAAGGCAGATGTTAGTGTGTTTCAAATCGTCGCGTTCTTCCACGACTTTGTCGAATTTGCAACGTTCTACGCAATTTACACAAGGCATTGTATGTCCTCCTGTTCAAAAGTTTCTTCGGTGGTTTGTGAGAACGTGGAGTTATTGTCATCACGTGACATAGCTCTTTCTTTGATGCGCTGTACAAGTATACTATTCTCTTCTTTGTATCGCTTGACCAGCTCTTTGTATTTGTTCGCAAGCTCTATGGCATTGTCTGTTTGATACTGTGCCTTTGCAAACATCTTCTCATACATGTCAACCTGCTCGGAATACCGTCGGCGTTCTACCATTTCATCTTCTAAGGCACTTCTGGTGCGCGTATATGCACGTTCAAAAGAGTCCCTTTCTTTGGTCAGGTCCTCGTTGAGGTTCTGTAAATTCGTTGCTTGCTTTTGCAGTTCGAGATACTTGTTCATAAGTTCATCGTACTGCTCTTTGTCTACTACTGCATTGCAATACATAGTATTCTCCTTTATTTAAAGTTCAACAGAAATTCCAGCCCCGAAACATAGCGGGGCATACGCAAAGCTGCGGTCACGGTATCACCTGACGGGCAAGCGAAAACACGAAACACGATAGTGCGGCCTATGATATCCTGAGCACGTTCCATAATCTTTGCGCGCAGGGCATTGTCACAGGACGCCGTGACGTTCACGATAGCTGCATCTTTGCCCTCGCCGACCTGCACTTCAATGATGCCTGCCAAGTCTTTGGCAATATGGTCTTGTCCGACTTGCGGGTGCACGGCACGAATGACGCCTGTGAGTTCCTCGCTGACCTTGTATTTGAAGGAGCCATCGAGCCTGCGACCGCAAACATATAAAGACGAGCGGGGCTTCAACACATAGCCTTCAAGCGGCAAGCCCCAAGCTTCACAATATCCCGTGGCATGTCCAAGGGATTCCTTTGCCGAGTGGTGTTGCCAATGAGGCAATACCTGCACGATGTTGTTCATTGAGAAGACCCAGGCGTCCAGCGAGGCGAGCTGGTCAAGTGTATGCAAGCGGCTTTCAAGTACACCGTCACACAGCTCAGTAGAAAACGGCTGCGGTATGATGTAGTCAAAGGCATAAAAGCGCAGCTGCTCCGGGTCGATGGCGATTGTCTTGCTGTGCAAGATACCCGTGGTCGCGGCGCAGTCGTTCTTGTATACCAGCTCACCGTCCACGATACCACCGCCAGTATAGTCTGGCAGGACTTCATCAAGAATGCGATAGAGCCGCGGCGAAATCTTTTGGCTACTGCGCGTCCATATGCGCAGGCGATTGAGCGTGGACTGTTCTGCACTGCCCTCTTCGGGACGCATAAAGCACAGCCTCACGCCATCAATCTTGGGTTGCGCAATCATGCCTTGAAGCTTGTCCAGCATCTCGGTCGTGACCGGCGTATTGCGTATCAGCATAGGTGAGAAATTCATAACATGACTCCCGTATGAAACAACGTGGTGTTAGGCGGAATGAGGAACGGCACTGCCAAGGCATCGTCACGATGTGCCTCGACATATTCGTGCACTTCATTGATGGCTTCACAGCGACGCATGAACAGGTCGTCAGGCACGTCTTCTTCCAGACCGCCGATGTGACCGTTAGCATCTTGCAAAGCACTGGCAAACATGTCGTCCATGTCCTCTTCGGGTATCAGAAAATACAGGTCGTCTTCGGGAATATGCAACCAATGCAATAAAATGTTCATGGCATAAACTCCGTTGTAAAAGGGAAAAGAAAGGCGGGAAGCAATAAGTCTCCCGCCCGGAAAGCGTCTACGACGCACCTCATTTATTCAGCATGCGCAAGGACTGCGTCTGAATTTTCGTGTAACCGTTTTTGTCTTCGGTCACTTTCGCGTTGAACTCCTTGCCGACAACTTCCGCCGCGATGGCTTCCGTGTCGCCCCAATCAGAAACGCTGATACCAGCCGACTGCAACAGTCCTTTGTTGTAGCCCAGGATAGCCGCGTCTTCTTCGCCCTTGCCCGTTGACACGGACATACGGGTCTTCAAACCCTGGCAGGACGTAGACGGAATGTTCGGGTCCAGGCTTTCGACGACGACGCAGGTGTATTCCATGCGAATGAAATGGTACTGCTGACCGTTCTTGTCCAGACCGTCACAGGAATAGACCTGGCATTCCTGCACGACCATGTGATATACACCCGGCGTCAAGCCCAAGGCACGCGCCTGGATTTCGTCGTTCGATTTCAGCTGAATTTTTGTGGTTTCCATAGACATATTTGTACTCCTAGATGTTAGCGATAGTGGCAGGGCTTCGCCCATATTTGCACCTTATCGCAGGTTAACGTTAACGTTTCTGTTTGCAGTCAAAGACACAGAAGAGCTTGCGCCAGACTGCGTGGCGGCTACGATGCTCTTCATTTCATCGCCGTTTGCGAAGATAAATGCTTCGCTCGGACGAAATACCTCAGGACTCTTAATCCCTATGTCAGATAGTAACATAGTGGCAGGGTATTTGTCAAGAGGTTTTTTATCTTGGGGCAGCAAGCCGCCGCCCTTCGTCATATCAAGTACTCCGTCTTTGCAACGGGCTACAAGATTGAACGCCGCGGCAAGCTTCTGCCCGTGCGCTCTCGTAACCGAGATGGGATTGTTGTTTGTGAGTTCCGAATACTCGTGTCCGATGATGAGCTTAATCGGGACGCGGAAGCTATGCAACAGCATCAGCCCGCCATCGGCGTCATTGGTATACGTACCCCACATGGGTTGAGAAGTTTCCGCTACCTGAGCATTCATGTCCAGGTAGGTCTTGAACTTCCCTGCGACGATTTGCTGGCACAATACCGTCCAGCTATCGAAGATTAGGACATCATGCGGTGCAGCTTTGGACAGGTCAACACGAACGTACTCGTGTTCAGGGTCAAGCGTCGCCGGAGCGATACGCTTTTCCGTGATGTCCCAGACAAAAGGCTTGCGACCAGCGTCGCGAAGCGCAGTCAAGAACGTGACTGCCGGGGCGCGGTTAGCTTCCCCTTGCCAGTACAGCGGAATGACGTTGATGTTGCCAACGTTCTTCCACCGCGTCGCAGGATACAGGTTGTTTTCCAAGTCCAGCACGGTGACGGCAAAGTTGCCGTCGCATAGCTGTGTACAATATGTGGTCTTGCCTGTCTTGGGCGCACCATAGAACAGAGCAAAGACCTCATTAGCTCGTGAAGGTATTTTCATTTAGGCGAAGCCTCCTCATAGGGTTAAGGTGCCACGGATATCGTAGTCGGTCTTGCCCGTGTCCAGATAGGCGTAGCGATAGGAGCAGTCAGCGCGTTCAGCGTTCTCGATTGCGGCTTTCATGTGTGCTCCGTCGCACTCATTAGCGAAGAAGCAAGGACGGTTGAAAGCTACACAAGCATCATGTTGTTGCGGGAAGTACCGCGCTCGCATCATGCGTTCCAAACAGCCGATGTAAAAGCGCAGGTACGCCGTAGCCTCAGCGATGCTTTCCGCCGTGACGCGCTTGCGTTCCACTTGGATTTCGCCCAGGCCATCGTCAAGCTTGATGATGATATACTGGTACGAGATATCCGTAGCGGGAATGCCCAGGGCTTGGGACAATACGATAGCGTAGATGCATGCTTGCATACTGTGAGCGTATTGCAGGGACGCCAACGAGATGTCCTTTACCGTGGTCTTGTAGTCCGTGATGACAGGCGCGCCATACGGGTCTACGAAGACACTGTCAATGGAGCCGCTATATGCAATGTCGGAAGCGACGGAGTCCGCGCCAAAGGCATGCGTAAAGCTTAACAGGAAGTCCAGCTCCGATGCCTTGCGTCCGTTGACTTCGGCAAGCTTAAAGCCATTGGCGTCAAGGACGTCAAGAGCATTGTCTATGGCAACAGCACAAGACAGCAGGCTACGAGTGCGACGGTCCGCGGGCTTGGCTTCTTGCCACATGCCATACGGATAGCGACGCAGAAGCGCAAGCATAGCTGCGCGGTGTGCTTCGGGCGACGCACTAGCTCCGGTCTCGGTGCCAGCTTGCATCGCCTGATGGACCGCGGTTCCTACCTCGGTAGCCAGTGAAGCACTGCGCGCAGGATATGCGTTGTTCAGAATGAAGCGGCGCGGGCAACCGATGAGGCTATGCAATGTAGAAGAAGACAGGATAATCATAACACGGGTCTCCTTTACAGTACAAAGCAGTCGCTCATGTCCTTGCCGTCGGAACTGCGCAGGTCATCAAGGCTAATGTCCAAGGCAAGCGCAACGGCTTTCTTCTTATTGCGAATGCCGCTTTGCTTCTCGCCAGACATGACGCGTTGAATGTACACGCGCTTCTGATTTTCCAGTGCCGTGACAGCCACGTCCAGACACTCGTCGATGAAGATGTCAGGCGGATACGGCAGGTCTTGCACCACTGCCATAATCTCTGCAAGCGACGCCGCGGAAAGCTCCACGTCAGCGAAGTCTTCCTGCGACGCCATCTCGCGGAGTTCGTCCAACAAGCCCGTAGCATAGGCAGGCAAAGGGGGAGCTTCGCTCCCGGAAGTGGGAACCTGCGCCGCAGGCGTAAAGGGGGCTTGCGCAGGGGCTTGCGGCGTTGGCTTGCTTGCGCTCGATGGCTTCTTGCCCGTGGCAAGGAAAGCTTTGAGTTCTTCCGGTGTCATACTTCATCGTCCTCCTCTGCCGTGTAGACTTCGGACAGGTCAGCGATGGGTGCGAACAGCTGGACGCACGACGTGATGTCATCGGCTACGCAACGGGCATTGGAAGAGTCTTCGTCTTCGCAAGCCAACGGGACGTAGTAGATGTACTGCCTGTCGTCCGCGGTCGGCTTCGGACCCTCCACGATACCGAAGTACAATGCGGGCTGACGGTTCACTGTGATAAGCGTGACGCCATACGCGAACGTGGTCAGGTCGTACAAGACCGGCATCGTCGCAATGGTGTGCGGGATATACACGTTCAAGATTTCCTGACGCGCAACAGGCACGCCGCCCTTTAAGGCTTCGATGCCAATGGACTGCTTGCCAATGTGCGGCGTGACGCGGATATGCGTAGCCGTCGAGGCGTATGAGCGCAGGATATCTGCGCGTTGGGTAACGCTCAAAAGGTCAATCGCAGGTAACTTTACATTCATGTTATTCTCCTTCCTCAAATATGTTATCAAGGTCATCGTCAGTCAAGACGATGTTACGGTGACGCTGTTGCGATGGCGTAGCCAGCAAGGGCTTGCGCACTGTAACAGCGTCGGCAAGGTCATCAACGTATGCCATTGGCACAGCAACTTGCGCCGGTGCCGTAGGCACATACCGCATAGCCGATGCACGGCTTTCTCCAATCTGGGTGCGGTATGTCGTGAACGACCAATAGGGTTCTTCAAGTGCAAGCAAGATGCACGGGGCATGCGATGCCGGCACGTCCTCGTTGCGCTCGTAGTCTTTCCAAAGCTTGTCGCGGGCGGCGTTATACATTTCTACACGCCCTGAGTCCGCGGCAGCATTCGCTAGCATGCGCGTCTTGGCTACCATGATAGCCTGAAAGAACTGCCGCGGTGATGCCAAAGAAAAAGGTATGCACCAATGTGCAAGAGTATACAGCGGCGTCAAGCACGCCGCCATCATGTATGCCTTAGGCAAAGGTATATTGTGCAATAACGCCTTGAAGAGCGGCACCTCTGATGCTCCTGCGGCTCGCAACACGTCAACGCTTGCAATGAAATCTTTCTTGCGTTGCGTGTTTCCATGCGTGAACAGCAGAGCGCGGACGCGTACAGAATTATTCGCAAGGTCGCGAAGTATTCCGCTATCGCATTTTCGTACTCCGGACTGCACGGAACTAGCGTTATCGCACGAAGCATCGGAAGCTTGCGCCGAGAAGACGTTGCCCTGTGGGCTTGCTTTCTCTGTGTCATTGCTTGCCATCTCCCCTCCTGGGGCTACGCCCTTGTTCTTTCGCAGCACGGGCTTTCTTGCATTGCCCGATGAAGATGCGGGCATCGGCAAGCATATTGCGAATGCCCAGCAACGTAGCCGCAAGCTCGACCTCGAACTGCGATGCGCTGTCGGGGTCTTTCGCTATCTTGCGCGCCCACTTCAAAGACTTGTCGAGCTCTTTGATGCACGAGGGTATTTCAATCTTAGTTTCCATAGCAGAGTTCCTCCTGGGGCTATGCCCCGTTGTGGCGCATTGCGCCTGTGTTACGCGACTTCATCGCTTTCGTCATGCGGCAGCCAATGCGGCTGTTCCGCGTCCCGGTTCAGCATCACCACGCGAATGTACGCACGGATTTTCTCAGCGGTACTGCGTCCCAAGATACGCGGGCTGTCAATGCATTGCTGAATGCTAGTGTTCAGCGATGCGCGGTCAGCCAGGGATTGCGTAGGAGCCGCGTCGCCAGCTACGATGTTAATCTTGCGCTTGGAAATCGTCGTGGACGTGAACAACAACGCACTTTCTTTGGCACGGGTCAGCGCCGTGTATAGCCACTCACGGGAATGATGCACGCTCTGGTCTTTGTGTACCACGATGATAGCCTTGCGGCATTCACTACCCTGCATCTTGTGGCAGGTGCAAACGAACGAGGGAATGAGGTTGCCGATGTGCTTAGCTTTGTGGAGCTCAACACGTGTGCTGTCATTGAACAAGACCGTCACGATATGAGAAGCTTCACGTCCAGCATCGTCCTCGTCCAGATTGTCCTTGCCCGTGACGCCGATAGCGTCTTCCTCGACGCGCTGTTTGATGTCGTCCATGTCTTCAAGCAACGGTGCGTCGAGGTCGTCATCAGACAGGACGCGGGAAGATGCCATGCACTCGAACTCGAAGTCAGCATCGCGCAGAGGATTGGGTTCAATTTTCTCGACCACACCCTGCAAGCCATTGAAGATGCCAAGCTCGTAGTCGTTCTCGGTGTACATGACTTTTGTTCCGATAGCGAAGACGCGGAACCGGCGAGCGTAAAAGACTTTCATCATTTCGCTACGCACCAGATGCGGAAGCAACGCGGCGTTGAGTTCCTCTTGTCCTAGCGGACCGCCATTGCCTGCCGTGATAATCTGGTCTTGCATCGGGTCGAACTGGTCATTCTGGAACAGCGCTACGATGTGACGCACGATAGCATAGTGGGCGTCCATGGGGTCGTTAGGAACCTTGCGGATTACCAAGCCACGCGTCGTGGAGATAGGCTCACCACGCAAGACGAGATGAGAAGCATGCAAGACAGGCGACGCGTCAGCTTGCCGATGAACCTTTTCTAACGCTGCATACGGGAACGTGATGAGCGCATGGGCAAGGATAGGCTGACCACCAACAGGCGGAAGCTGGTTGATGTCACCGATGAAGCACACGGCACAGTCATCAGGCAGGGCTTCGCGCAGGGTATTCCACAGGGACACCGAACACATCGTGCTTTCATCAATGAATACACGCTTGCATTGCAGTTTATTGGCGGCAGTGTAGCGCGGGACATACAGCCTGCGTCCATCTTCCTGCTGTTCAGGCACGACGGCAAGCGCGGAATGGATTGTCATGCACGACGTAGCGTATTCTTTCGGCAAGACCAGGCGCATCTGCGAAACAGCCTTGCCCGTCAGGGACAGGAACAGGGTATCGGTGACGCGCCCTACACGCAGATGTTCCCAATGGAACTGCGGAGGGTTCTTGCGAATGAACGCACGCAAGACCGTGGTCTTACCTGTACCGGCGGCACCGGTTAAGGCGACAAGTTTATGTGAAGATATGACGCGCAGGGCTTCCTCTTGGCTAGCGTCCAGCTCAATGCTGTCCAAGTCCTTGGCTTGAATGATGTTGCTAGCATCGAAGTTGCCCTCGGCATGCGCCGACAGCGCGGCTTTATCGGAACGCTTCACGTCTTTCTGGACGCTGGCAAGTCCGTAGTTCGTGACAATCTTGCGCGTGGCAAGGCTTTCAGCCTTTGCGCTAGCACTGGGGCTGGCACTGGGGCTTGCGCCCGATGTCTTGCGTGCCGCAACCTGTGCTAGCAGTTCTTGCACGGAAATGGTCATAGGAAAACTCCTTTCGTTAACAAATGTTTCTTAAAATATTGAGGTGCCGCAAGGGCAAAAGAGAACCCGCGTAGCGGGGAAAGAAAGGAAAGAAAAGGCAGGAGCCGAAGCCCCTGCCTTAACACGCGCCAAAGGCGCACATAATATGGCGTAGCCACTATCAGAACAGCGTGTCCAAATCGTCCAGCGAAATTTCCTTGGGCGCAACAGCCGCTTTGCGGTTGTTGTACCATTTGTCCAGTACCTGCGTGGACTTCTGGACGTTTTCGAAGTACGCATGGATAGCGTTATAGAAACGCATGACCAGTTCGTCGACGCGCGCAGGGTCGGATTTGGGGAAGAACTGGTACGCCGCCACATTGGACTTGATAGCGTCGATAAGTTTCGACGCGCTTTCGAAGAAGACGGACTTGCCGTGTTCTTTCGTGACCTTGTTCTGCAAGCGCAGCCATTCCGTGATAATTTTCTTCGTGGCTTCGGTCGTGATTTCCGCCGCCGCACCACGCGTAGCGCAGACCGCGTCCAAGAACGCTTCGAAGTTAGCCGGCAAGCAATCAGCTTTCGCCAATCGAATGGCTTCTTTGTCCATGACGCGGTTGATGTACTGCGCCAGCTTCTGCGCCATGTTGACACGCGCACGGGTGTCTTCTTCCGTTTCGTCCGGCTTGGGTGCGAACAAATTCATGTCGAACTGCGGCATCGGGATTTCGCGGATAGCGATAACCTCTTTGCCACGCACCGTGACCGCAATCTGCTTGGGCAGGTCGGTCGAACACGGAACCATTTCCATGTCTTCGGGCACGATATATTCTTTTTCCACGATTTTGTTCATCGCGTCTTCCACAGTAGCAAAAGTCAACAAGCGTTCCGGGATTTTCTTTTCAGTTTCAGCCATAGTTTTAGACTCCTTGGGACTACGTCCCTCTAAGAAAGTGCGTCTAGCGCACAGGGAAAGCACGCAAAGCATACGCGAGCGTGCGGTGAAGCAAGGAAAGGATTGCACTGGGGCTGGGTACGCACCAAGGCGGCAGGCAAGCCTGCGAAGCAATGCAAGTTGCAAGGCGATGGGGATAGCCAGTGGACTTGCGAGGCGTGCACACGCTGAACTGTGCAAAGCTTTCCTTGTTTGGTATGTATGACAATAGCACACTGGGGCGCTATTGTCAAGAATTATTTTTAGCGAAGCTTCTGCTATGCATTTTTCAGTAACGCGGCAAGCGCAGCAAAGGCATCAAGCGCTTGCACCGAGGAAGCCGCATCGAGATTGCCTTGCGTTGCGCACTGCGCAGGCTTAGCAGGTGCAAGTGCCAGAGCTTTCGACAACGACGCCGAGGACGGCATTGCACCGATGCGCATAGCATCGAGGAAGTCCAGCTTCGCAAGCTCACGCTCGGATATCGTGACGTCGGTGCGCTTCTTGACAATGCGCCGCAAAGTTTCCGACGGCGTTTCCTTTATGCCCCACAATGCTTGCACCGTAGGAATGTAGCGGTGCGTGTCAGTCCAGTACGAAGCAATGGTGCGCCATACGCTAGCGCGAGGCAGCCCATTGATGCCAGCAATGCAAGCAGAGCAGAGCTCATCGATGTCCTTGCGAGAGATGCCAAAGGCTTCGCCTTCTTTATGTGCCTGCATTGCGACTGCGGGACGCGCACCGAGTAACGGGCTATCTGTGATGCAGGTAAGCGCAAGTGCTTCCGTGATGGAAACGATGTCGCTATCGGAAATAGTTCCATCTTCGTACATCGCTTCAATGTCCATAGCGATATCATGTTGCGCCACTGCCCAAGCAAAGCTCTCACGCGGTACGCTCGGGAAATGCACGAAGCGCATCAGCAAGGCACAGAGATACACGACGGGACAGGTATCCGCGAGCAGAGACCAGTCATTACGCATAGCGCACAGCGCAGGGTGTCGGCGCTGGGTAGCAATACGTGCAAGTATAGAGCCCGAAACATCGAGTTCAAGCAGATATGCAGTTGTGCCATCGTCAAGCTCGCCGAGTTGTAAGCCCGTGTCAGGACACAGGATAGGTATAGGTTCACTAGATGCAAGCACATGGGCTAGCATAGGGTCGGCGATGCCAGAAGGTATTTTATTTTTAGTCATCTTAGAAATCCTTTCAGCCCTTTCGGAAAAGGGCGAGTAAAGTAAATGCGCCTACGAGAGCTTTTCCCTTGAAATAGGGATTGTCGCACCAAAAGACGCACGAGGCTAGCACGAGCCAAGCACACCACCAGCCGCAACCGACATTGGCTATCCAACTGCGCTTGCTTCGCACATAAGGAGAGCGAGAGCGGGGCAGGTTACACATTGGACGCCTCCGTAATGGACGCGGGCTGCGCCGTAGGCGTGCTATGAGCTTCGCTGATGTCGCGCTCAATCTGGCGTTTCAAGCCAGAACGGGACAGGGTAGCCAGTACACGGTGCAAGTCCTGCAAGTCGTGCTTGTCGATTTCACGCAGGGGTTCCCACGAGTACGAGAGCTTCCACTTGCGAACGTACAGGTCATATTTGTCCGTGACGACAAGTTCCCGCGTATTGGGGTCGTGCAGAACTTTGGTGTCCAGCACCGCGTAAGTATGCGGCGCGATAAGCGTAAAACACGGTTTCGCGCTAGCCGCGTTTCTGGTATTGTACGCTTTGAACATCGACCAGAATGTCGGCATCAACGCATGCGCTTGCATTGCGCGATACATAGCGCGTATACGCTTGGACTCGTCTTCCGTGCAAGAGAGCAGGGAATGCGAGCGGCACAGGGTGAAAGCCTCTTCGTTGGTAGTGAAGCCCGCGGCATGAATGATGTCGCAGACCTTGCGAATTTCACGGTTAACCGTAGGACTTTCATAGCCTGTTTTAGCTCCGTTTTCGTTTTGACGATTAAGCCAAACTAATGCACAAGTGTGCGGATTTTTAATAACCATAGTGTAATCCTTTCTTAAAACGGTTCAAAAAAAACGATGTTCTTACGCATTACTGATGTGTAATGCGACGTGTAGCGTGCTACAAGTTCACGCATACGCGGGTTTTCCAACGTTGCGGGGTCTTTCGGAAACGGCGGTACAATATACTGCCACAGACGTGCTAACAGGAAATCGTCAACGTCATTTTCACGGACACAGGCGAAGGCAATATCGTAGCCGGTGCAGGGAGCTATAAAGCTCCCTATGCGGAAAGCTGCAACAGCATCTGCATTTTCCGCGCTAACATAGCGACGCGTATATCGCATCTTGAAATGTGTGTCACACAGACGCTTAAACCGTTCCATAGCCTCTTCGAGGCTACCACAATGTGTGTCTGCAAGTCCACGATACAATGCTTGCGTAATCAGGATATCGTAATATCCTTTGCGATAGCAGGATACTGCTGCAATGTCTGCACCCATTTGGAAAGCAAGCGGAATCTCCTTATGGGTATCACACGCTTCATATGCATCACATTGTGCATATTTTGCATTAAAATCTGCGTGCGGAAGCAGTTTATCTGCAATAAACGTATCGCGTTGCAAGATACGTTGTTTCGCAACTTCAAACTCTTTTCTGTTCATCTTACATTCTCCATGTTTGCATAGTACGATACATGCGTGCCTCTTGCCTGTCGTGCTTGCGGCACATGGCTTCGAGGACGTTCCACATTGTCAATGCGTTAGCAAACGCCTGCGAATTGCGAAGCACATCAAGGCGTGCTTCACGGGCTTTCGCAATAGCATCGTAGCGCAAGAGAGCATCTTCACGAGCTTCTGCAAGCACGGCATAGGTTTCTTGCGCCGCTTGCGCTACCGTGTCCGTAATATCACGGGCAGGAGTTTCGTAAACGTCGGTGTCGAGGTGCGACAACGCAGGCTCACGTAAAACGAGCTCTACGGTGTCGAGTAGCTTCTGCATATGCAGGTCTGCTACTGCATCGTGGTCGATGTGTTCGTTACCGCGGCGGATTTCCGCGGGTTGGCTACGGGGCTTCTCGGCTACACCGCAAGCACACAGGTCATCGTCCTGCCACAACGGGACGTCAAAAGCACGAAGTGCGATGACGCGCATCGCCTGTGTACGTGTGCCATACACGACGCGTTCGTTTCCGTAGGCGTCAATGCCCACGATTTCATAGCGGAGCTTCCCGTTGACATAAGCGCGGGGAAGTCCGTTAGCGGGGTCTTTCGGCGCAGGCTGTATGCCGCAAGCATCGGGCGCCAGTCCCTTGGTATTCGTTCTTTGCATCTTACATTCTCCTTTGCAAGCCTTGCGACTTCGTCGCTTTGTTGCGCGGTTTGTACGCTATCGCATAGGACGCATGGGGCATTGCATTTCTCTGCCGCTCATCGCCAATGCGCTAGGCACGCTGCACACGCATCGCTTGGAGGACGAAGTCCTCACGTACGCATCGCGTATATACGCAAAGCAAACTCGCTTTCGGCACATAGGAAACCCTTTCGGAAGCCCTATCGCCCGAAAACAAGCCTATCGTATCAAACCCGTTCGGCGTTGTCAACAGGAATTTTTCAACGGCAAGAAATGAAAGATACTTCGTATCTTTCATAATTTTTGCAAACAGGGAAAACCGCCCCTGATGTTCCCGTTTTGTTCAGGGATTGCCAAAGCGGCAAAATGCCGTCGAAAGAAAGAAAGTAACACAAAGAAAGAAATAGCCGCGCGGGCGCAAGCATAGCGCGAGAGCGCGCACTAGCGTAGCATGGGAACGCAGGCGCAATGCGTAGGTAAGCGCAATGCGTAGACAAGCACGAAGAGACTTTGCCCTATGGCGTTGCGCTCGTAGCGCTCGTAGCATGCGTAGCACATGTAGTATATTCTTGTATAGAGCTTTGGGCTAACGCTCGCTCGGTCGCAAGCTCCCTATGGTGCCTCTGCTAGCGTGTAGCCTATGGCTCTTTCCATGCCTCGCTCGCTCACTAGAACATGCAAGACACAAGATAGCCTTTTATCCTGCCTCGCTCGCTCACTTCGTTCGCTCGCTACGCCGGCTGTCCGCTAGTGGGTTCTTTCGGCCGCGGCCTCTTGCGCTTGCGCTCCGTGGGCGTAGCCTTGCCTTTGCGGCTCTTGCGCTCGCTAGCGGCTTCGCCGCCTGCCCTGTTTTCGTGCGCTAGCACCTTGAAATTGGGTGCTGAGTGAAAAGGTATTTTAACGGTGACGAAAATATTTTGTAATGTGTAATATTACATATTACATATATATTTCGATATATTTTTTTATCAATTTTGTCATTTTTAAGCTTGCAAAGGGGCATAAATGCCGTAGGCACGGGCTAGCGCAAGCCCGCAAACAGGGTGCAAAGCACAAGAACCCGTGGCACGGGGCGATAGCGAAGCACCGAAGCTTTGCCGCGGGCATCTTGCAGGCATCTTGCAAACGCGAAGCCCAGTGCGCTAGCATAGCGCGGACGCGTAGCCCGAAGCGCATAGCGCATGTGCGTCTTTGCAATAGCGCTCCATAGAGGGCAGAACTGGGGCAAAAAGTGCTATTTTGTCATTCCGGGCACGAAATGCCGGCAAGATGGGCGCAAATGACGAACGGCGACGGCGACGGTGACGGGCAAGCCCGAAAGCACGA
>OLHG01000153.1_pt1 | contig 47655 bp, 49 predicted proteins | sample 1605971 | NCBI WGS metagenome assembly OLHG01 (sample SAMN03283289) | human gut metagenome | biome: human-associated habitat; material: feces | host: Homo sapiens | place: Peru | collected 2012 | reverse complement strand
AAGAGAAATAAGACTATCTGAAAGGAGATTTTATCAAAAAATAACTGATATATATGCAACAGCAATTGACTATGATAGCAAATCACCTACAACCATTAAATTTTTTCAAAAAATACAAAATAAAATGCATTATGCAGTAACTCATAATACTGCTGCAGAAATAATTTATAATAGAGCAGATAGTGAAAAAGAACATATGGGACTAACTTCATGGAAACATTCGCCTAATGGTAAGATATTAGAAACAGATGTTGTAATAGCAAAAAATTATTTAAGCAAAGATGAATTAGAACAATTTGAGCTTATTGTTTCGGCGTTTTTGGATTTAGCAGAAGCTAGAGCAAAAAGAAATATTCCAATGACCATGGAAGATTGGGCAACAAGAATTGATAAATATTTATTGTCAGACGATAGAGATATATTGAAAGATGCAGGAAAAATATCTCATGAAATTGCATATGATAAAGCATTAACAGAATTTGAAAAATATAGAATAAAACAGGATAAATTATATAAGTCAGATTTTGATTTATTAATAGAAGAAACAAACAAATAATAAAATGAAAAGGAGATTAGAAGTATGCTCAATTTAGAAAAAGTAAAAGAGAAATTAAAAAACTGGGGATTTGATTATAAAAATAATATTCTACCAGGACACAGTATTAATAAAGTAAAATGGGTTTTACCAGTAGGGCCAGTAATGGTGGTTGCATCTGAACAAGCAACATCATATTTATTTGGCTTTGATGAAAAAGGAATTTATATTTTTCCGGTTCATGGTGATTGGAATATTTTAGATTGCTGTTTAATCGAATGGGAAAATATTATAAAATTTGAAATAAGAAAAGGAATTTTGCTTGAAAATACCATGAATATTACAACTAACGAAATGAATATATCATTAAAAATAAACAAGGTAGTCGCAGGTAATCTATGGGTTAAAGAAAACATAAAAAAATTAGAAAATTTAAATTATTATAAAAAATAAATGTATGCAATTTGATGAATAGATTTTAACAAATGAGGAAGTGAAAATAATGAATAACGAAAATAAGACAAATATAAACTGGTACCCAGGTCATATGGCTAAGACCAAAAGAGAAATAAAAGAAAAGATAGATTTAATTGATATAGTATTTGAAGTAGTAGATGCCAGAATACCATATTCATCCAAGAATAAAGAAATTGAAGAAATGACCAAAGGGAAACCTAGGGTTATTGTTATGACAAAAATAGACTTATGTGATAGCGGTAAAACAAACAAATGGATTAAATATTATGAAGATAAAGATTACATCGTAATACCAATAGACCTAATAAATAATCCTAATACCAAGATAATATTTGATAAGATAAAACCACTAGTAGACGAAATAAACAATAAAAGAAAAAGTAAAGGTCTAAAAGAAAGAAAGGCTAGAATACTAATAATGGGTGTACCTAATGTAGGAAAGTCTACTTTAATAAATAGGCTAGTAGGTAGAAAAGCCACTAATGTTGGTAATAGACCCGGTGTTACCAAAAATCTAGAATGGATTAGAATTAATGACAAAGTAGAACTATTAGATACCCCAGGCATATTATGGCCTAAACTAGATGAAGAAGAAGTAGCATATAACTTAGCCAGTATGACCGCTATTAAAGAGGAAGTATTAGATAGTGAAGATATTGCTATATATATAATAAAAAAATTATTATCTGACTATCCAGATAACATTATAAATAGATATAGTTTAACTAAAATAGAAGATATAGTAGACATCTTAGATGAAATAGGTAAAAAAATAGGAGCCTTCCGTAATAGCGAAACAGACTACGATAGAGTATACAAAAGAGTAATAAAAGATCTGCAAGATGGCTATCTAGGAAAAATTACCTTTGATAATATAAATTAAAAAAGTATAGAAGTAAAAAACTATACTTTTATCTTATAATTTTATCTAATATACCATAAGATATAATACTCATAATAATACTAGCAAGTATTACACCTAAGAATATAGCAATAGAAGATTTCTTCTTATCTAGCCTTAAGAGTACTGCAAGTCCTGCTCCTGTCCAAGCACCAGTACCAGGAAGTGGAATTCCAACAAATAGTAGTAGTCCTAAATATCCATACTTTTCAATTTGTGCTTTTTTAGATAATATCTTTTTTTCCAACTTAACAACAATCTTTTCAGTAGTCTTAAACTTCTTAAGCCAGTTAAATATTTTATCCAAGAATATAAGAACAAATGGAATAGGCAAACAGTTACCTAATATACTTATAATGTAAGCAGGTATAAAATCCATCCCAATAATAGAAGCCGCCAGTAGACCTCCTCTTAATTCTAGTATAGGTAACATCGAAATAACAAATACAGCAATCTCTTTACCAATACCACTGCCAAATAAATCAATAATCTTTTGTACTATTCCTTGCATTTTATCATTCCTCTCATCTTCTTAATTATAACATTAATATTAATATATGTAAATTACCTTATCATTACTTGACACTTCATTTAAACTTATTTAAACTTATGTTGCATTTTAAGATTTTATACGATATAATCATAACGGGAGGTATAGACATGAAAAAGAAAATAATAAAACAAATACCAAATATAATTACCATTACTAGAATTATAAGTCTAATAATAGGTTTTATTTTATTTTGTAAAGAAAAGTTTTTATATGCAATTATACTATATATATATGGAGCAGTATCTGATTTTTTTGACGGATACTTTGCCAGGAGACTAAATGCTTATACCAAACTTGGTAAATACTTAGATGCCATAAGTGATAAATTATATTCTTTTTCAGTAATGATATTATTAATAATAAATAGAAGTATTTTAATTGTTATACCATTATTACTAGAGGGTATAATATCTTTTGTTAACTATAAAATAATAATAAAATATAAAAGTACTCATACTGAAAGAGTAGGAAAACATAAAATGAACTTAGAATTTTTAATGTTAATATCCTCAATGATATCTATTAAAATAAAATATTTTTCAGTAGTATTTTATATATTTCTAATACTTACAATATATTTCCAAATACAAACTATTATTTCTTATATTAACCAGTTTCATAATAAATCTAAAGAGAAGATAATTGATTTAAAAGGTAAGAATATAATAGAAAAAATCAAGTTTTTATTTAATGAATTTATTTTTTATTTAATATATCCAGTAAAAATTATTAAATAAATATTATTACTTTTTGTCACTCTAAGCCTAAAGTCTTAGAGTGTTATTTTTAGCCTGTAGTCTAAAAATAAAAAATATTATTAATTCTTGAAAACATCTTGAAAAAATGGTGATTTTATAGTACACTAAATTATAGAGTATGGAGGCTAGATGTTTTATGAGTAAAAAAATAAAGAAATTAGTGAATAATAAATATTTTATTGTAGCATTAGTAGCATTACTTATAGTATTAGTAATAGGAACTGGTACTTATGCTTGGCTTACGTGGTCTAGTCCTAATACTACAAAATTAACTGTTAAAATAGGTAATATAGCAGATGTTATATTTGATAATGGTAAAGAAATTAATACTACTAGTTTAGCACCAGTATTTACTTATGATCAAGGTGAAAAGACTAGTTTCTCTATAGTAAAAAGAAGCACTGCCACAAGTGCTAATATAGATTACACGATCACTTTAAATATAACTTCAATAGCAGCTGAATTAAAGGCTGCAAGTTTTAAGTATGTGTTATTAAATGGTAATCAAGTAGTTAGACAAGGTAACTTTAGTAGTGCCTCTAGTGGTGGTGCTATTTCATTAAATTCAAGTACATTAACAGATACACGTGCCGATTTTACCTTCTATATCTATATAGATGGCAATACAGAAAATAATGCTAATATGATGAATAAAGAGTTTAAGGCTACAATTAATGTTAGTGCTAGTGAGGGTAGCAATACTATAAATGCTGCTACTATGATAACTAATTTATATACTAATGCAGAAAAAACTACCACAGCAGTAAATAATATAACATATAATTTAGCTTCATCAGTATCATTAATGAATGATAGACTAGGTGGTACAACAGAAGATTTAAATGGTGGTAATATTCGTTATTATGGAGCAGACCCTAATAATTATATATATTTTAATTGCTCTGACTATAGTAATCAATCATCTAGTACTTGTGAAACATGGCGAATAATAGGCGTGTTCGATGGCAAACTTAAACTAATAAGAGGTAGTCAAATAGGAGAATACTCATGGGATAATAAAAATACTACAACAGGAGCAGAAGATACTTATGGAAAAAACGATTGGACTACAGCAAGATTAATGAAACTGCTTAATCCTAGTGATTATTATACAGTAGACTCTAACGACAACAATCTAGGGCAGAGTTTATATTATAATAGTACAAGTGGAAAGTGTTATAGTGATCGAGATAATGTTACGGTAGATTGTGATTTTACAAGTACAGGAATAAAAAATGATGAAACAAGAAATATGATTGCAGAGGAAACATATAATTTGGGTGGATGGAATACTAATTCAATATATCCAAATCAAATTTATGGCTATGAGAGGGGAACAACCGTATTTTCTGGAAGACCAACGACATGGACAGGTAAAATAGCCTTAGCCTATCCAAGTGATTATGGCTATGCAGCAGATTTAAATCAGTGCAAAGATAAAACACTATCCGATTATTATGCTAGTAATTGTACTTCAAATAACTGGTTAAAGGATATTATTTCACCAAATTATGGTTGGCTATTAACCCCTATTTCCAGTGACTCGCTCAATGCGTGGTATGTGGATTTGGACGGCTCTGTGGGCTACGACAATGCGTTTAGTGAGGGCGGGGTGGCGCCAGTCCTTTCTCTAATTTCTGAACTAAGAATAGAGTCGGGAGATGGTACTACTAATTCTCCATATAAAATAGTCCTTTAAAAAATAAAATATAATAAAAAAAATTTATAAAAAGAAAGAAAAGAGGTAATTAAAATGAATGAACAAGAAATGATAATGAATGAGAAAATTAGAAAAAGAGAAAAATTGGATACTATACTTGCTTATATATTATTGGTATTTTTACTTGGAGCAATACTATTTATTTTGTATTTAAAGTTTATTAAGAGAGAAGATACTACTACTCCTGTAGAGAAGCCTAATAATAATATTACATTAAATGATATATCTAATAGTTTAAATAATAGTACTTTAGCAAATAGATATTTAAATGATAATGTTACATTTAGTTCTAAAGTAAATGGTACTTCGTTGGTAATTGACTATAAAAAAGATGATAAGATAGTTAATTTAAATGTTAATACCATGGGTACTGAATTAGAATTTACTATGAATGAAGATAATAGATTAGTTACTGAAGATATTTACAAAGAAGTGGCTAATATAATATGCGTATATTATAAAAATACTGAAGATGCATGCAGAAGTACCCTAAGTAAAGTAGATGAGAATAATCCTATTAATGGTATAAGATATGTTACTTCAGATAATAATATACTTGTATATGTTAATACTGCTAAAAGTATTGATATAGAAAATATTGATACTTATACTGAAGTTACTAAGACTGAATTATCTAAAACTAATTATGAATTAAAATTAGATACTGAAACTATAAACAACATTAAAATAACTAATGCTGATACTTTAATTACCTTTACTGGAAATGTTACTACCACTAGTGAAAGTAAAAATATGTCTATTGTAGTAACTTTATATGGAGATAATGATACTAAGTTAACTGAAGAAAAGTATGAATTTAATGATACTAATAAATTAGAAGATAATAAAGAATTTAAAGTAGAGTTTACTCTAAATGATACATTAACTTTAGATAGTATTAAAGCATATAGCATAAGTATTGAAAAATAGGAGATTAATATGAGCGTACATATTGAAAGTAATAAAGATGATATTGCAGAAACTGTATTAATGCCTGGCGATCCAAAAAGATGTGAATATATAGCCAGAAAATTCTTAGCCAATGCTAAACTTATTAATAATGTTAGAGGAATGACTGGTTATACAGGATACTATAAAAGTAAAAAAATAACAGTATTTCCTTCAGGAATGGGTAATCCTAGTATGGGAATATACTCTTATGAATTATTTAAAGAATATGATGTAAATAATATAATTAGAATTGGTACTATGGGTGCATATACCAATTTAAATTTAAAAGATATAGTATTAGTAACAAACTCAGTTACTAATTCTAATTATGGTAAATTTTTATGTAATTATCCAAATATAAATATAAATGGTAGTATTGAATTAAATAGTGCCATAGAAAGTACAGCGGCGACATTAAATATAAAAGTAAATAAAGGAAATATATATTCATCAGATGTCTTTTATGAACAAAATAATGATTTTAAAGACAAAGTAAGTAAGTACTCAGTTTTAGGAGTAGAAATGGAGTCATTTGCTTTATTTACTAACGCTAAATTATTTGGTAAAAGAGCTAGTACTGTCTTAATGGTAAGTGATAGTTTTTTATCAAGTGATAAATTATCTAGTTTAGAAAGAGAACAGGGTCTTGATAATTTAATAACTTTAGCCTTAGAAACTTGTTTAAAAATATAAAACTAGGTTATAATATAGGGGAAGAGGTGAATTATGAATATTGAATCACATAATATGGGAGCATACAACCTACATTTTATTAAAACAAATAAATTTAAAACAATATCAGTAGATGTTAACTTTTATCGTGAGATAAAAGAAGATGAAATCACTAAAAGAAACCTATTGAAAATGATATTACTAGATTCTAATAATGATTATAAAACCGAAAGAGAACTAATCATAGAAAGTGAAAGACTATATGATATAAAAATATCTTCAGGTATATCTAGAATAGGTAAATTTAGTGATTTATCTTTTCAAACTAAATTTTTAAATGAAAAATATACGGAAGAAGATATGAATAAAGAATCTATTATTTTTTTCCTAAGTTTAATATTTAATCCTTGTGTAAAAGAAGGTAGATTTGTTAATATAGATAAACAAAAAAATAGATTATATCAAGAAATAAATAGTCTTAAAGATAATAAGATTAAATATTCTATGTTGAAATTAATGGAAAAGATGAAGGATAAACCATATTCATATAATCCTTATGGTAAAAAAGAAGATTTAGATGATATAAGCGGTAAAGAATTATATGAATATTATAAAAAAGTAATAAGTGAAGATCAAATAGATATCTTTGTACTAGGAGATTTCTCTTCTAGTGAGATGAAAGAAATATTTAAAGAATATTTTAAAGTAAATACTTTTAAAAAAGAACATAAAAATCTTATAATTCCAGAACTAGTTCCAAGAAAGAGAATAGTAAAATATCATGAGTATGAGAAAGTTAGTCAGTCTCAGTTAGTACTACTATGTAGTTTAAATAATTTAACCGATTTTGAAAGAAAATATACTATAAAGTTATATAGTGAGATACTTGGAGGATCTTCTAGTTCAGTACTTTTTAGTAAGGTTCGTGAAGATAAAGGCTACTGCTACTACATAAATTCAGGTGTAAAGGCTTATGATAATATTCTTCTAATTAACTCTGGAGTAGAAAAGAAAAATATTGAACCCGCTATTAAATTAATTAGAAGATGTTTAAAAGATATAAATAATGGTAAAGTATCAGATGAATTAATAGAGTCATCTAGAAATACTATTTTATCCTCAATTAAAGCATCATCAGATACTCCAATGGGAATAATAAATACAGCATTATCTAGAGTACTTGTGGGTTCAGATGATATGGAAGAAAGAATAAATAATTTTAGTAAAATTACTAAAGAAGACATAGTAAAAGTAAGTAAGAAAGTTAGTCTTCATACCATCCTTACTCTAGAAAACAAGGAGGAAGAACATGAAGAAGATTAGAATTAAAGGTGTAGAAGAAGATATCTTTTATGAAAAACTAGATAATGGACTAGAAGTATATTTATATACCAAAGATACAGTTCATTCTAATTATGCTACTTTTACTACTAAATATGGATCTGTATACAATGAATTTGTACCAATAAATAGTGATAAAATGACCATTTTTCCTAAAGGAATAGCCCATTTTTTAGAACATAAAGTATTTGCCCAGAAAGAAGATCCACAGCCAATGGAATTCTTTGCTAGAAGTGGAGCAGTCTGTAACGCCTATACAACATTTAAAAACACAACATATTTATTCTATGCTACAGATTCGCTAAAAGAAAATATAGAATATTTATTAGATTATGTTCAAAACATCTACCTAACCGATGAATCCGTAGAAAATGAAAAAGATATAATATCTGAAGAAATTCATATGTATGATGATAGACCAATGAGTATTCTCGAAGAAAAAGTAAGAAAAAATACTCTAAAAACCAATCCATATAAAGATAGTATTATAGGTACTACTAAAGATATAAGAAGTATAACAAAAGAAGACTTAGAAACCTGCTACCATACTTTTTATCATCCTTCTAATATGTTTATGGTTATTACTGGTAACTTTGATCCAGAAGAAATAATGAATGTTATTAAAGAAAATCAAAGTAAAAAAGAATTTTCTAAAGAGGGTAGTATCAAGATAAAAGAGTTTACTGAAGAGGATAAAGTAGTAAAAGAAAAAGAAATAGTTAAAGTAGAAACTAATATACCTAAAATAGCCTATACTATAAAATTACCAATTAAAGATATTAAAATTACCAGAAGAAAATTACATTTATATTTATATATCTTATTTACTATTCTCTTTGATGAAACATCAGAGCTTGATGAGACGTTAAAGAAAGATGGTATTATAAATAATACTACTTATATTAATCTAATTAACTGTGATACTCATATTTTAATATCACTTATGAATGAAACTAATAAGTATGATGAATATATTGATAAAATAAAAAATAAGTTAAATAATATAAAAATAAGTGAAAATGATTTTAATAGAAAGAAAAAGGTACTTATAAGTAATGAAGTATTTGCCTATGAAAATGCCGAAGCAGTAGGAGATATCATTATCGATAATATTATTTACAATAAACATCTTGAAGATAATCCTATTGAAATAATTGATAGTTTAAATATGGAAGAATTCTTAGAATTACTAAAGAAAATAGATATAAATAATACTTCTTTAGTAATATTAAAAAAATAAAAAATACAGATAAAATATGTAAACTGATAAAAAATAGATTTAAAAAAAGATAAAAATATGCTATTATAATAATAGGGATGTGATGATATGAAGAAAATATTATCAAAATTAGATAAACCATTATTAATAGTAACAATTATCTTTTTTATTTTTGGTCTTATAATGATACTTAGTGCTTCTTCAATGGAATCATACATGCGTTATAATTATAGCCCATATCATTACTTTTTTAGACAGGCTATATTTTTAGGAGTGGGATTATTTGCTTCTCTTTTTGTAATTATCTTTCCTACTAAAAATTATAAAAAAATAGATAAAGTATTACTTGGTACAATAATACTGGCTTTAATTGGATTAATATTCTATGGACATGTTGCCAACCAAGCAGTCAGTTGGTACAAGATAGGTCCTTTCGCTATTCAGCCTTCTGAGTTTGCTAAAATAATAATAATAATATATTTAGCAGTTTATTATTCCAAAAATAAAGATAAACTAGATAATCAGTGGAATATAATTAAACCAATGATATTTATTGTAATAATAGCGGTATTAGTAGCCCTACAACCAGACATGGGAACTGCTGTTATAATAGGATTAATAGCTCTTGCTATATTCTATGCTACTCCTATGGAAAAGAAAAGCAGAAGTATCTTCAACAAAATCTTTATTGGAGGTATTCTTCTCGTAGTTCTAGTACTAATAGTCGCTGGAGGTAAATTTCTTCAGTCATATCAATTAGATAGATTTAACTATTTTAATCCTTGCGATAGATATCAAGAAAAAACTGGTTATCAGTTATGTAATAGTTTTATAGCCTTTAAAAATGGCGGTATAAAAGGTCAGGGGCTAGGAGGCTCTACTCAAAAGTATTTATATTTACCAGAATCTTATACTGACTTTATATTTCCTATTATCGTAGAAGAATGGGGCTTAATCGTAGGTGTTATTATCATTTTAATATATATGTTTGTATTATTTAGAATAATTCAAATAGCCAGAAGAGCAAATAATCTAAAAAACAGTCTAATATGTTATGGCGTATTTGTTTATTTACTTCTTCATATAATGATAAATTTACTCGGAGTAACCGGAGTAATACCATTAACTGGAGTACCACTTCCATTCCTATCTTATGGAGGATCATATACGATATGTTTAATGATTGCCTTAAGCCTAGTACAAAGGGTTTCAATAGAAACAAACATCCAAAAACAAAAAGAACTAAAAAAACTATCATAACGTAGACCTTAGGCTATGTTATGCCTCTTAAGACCAAGACTTAAGAGGAAATAAATAAAAAAAATAAACAAAAAGAAAAGAAAATATATACAATTCTTTCTTTTTTTGTTATAATTAAATTGTATCATTTTAGGGAGAGTCGATATCATGAAAAAAATATATACTTCAATAGATATTGGATCCGATACAATTAAGTTTGTCGTGGGAGAATATTTTAAAGAAAAAGTAAATATATTATATGCTCACGAAGAAAAAGCAAAAGGAATAAGAAAAGGTTTAATTGTCGATCCTAATTTAGCTATTAATGCTATCAAAGATGGAATTAAAGTAGTTAACAATTATTTAGGTATTAATATAAAAAAAGTAGTTGTAGGAGTTCCCGATTACAATGCAAAGTTTATGTTTGTAACAGGAAGTACTAATATAATAGACGAAGATGAACTTATTACTACTGAAGATATAAATAAAGTAATAAAAGAATCAGTATATTCTAAAATAGCTCAAGACTACGAATTAATAACAGTAATACCATTAGTCTTTTTAATAGATGGAAAGCCAGAAACAAAGCCATGTGGCAAGACTGGAAAAGTTCTAGAAGTTAAAGGAATAATGATTACTGCTCCAAAAAAGAATATCTACTCAGTACTATCTATTATGGAAGGTGCTGGGCTAGAAGTTGCAGATATTACAATATCAGGTGTTGGAGACTACTATGAAGTAAAAAATAATGTTTTAGATAAAAAAGTTGGAGCTATCATAAATGTTGGCCATGAAACAACAAATGTATCAGTATATAATAAAGGATGCATCATGAATACTGAAACTATACAATTAGGTGGAACTAATATTGATAAAGATTTAGCTTATATGTTTAATATAAATATCTTTGATGCCAGAGTAATTAAAGAAAAATTTGCCTCTAGTCATAAAAGATTTATAGCACTAAATGATATATACATGGTAAAAAATACTGCTGGTGAAGAAATAAAATTAAATCAAATTGAAGTTACTGAAATAGTAATGGATAGAATAGTAGAAATATTAAATCTCGCTCGTAAACAAATATTACTATTGACAAAACAAAACATTTCTTATATAGTAATAACAGGAGGATTAACTGAAATAAGGGCATTTAAAAATTTAGTATATGAAATTTTTGGAAAAGATGTTATAATATATACAGAAGATGCTCTTGGAGTAAGAAACAATAAATATACTACAGCGGTAGGAATGATAAAATATTTTGCCGATAAGATGGAAACTAGGGGGAAAGAGTACTCAATGGTAGATAGAGAGGATGAAGAACTTCTTATCAATCCAAATAATAAGAATAAAAAGGACAGAACGAAGATCACCAAAATATTTGGAAGTTTTATTGGTACTAAGGAGGATTAGAAATGAATAATATGTTTGGTTTAGAAATGGATCAGTTAGCAAAAATTAAAGTAATTGGAGTAGGTGGAGGCGGTTGTAACGCTGTCAATAGAATGATTGAGTCTGGTTTAAAAGGCGTTGAATTTATTGTAGCAAATACTGATCTTCAAGTATTAAATAATTCTTTAGCTCCAATAAAATTACAAATAGGTAGAGAATTAACTGATGGACTAGGAGCTGGTGCTAATCCAGAAATAGGTAGAGAAGCTGCTCTTGAGTCTAAAGCAGAAATAGAAGAAGCAATTAAAGGTGCTGATATGGTGTTCATAACTTGTGGTATGGGAGGTGGAACCGGTACTGGTGCCGCCCCTGTTATCGCAGAAATATCACAAGATTTAGGAGCATTAACTGTAGGTATAGTTACTAAACCATTTAGTTTTGAAGGAAAGAAGAGAATGAGTCAAGCTATATCTGGACTTGATGAATTAAAAAAACATGTCGATACCTTAATCGTAATACCTAATGATAGATTAAGAGAATTAATTGATAAATCTACTCCAATGCTTGAAGCATTTAGAGAAGTAGATAATGTATTACATAGGGGTGTACAATCAATATCAGATTTAATTGCTGTATCAGGACTAGTTAACCTAGACTTTGCAGATGTTAAAGCTGTTATGAAAGATAGAGGAAATGCATTAATTGGTATTGGTGTTGGTTCTGGTGAAAATAGAGCTGTAGAGGCCGCTAAACAAGCTGTATCATCGCCATTACTAGAAACATCAATAAATGGTGCTACAGATGCTATAATCAATGTTACCGGAGGTGCTTCACTTACTTTATTCGAAGTAGAAGAAGCTGCTGAAGTAATTAGAACTGCTGCTAATACAGATATAAATACTATCTTCGGCGCAGTAATAAATGAAAACTTAAACGATGAAGTAATAGTTACTGTTATTGCAACGGGATTTGAAAATCAAAGTGAACCACTATATCATAGTTTTGATTCTACTAGAAGAGAAGATCTTTATAGAGAAGCAACTGGTGATATGGACAATGATTTAGATATTCCACCATTTTTAAGAGATAGAGACTTCTAATTAGAGTCTCTTTTATTATGAACAAAATTAGTTTGTCAAATTTATGTAAATAGTATTGTAATTATTTATTTAGTAGTGTATTCTATTAATAGAAAGGGAGAGTGATAGTGTGATTTATCCATCTATTGATAAAATATTAAATATAGTAGATTCTAAGTATGCTCTTGTATATATTGTTTCTGATAGGGCTAAACAAATGACTAGGACAGGATATTATCAAAAGCCTATTAAAGAATATAAGAGCAAAAAGAATATAGGTAGAGCTTTAGAAGAAGTATATGATGGACTAATACACATAGAGAAACATTAAGAAAGTTTCTCTTTTTTCTTGATAAAAAGAAAATAATAAGGTATACTTAGATTAAGGTGATATTATGTATATTTTACTAGATGCTTGTAAACATCCAACGTTTCTTAGAGTATTATATTTTGGCTATTTATTTTGGGAAATACTAGCAGTTGTTATACCAATAGGTTTAATTATAATGCTAATGATTGATTTTACTAAGGCTGTAGTTATTAATAAAGAAGATGAACAAGTAAAAAGTATGAAACTTGTAGGAAAAAGGATTATGTATGCTGTATTTATTTTTGCCACTCCATGGTTAGTTAGCGTTGTTATGGGTATACTTGGCGATGCTGGCATTAAGCTTGGCGGTGATTATACTTTGTGTATTAATACAGTTAAAAAAATTAGTGCTGGTACGGATAACATTGAAAAATATGATAAGTTATTAGAGGCTGAAGAGGCTGCTGAAAAGGCTAGCCAAAAACAAAATAATGGAAATAGTGGAGGATCTTCAAGTACTTCTGGTAGTACTACTGCTGATAAAATGATTAATGTAGCTCTTAGTGAACTTAACAAAACAGATGGAACAAAATATGGTGGTGGCTCTGGTGAAGCTTGGTGTGCTTATTTTACCACATGGGTATTAAAAAACACAAAAATGGATGATGGAAATTCGATTTATAGTTATTTAAGAACTTTTGGCTCTATTGATGATGGAGCTGCTAGTGGGTTATGGCCGGCATTTAGAAATGGCAAGGAGGGCGTAAGCTTTAATAAATCAAAAGCATATGGTGGAAATTATACTCCTAAAAAGGGCGATGTTGTTTGGTTTCAATGGGCTCCTGGAATGGCTGGCTGTCATTGTAGAAAAATCCATGGTAAATGGAATGGTAGTACACAATGTTCTGATCATGTTGGAATAGTAAGAGCAGTTAGAGATGGTAAAGTTTATACTACTGAAGGTAATAGTGGAAATAAAGTATCAAATAAAGAATACCCTATTGATACTGAATATATAACAGCATATGGCTCTTGGTATAAATAGAAATAAAAAGGAGGCAAATTTATGTTATTTAAAACATCAATAAAAAAATGTTTCATTTTAACTGCTTTATTAATGTTATTGACTGGGTGTACTATAAATTATAATTTGACTATTGATAATAATTCAGTTAGTGAGAGCATAAGTGGTAGTGTAGATAAGAATGAATATGAACTTGAAGATGGTGATACTGGCTTAAATTTGTTTTATACACTTATTAAAAAAGATGTACCTGCTTTAGTTAGTGGCGATAGTTTATATAATAAGGATATAACAGAAACTGATAATGGAATAAATTATAATTATACATATACTTATAGAAATAATATTGATAAGGCTAGAGTAATTAATGAGTGCTTTGAAAACCATTATATTGATGAAACTGATGAATATTATAATATTAAACTAAGTGGTGGATTTTATTGTTTATATTCTAATAAAATTGATATCAATGTAATTAGTAATTATGAAGTGCTAAATAATAATGCTAAAAAAGTAAATGGTAATAAATACACATGGACAATAGATAATTCAAATAATGTTGATATAATGTTAACAGTTTCAAAAACCGTTAAATATGAAGAACCTACTAAAACAAAGATGTTTAGTACCTTTCAAATAATAGGCTTTGTAGTGTTTGCTATATTAACAATTGTTACATATTTTTTATATAGAAAGAAAAACAGTGGTAAAGTATAACCACTTTTTTGTTATTATTTTTTTCTTAATACATATATTTTAGTGTAGAAGAAAGGAATGATAAAATAAATATGGAAACAATTAAAGTTTCATCTAAGTCAAATCCTAATTCAGTAGCAGGAGCACTTGCTAATGTATTCAGAGAAAAGGGAATAGTAGAAGTACAAGCAATAGGGGCCGGTGCTCTTAATCAGGCAATTAAAGGAGTAGCAATAGCAAGAGGATTTGTTGCTCCATCAGGTAAAAACTTAGTTTGTACACCAGCATTTATTGATATATCAATAGATGGGGAAGAACGTACAGCATTAAAGTTAATTGTAGAGGCCAAATAAGGCTTCTTTTTAATTAACAAATATTAACTTTATTATTGATTAAATTTATTATTTATTATATAATTATATTGAAAATAGGTGACGTTATGAAATATAAAAACTTAATAAAGAGTAATTTAAAGTTTATTATAGCGATGACTGTTGTAATAGCTCTTGGCGCTGCTGGAATTACTTTTGCAATAAATATTGATACTTTTAATCCAATAGGCATAAATATTGGTACCGCCACACTGGGAGCTAATATAACTTATCTTAATGGCAGTAGCGCTACAATTACTAGTACTGGCAAGTTATTACCAATTAATGATGATAAAAAAGAAATAACTCCTGATAGTACCGATGAAAGTATATTAAAAATAGATTTTAAATTATCTGGCACATCAACCAACCCTAATAATACAATAATGGATATATCTCTTAATAATATAAGTATGGATTGTGAACTTAAAAGTGAATATTTTAAATGGAAATTATATAAAGAAGAAGCTTTACTTAGTAGTGGTAGTTTTTCTCCAAAGTTTGATTCCATGAAAAATAATAGATTAGTTTTAACAAATACACAGGAAAGATTAACTACTAATGAAGATAAATATACATTACTTATTTATTTAGCAGAAAGTTGTACAGGAGATCTTAGTACTTGTAACGCAAATAGTGGTAGTTATAATCAAGAAACACTTTTAAATAAAAGCTTTAGTGCTACGATGAAAGTAGAATTATCTACTGGTAATAAGAAAAATAATACTAGAAGTACTACTAGCACTTCTGCTTGTAGTTATACTAGTGTTAGTGTTCCTACTTGCAATACTCTTACTTATAATGGCAGCAGTCGTACATTGATAACTACTAATGCTAAGTATACATTAACAAATAATACAGGAACTAATGCAGGAAATTATGTTGTAATTGCAGAATTAAAGAGTGACTACAAATGGCCTGATGGTACAAAAGTAGCTAAGTCCATTACTTGTAATATAGCTAAAAAAGATGTAACTATTACCCCAATTGCTCAAACTATCGCACATGGTGGAAATGTAGTTAGTGATATCTCAAAAGTAACTGCTAGCGGATTAGTCTCAGGTCATTCTATTAGTCATGTACATTTATCTACACGGAACTATAACGTCGGTACTGGAACTATTAATGCTAGTGCAGCTAGAATAAAGGATTCAAGTAGTAATGATGTTACTGATAATTATAATATTATTTATGCCACAGGTACAGTTACTATTCAGTAATTATGAGAACAAATTAAATGTTTGTTCTTTCTTTTTTTTTTGATTTGTTATATAATATTTGAGAAAGAAGGAATACAATGAAGACTGATGATTTTGATTATTATTTACCAGAAGAACTAATAGCACAAGTACCACTTGAACATAGAGAGGAATCAAGACTACTTGTGATGGACAGAGATACTGGTAAATTAGAAGATAAAAAATTTTATAATATAGTAGATTATTTACATAAAGGTGATGTACTAGTACTAAATGATACCAAAGTAATGCCTGCTAGATTAATAGGAGAAAAAGAGGATACTGGTGCGATTATCGAAGTACTACTACTTAAAAATATTGATGGTAATAATTGGGAATGTTTAGTAAAACCTGCGAAGAGAATACATAAAGATACAATTGTATCTTTTGGAAATGGTCTATTAAAAGCAAAATGTACAGGTGTAAATGATGAAGGAATTAGAAACTTTGAATTTATTTATGATGGAATATTTTATGAAATATTAGATAAACTAGGCACTATGCCACTTCCACCATATATAAAGACTAAGTTAGATGATCAATCAAGATATCAAACAGTGTATGCCAAAAATATAGGCAGTGCTGCCGCTCCTACTGCTGGACTTCACTTTACTAAAGAATTATTAAAACAAATAGAAGATATAGGAGTAACAGTTTGTTATATAACATTACACGTAGGATTAGGAACGTTTAGACCAGTAAACGTTGAAGATGTAACTAAACATAAAATGCATAGTGAGTTTTATAGTATGAATAAAGTGGCAGCAGATATATTAAATAAAGCTAAAGAAGAAAATAGATGTATAGTGGCAGTAGGAACAACAACCACTAGAACATTAGAAACCATAATGAGTAAATATAACACATTTAAAGAATGTAATGGCTGGACTGATATATTTATTTATCCAGGCTACGAATTCAAAGGAATAGATTCATTAATAACAAACTTTCATTTACCAAAATCAACATTAATTATGTTAGTGTCAGCACTTGCAAGTAAAGAAAATATTATGAATGCTTATGAGCATGCTGTAGAAGAAAAATATAGATTTTTCTCATTCGGTGATGCAATGTTTATAAAAAAGAACAAATAAATATTTACATTCTACTAAATTTATTATATAATTTAGTAGTAATGCTTGTGTGGCGGAATTGGTAGACGCACTGGACTCAAAATCCAGCGGTATAAAAGCCATGTGGGTCCGAGTCCCACCACAAGCACCAAATATGTATATATGACTAACCAATTGGTTAGTCTTTTAAGTATAGTTAAAAATATATTATCTAAAAACAAAAATTATATAAATTCTTTTACTATATATATTTGCTATAAAAAAAGCGAACACTTAGATGTTATAAAAAATACAAAAAAAATAAAAAACAAAAAATAAGAAACAGACGAAATCAGCAAAAATAAGAAAATTACAAAAATAAGTTACAGATAGTAAATTAACAATCGAAGCACAAACCCTTATGAAATAAGGAAAAATTGAGTATAATATACAGCACAAGGATATTTTAAAAAAATAAAAAGATAGGAAAATCTAACAAATGAGAAAATTAAAAAAATAAAAAATGTAAAAAAATTAAAAAGCAAACAAAAAACTATTGACAAGTAAAAACGCCTAATATATAATTAACTTGTAAAGTAGAGAAAGGAAGTAAAACAATGGTTGAAACAGAAGAAAAATTAGAGACGATAGAAGTCGTAAAAAGAAATGGAAAAAAGGTAGAATTTGATGGTACTAAAGTTGCTATGGCTATTAAAAAAGGCTTTGATAGTGTATTATTAGATTCTGAAGAAAATGAAAAAAAATATAATACTAAAGATATTCAAAAAGTATATCAAGCAGTAATTAAAAAGATAGCTAAAGATTATTTACCATTAGGTAAAATAAAAATAGAGGAAATACAAGATTTAATTGAAGAAAATCTTAAGAAGTATGATTATCAAGATGTATATGAGAGCTTTTCAGAATACAGGCAAAGAAGGGCTAATGCAAGAATAGCATTTAGAGATGATAAAAACATGGCTAAACTTCAAAAAAGTATTGAAGGGTTAGGCCTTAAGAGCGCTGCCGAAGAGGATTCAAAAAGAGAAAATGCTAACATAGATGGTAATACTGCAATGGGAACAATGCTTCAATTTGGTAGTACAATATCTAGAGCATTTACTGAAGCATACTTAATGAAAAAAAAATATGCAGAGGCTCATAGCAATGGTGATATTCATATTCATGATATGGACTTTGAAGCTATGGGTACTACTACTTGTACACAAATAGATCTAAGCAAGTTATTTAAAAATGGTTTTTCTACAGGACATGGATTTTTGAGAGAACCAAAAGACATTATTAGTTATGCTGCACTAGCAGCAATAGCTATTCAATCTAACCAAAATGATCAACATGGTGGACAATCAATACCGGCATTTGATTATTATATGGCTCCAGGTGTATTAAAAACGTTTAAGAAACAATATAAACAGGCTGTATATGAGTTGCTGGATTTTAGTGACTTTATCAGTTTTATAAATATGGATAGGGTTGAAAAAGAAATAGATAAACTAACAAGTATTGATGTGGATACTAAGGTATTTGAAGGAATATATAAAGATAGTACTGAAGTAAAGAAAATATTTGAAAAAGGATATGAAACTGCTTATAAAAAAACAAATAGACAAACATATCAAGCAATGGAAGCATTTATTCATAATTTAAATACAATGCATTCAAGAGCAGGTGCACAAGTACCTTTCTCAAGCGTAAATTTTGGTACTGATACTTCTCCTGAAGGAAGAATGGTTATTAAGAATTTCTTACTTGCAACTGATGCTGGTTTAGGAAGAAACGAAACTCCAATATTCCCAATATCAATATTCAAATTAAGAAAAGGAACTAACTATGAAGTTACAGATCCTAACTATGATTTATTTAAACTAGCTATAAAAGTATCCGCAAAAAGGTTATTTCCTAACTTCTCATTTATGGATTCATCATTTAATAAGCCTTATTATAAGGGTGATTATAACACTGAAGTTGCTTATATGGGATGCAGAACAAGAGTTATGGCAAATGTAGTGGATGAAGATAAAGCAATTACTCCTGGTAGAGGTAATCTATCTTTCACATCAATTAACTTACCAAGATTGGGTATTAAACATGGTATTGTAAGAAATGATAAAACTGATATGAAAGGTTTTTATGGAGAATTAGGAGAATTAATGGATTTAGTTAAAGATCAGTTATTAGAAAGATTTGAAATACAATGTAATAAGAGATTATATAACTTTCCATTCTTATTAGGACAAGGTGTATGGATAGATTCTGATAAACTAAAACCTAATGATAGATTAAGAAAAGTATTAAAACATGGTACTTTATCAATTGGCTTTATTGGACTAGCAGAGTGTTTAAAGGCTTTAATCGGAAAACATCATGGCGAAAGCGATGAAGCTCAAAAACTCGGCCTTGAAATAATAGAATTTATGAGAAAAAGATGCGATGATTATTGTAAAGAATATAAATTAAACTTTACATTACTTGCTACTCCAGCAGAAGGTTTATCTGGAAGATTTGTAAATATTGATAAAGCAGTATATGGTAAAATTAAGGGTGTTACTGATAGAGAATACTATACAAATTCATTCCATGTACCAGTATATTATAATATATCAATAGTAAATAAGATCAAGAAAGAAGGCCCATATCACAAATATACAAATGCAGGACATATTAGTTATATTGAGTTAGATGGTGATACTACTAATAATCTTGAAGCATTTGAAAGAATAGTAAGAACTATGTATGAAAATGATATGGGATATGCTGCTATTAACCACCCAGTAGATAGAGATCCAGTGTGTGGCTATGTTGGCGTTATTGGCGATGTTTGCCCTGGATGTGGAAGAAAAGCCTATGAAGGCGTTCCTGTAGAAAGAGTAAATGAATATAAAAATAATTGTAATTGTTAAGGAAAGAGGTAATTAAAATGAAAGAAGAAACAAAAGAAAAATTAGTTGGTGAAGGAGTAAACTTCGAAAGAATTAGAAGAATTACTGGATATCTAGTAGGTACCGTAGACAGATTTAATAATGGTAAAAGAGCCGAAGAAAGAGATAGAGTAAAGCACTCAACTGAAGGGTTAATGAAAAAATAATGGAAATAAGGTTAGCATCTCCAATATTACAGGCTGATAGCATTGTAGATGGAGAAGGCGTACGAGCAGTTCTTTGGACTCAAGGCTGCGGACACAAGTGTTTAGGATGCCATAATCCTAGTACACATTCATTTGATGATGGTATTCTCTTAGACATTGAAGAGGTTAAAGCCCAAATTGATAGTCTTGAAGGTCAAGATGGAATAACTCTCTCCGGAGGAGATCCTATGTATCAAGTAGATGCCTGTCTTGAACTTGCAAAATACATAAAATCTAAAAAAATGAATATCTGGTGTTATACAGGATTCACATATGAAAACTTACTTAAACTAGGAGAAGCAAATCCTAAAATAATAGAACTGCTAAAACAAATAGATGTTCTCGTAGATGGACCATTCATCCTTGATAAGAAAAGTTATGATTGTGTTTTTAGAGGCTCTACCAATCAAAGAATTATTGATCCTAAAGAGAGCCTAAAGAAAAAGAAAGTATGCCTAGTAGAGAAATATTATCCTAAAGATAAAAAGAAAAATAATAAAAGAGAGCGAATGTACATTTAAGCTCTCTTTTTATAACATATACATAGAACCATCATCCTGATAAGAATTATTATTAGCTAGTCTCTGCTCTAAAACCTTAACTCTTGTTTCTAAACTATTTAGTCTATTATTAATTTCATATAAAGTATTATTACCATTATCATAACCATTCATATTTTTTTGTAGATTGTTAGGACTATAATTCATTCCTTGAGGAGCATATGGCATTCCATTCATTAAACTACCAGGAGGCCCTTGATAACCAAAATTACCATACATCATATTACCTGGCATATTCTGAAAATAACCATACTGCATCATATCTCTATTATCCATATTATCACATTCCTTTACTTTATTATATGCAAATAGCAATAAATGTGCTATAATACTATTTGTGGTGAGTTATGAGATTAAAAAATATAAAAGGTGCAAGTGAAAAAATACTATTAGGGAAATACTTTATAAATAATCCTAATGAATATAAAGGTAAATGGAATAAACTATTTAAAAATAATAATCCTATCTATATAGAAATAGGTATGGGTAAAGGGAACTTCATTATAAAGAATGCTCTTGATAATCCAAATATTAATTACATAGGAATAGAAATGTATGATTCTGTTATTCTAAGAGCAGTAGAAAAAACTAATGAGTTAGAACTTAATAATCTGTATCTAATAAGAATGGATGCTAGACTAATTGAAGAAGTATTTGATAAAGAAATTGATTTAATATATCTAAACTTCTCCGATCCATGGCCTAAAGATAGGCATTCTAAAAGAAGATTAACTAGTCCTAGATTCTTAGAAAGATATAGTAAAATATTTAGAGGTAATAATAAAATTATAATGAAGACAGATAATATAGATTTATTTAATTACTCAGTAGAATCATTAAAAGAATATGGTTATAATATAGATTATTTAACTAATGATTTACATAGTGATAAAGATAATATTATTACTACTGAATATGAAGATAAGTTTACTAGTAAAGGTATTAAAATAAATTATTTTGAAGCCACTAAGGAGGTAAAATAATGAAAGTATTTAATAATATTGATGTTAATCCTACGGATATGAATTTATATATAACAGCAGTTACTCATTCATCTTATACTAATGAGAATCCTAGTTATCCTGATTATGAAAGATTAGAGTTTCTAGGGGATGCTGTTTTAGAGATAATAATTAGCGATTATTTGTATAAAGAAAGAAAATATGAAGAGGGATTAATGACTAAGATGAGAGCATCCTATGTTTGTGAAGAAGCCTGTGCTACTTATGCTAAAGAGATGGGTTTAGATGAAGATATTAAAGTTGGTTCTGGTGAAGAAGTAAATCAAACAATACTTGCGGATGTTTTTGAAGCTTTTGTAGCGGCTGTTTACTTAGATCATGGTTTTGACTTCGTTAAAAAGTTCGTTCTTGATATCATTGTAAAATATATTGATAGGGGAGAGAACTTCTTACATGACTACAAATCTACTCTTCAGGAGTTAGTTCAGACTGTTAAGAAGTCTGTTACTTATGAAGTAATAGATGAAGATGGCCCTTCGCATAACAAGACTTTTACTTCTATTGTTAAGATAGATGGTATTGTTATGGGAAAGGGAACTGCAGGTAGTAAGAAGGCTTCTGAACAAGAAGCTGCAAGAGATGCTTTAAGTAAGAGATCAGAAATTAATTAATATTTAATATATGTTCACTCTAAGCCTTTGGTCTTAGAGTGTTCTTTTTAGCCAGTAGTCTAAAAAGAAAAACTATTATATAAAAGCCACGAATAAATACCTATGTAAAGTCAGGTATTTATTCTTTTATTATAATAAAATTTATGATACAATTAATATAGATAAGTGAGGTAAAATATGCAGATAGATAGAGTTATTAATGGTTCTTTAGAGGAAAACTGTTATATACTTGGAATAGAAGATAAAGTATTAGTAATAGATCCAGGTGATGATATAGATAAGATAAATAAGGTAATAAATAATAGAAAAGTACTTGGAGTATTAATTACACATAGGCATTTTGATCATGTAGGAGCTTTATCTTATTTTGATAAAAATATAATCTATGATAGAAGTAATACTGAAGAAAAAGAATATAAAATAGATAAATTTAATTTTAATATTATATTTAATCCAGGTCATTCTAGTGATAGCATAAGTTTTTACTTTAAGAAAGAAAACATTCTCTTTTGTGGTGATTTTATCTTTTATGAAAGTATAGGAAGATGTGATTTACCTACTGGAGACTATAAAATTATGAAAGAAAGTCTTAATAAAATAAAAAATTATCCGTTAGATATGTTAATATATCCTGGTCATGGAAGAGAGACTACTCTTGAATATGAGATAGAAAATAATATATATTTTAGTGAGGTTTAATTATGAATATAATGAAGTTATTTAAAGATAAAAAAGTTGTGATTGCGGGTCCTTGTTCTTTTGGTACTTATGAAGAGTTAGATAGTATTACTAAAAAATTAAAAGAATTAAATGTAGATATACTTCGCGCGGGTACATTTAAAGGAAGGACAAGTCCTTATGCCTTTCAAGGATTAAGAGAAGAAGGCGTAGAAATATTAATTGATATTGGTAAGAAATATAATATTCCAGTAGTTACTGAGTTAACTAGTATAGAACAAGTAAAAAAGTATGGTAATAAACTAGATATAATTCAAATAGGGACTAGAAATATGTATAACTATGAACTATTAAAAGAAGTAGGTAAATTAAAGACTCCAGTTATTCTAAAAAGAGGATTATCCGCAACATATAATGAATGGCTTTTAGCGGCTGAATATATAAAGAATGCAGGTAATGATAATATAATTCTTTGTGAAAGAGGAATAAGAGGCTTTGATCCTACCACTAGAAACATTCTTGATATAGCGGCAGTTCCTTATATAAAGAAAAATACGAGTTATCCAATCATTGTCGATCCATCACATGCTACTGGAACAAGATACATGATAAGACCATTATCTATAGCTTCAGTAGCAGCAGGTGCAGATGGTATAATGGTTGAGGCTCATATAAGACCAGAAAAGAGTCTTTCTGATGCCAGACAAACAATAAATATAAGTACATTAAAAGATATAATTAGTGATATAAATAAATACCAAAATATATAATTAATTAGGTGATTAGATGAAAAAAATAAAATTAGGCGTAATATATGGAGGTTTATCCACTGAACATGAAGTATCTATTAATTCTGCAAAAAGCGTAATAGATAATTTAGATAAAGATAAATACGATATATATAAAATATATATTGATAAAAAAGGTGAATGGTATAAAGAAGATAATAAAATAGATAATGTCTTTGATTATTTAAGAAACTTAGATGTTGTCTTTCCAGTTTTACATGGTTTATATGGTGAAGATGGTACTATTCAGGGACTATTTGATTTACTTGGAGTACCTTATGTAGGCTGCAGAGTATTAGCAAGTTCTTTAGGTATGGATAAAGTATATGCAAAAATGATATTTGATAAGGTAGGAATAGAAAATGCTAAATACATTTATATCAAAAAATTAAGAGATAAATATATCTATATAGATAATAAATTTAATGAAAAAGAATTATCATTACAAGATATCGCATTACTTGTAGAAACTAAATTATCTCTACCAGTCTTTATAAAGCCATCAAGAAGTGGTTCTTCAGTTGGAATAAATAAGGCTCATACTAGAGAAGAAGTAATTAAATACATAGAATATGCTTCAGGTTTTGATAATAAAATATTAATTGAAGAAAATATTGTTGGTAGAGAAATAGAATGTGCTGTATTAGGAAATAATGAAGTAGCGGCTTCACCTCTTGGTGAAATACTACCTAAAGGAGAATTTTATAGTTATAGTGCCAAATATGTAGACAATTCTAAAACAATAATACCAGACGATATAGATAAAGATATTAGTAATAAAATAAGAAAAACTGCTATTAAAGCATATAAGTCTCTTGACTGCTCTGGACTATCTAGAGTAGATTTCTTCTTAGAAAAAGATACCAATAGAATAATATTAAATGAAATAAATACCATGCCTGGATTTACTACGATAAGTATGTATCCTAAGTTATGGGAAAGTACAGGATTATCTTATAGTGAGTTATTAGATAAACTAATTAGTCTTGCTTTAGAATAGGTAATTATGAAAAAGATAAAAGTAATAATAATGATAGTAACACTAGTACTAGTAATAGGACTAATATATTTATTATATATACTTAATATAATACCACATAGAAAGTATAGTAATAGTGACTTTAATATTAATACTTATATTAGTAGTATAGATAAAGATAATGATGGTATAGATGATCAAACAGATATCTTAAATAGCGTTAGAGAATATATAAAGACTAAACCAAAATACAAAAGTAAATATTATAGTACAGGTTATCCTAATGATAAATATGGAGTATGTTCTGATATAGTAGCCTTTGGATTAAAAGGAGCAGGTTATAATCTAAGAGAGCTAGTAAATAATGATATTATAAATAATAAAGATAGTTATGATATTAAAACTATAGATAAAAATATAGATTTCAGAAGAGTAAGAAACTTAAAAGTATATTTTGAAAGAAATAGTATTAAATTAACTACTGATATTAATGATATTTCTTCTTGGCAAGGAGGAGATATAATTATATTTAAAAAACATATTGGTATTGTATCAGATAAAAGAAATAGTAAAGGAATACCATTTATTATTCATCATGCCAATCCATATCAATTACATTATGAAGAAGATATATTAGAAAATAGAAATGATATTATAGGTCATTATAGAGTAAGTTAATGTAATTAAGAAAAAATTAATATAATTATAAGAAAAACTTAAAAAACAATCATTAAAAAACTGGTATAATGTATTTATCAGCTATAATGATTGTTTTTTAATAAGAATTGAGGTAATAATTTATGAAAAAAGAAACAAAGAAAAAAACTAAAAGAAAGATATTAATATTTGTTATTATTTTAGTATCCATTATTTTTATAAGAACTGAATATTATAATTATAAATTTAATCACCAATATAAGAGCGCAGAAGAGACTATAAATAATAAAAATATAGATAGTATTAATTATTTAGAGACTTTAGCAAATGAAAATCCAGATATTGCAAAGATTATGAAAAATAAAGATAGTTATCCTAAAATATTATTAGAAATGCTTTCTAGAAATCTTGATATGACTGACTATGTATTAAATTATTTAGATTATAAAGGACAAGTATTTTCTAATGATATAGGTAAAGTTACCAAAGGTAAATATCCATTACTACTTCAATATGATACTAGATGGGGATATGGAATGTATGGTGACGATGTTATTGCAATAAATGGCTGTGGACCAACATCTCTTGCTATGATAATCGCAGGTCTTACTGGTAGAAATGATATTACTCCTTATGATATTGCAACATACTCATATCAAAAAGGTTATTATACTGGTGGTACAAGCTGGAGTCTTTTTACTGAAGGAACCAGTAAATATGGAATTATAGGAACAGAAATACCATTATCAAAGGCTTCAATAATAAATGAATTAGAACAAAACCATCCCATTATTTGTAGTATGAAAAAAGGAGACTTTACAACGACAGGACATATAATTACAATTGTAGGAACAAAGAATAAACAATTTATCATAAATGATCCTAATAGTAGGGAAAGAAGCAATGAACTATGGAGTTATGAAACATTAGAACCTCAAATAAGAAATTTATGGTCGTTTAGACTAAAGTAAATTAAGATAAATATTTTAATAAAACCAAAAATTATACTTGCATATTGTAACCTGATAAGTTATAATATATTTGAGGTGTAAATTTGGTTATAAACGAGAGTACAGCATACAAGAGGGACTATAAAAAAATTATAATTAATAAGCATATGATAAAAGAAAAAGAAAAAATAGAAAATATAAAAAATATTATATTATCTAGTAATAATCTTCAAGAACTATTATGCAGCCCGTATAAAGATATATATTATATTACTAAGAAAAGCGGTAATCTTAAAGAATATTATACCGCAAGAATAAACAGTAAATTGAGATTAATAATGAAACCAGAAGGAGAATATCCTTATAATAATTTAACAATTGATAAAATAGAATTCGTATCAATAGATGATAAACACTATGGGGAGGGATAATAATGCAAGGATTTGGAAGCATGTTAAAAGATTATTTAGAGTACTATAAAATATCACAAACTGATTTTGCAGAAAGATTAGGTATTTCTACTAAACATATGAATGAAATACTAAATGGTAAAACTAATATATCAGAAGAACTTATGTTAGGTATAAGCTTAATTACTGATATAGATGTTAATTTAATATTTTACGTAGAAACAAAAAAGAGAATATATGAATATTTAAACAAAAAATTTAATAGTGAAAAAGAAATAAATAAATACTTAAATACTTTTTGCATAAAAGAAATGGCTAAGAAGAAATGGATAACATTAAAAGATAGTTCGTCATATACGCAAAATGCTATGGATTTACTTGATTATTTAGGTATAGCAAGTTTTGATAATGTTAGTAATTATCTTAATCATAAAATATTATATAAGAAAAAAGAAGATGCTGATATTAATAAAATATATCTATGGATAAAAAGATGTGATAAGAAAATAGAAAAGATAAATATACCAGAATATTCAAGTAGTAACTTAACATTGTTATTAAAAGAATTAAAAATTATTAGAAATAAAAAATTTAATGAAGAAGAATTAACAAAATTATTTAATAAACAAGGTATTTATTTAGCAATTGAAGAAGCTTTAAATGGTACTAAAATAAGAGGCTGTACTATGGTAAAAAATAATAATCCATGTATATATATAACTAGGTATTTTAAAGAAAAGGCTAGTTTCTATTTTACTCTATATCATGAAATAGGACATATTAAAAGTGATTATAATAAATTAAAAAATAAAATAATGGTAAATAATGAAGAAACTAGTGAAAAAGAAATGGATAATTTTGCATTAAATCAAATGATACCAGACAATATTTGGAATAATGTAAAAATAGATCCATTAGAAAGAGAAAAAATATGTAAAGATAATAATATTCCATTATGTTTCTTATATTCAAGGTTAGCATATGAAGGAATAATATCATATAAAAGTAAAGAGTATAATAATCATAAAGAAATAATATAACTAGATAGTCCTAATACTAGGATTGTCTTTTTAATTAAAAAATGATATACTAAGTACATAAAGTAATAAGGAGAATATATATTATGAAGTTAGAGGAAATTATAGATATTAGTAAAACAGTAGGAAATAGTTTATTTAAAGATATTACTTATATATGGGAAGTATTACCTAAGATAGAAGATAATATTATAGATATAGGTAATTCTTTAGATAAAGATAAATATACTATGATTGAAGAAAATATATGGGTAGGTAATAATACTAAAATAGATAAATTATCTACGATAATAGCCCCCTGTATAATTGGAGAAAATACTGAAATAAGACCAGGATCATATTTAAGAGGAAATGTCATAATTGGAGATAACTGTGTAATAGGAAATAGTGTTGAAGTAAAAAACTCCATTATATTTGATAATAGTCAAATACCACACTTTAATTATGTTGGAGACTCTATACTTGGTTATCATTCTCATCTAGGTGCGGGAGTAATCTTAAGTAATTTAAAGAATGATGAGAGTAATATTGTAATTAGAGGTATAGATACAAATATGATTAAGTTAGGATCTATAATAGGTAATAATGTTAATATAGGTAGTAATAGTGTATTATATCCAGGTACTATTATAGGATGCAATACAAGTATATATCCCTTAACAAGAGTACGAGGAATAATACCAAGTAATAGTATTATGAAAGATGAGAATAACATCATAGAGAAAGGATAAAGTATGAAAAAATTATTTGGAACAGACGGTATACGAGGTATAGCATATAAGGATATAACTAAAGAATTAGTTATCAAAGTAGCGGATGCTATAGCCTATATATTTAATAAGAAAGATAACGGTATTAAAGTTATAATAGGAAATGATGGAAGAGAATCTGCTAATATGATATTAAGTACATTAAAAGAAGAACTATTATCATGTGGTATTTCAGTATTAGATGCTGGTTTAATACCAACACCAGGTATATCATATCTAGTAAAATATTATAATTATGATTTGGGTATTATGATTAGTGCTTCACATAATCCCCATGAATATAATGGTATCAAAATATTTGACAAAGAAGGTTATAAATTATCAGATGATGTTGAATCAAAAATTGAAGACTTAATATTTGACAATATAAAATATTCCAGTACTAAAAGAGGTATAATTTTAGATAGTAGAGATGTAATAAAAGATTATGGTAATCATTTATTAGATTCATTAAATAAATATAATAATAATGTTAACTATAATAATTTAAATATAGGAATAGATGCCTCTAATGGAGCTTCTTCTAAAGTATGCGAATATATCTTTTCTAAATTAGGTTCTAAATATCATATAATAAATAATACTCCAAATGGTACTAATATTAATAATAATTGTGGCTCTACTCATCCAGAAGTATTAAGTAGCTATGTTATTAATAATAAATTAGATATAGGTATAGCATATGATGGTGATGCTGATAGAGTAGTATTCATAGATGAACTAGGTAATATAATTAATGGTGATTATACACTAGCTATCATAAGTAATGATCTAAAAAATAAAAATAGATTAAATAAAAATACTATTGTAGGCACAATACTAAGTAATCTAGGACTATTAGAATATTGCAAAAATAATGATATAGAATTTATAACTACTAATGTTGGAGATAAATATGTATTAGAATACTTAAGAGATAATAATCTTTCACTAGGTGGCGAAGAGGCTGGTCATATTATTCTAAAAGAATATTGTAATACTGGAGATGGCCCTCTTACTTCTTTAATAATGTTATCTATTCTTGCAAGCACTAATACTACTTTTAGTAATTTAACTAAGATTATGCATAAATATCCTGAAGTACATATAAACATTAAAGTAAACAATAAAAATGATTTTGCTACTAGTAACATAATTGAAGATAGTATCAAAGAAATAAAAAATAATTTTAATGGTAACTATAGGTTAGTAATAAGACCATCAGGTACTGAACCATTAGTTAGAATTGTACTTGAGGGTGAAGAACTAAAAGTGCTTGAAGAGTCTTCAAATAAAATAAAAAGTATTATTAAAAATTTGAATATGGAGGTAGTATAATATGGCTACAATTAAAGATTATTTAAAATATTATAAGAATATTTCTTTTAAAGAAAATAAATTAAATATAAACGACGTTATAATATTTTCAGAATTATCTTATATAGATTGGAGTAATATAGTACCAAAAGGCAATAATAAAATAACATTAAAAGAAGCCTTTACCACTTATCAAGAATTTAAAAAAGATATCTATTTAACTAGTTTTATGAAAGAAAATATTAGTAATTTAAAAGATATTTATAATAGTAATAGATATAAAGATATCTATCTAAGTAATTATAGAAGACTAATTGATAATGAAAAACAATTTGGAGCTATTACTATTCATTTTGCTGATAAAGTATTTATATCTTTTATGGGTACAAATGGTACAGTAATAGGTTGGAAAGAAGACTTATCATTTGCTTATAGTTTCCCTGTAGTAGCCCAAAAAACCGCTATTAAATATTTAGAGGAAGTTATTACTCCAAATGATAATGAAATATTTGTTGGAGGTCATTCTAAAGGTGGTAATCTTGCTATGACATCCGTTATGTATATTAAAGAAGATATATTTAATAGAATAAAAACCATATATAATTTAGATGGCCCTGGTTTTAGAGATAAAGAATATACAAGTAGTAATTTTAAGAAAATACTACCAAAACTACAAGTATATGTACCAGAAGACACAATAGTAGGTATGCTTCTAAATACTTCAAATAATAAATACATAGTAAAAAGTACTGCAAGAGGAGTACTAAGTCATAATATGAATACCTGGCAGTGTTTTGGAGAGTTTCTAGAAAAAGGAAAACAATCTAAATTAAGTATTACTATTGATAATAGAATTAAATCTTGGTTTAAAAACTATAACGATAATGAAATGGAAAGAATGATAAATGCTATATTTAATATTCTAGAAAATAATAATATCAAAGAATTTAAAGAAATCAAAAATTTAAAATGGAATCAAATAGTAAAATTAATTAGTGAAGTAAACGATATAGATAGTGCGACTAAAAAGTTATACTTAGATACTATCAAAGATCTAATATGGATAAACACTAAGTAATTTGCAAATTAAATAGTTTTGTAGTATAATATCTCTCGCTTAAAGGGGAATATTATGAATAAATTAAATGAATTAAATAAATATATCTATGAAGAATATAAACAATTACCCAATAGAGAGGATTTATCTATACCTCTTCTTATTTCTTCAAATGATGATTATACCAATAATTTAGAAAGAAGAGTATTATATATTGGTCAAGAGACTAATTGCTGGATGAATTATGATGATAGTACTTATTTACCTGATGTAGATGCTATCGAAGATAAATATTTTAATTTTCTAAAAGACGGTGCTAGAAATAGAGATTTCTGGGTATTTATAAGAAATGTTCTAGAACTTCAAAGAGAAGACTTATTATCAAATGTTATTTGGAATAATGTCTTTATTGCTGGTAAAAGAAGAAGTATGGGCCATCCCGAAACAAATGATAAACTAGAAGATTTAAGTATGGAATACTTACTTGAAATAACAAAGATATTTAATCCAGAACATATTATCTTTGTGTGTGGCCCAACTAATCCTTATTATAGAGTAGTTACCAAATACTTAAAAGAAATTAATTCTAAGTTAGTATATGAATATCCAACTCCTGATAAATTAATAATAAATGATGATAGAGTCATTTGGACTTATCATCCTGCATATCAAAATAGAATTCATAAAAAAGATGAAGCATTAATTAAAGTAAGAAGTTTAGTTAATAATGAATAAAGAAGGACAGTAAAGTCCTTCTTTTAATTAATAATATAAGCAAACAAATGTATGAAAACATATTGACATTAATAATTCTATATGATATATTAAATTAGCAGTAAGAAATAAATCTACATACTAAATCAATATTAAATATATAGTATCTGCTTATATATAATAGACTCTATATTAAGACTTAGAATAAGGCTTAATATAGCAGCGCGAGACTTAATTTATTAAGGCTCAACTGAATAAAAATAATATATTGTTTAATATTAATAATTATGATAAAATACATAAAGAAGTGAGTGATAACTATGTTTGAACTAATATCAAAATATAAACCAGCTGGAGATCAGCCTGAAGCCATAAAAGAATTAGTAGAGGGTATAAATGAAGGCAAAAGAGACCAAGTATTACTAGGAGCTACTGGTACAGGTAAAACATTTACTATAGCAAATGTTATAGCAAGTGTAAACAAACCAACCTTAGTACTTGCTCATAATAAAACTCTCGCAGGTCAGCTTTATGCCGAATTCAAAGAATTATTTCCAAATAATAAAGTAGAACTATTCATCTCTTATTATGACTATTACCAGCCCGAAGCCTATGTACCAAGTTCCGATACCTATATAGAAAAAGATTCATCAATAAATGATGAAATAGATGAGTTAAGACATAGAGCTACATCAAGTTTAATATCTAGAAAAGATGTCATAGTGGTAGCCTCAGTATCATGTATATATGGAATAGGTGAAGTAGAAGAATACAAGAAAAAGATGTTAACTCTTAATGTAGGTGATACCACCCCAAGAGACGATGTATTGAAGAAACTAGTAGAAATGTTATATGAGAGAAATGACTTTGATTTAAAAAGAGGTACCTTCAGAGTAAGAGGAGACTCTCTTGAAATAATACCTGCGAATGAAAGAACTAATGGTTTATTAATTGAGTGGTTTGGTGATGAAATAGATCGTATTAGTGAAGTAGATACCGTAACAGGACATATTCTAAAAGATAAAAAGACAGTCTCTATATTTGCAGCATCACACTTTGTTACTGATGAAGAGAAACTAAAGATAAGTATCGATAGAATACTAAAAGAAAAAGATGAAAGAGTAAAATACTTTAAAGAAAATAATAAATTAATCGAAGCTCAAAGAATAGAAGAGAGAGTTAACTATGATATGGAAATGCTTTCTGAAACAGGCTTCTGTAGAGGTATTGAAAACTATTCTAGACATATTGCTCTAAAAGAAGAAGGAGTACCACCATGTACCCTAATAGATTTTTTCCCCAAAGATTTTTTACTTGTAATAGATGAATCTCATGTAAGTATTCCTCAGGTAAGAGCTATGTATAATGGTGATAGAGCAAGAAAAATGAACCTTGTAGACTATGGCTTTAGACTACCTAGTGCTCTAGATAATAGACCACTTAAATTTGAAGAATTTGAAAGTAAACTAAATAATGTCATATATGTTAGTGCTACTCCTGGTGACTATGAACTAGGAAGAACGGGTAATCACTATATTCAGCAGATTATTCGTCCAACCGGACTACTTGATCCAAAGATTGAAGTAAGACCTACTAAAAACCAAATAGATAATTTACTTGAAGAAATAGAAAAAAATAATAGTGCTAACGAAAGAACAATTATTACTACCCTTACTATTCGTATGGCAGAAGAATTAACTAACTATTTAAAGAGTCTAGATATCAAAGTAGCTTATCTACATAATGAAGTAAAATCATTAGAAAGATTAAAAATAATAAGAGACCTAAGACTTGGTAAGTATGATGTTCTCGTAGGTATCAATCTATTAAGAGAAGGATTGGATATACCTGAAGTATCCCTAATAGCCATTATGGATGCTGATAAACAAGGCTTCCTTCGTAGTACTAGAAGTTTAATTCAAACTATCGGAAGAGCTGCAAGAAACGCTAAAGGTAGAGTAATAATGTATGCCGATACTATATCTGATAGTATGAATGAAGCCATTACTGAGACCGAAAGAAGAAGAACTATTCAGGAAGAATATAATAAAGTACATAATATTGTACCAAAGACAATTATCAAAGAGATACCTGAAGTAGTATCAAATGAAATAGAAGTAAAACCAAAGAAAGAAAAGAAACTAACTAAAGAAGAAAAACTATCTATGATTGAAGACTTAACTAAAGAAATGAAAGAAGCCGCTGGTAACTTAGACTTTGAAAGAGCAATGCAGCTTAGAGATATAATATTTGAATTAGAAAGTGAATAATACTTTCTTTTCTTTTTAACATCCAAATATTAACCAAAATCCCAAACATATAAGCGTAGCATATTCAAGTAGTAATATAAATACATTACCAAAACATGGAGCAAATAAAGTAATTAACATCTGATAAAAAGTAATAATCATAAGAATGATAACCATAATAAGAAAAAATAACTTCCATCCAGCACACAACCTAAAAAAATTAAAAAAGTTATTAAACATTACTATCACCTATAATAGTTTATGAATACATAATAAAAATGCTAATGTAAAGTTTAATAAATACTCTTGTTAAATAATTTAAATTATGGTAGAATAAAATTGTAATAGAGGTGATATATATGGATAGTAATACTACAATACATTTTGATATATCAGAAGTAAATGATGAAGTTGTTAAAAGTACTCTTCGTGATGTTCTTGAATCCCTTGAAGAGAGAGGATATAATCCTATTAATCAAATAGTAGGATATATAATATCAGGAGATTTAGGCTATATTTCTTCTTATAAAGAAGCAAGAAACAAAATAGCCAAAATAGATCGTACAGTACTAGTAGAAGTCCTACTTAAGAATTATTTAAAATGAGATATTTAGGAATAGATTTAGGTAGTAAGACAGTAGGTCTTGCTATGTCTGATACAACCTTAACAATTGCATCTACTTACAAAACTATATTCTTTAAAGATGAAGACTATAATAGTACTATTAATGAAATAAAAGATATTATTAAAGAGAATAATATTACCAAAATAATATTAGGCCTTCCCAAGAATATGAACAATACCCTAGGAGAACGCGCAGAGATAACATTAAAGTATAAAGAATTACTTGAGAAATCTACTGACCTTCCTGTTATAATGTTTGATGAAAGATTAACCTCAGTAATATCAAATAGTATTCTAATTGAGGCTGATATGTCTCGTAAAAAGAGAAAGAAAAAAGTAGATAGTATTGCCGCTCAAATAATATTACAAGACTATTTAAATAAGGAGAAAAATAATGGATAAAGAAAATAAATTTAAAGTAATAGATAAAGATGGAAAAGAAATAGAATTTGAAGTGCTATTTACTTTTGAATCAGACGAAACAAAGAAGAATTATATGGTTTATACTGATAATAGTACTGATGAAGAAGGTAATGTTAGAGTATATGCCAGTGTATTCAAACCTGATGCTGAACCACTAGAACTATTACCAGTAGAAACAGAAAGAGAATGGAAAATAATTGAAACAATACTAGATTCCATTCAAGAAGAAAACAAAAAGAATAGCGAAGAAAGTAACTAATTACTTTTTTTCTTGGAGGTATTATGAAGAATTTTAGAAATATGGCAATAATATTACTCGTAGTATTTACTACTGTGATACTTGCTTTGGGGGTATATTATAAAGTAAATATGACTGGTACATCTAATTCTGATACTAAGAAAATAGTAAATATTGAAGAAGGTACTATTAATGATATAGCAAAGACTTTAAAAGATAATAATCTTATTAAGAATGTATCTATATTTAAAGTATATATAAAATTAACTAACAAAACCAATCTAAAAGCAGGTACTTATGAATTATCTGAAAATATGGGTGTTGAAAAGATTGTAAAAATACTTGAAAAAGGTACTAAATATAATCCTAATGAGATATCTATTACTTTTAAAGAGGGTATTAATATAAGAAAGATAGCCACATTAATTAGTGAAAATACTAATAATAGCTATGATGATGTTATAAAGAAAGCATCTGATGAGACTTTTATAGATACTTTAATAAATAAGTATTGGTTTTTAACTGAGGATATTAAAAATAAAAATATCTATTATAGTCTAGAGGGATATTTATTTCCTGATACTTATAGATTTAATAATAGAGAAGTAACTACTGAAGAAATATTTACTAAGATGTTAGATGAAATGGATAAGAAATTATCTAAATATAAAGATGAAATTAATAAGAGTAATTTAAGTGTTCATGAAATAATTACTTTGGCTTCCATTGTTGAGTTAGAAGGAGCTAAAGCTACTGATCGTAAAGGAGTAGCAGGCGTCTTTTATAACAGACTTGCCAGCAGTGCTTATCCTACTTTGGGTAGTGACGCTACTACTTATTATGCATCAAAGATAGATGACTGGAGTTATAGCCTTACTTATAAAGAACTTAATGATTGTAAGAATAAATATAATACTAGATGTAGTAGTAATACTGGTCTACCAATAGGACCAATATGTAATCCAGGTATTGAGTCTATTGATGCTACAATTAACCCAGATAAACATGAATATTATTACTTTGTTGCAGATTGTAATGGTAAAGTATATTTAACTAAGAATAGTACTGAACATAATAATATAATTAATAAATTAAAGAAAGAAGATAACTGGTGTGCTTAAAGTTATCTTTTTATTTCCCCTTAAGCCTGTAGTCTTTCGGGGCATTATGAAGCCTAAGGTCTTCATAATGAAATATTTTGTTTACATTATTAATTTATATGCTATACTTGTATTAGGGGGAAATTTATGAATAATAACTTATCAGAAGAACAATTAGAAATAAAAGAAAGATTAGAAAGAATAATAAATATATTTACTTATAGATATATTAAAGCGGGTACTAAGTCAAAGAAAAACTTAATAGCTAGTGATTTAATATCATTATCTAGAATAAATAGAGAATACTTTTCTGATTTTAAGCTTAGTTTATCTTGGGATAGTGATGATTCTTTATATACTGAGTCATTATTGGGCTGCTACAAATATATAGAAAACATAATAATAAACCAAGATAAGTATTTCAAGATATTTAATTCTTCAGTTGATCAAATACTTAGTACTAAACCAAATATATATAGATATTATGGAAAAAATTATTTAAAACATTCTGAGGAAGAGTTAGAGTTAATCTTTATTAGTTTCCTAAAAGAGTTTGATACAAAGTTATATAATCAATATATAAGTATTCTTGATAAACAAAATATATTTTATGCTTCTTTAGAGGGCTATAATGGTCAAAGTTATCCATTTTCAATACTAAATGAAAATATGATATTTATGAATAGTAATTTCGATGAGAATATAGAATTTTATAAAGTGCTTGGTCATGAATTAGGACATAGTTATGAGGCTAATCTATATTTAAATAGTGGTAGAATAAGAGAATGTGATAAAATATTCAATAGTCCCTTTTATGAAGTACCATCTTCATTCATAGAATATGCCTATATTAATTATTTAATAGAAAATAATATTTATAAAAATGAAGCTAATATGCTTTTATACGATTACATAATAGAGTTATTAATAAATAGTATATATGCAAATATTATATGTAGAATATCAGATATAGAAAGTAAATTTGATGAAGAATTAAAAATAGATGTTAAAGAGTTTACTACTTATTTAGAGACTATTGGAAGGAATTATAATATTTATATTATTCCTAAAAATAATAGGTTATCTTTACAAGATCCTTTTATATATGGATTTGGTCAATTATTTAGTATATATATGTATGAAAATTATAAGAAAGATCCTGAATACTTTAAGAGAGAATTTAATAAATCATTATTAGACTATTCACTTACTGAAGATATGTCTTCATTTAAAAGAGTAGGAGTATCTTATGAAGAATTAATAAAAGGAAATACTTTAAAGAAAGTACTAACTAAGAATAGTTAGTCCTTTTTAAATACTTATTTATATAATAAATATGATGAATAGTAACAGTTAATATATTTAATATACTAGATATAATTAAACTCCATAATCCTATTTTTAAATAACATAGAATAGTTAAACTAAGTAGTTTGATTATACCACCATATAAAGTACCTTTCATAGCCTCTTTAGAATACCCCATACCATTTAAACTACTTGTAAGAGGAGCCTGTATGTAATGTAATAAAAAGAAAGGAGCAGTTACTTTTATATATTCTAGTCCTAGATTTGTATTATATACTAATTTTAATGGTACATCTGGTATAAAGATGAATATTAAAGTAGAAGGTATTCCAATAAGTAAAGAGAAGATAATAGCTTCTTTTATTTTCTTTTTAGTATATAATATATTACCCCTACTATAAGAATTAGATACTACAGGTAGTATAGCGGACGATATAGCTAAAGTAAAGAAACTTGGTAGTAATAATAATGGGTATACATAACCATTAATAATACCATATTCTAAAGTAATATAGTCATTAGAGTATCCAATATATTTAAGCATATTAGTAAGTATAATGGGTTCGAAGAAATAGGTAATAGAACCAATCATTCTAGAAGTAGTAGTGGGTATACTAATACCTAGTATTTCTCTAATAATTTTATTATCTTTGTGAAAGTCTTCTTTTACTATTTTTTCTTTTGGTAAAAAGAAGAGAAGAACAATAATAGAAAAACCTTCACTTAAGATATTAATTAGTACCACAAAAGTAATTGCAGTAGTAAGACCATACTGCATCATATTACCTACGATTAAAATAGTAAGAATAAGTCTAACTATTTGCTCAATAATATTAGATAAAGTACAGGGAAAAACTCTTTCTTTACCAAAAAAATAGCCTTTAATAATGCTAGATACTGCAATAAAAGGAAGTGTAATACCAATAGATATTAATGGATAATATAAGTCGCTAGAATGTAATAGATTTTTAGCTAGAATAGGGGATATAATAAACAATATAATAATAAGTAAAATATTATATACTAATATTATATATGTAATAGGTATAACTATTTTTTTACTACTTTTCTTTCTTTCAGATACCATCTTTGTAATAGCGGTAGGTACTCCAAGATTACATAAGGTGATAAATAAATTAAAAGTAGGAAGAACGAGCATATATTTGCTGATGCCTTCTGTACCAATAGTTCTAGTAAGAACAATCTTAATAGCCATACCAAGTATTTTAGTAATTAGACCTCCAATAATTAATATAATAGTAGATTTAACAAATTTATTTTTCATAATAAATTATATGAAGAAATATTAAATTTATCATAGTATTTTTAGTATATTTTTTACCAGCTCGTTTAATACTATTACTGGTGATTATATGGATAAAAAAAGATATAAAGAAATAGTAGACAAGTATACTCCAAAAGAAAATGTTGTAAAAAATGCTCTCGTAGCCTTTATAGTAGGAGGACTTCTTGGTAGCTTATCAGAACTACTACTTAGATGTTATATGATGTGGTTTGATTTACCTAGAAAAGAATCAGGAGTAATGGTAATACTTACCTTAATAACGATTGCTTCAGTTCTTACTGCTTGTGGTGTCTTTGATGTACTAGTAAGTAAAGTAAAAGCTGCTCTTATAATACCAATAACGGGATTTGCTCATTCGATGACATCAGCAGCCCTAGAATATAAGCACGAAGGCTTAGTACTTGGAATAGGTTCTAATATATTCAAACTAGCAGGAACTGTAATACTATATGGCGTAGTAGCAGTATATTTCTTTGGACTAATAAGACTACTAGTGATGGGAGGATAATATGACAACTAAATATAATAATGTTTTTATTGAGGATGCTTATACAGTATGCGGTAATTATGAAAATGATGGACCATTATCAAAATATTTTGATAAGAAACATAAGAAAGATTTATACTTCGGTGAAAAATCTTGGGAGAAGGCTGAAGTTCATCTTTTGAAAGAAGCTAATGAAAACATTCTAAAAAAGAATAAATTAAAAGAACAAGATATTGATCTTTTAATATCAGGAGATTTACAGAATCAGATAGCGGCTTCTGACTATATGGCTAGAGACTTTGATATACCTTTTCTTGGAATATTTGAAGCATGCTCGACAAGTAGTGAAGGATTAATTATTGGAAGTAATTTTATTGAAGGAAAACTATGTAAAAGAATATTAGTTTCAACATCTAGTCATAATATGGTAAGTGAAAAACAATTTAGAAATCCTACAGAATATGGTACTCCCAAACCAAAGACTGCTACTTTTACTGCTACTGGGGCAGTATCGATACTGCTTACTAATAAGAAAAATAAAATAAAAATAGAGTCTTCAACAATAGGAAAGGTAGTGGATATGGGGACTACTGATGTTAATCATATGGGAGCAGTAATGGCCCCAGCAGCAGGAGATGTTATATATAAACATTTGACTGATACTAAAAGAGATATATCATATTATGACTTAATATTAACTGGAGATTTAGGAGTATATGGTAAAGAAATACTAAGAGATTATATGCTTACTAAGTATAATATTAAACTAGGAGATAATTATAATGATTGTGGTACTATGTTATATGATCTAGCGCGTCAACCTGTCTTTGCGGGAGGATCTGGACCAGTATGTTCTGGTTTAGTAAATTTTGGTTATATATATAAAGAAATGCTAAAGGATAAATTTAAGAGAGTATTAATAGTACCAACAGGAGCCATCTTCTCACCAACATTTACCTTTCAAAAAGAATCAATACCTGCGATAGCAAACTGTGTTAGCCTGGAGGTAGTAGAATGATGACTTATATTTATGCCTTTCTATTTTGCGGCTTTATATGTATGATAGCTCAGCTTATTCTAGATAATACGAAGCTTACTCCTGGTCATGTAACTAGTATCTTTGTTGTAGTAGGAGCTTTACTTGATGTAGCGGGTATATATGATAGAATAGTCTTGTATGCTGGAGCAGGAGCTTTAATTCCTATTACCTCTTTTGGTCATTTACTTATTCATGGAGCTATGGAAACAGGTGCTACCCTAGGACCATTAGGACTTGCTTTTGGTATATTTAATTTAACATCTGCAGGTATATCAGTAGCCTTATTCTTATCATTTGTTTTAGCTTTAATATTTAAACCTAGACATTAATTAAATTATTATATTCCTCTTAAGCCTGTAGTCTTAAGAGGCAAAAGGAAGCCTTAATTTTAAGTCTTCCTTTTGATCTATTTATTATTATTTATAACTTCATTTAAAAGATTACCTAAGTATTCATTACCTTCTTTATTTAGATGAATGTTATCAGGAGTTAAATAATTAAGATCTTTTATTTCACTATAGACATTAATATATCTAACATTTTCATAATCAAATTTAATATTACTAAGTTTTTTATCAGTAGAAATAATATAAATATTATGACCATCACACAATTTAATTAAATTATTATATTCTTTCTTACTAATATTAACACTATTATCAAATAAAAATACAACATTATGATTAAGAGTATTATCTTTAATCTCCTTTTTAATCTCTTTTTTCAAACTATTATAATTAAAATCTTTATTAGTTATATAATTGGCATTAGTAAAATTAGTTTTAATATTATTAAAAGCATTAAGTAGCAAATCATTACCATAAAAACTAATTTTACTTTTTATTTCTTCATCATGTTTATTAATCATATTATTTTTCTTTTCAATATATTTTTCTTTATAAATATTATAAATAGCATTATAAATAGTATCCGTATATACTTTTCTTCCTTCATTAGTTAAATGAATACCATCATAAGTAAAATATTCGTTATGCCCCCTTGAAATAGAATACCAATCAATAATATGTAGATTAGAATGAGAAGAAGCCAAATTGTTTAATCTTACATTAACATCAGTCAAATTAACAGTATTAATCCAAAAGATATCTCTATCTTCACAAGTTCTAAGTATTTCTTCTTTACATTCTAAAGAACAGTCTCCGTTAGTTCCTAAGTTAAATATGATTGGATTACCAAGTACATTATTATTTTTTAGTGTAAGTAAGATATCGTTTATACCCCAAGCAGTACGAGACACCTTACCATCAAAGTACCCATTAGGGAATCTATTATATAGATTATTGACCGCTCCAAGAAGTACTGAGTCACCAATTCCTACCACCGGTAAATTAGTTACTATTTCATCAAGTTTACTTTCATCTTCCTCAAGAGTTTGTAATTTTTTTTGCCAATTATCTTCATCCTCCTTTAATTTAACCATGTAATTATCCTTATTATCTTTTACTAACTTTTCATTTTGCTCTAATTGATTTTTTAGTTTATTAATATCTTTAGTATAATCAACCGCTACTACATATTCATATATACCATATATTAATATTCCAGAAAACATAAATCCTAATATATATCTTATATTTTTATACTTTTTATCCTTATTTGTAGTAATAAAATGTAGTAACATTGATAAAAGTATTGTAATTATAATAATTAAAAATAATTCTAGATATTTATTTAGATCTATATATTCAAATAAATAAATTACAACATACTCTATTAAATATATCTCATAACTAATACTAGAAGCATAACCTATAATCTTATCAAATTTATTAGTATTAGCCCAATTGTCACATATCAAAGTAGCATAATCAGTAATTCTTACACTAAGTAGGGTAGTAATAATCATACCTAAGTAAATATATTTAGAACTAGGATTAATAAAAATAAATAGCAGTAATAAAATAACTAAGTAAGTATAAAAAATACATTTCTTTAAAATAGGACTTTTAATTTTTGAAGACACTAAGTTTCCATAATAATGATAAATAAATCCAAGAGTTATTCCAAAAAATAGAGCAAATATTCTGGTAAAAGTATTATAATAAGTAAATAAAATACCATTATTTACACCAGAGTAATAAAAGAAAGCTCCTCCAAATAAAGAAATAACTAAAGTAATTGTAACTGGAATAATCCTATTAATTTTATCTCCTATCTTTTTTAGCAAAAGAAAGATAAAAGGAAATACTAAATCAAATTGCATTAATATAGCCATATACCATAAATGTATAAAAGGCGATTCCAATCCACTTCTAAAATAATCCATATTCGTCATAATCTGCCAGAAGTTATTATATCCCAGCATAATTGATGTTACTTCAGGTTTTAAATTAAACCAATTAACATCTAAAAATAATTTAATAACTCCAATAGATACAAATACCACAATTAACATTGGCAAATACAATCTAAATAATTTATTTAAATAAAATTCTTTAAAAGATATCTTTTCTTTTTTAAACAGTTTTATTGTAGATAGATATCCACTTATAACAAAAAAGATAGATACCGCTAAAAAGCCACCTTTTAGCATATTTAAATGATATAAAAATATCATAATACAAGAAAATATTCTAAGAATATCAATATATTTAAAATGTTTATTATTACTACTCATATTATTACCTCTAACTATTATAAATAAATTATATCATGAAGAAATATAAAGATAAATATGAAAAAGAAAAATAGTTTATAATTTATAGTTTAATATGTAAAGTAAATATTTTTAATTGACAAAGTATTAAAAATATACTACAATGAAATAGACATTTGCGAAGTAACTATTTTCATCTTAAGATAAAACTACAATGAGAATGTAGTTTTTTGTCGTGTAAGTAAGGAGGGAGATATTATGAAAATTGAAAGAGAAGAATTTGAAAAAGAAAGGAATTATCTTAATAAGACAGTTAGTTTAATTAGAAAGAAGATTTCTAATTTAGGACAAGAATTATTTGATGATGATTCCAAAGTACTAGAGTTTAAAAAATTTATTTGGGATTCACACGCTGAAATGGATCCAAGTGAAATGCGCAGTATGATGGCAGAATCTGATCTTCAAGTATCAATTATGCAAGGTAAAGGAAACTATCTTCAGAGATTATTTAGAATTCAAGATAAACCATATTTTGGTTCTATTAGATTTAAAGATGAAGATGGGGAAGAAAACATCTATATTGGTATAACCCATGTTGAAGATAAACTTAATTATTATGTTCACGACTGGAGAAGTCCAATATGCAGTATGTTCTATGATTATGAAACAGGACCCGCTAGTTACAAAGCTCCAAGTGGAATAATAAAAGGAGAAATAACTAAAAAAAGACAGTATATAATTGAAAATGCTGAGTTAAAACATATTTTTGATAACGATTTAAATATTAGTGATAGTCTTCTTCAAGAGGTACTTGCAGAAGAATCTTCAGATAAAATGAAAAATATTGTTAATACTATTCAAGAAGAGCAGAACAAAGTAATAAGAAATACTGAAGATAAAAATCTTATTGTGGAAGGTATTGCAGGTTCTGGTAAAACAAGCGTAGCTTTACATAGAATAGCCTTCTTGTTATATAGAATACCGAACTTAACATCCTCTAATGTCGTGGTATTTACTCCTAATAAAGTATTTTCAGAGTATATTTCTAATGTCTTACCAGAACTCGGTGAAGACAATACTTATGATATGACCTTCTACGACTTATTATGTCAGAATATTAATGAATATAAAGATATTGAAAATTTTACAGACTTTATATCTAGATATTATAAAAAAGAAGTAATAAATTATGATTTAGTTAAGTATAAACAATCAGATGAAATAATTAAAGATTTAGATGATTATGTAAAAGATATATTAAATAATATTAGTTTTACAAAAAATTTAGATTTTGATGGCTTTATTGATATTAGTACTGAAGAATTAAATAAAATGTTAACTTATAAATATAGTAATTTCCCTTTATTTGAAAGAATAAAAGAAATGAGTGAAAAAATAGCCTATAATAATTATGCTGGTAATACCAAATACGCAAGAAGTATTGAGAAGATATTGAAAGAAAATTTAAATATTAAATTAGATTTAAAAGCTATATTTAATAATTTCTTTATTAGCAAATATTCTAAATATAAAGATAAAATTGATGGTAATTATTTATATTATGAAGATGCTTGCATATTCTTGTATTTAAAGAGTCTATTAGTAGGATTTAACACCAACCATGTAATAAAACAAGTTGTAATAGATGAGGCTCAAGACTATAATAAATTACAATATCTAATTATTAAAAAAACATTTAAAACAGCTAATTACACTATACTAGGAGATTCTAATCAAACAATAAACCCTTATTATAAGTATGAATCATTAAAAGAATTAACAAATATGTTTGAAGGATCAAAGTATATTACTCTTACTAAGACATATCGTTCTACTGATAAGATAATAGATTATACCAATAAGATATTAGGATTAACTTTATCAGTAGCTATTAGAAATCAAAAATCTAATGATATAATCTTTAGAAACAATGTTAAGAAAGAAGATTTCGTTAAAGATATAACTTATCTAAAAGATATGTCTAAGAGTATAGCTATTATAACTAAAGATGATAAAGAAGCAGAAGAAGTATATAATATGTTAAAAGATGAATTTGATATTATGTTACTTGGAGGTTATGGTCATATAAAGAGAGATTTAGTAGTAGTTCCTTCTTACACCGCTAAAGGATTAGAATTTGATTCAGTAATCATCTATAATGATATAGATAATAAGTATACTAAAGAAGATAAATATTTATATTATGTTGCTTGTACTAGAGCACAGCATAACCTAATTATATATAATGGAGAAGAATAAAATATCTTCTCCTTTTATTAACACATAAATAATACTTAACAAGGAAGACCATAAGGCTTCCTTGTTCCTCTTAAGACTACAGGCTTAAGAGGCAATAAAAAAACTAATTCAGAAATGAATTAGTAATAAACAATATTGGTAGCGAGAGGGGGATTCGAACCCTCGACCCTTCGGGTATGAACCGAATGCTCTAGCCAACTGAGCTATCTCGCCGTAAAACGTAATATAATTATATTACATTTTTTTTTGTTTGACAAGTACTTTTTAATTATTTATATAATTCTTTATTTAAAAGATCCAAATTGTTATTCATAATAGTTATATAATTTTCATTAGAATTAGTAATTCCACCATCAATAGTTTCCATAGTATTCAAAGTAACTAAGTCAATGCCATAGTTATTAATAATATTTTTACAAACATCATTAGTTTCATCTTTTGAAGAATATATATATTTAATAGTACCATTATTAACTAACTTCTTAACTTCATTAATAGTACTATCAGTTAAATTATCATTATCTTCAAGAGATATAACTCTTAAATTATATTTTTCCAAAAATTTAAACATATCATCATCTACTACTATTGTTTTATAAGTAGCAAGATTAATATCTTCTTTATAATCAGCATCTAATCTAGATAAATTATATTTTAATTCTTCATATTTATTCTCAATACCAGTACCATCATTATTAGATATCAAATAAGGATTATCAATATATTCAAGTAAACCATCTTTAGTATTCTGTGCCATCATTAAATAGTTATAAGGATTAAGCCATAATTCAGTAATATCATCTACATAAGTAATACCAAGAGATACATCAATAACTTTTAAGTTTTTATTCTTATTTATCATCTTAACAGCATAATCTCTATCTTTATCTAAACTATTAAATACAAACAAATCAGTCTTAGAATATTCTTCCAGTTTTTTATCAGATAATTCATAATCATTAGTATCTACTCCTGATGGATAAATACTATTTATTGTAGCATTATCACCATACAAACTATCCAGTAAATACTTAATAGGGTAGATAGTAGTATAAATAGTTATATCCTCCATTGAATCTTTAGTTATACTACATCCTGGTGTTATTAATATTATTAAAAGTGCTAAAATTAAAAATTTTTTTATTTTCATTATATTATTTCCTTCTTTCTATTACTATAATAATATTACTATATTTTTATTTTTTTGTAAATAGAGTAGAGATAATTTATTTTTATACACATAATTAAAATAAAAAGTATAATAATATTAAATATAGAATAAAATATTATGTATTTTTCTAAAAAAGTAGATAAAAAGTATTGACTTTAAAAGACATTAATATTATAATTAAATCACTTGCGAGTTTAGGTTTTGTCATGGACAAAACTTAAATTTAAGGAAGAATATGAAACACCAGGATATGTGTAAGAAAGGAGTGAGATTATGCCTACAATTAATCAGTTAACTAAGAAGCCAAGAACTAAGAAAAATAGAAAGAGTAAATCTCCAGTATTATTAGTTGGTAAAAATAGTATTCAAAAGAAACAAACAATCCAAGTATCACCTCAAAAAAGAGGAGTATGTACTAGGGTTGGTACTATTACCCCTAAGAAGCCAAACTCAGCATTAAGAAAATATGCCAGAGTAAGACTTTCTAACGGTATGGAAGTTACTTGCTATATTCCAGGAATTGGCCACAACTTACAAGAACACAGTGTTGTTTTAATAAGAGGTGGAAGAGTTAAAGACCTAATCGGTGTTAGATATCACATCATTAGAGGTACTTTAGATACTGCTG
>OLHG01000151.1_pt1 | contig 48029 bp, 48 predicted proteins | sample 1605971 | NCBI WGS metagenome assembly OLHG01 (sample SAMN03283289) | human gut metagenome | biome: human-associated habitat; material: feces | host: Homo sapiens | place: Peru | collected 2012 | reverse complement strand
ATGTTGCATTACCTGGACTTGATGAATTAATATTTACTGCTACATTATTATTTAAGTTTACATTAAATGTTCCAAAATATGCAAATGAAGCTGTTATTACTATAACTAATAAAAGTACTGTCGCAAACACACCCATAATTTTTATATTATTAATTTTCATAATACTCTCTTATCCCTTATAAATACTGGGACCTTCTTTCATAAATTATATACTTTTAAGAAAATGAAGGTCCAAAATTTCGATAAAAGGGCTTGAAAATAACTCAAAAAAATGGTTAAATTATGGTAGGAATAAGGTAAATACAAGGATGATTTTTCCGAAAAGTATATAATTTATGAAAATTAATGCTAGATAAATACTGGGTTTGTAAGACTTTTTAATAACTTTTTAAGTCATAAAAAAAGTAGTATTTTTTCATACCACTTTAATTAAATGAACAAGTATATTTTAAACTATTACGATAATAATTACTTACTTCACTATAAGTTGATGGAAAAGTTCCACCATATTCACTATCAAGTGTTTCTTTTGGTAAATCTTTTAAAATAGTTATCTTTTTATTTTGATAATCTAAAATAGCATTGCCTTCATTTTCATTAATTTTGATAGTTCCGTTAGTGACAGTTTCAATCATATTTGAATACTCTGTTTCATCAAAAGTATATTCATACATTCTTATCGAATTATTCATATTTTCTTTATTTTTATTAAATATAATCTCATCAATTAAACTATTATTTGGACTAACACATTTAAATTTCATTTTAGGTTCTTCATTAATAACATAAACAAAAGCATAATAAGTATTTTCATTGTTTTCTGAATCAACTGCTTTTATTTCAACTTTTTGAAGGCCAATATTATACATATCTTCTTTATATTTTTCTTTATTAGCAAATTCAAATGTTAAATTATCATCCGAAGAAATAAGCCTTTCAATATTAAGTTGTTCTCCCTTAATAGTATAATTAAAATATGTTGTAACATTAAGCCTTTTTGTAACTGTTGGAGTATTTGGCTCATCACTGCCATCTTTAGATTTTACAACAAAGCTTTCTGAATATTTTGAACCATTACACATAACATAATATGTATAATTTCCTGGAACATTATTTTTAACTTCAGATGTGTCAAGAGTACAATTAGATATATCTATTTTTGAAAAGTCTCCGTATTCACTTAAACTTTGAGGTATTTCATCACCCTCATTAATTTGCATTTTATTTAAATTGAATGCTGGTGTAACATTAACGTTATTTTCATTGTTTTTAGCAAGTCTTAAATAGTAATATACACCAAAGGCTACACCACCCATTAAAGCTAAAACTAAAATAATAAATAATAAGTTTTTAATAAAACCACCTTTTTTCTCTGGTTTCTTATCATTATTATCTCTCTTATTTTCTTTTTTAGGTTCAATCTTTTTTTCAGGTACCGGTACATCTAAAGTTTCAATAACATCGACCATAGTTGGATCAGTTCCAATTTCATTTCTCACATTAATCACCCTTTATTCTTATATTTAAATTATATAATTTTTACATACTTTTTGCAATATTTTTAAATTCCTCTCCACGAGTTTCAAATTTATCATATTGATCCCAACTTGCACTTGCCGGAGATAATAAAACTACACCCTTTTTAATATTATCATTTTTAATTTTATTCATTGCTTCATTTAAAGTATAGCATTTTTCACATAAAATATTCATACTTTGAGCATATTCATAAACTTTTTCAGTAGTTTCTCCAATTGCATAAATCTTTTTAACATTTTTAATTGCACCATCAAGTTCGTGAAAATCTTGGCTTCTTTCCATACCTCCGAGCAAAAGATATGTATCTTCATCAAACGCATTTAAAGCCGTTATTGTACTTGTCGGATTTGTAGCTTTAGAGTCATTATAATATTTAACTCCTCTTTTTTCACAAACAAATTCAATTCTATGTTCTACACCTTTAAATGTACTAAAGAACTTTTTAATTATTTCTTTATCAATACCAAACTCTTTGATAACAAGTAGACATGCCATAATATTTTCATAGTTATGCATACCTTTTACTAAAATATCTTTTGTATCAATAATTTTTTCATTTTCGATATAAATAGCATTATCCTTTACATAAGCATCTTTACCATTAAAATATTCTTTTGTACTATTTATATCACTAGTAAGCACCATACTATCTTCATTACCTGCATTAATAATAGCTATGTCTTCTTTAGTATGATGATTAAATATATTATGTTTTACCTTTTTATAATTTTCATAAGTTCCGTGATAATCTAAATGTGTTTGACATAGATTTGTAAGGACGCTTATATTAGTTTTAAAATCATTAAAGTTTATAAGTTGATGGTCTGATATCTCTAAAAGGAGAATATCGCCTTCGTGAATAAGAGGAATAACCTCACTTAAAGGATAACCAATATTTCCGCCAAGAACTACGGGCCTTTTCATAAGTTTTAGTAATTCATAAATCATTGTTGTTGTCGTAGTTTTACCATTTGAACCAGTTACACCAATTATAGTAATGTTTTTAGGAAGAAAATGATATGCTACTTCCATTTCATTATAAATTGGTATATTTTTACTTTGTGCTAAAACCAAAAGTGGATGAGTTGGCATAACTCCTGGATTTTTAATAACCATATCAAATGAGTCATCAAATATTTCTAAAGGGTTATCACATTTAATAAACTTTACTCCTAAACTTTCAAGTTCTTTAACCTTTTCTTCATCCTGATCGTTTTTATCAGTTATAACAATTTCATTATTTTTATAAAGAAGTTTTGCTACATTATAACCACTTCTTGCCATTCCTAAAATAAATATTTTTTTATTTTCAAACATAATTATTTCTCACTTTCAAGTATTGCCTTAATTCTACGAACACCTGCTGAGGAAGATTCCTCTTTTACGATTTTAAAATTTCCAAGTTCACTTGTATTTTTTACATGTGGTCCCATGCATATTTCTTTAGAAACATCACCAATAAAATATACAGTTACAATATCAGGATATTTTTCAATAAACATATGCTCTGCCCCAATTTCCACAGCTTTTTCTTTAGGCATTTCCTCAACTGTAACAGGAAGACTTTCTTTAATCCATTTATTTACTAAATCTTCAGTATTTTTAATTTCTTCAGCAGAAAGTTTATGATCACAGCTAAAGTCAAAACGCATTCTTTCGTCAGTAATATTACTTCCTTTTTGATGAACATCACCATTTACTGTTATTTTTAAAGCTGCATTAAGAAGATGAGTTGCAGTATGATATTTAGTTTCTGTTTCAGAATCACCCGCAAGGCCACCTTTAAATTGTCCTGCTGAGGCAGTTCTTGATAAATTTTGATGTTCTTTAAATTTTTCATTAAAGCCTTTTTCATCCACTGTTACATTATTTTCATTTGCAAGTTCAATTGTAAGTTCTATTGGAAAACCATATGTATCATATAAATGAAATGCTGTAATTCCATCAATATTATTATTTTTAGAAATAACCTTATTAAATTCTTTTAAACCTTTTTCAAGTGTTCTATTAAATTTTTCTTTTTCATTTTTTAATACTTCATAAACAGTATTTTCATTTTCAGTAAGTTCTTTATAGTATCTAGCATATTTAGATATTATTAAGGAAGCAATTTTTCTTTCCCAATCACTATTTATATCAATACCTAATTTTTTTGCGTGACGAATAGTTCTACGAATAAGTCTACGTAAAATGTATCCTTGACCTACATTTGAGGGTTTAATACCAGCATTATCCGCAGCAATAAATACAGAAGTACGAATATGGTCTGCAATAATTCTTATAGATTTTGCATTTTCTTCATAACTTTTTCCTGATATTTCACAAATTAAATCAATTACATCTTTCCATACAGATGATAAATAATTATCATTTACGCCTTCGAGTACGGCAGTAACCCTTTCAAGTCCCATTCCAGTATCAACATTTTTTTTAGGAAGACTTTCAACGCTGCCATCACTTTTTTTATTAAATTCCATAAAGACATCATTCCAAATTTCAACCCATCTTTCATCCTCGGGATCAAACTTTTCTGGAATTTCATCATTACTTCTGAAATAGAACATTTCACTATCTGGTCCACAAGGTCCAGTTTCTCCAGCAATCCAAAAATTATCTTCCGTAGTTCTTGCTATTCTTTTTTCAGGAATACCTAAACTAAGCCATAAATCATAACTTACTTTGTCAAAAGGGACTGTATCATTTCCCGCGAAAACAGTTACAGCAAGGCGCTCTACTGGAATATTTAAAACTTGTGTTAAAAATTCAAAACTCCAAGTAATTGCCTCTTTTTTAAAGTAGTCGCCAAGTGACCAATTACCAAGCATTTCAAAAAATGTATGATGATATGTATCACCAATAGCATCTAAATCATTAGTACGAATACATTTTTGAGCATCACAAAGTCTTGTTCCATAAGGATGCTCTTTACCCATTAAATATGGAATAAGTGGTTGCATACCAGCTGTATTAAATAAAACACTTGGATCATTTTCAGGCACTACAGGTGCTGATGGAATCTCTTTATGTCCCTTTGATACAAAAAAATCAATATATAAATCTTTTAAATTAACATTTTTCATTATTTCACCTTATCTAAAATTGCAAAAACCTTTTCTTTTAACTTATCAAGTTCATCATTAGCAATTGTATAATCAAAATCAGTATAATTCTCTAAAGCATTTTCAGTAATATGTGATTGTTGTTCTATAGTTAATTTACTAGAACCAAATTGATTTACAACATAAATTGAATATACATTATCAAACGATGCTTTTATCTTATCTATTTCATTTGGCATTCTTACATCACTTATAACTAAATTTTCAACATATTTTTGATAAATTGTTATATCTTTAATCATATTTGACACAAGAAAATCCTCATCAACTTTACGCATTTCATCTCCAAGATGTTGCATAAAATCTCTTGGTTTATTTGCATCAGTACCATCCCAATCAGTTAATTCTAATGCAAAGTTTTTAATATATTTACTATAACTTGTTATAGCACATTCTTCAACTTTATAAATATAGTATTCCTTTATTAATTTTGCTACTACATTTTTTCCACTTCCTGCTTTTCCAGCAATTAAAAATATTCTCATAATTTCCTCCGATTAATCAAATATATAATACCAATTTTTACGTTTATTTTCAATTATTTATGAAAAATTATTATAAAAAAGATAAACTGTTTTAAAGTTTATCTAACTATCCCAATAGCAAATTGCAGCTTCTTTATACTTATTTAATTCATCTTTTGTATTGCTAATGTATTTTACCTTTCTGATAAACATTATTAACTTATTTTGATTTGAACTTTTGAGGGTTCCAAAATATAATCATAAATATTTTCATCAACATTTAACTTTATAGGTACTTCATATATACCCGCAATACCATATTCTTTTAAATCTATATATGAATTAATATCATTAATTTCATTTAAATTATTTTCAGTTCCATATAATTTTACTTTTATTTTATCATAACTTTTTATAGAGTTTGCTTTTAAATTATTATTTAAATTAAAAATTTTAATATCATTAGCATTAATTATAAATTCTTTTTCACTTTTCTTACCAACATTAACAATAACTTTTATTTTGTCTAAACTATTATCTTTATACGAATACGTATTTGGTAGCTTAATTTCAAAAGTCTTATTAGAATTTAATCCCTTTATATCAACATCAACTGGGAAAAAGTCCATATTTTTTAGAACACTTTCTTTATCATTTAAAGTTATATTATTTGGAATTATTTCAGAAGAATCAATCATATAACCATCTTCTATGTTTCCATTAAAAACTGCTTTTAACGGAAGGTTTTTAGTGATTACCTCATCAGAACCTTTTCTTTCATTTTTTACATTTGTTACTATTTTATAACAATAATCTTTTTCAGTAAATTGACCTAATTTTGGATTATATGTATCATATGAAATTCCAGTATCCTCAATAAAAGTTCTTATATTAATTCCACAATTATAAATATAAAAACCCTCTGATACTTTTTCCCATGTAGTACAATAATCTGCAACTTTATATTCTTTTGCAACATTACTTGCACAAGTTAAACCATAATTTTTTAATCTATTTTCTTTAAATTCTTTTGTATTATCATTATCTGTTTTAATAAACTTTACATCATCTAATCTAATATTACTATTTAAATATTTTATTTTATACTTTTTAATATTTTTTAAATTATTATAATTAGAATTATCATAAAAACTAATTTCCATTATATTATTTTTAATTTTGTACTTACAGTCAACATATTCTTCATTTACATTTATTGTAGTACCAACACTTATTATCGAAGATGATTTTATATAGCAATTTCCGTTTTTTTCAAAATAATAAATATCTTGTGAAGCTGATGTTTTTGAGGTTTCCTCATAATAATAACCACTCAGTTTTATAACTTTTTTATTATTATTTATATAGTCTGATATTATAATTATCATAACAACAATAAATAATAGTGCAATACTTGTTAATAAAAATGCATTATTTTTAATAAATTTTTTTATACTTTCCATACTTTCTCCATTTTTAAATAATTTTACTAATTAACTTTCACTTTTTTCTTCACCATATTTTTTAAAGACATAATTTTTACTAGAGCTATCTAGATATAAAGTTCCCTTATCCTGTAAAGCAGCATAAATTTCTTGATATTTATTTAGTTTTTCAATATTAACAAGATTTACATAAATAGTATTTCCATCAATCATTCTAAGTAAAAACCTTTCTTCATCGACTACTTTATCATTATATTTTTCAACAGAATATTCTATTTCAGAAATCATTTTATAATTACTATCATCTATTTTAGCAAGAGATTTTATTAAAGTTTTATAAATGTTACTTGGTACATAATTAACTAAAACTGGAAATCCTACATAATCACCTGTATCATCCATCTCTTTTTCATTAGAAAGTACTAATTTTTTTGTTAATACATTATAAAAAAGTATTTTACTTTCCTTAATTTCTATGTTAATAGTTCCCTTTAGATTTCGAGAAATATCTACGCTTTCTACCAAAGGATTTTTAAGCAAATTATCTTTTATTTTATTTGTACTTAGTTTGAATATTGAACTATTATAATCAATCTTACTTTCACTTATAATCTGACTATCTGTAAGAAGACTATTTCCTTTTATATTAATACTTTTAACTGGTAAGGTTATAAAATAATATAAAAGCATTCCAAGTAAATATATTGTCAAAAGCATAAAAATGACGCCAGATATTCTTATTTTCTTTTTAGTCTTTTTCATAAATTACTCCACGAAATAATTTTAGGTTCAACCTCTAAACTGATTTTATAATTTTCAAAAACCTTTAATTTTATATAATTAATAAGATTAAGTATATCTAAATATGTCGCATTACCCTTATTTACGATAAAATTAGCGTGTTTATCACTTACATAAGCATCCCCAATATGATAACCTTTTAATCCTAAATCATCAATTAATTTACCTGCAGCAAAGCCTTCAGGATTTTTAAATATACTACCAACATTTTTAGTATCTAATGGTTGAGTCGCAAGTCTTTTATCATTATTTTCTTTAATTAATTTTAACGTTTCTAAGGGATCGCCTTTCTCAAGTTTGAATGTAACAGACAAAATAATATTGCCTTTTAAAGAGGTATATCTATAGCCATAATCTATTTCACTTTTTGAAATATTTATTATATTACCCTCATTAGTTAAAACTTTAACACTTTGAACATATTCCATTAAACTATGATTATAACATCCTGCATTACCCATTACTGAAGCACCTACTTCACCAGGGATGAGTGAAGCAAAATATAAAGAAACAAGTCCATTTTGAAGGGCAACATTATTTAAAAAGCCAAGTTTTACTCCACATGAAGCTGTAACTAAATCATCATTTACTTCAATCTTATTTAATTTATTTACTCTTATTATTACACCATCAAAATAACTATCATCTAAAATAACATTAGAGCCATTACCTAAAATAAAATATTTAATTTTATTATCTTTTAAATATTTGATTAATGAAACTAAGTTATTTTCACTAGTTACTTCGATTAAGTATTTGGTTATTCCTCCAACACCTAAAGTTGTATATTTTTTTAAATCAACATTTTCATAAACTATACCAAACTCATTCATTTTAAAATCCTTTTTATTTCATCATAAATAATTTTTGATGATTTAACTTTATTTAATTTATTAAGATTTTCTTTCATAGTTTTATATTCACTATTATTACTTAGTAAATCATTAATATCTTTATATAACTTATCAACATTTAAATTCTTTTCTTCATACATTTTAGCAAGTCCTCTTTCAGTTAAATCTAAAGCATTGTAGTATTGATGATTTCCCGCAACATATGGTGAAGGAATAATTATCGAAGGTAAATTTGCTTGCATTATTTCCGCTAAAGTAGAGGCTCCTCCTCTTGTTATAATTAAATCAACATCATAAAATAATGATGACATATTTTCTAAAAATGGTAATACTTTAATATTTTTGGAAAAATTTTTATTATTTGTAAATTCATCATAATAACTTTTACCAGTTATATATAAAACTTCATAATTATCTTCTTCATTTATTTTAGAAAGTAGTGATATAAAAAAGTTATTTAAAGTTTCACTTCCAAGAGAACCAGACACTATCAAAAGTAGTTTTTTATTTTTATGAAATCCTAAATCAATTTTTGATAAACTATTAATTTTTAAATCAACTGGATTTCCTGTGCATATGCATTTTTTTGCTTTTGTAAAAAACTTATTGCTGCTTTCATATGATGTGCAAACCAAATCACAATTTTTAGATAAGGCTTTATTTGTTTTACCAGGAATACTATTTTGTTCTAAAATAACCGTTGGAATGTCCTTCTTTTTAGCACTATAAATAACCGGCATTGTAACATAGCCACCTGCTCCAATAACAACATCTGGTTTAAAATCATCCATAATTTTGTTACATTTTTTTATAGCATTTTTGATTAAAAATATGTTTTTAAAGTCACGCACTATTTGTGTTTTACTAAAGCCATATATTTCTAGTGATTCATATTTTATACCAAGTTTTGGTACAATATCTTTTTCCATACGATTATGAGTTCCAATATATAATACATTTAAATTTTTTTCTTGTTTTTTAAATTCATTTATTACTGCTAAAGCAGGATTGATATGACCACCTGTACCACCAGCACTTACTATTATATTCAATTTATATCACCTACAATAATATTATACAAAAATATATGTATTTTTACAAATTAAATATGATATGTAAAAAAAACTAAGTTTTAATTCTTAGTTTCTTTTTTCACTTCATCCAGTAAATTATTATATTGATTTTCAGTTATATCAGTTGACTTTAAAATAAGTTCTTTCGAAGCACCATTTTTTATAAATTCTTTTACAGTGGCTATTTTATTTTCCTCAATAACGGCTTCGGTTACTACTTCTTTTTTAAACTCATCCGGATCATAATCATCTAATGTCTTACTCAACTCATTCAACTCCTTTACTATTCGAAGTATCATTGTATCACCCTCAAACATTATTTCAGCATTTGATATAAATATTAGCGATAAATATTTTGCTCCCAATCTATCTAACTTTCTAATATCTTCATAAGACAATTTTCTCAATATTGCAACATTTATGTCGTAAATTGTAATTATATATTCTTCATCATTATCGTATTTTCTTATTAAATCCTCTTTATAAATAAACTGCCCTTTTCGATATTTATCATAGTTGTTAATATTTATCTGGATTGATTTATAATAACTTTCCATTGTTTCATTACCAAATATTTTAAGTAACATATGACAAACATAAACATATCTTTTGTTATATCCTTTTTTTGACTTTTGACTATTAAATTCTGTATTTAACAATATTGGGCCCTTGGTAGTATAAATTTTAAAATACGAATCAGTTACCCTATTTGATAAATCACTGTAATTATTTAACTCATTATTAAGTATTTTAAAATTCACAACCTCAAGGACTTCAATATTATTATCATTCTCTAAAGCCAAAAATAACTTTGTTACGTAATCTTTATTTATTGGATTAGAAAATATTCTTCGAATATAGATATCATTTATAAATTCATTTTTAGTAAACATAGTTTTTTGCATAATCTTTTCTCCTTTCCATAACTTTTTTTTTACTTTACAATTTTCTATGTCATTTCATTTTTCTCCTTTCATATATATTTATTACCGAAAAATTTCCTCTTTTTTTTGTTGAATTTCCTCGAAAAAATCAAAATTTTACATTTTATTTACATAGCTTTCAATGCCATTTGACACAAATGTACATATTTAAAAATGTAAAGCAATTGTTAAAATTAGATATTCACTAACCATAAAAAAAGCATAATGTTTTTATCCATTATACTTTATGAAACAACTTCATAGACATTATTATATGTTCCATCTCCAGATAATTTTACCAAAGAGGATAGGGATATAACTGGTCTCACACTCTGTGCATTTTGTAATGTATTTGTATCAATATCGCCATCATAATATGCTATATGCATACTACTACCTGATGCAAAGTATGCTGGCGACACAGTCCAATAAGAAAGTCCAACATATAGATAATATGTCTGAATTTGCTTTCCATATATGCCTCCAGCAAATATTAATTCATCAGTAGTTATTAATCCCACTGGGTAATCTAACTTTTTATTTCCTGTAGTACTAGTTTTTACTGAAAAAATATCACTTTCTGTTGGACAAATTAAAGTAGGATTTTCCTTGTTACCATATATACGACCATATGAGCCATAATAATATCTAGAACTTGAATTTAAATTTCCACTTATTTCGCCATAATTACCACTTCTGCTAGTTGATGCACTTCTATCATTACAAAATATTTGGTCTGCTACTAATTTTTTTGTAGAAGTATCAGTTTCTAATGTTGTTTTTTTATACCAATTGTCTAAATATGTCTTTATTGTACTTGATGTACTATTCCCGTGTTGCATACTGGCAGTGTACATATATCCAACATATGCTGGATTATTATAACTACTATTAAAGGCACTGGTTCCTATTCGAGTACCTGTTCCAGACATTACTGTTGCTGTACTACTTGTTGGTGTTGTTGTTCCACTGTATATCATTCTTATACTACCATCACCATTTATTCTAATTATTCGCCAGTACATATAATTTCCACTGCTGTCTTTACCAAATTTTACCCAGTTATTATTAACCGCACCTCTAAAATAATAACTTGTACCTAGGTCATCCTCGGCTGCATACATTCCTTCATTTGTGGTAGAAGCATTTGAAAAAGTTGGAGTGCCTTTACTAGAAATATAACTTTTTGCATCATCCACAGTTGTTGCTCCACCGCCATTATTAATAAGGATTGTTTGATAGCCTTTCTTTTCTAAATCAATTACATCTGATATTGTTTTATTACCACTACTATCTTTTACCCATAAATAATATGTTCCCTCAGTTGTAATTGTTGTACTTAAATTGTAAGATTTTCCACTTACTGAGGTCCAACTTGTTGGTTCCACACTATTACTTGTACTTATTCCATAACTAGATAATTCTATATTGTCTGTAAGTGTGGCAGTTACTATTGTATCATTTACAGTTAAATTAGATATAACTGGTTTTTCGTTGTCTATTATTTTATCAAAGTATAATGAACATCTATCACTACCAACAAATGAAAAACTTACTTTTCCAGTTGTACTATCATAATTCAAAACTTTTCCATTATTTTCACAAATTGTTTTTTCTTCATTTAAAACATAATTACCTTTTGGTATTGCATCAGAACTTTCATATTCTCCTGACTCACCTTTTATCATTATTGCTAAATTATTTTTCTTCTGTATATGTTTATTTTTAGGTTTATTATATATTTGATTTGTAAAAAATATACCTCCAATTAATAATATCATTGATGTTAAAATTATAACTACCTTTTTATTTTTCATAATCTACTCCACTTCCGCTTAAATACTGGAGTAAATTTTCCTAGATTATAAACATTTAGGAAAATAGCATATCGATTTTATGGGAAAAGGGCTAGAAATTCACTAAAAAAAATGCTAGAATTAGGATAGAAATAGCATAAATACTAGGATTGATTTTCCTAAATGTTTATACTTTATGAAAGGCAATCCCTTATAAACACTGGGTTTGTGAGGTTTTTAATTACTTTTTTATTTAAGCGATTTTTTACACTTTATTGGCACAAAAAAAGCCACAATATGTGACTTATAGTTTTTTAAATTCTTCTTTAATCTCGTCTAAAGAGCGATAACCAATTTCTCTATTTTGTTCAAGGCCATTACTAAAGAATACTAAAGTTGGTATGCTCATTACGCCAAATCTTTTTGCAATTTCCGGAAATTTATCGACATTTACCTTTAAAACATCAGTAAAGTCAATTTCGTCAAGAATTGGAAGAAGCATTTTACAAGGTCCACACCAATCTGCATAAAAATCTACAATTGGTTTTCCCTCTTTTACTAACTCATAAAATTCATTTTCATTTTCTATATGTTTAATCATATTTGTCCTTTCCTATGCAATTATAACGTGATTTAAATGTAATTTACCATTATCAATACTTGCTTGAATAAGTGGCTTTTCTATTAATGCATATTTAGCAACTGAAGTAGCAATAGAAATATTCATATTTTCAACATCTTCTTCATTAAATGTATAATCTTTTAATTTTAGATATACATCCTCACCTACTAAAATACCTTTGCTAAATGTTACATTTAATACTGGTGTTCTTTCAACTATCTTTGTAGCCATAGAGCTTTCCATAACATATTTTTGAGTATAAGGTATCTCAAGCATAATATAGCAAGCGACAAAAACAAATATTAAGCCATTAACTGCTCCCAAAATAGCTCCAATAACTTTTGAAATAGTATTGTAAACTAAACTTAGTTTTACTAAATAATCAATAAATCCCGCTATATTAATTAGGATATTCAAAATGCAGTATAATAATACAAAAACTACAACAAATGATATAACATCATATATTAAAAAGTTTAATGAATAAAGTCCAACATAACCTTTAAAATTAAAAAAAGGCATAGTCTTAATTAATAAAGTGGTTAAATAACTTTTTAATAAATAAGAAATGATAAGAATGGCAACAGTACCAATAAGTTCAAATATTTCTTTAACAGCACCTTTCTTAAGCCCAATTAATACGCCTAGTAACATAATAACTAAAATAACAATCTCAATAATTTTCATTTGTAACCTCTTTCCTATTATTAATTATATAATATAAAAAATAAAAAATAAAGTCCAAAAATTCACTTTTCTTATTGCTTTACATATTTTGTGAAGTAAATGAATGACAATTTAATAAAAATATTTTATAATATATCTAGGTGATGAAATGAACTGTGTAGTATTTAAATTAGATGAAAGGCTTCATGAGAAATTAATAAAATTTTATAAGGCTTATGAAATAAAAACTCCACCATATGCTAAATTTGCCGCTAAAAACTATGATGTAACTATAACTTTATATGAAAAAGGCAAAGTTATGTTTCAAGGAATTGGTGCTGATATTGAGGCAAGTATATGGCAAAGTATGCAGTCTAAGCTTACTGGTAAACCAGTAGAAAATACTGTAAAAAGCAAAGATAATAAAAAAACTGATAAGGATGATTTTTATGTATACTACTCCTCTATTGGAAGTGATGAAACAGGATGTGGAGATTTTTTTGGACCAGTAGTGGTGGTAGCAACTTATGTTCCTTCGAATAAAATTAAAGAATTAGAAAATTTAGGCATAAAAGATTCAAAAAAAATTAATGATGATATTATTATGAAAGTTGCTCCAGAAATAATGAAAACAACACCTTATACTTTCTTTGTTTTATGTAATAAAGATTTTAATGATTTAATGGAAAAAGGTTACAATATGGTTCAAATTAAAGCAATACTTCATAATAAAGTTTTAATGGATTTAGTAAAAAAATATAATCCAGATTATAAATACCCAGTTGTTGACCAATTTGTTAATGAAAAGAAATTTTATAGTTATTTAAAGGATGATGATACAACTTTAAGAGGAATAAAATTTTATACCAAAGGTGAAAGTAAATGTATGAGCGTTGCGGCCGCATCAGTTATTGCAAGATATATTTTCATTAATGAAATGGACAAATTAAGTAAACTATCTGGATTTAACTTACATAAAGGCGCTGGCATTGAGGTAGATAATCAAATTAAAGAAATAATTCAAAAAAAAGGAAAAGATTACCTTTATGAAATCGGCAAAGTTTCCTTCAATAATTACACTAAATTAAATTAGTTATTCACAAAATTCTAAAGTCATTATATTTAAAATAACACTTTTATCATATAAACCAGATTTATATTTATAATCATAATCAGCAAGTCTAATTATGATTTTTTTTATTTCCTCTAAAGAATAATTTTCTTTTATATTATTATAATCATTTAATTGCCAAGGCTCTTTTCCATAAGTAAAACATAACTTTTTAACATCATCAGTGGTTTTCAAAAGATATAAAAAATTCATTTCTTTATAAAAAGTTATAATAATAACATTTGGATCTATTTTAAGTTTTTCTAAATCATCTATTAATAAAGTGGCTCCCTTAATATCTTTATTCATTAAACATCTTACAAATTTAAAAGCATTTGCATTATATGACACGCTTACTATTTTTTTTATGTCCTCTAAAAAAAGAGTTCCTTTTTTAAAAAATAAACATATTTTATCAATTTCTGATAAACAAATATCATAATTTACATAAGAGTTTTCAACAATATAATTACCAATTTCATAGTTTATATTAATATTATTTTTCTTAAGTACATTTATGCATTCATAAACCATTTCCTTTTTATTAAAGGGATTAAGTTCAATGTATTTACCTTTTTCAGAAATAGTTTTAAATATTTTCTTTCTTTTATCAGGAATTTCATTACTTGTAAAAATTAATGTAACTAAACTATTTGGATTTTCAATATATTTAAGAAGTAATTCTTCATTTTTATTTTTACCCTCTTCTTTATTTTTTTTTGCTATAAATAAATCATTACTTTTTACAATAATACATTTTTCTTCACCAGTAAGTGAATAATAATTTGCTTCCTCGAGTACATCAGAAATACTATTTATTTTTAAATCAAATTTTAGAACATTAGAAAAGCCATTAATGATTTCATTAACTTTTTCATTTATTCTTTTATAGCTGTCTGAGTAAATTAAATAAATCTTCATAAAAATATTATATAAAATTTTTCATCAAAATAAAAGAGCCTTTTAAGTAGGCTCCATCTATTTAAACATTACAAGTAATGTTACCTTATTTTATGATAGTATTTTAAGTTTGTTACTAAAGGTTATCTTTTATTACAATTAGTTTATCATAAAGATTTTCATATAAAAGCTTACTTGCAAGGTCCATCATAATACCATTATTCATCATATGGCCCTCACCTTCTTCGTCTTCACTATTATCTTTTATAATATTCCAATACACATTACTATATGCTTTTTTAGTTTTATCACTTATATTATTTAAATTTTCGCCAACATCAACAACTATTTTAATTATTTTCATATATTCATTTGTATTATTATAAAAATAATCATAATCTTTATCTTTAGTTTTAATATTTATAATTTTTAAATTTTTTATAATTTTTTCTACTCTTTGTTTATCAGTCATAATTATAATACTTTGCCTTCTTTATAGCACTCATAAATATAAGATGGATTTTCATAATACATACTGCTGTCATAGTTATCTATTTTTGTCACAATCCACGAAGTTAATACTTTAATTAAATTATCAATATAATCCTCTTTACTACCACTTATTTGTTTAATAAGTCTTTCATATACAGCACCAATTTCAAAATAAGATGGTACTCTATTTTTGCAATTATCTATTTTATAATTACCATTTTCTATATTGCATTTATTAATTATTTCATCACTAACTTTATCTATATTTTCAGAATGATATACTTCAGCTAAATTATAAATTTTTACTAAAAAATCTTTGCCAATTTTATTTACAATGTATTTTTTTGTGTTATAAGTTTTTCTAGCAATATATTCAATTAAACTACATAAATAAAATAAATCGTTATCGTAACTACTCATTTGTGCACTCCTTACACTCTAAAAATTTTAAACATTTTAATGCTTTTTCACTACAAAATGCAATTTGATGTGTTGGATGTCTAAATTTTGCTAATTCCCAAAATGCCTCTCTTGTTATAACACCATCAATCAAGTCAGTAATATAATTATAAATTTGGTCATCTGCCATTGCTCCGATTACAATATCATAATTATGTTTTTTACCATTTCTAGAATTAATTATAAAGTCAAGCCATTCTTCACTCAATATATTAAACTCTTTAATTTTTAAATTTAAATTTTCATTGTATTCATATATATTTAATACAGGAGTATCAAATTTTTTTGCCCACTTAATTGCTTGTTCCTTTAATATTGTACAATAAAAACCTTCACCAAAATCTTTCGTGTATTTTCCAGCTATAATTTTTGGATTTTCAATTTTACAATAGCTACCATGATAAATTATTTGTTTTGCCATAACAACCTCCATATATAAATATTATACAATAATTCAAACAATAAACAAAGTAGATGCTTTATATTTTTAACAAAATTTGATTCATTCAATATATCACTTTTTAATTTTTCTGGTTATAGTTTTTTCTTTCAAACTTTCTAAAAAAAGTCTTTGATATAACTTTATTACAAAATCATCCTGAAGTGTTGAGCCTGTTTTAATATTTCTAGCATATCGTCCATTCCCACAAGGTGAAAATCCAATACAAAACTCGTCAATATCAAGGTTAAGTAATTTATTGATTTCTTTATCACACCATAATTTATATATACCATCCTCTAACTTTATATAAAGGCAACTTAATGAACTTACACTTATAATATCATCAGGATTATAATAACAATCACTATGTCAAACAAGTAATGAATTAGTTTTTATATCATTTAAACGGTTATAACCAAAATCATATTGCATCTTAAATATTTCATTTAAACATTCATATATTTCATTATCATTATTTATTTCTATAACTTCTTTTGTATTAACATATATAGTAAAATCAGCGCCAACAAATTTTAAACTAATTAACTCTTTATCACCATCATAAAAAGAAATTTTATTAGCAAATATCCTTTTTTCCATTACTTTCTCCTTGTTAAATTATTATAGCATAAAAATTGTATTTATAAGTATTTAAAATATAATTATTAATATCTTTTAAAGGTAAAAAGTGTCGTATAATGACTCCAAGTCAAAACGGTCGCCGATGGCGACACTTTTTGTTCGCTATTTGGCTTTCCAAACAAATTATAAAACTGTTTCATTCTAAATAGTGCGCTTCGATTATATATTTTCCCTACTTCAGCAATTAATTTATTAGCATATTGACCAATAATATCATTGACATATTTTTTAACTGCATCGTTTAAAATTTTATATATTTTCATTAATAAAATACAATTTTTTTAAATTAATCAATAGAAAAAATTTAAAACTTATAAATCATTTCAAATCAATCTCTTGGATGCATTTTATAATCCTCTTTTAAAGATTCATTAGAAAGGTGCGAATATATTTGAGTAGTAGTTATATCGCTATGTCCCAAAAGATGCTGAATAACTCTTAAATTGGCTCCATTATTAAGTAAATGTGTTGCAAAAGAATGCCTTAATGTATGCGGAGAAACATCTTTATTTATGCCAGCATCCTTACACAACTTTTTAAGTATTTTAAAAAAGCCCACCCTACTTATAACATTGCCAAAATTATTTATAAATACGTAATCACTTACTTTAGTCTTTAGTAAAAATGGTCTATAATTATCAATATAATTTTTTAAGGCATTATAAGCACTATCATTCATAGGAACAATTCTTTCTTTACTACCTTTACCAAATATTTTTATCGTACATTCATCAAAATCAATATCAGATATTTTTATATTACAAAGTTCACTTACTCTTATACCAGTTGCATATAGCGTTTCCATCATTGCAATATTACGATAATCATATATTTTAACTGGATTAATATTTAAAAGTCTATCTACTTCATCGATTGTTAAAAAAGACGGTAATTTTTTTTCAAGTTTAGGAAGCTTAATAGTTTCACAAGGATTAGTTTTAATATACTCATTACTTATCATATAATTATAAAAAGAATTTAAAACAGTTAAATAATGAGCTCTAGTTCTTGCCACTATACTTTCATCATAAAGAAAATCTCTAATTTCATCAGCATTCAAATTTAAAATATTTTTATTTTCAAAATGACTATAAAATTTCTTAAGATTTTCATAATAAGAGCTAATTGTATTATTACTTAATTTCTTTTCATACTTTAAATAATCTATATATTTATCAATATTTTTTTCTATACTTTCCATAATTTAATTGTACTTTATTTTTATAAAAAAATCTATACTTTTTGATGTTAATTTGATATCATAAATATGGTGATTAAATTGAAAGTTAAATATTTAAGATTAGATAAAGATAAAAGAAAAGAAGTAAAACAAAAATATTATGAGACTTCTCTTGGTAAATATGTTAAGAAGAAACTTATTTCCTCATTTATATGTGGAGTTTTATGTATAGGTATTGGTATTTATCTATTAATAAGTACTAAAGATCCTAAATTTATTGATTATTTTTATAATATAAGTATTCTTTTGATAGGAATAGGATTTCTAATCGCTATTAGAAAAATTGAAGTTAAAAAGATAAACGAATATGTAATAAAGAATAAAATATAACCTTTATTACATATTTTTTATTATGGAAGATAAACTAAGGATGCTTGATAAAGAAAATATTATTTGGCTTATATATATATTTATTTTTGTAATGGCTATTGTATCAAACTATTATGAAGAAAAATATCTTTTTACTAAAAATTTTAAAGCAAAAAGAATATATAAAAAAATAAATCTTACAGTACTTGTTATAGGTCTTTTGATATACTTGTATTTTGTTATTATTAATTATGAAAACATTAGAAATAGTAAATATGGCTCTTTAAGAGAATTTGCTTCGATTATGTTTTTTATCGCTGGTGCTATTTACTTATATATTGAATATCAAGGACAAAATGAAATTGAAGTTGGAATTATATAAAAAAGTATGAGTTTTATTTACCCATACCCTTCTTAATTTCATCCAATTCTTCTTTGGATATTTGAGCGAATTTTATTATATCTTCCTCAGGCATTTTATTTTTGATTAGGTTTTTAATTGTTTCATTTTTGCCGTTATTAAAGCCAATAGATTGTCCTTTGATTAAACCAATAGATTGTCCTTTGCTAAAACCAATAGACTCCCCTTTGTTAAAGCCAATTTCCTCGCCTACAGTTTTAGCAAATTCTACCTTATCATAATATAATATGCTATCAATATTTTCCATCATTTTTTCCATTCTCCTTAATAACTCTTGTCCAAGTTCATTACTATTATATAAATCATAATATTTATCATTATTATCCCGAGTAAATGCATAAAATATTTTCTTTATATCATCATCTTGTAAACTTGCAACTTCATTATATGTCATTTTATTCAGATATTCAAGATTATAGTCTATGACTATAGCATCCTCATATCTTACTTTTCCACTTAAGACATCTGTAAATAAAGATACTCCCATAAATTCACCATTATTCAAAGGATTTTCATTATTTATGTTTATTTGCAAAACCTTTTTAATTTTATTATTTTCACCAGGTTTTAACTGTCTTAAAAGTAGTGCCAAAACATATGACATATTTTTTACATTTACGGCATTTGAGTATTCACTGTTTCCTTCGATATTTATTAAATAATCACTAGTTTCATAAAGTAAATCAGTTTCTTTTTTCTTTAACGTTACTTTATCACTAACTAAATTATCTAAAACAGTGATATCACTATTCATAGGTAAATTTAAACTATTTAATGTTTTCATCACTACATAAAATAATAAATCATAATTATCTATAAATAGTTTTTTAAAAACCAAATCGCGAATAAAGCCAGATTTTGAATATAATTTATCAAATGTTGTTATAATTATTCCTTTCTAAAACTCTGACTATTTAAATATAACAAATTATTTTAAATGATGCAATAAAAATTTTAAAATTATTTAAACGAATAGTAAACTTTATTTTCAAGTTTTATATTATTTTCTTTAGCATAATTTGTTACACTTAATACTTTTATATCATTTTCATATAAGATATCAATTATTTTTTTTACTGCCTCAACTGTGGTTTTATATGAATCATGAAAAAGAATAATATCTTTATCATTAGCATTTTCTAAAACATATTTTACTATAAAATCAGTATCCTTATATTTCCAATCATGAGTATCTTTATCCCATAAAATAAATGACGTATTAAGTGCTTTTAAAATTTTATTATTATATGCTCCATAAGGAGGTCTTGTAAGAGAAAGATAATCGTCTGTAATTTCATAATATATTTTATTTGTTTTATCAAAATCACTTTCAATTTTCTTAATTTTATTTTTTGTAAATAGTGTATGATCATAACTATGATACCCTATTTCACTATTTGAATTATATACTTTTTTTACTATATCTTTTTGACTAGACATTTTATTTCCAACCATAAAAAATGTTGCAGACATATTATGACTTTCTAAATAATCTAATATTTCTAAGGTATTTTCGCCATTTGGACCATCATCAAAAGTAAATATTAAGCTAGTATTATTTGTATTTAAAACAGGAATACTTTTAGGATAACAAATCATAATAAATAGTAAACATAAAACTAAAATATATTTTAAAATATTTTTCATAATTAATTATATGAAAAAAGGAAAAATTTACTTATTTTCCTTTAACTTATATAAAATATTTAATGCTTCGATTGGAGTTGTATTTAAAATATCAATTCCTTCGAGAATATCTTTTGGTTTTTCTTTCTTTTCCTCGAAATCAAATGATAACTGCTCTTTAACGGGTTCTTTTTTATTTGAATTTTCAAGACTATTTAATATTTCATCAGCCCTTTTAATAAGACTTTCGGGAAGTCCCGCTAAAGAGGCAACATGAACACCATAACTTTTATCAATAGCACCAGGTTTAACCTTATGAAGAAAGTATAAATTACCATTTTCTTCTTTTGCATCAACATGAACATTTTTAATAGATTTATATTTTTTATCTAAAACTGTAAGTTCGTGATAATGAGTTGAAAATAAAGTTTTACATTTAATGTTATCACAAATATATTCAATTATACTTTGAGCAATTGCCATACCATCATAAGTTGCAGTTCCTCTTCCTAGTTCATCAAAGATTATTAAGCTATTTTCAGTGGCATTACTAATTGCATTATTTGCTTCACTCATTTCTACCATGAAAGTTGATTTACCCCCGGCAAGGTCATCAGATGCACCAATTCTAGTAAAAATTTTATCTATTATTGGTAACTTTGCAGATTTACAAGGTACAAAACAGCCTATTTGAGCCATTATAATAGTTATAGCAATTTGTCTCATATAAGTTGATTTTCCACTCATATTTGGTCCAGTTATTAAATAAGCACAAATATTTTCATTCATTTTACAATCATTTGCTACAAATGAACCTTTTAATGTATTTTCTACAACTGGATGTCTTCCTTCGATAATTTCTAAATCGTGATTTTCATTAAGAAGTGGTCTTACTAAATTATATTTTTCACTATCAATTGAAAATGCTACCATAACATCTAAAAAACTTAAATTATCTGCAGTTTTACGCATATCTTCGACATATGTTTTAACTTCATTTTTAATATCCATAAAAAGTGAATATTCAAGGTCGATAATTTTTTCCTCCGCATTTAGAATCATATCTTCTTTTTCTTTTAACTCTGGGGAAATAAATCTTTCACCATTAGCAAGTGTTTGTTTTCTTTCAAAGCCAAATTTTTCAGCATCTTTTGCTTGGGCTTTACTTATTTCAATATAATAACCAAATACTTTATTAAAACCAACTTTTAAATTTTTAAAGCCAGTTTTTTCCTTAATTTCATTTTCAAATTTAGCAATAAAATCTTTACCATTTTTCTTTATTTCTCGAAGACTATCTAAATCTGCATTATAGCTTTCTTTAATAAGATAACCCTCTTTTAAAGTGATTGGTGGATCTTCATAAATACTTTTTTCAAGTAAATCATAAATTTCCTTAAATGGTTTAATTTCTAAATCAAAATTTAATTTTTTAACTATTTCAATTATTTCAGGAAGAGGTTTTAAACTTCTTTTTAACTGGAGCATATCTCTTGCATTAAATGAACCATTTGTAAGTTTACCTGTAAGACGCTCAATATCATATATTTCATCAAGTAGTGTAATAAGATTATCCTTTAAAATAAATTCATCATTTAATTTTTCAATCATATCATATCTTTTATTAAGCTGGGATATATCCTTAAGTGGTGAAAGAAGCATATTTCTTAGTTTTCTACTTCCCATTGCTGTTTTACATTTATCTAAAAGCCATAAAAGAGAAAATTCTCTATCTTTATTACGAACTGTTTCAGTAAGTTCTAAATTATTTGCACTATAGGCATCCATATATAAATAATCATCATTAGAAATTATTTCAATATCATTAATTGTCGATAAATCCTTAAGAGATAAAGTTAAATAACCAAATAAATGTCTAACACCCATTTTACATCTTATATCATTAAGTTTATTATCAATATTTTCAGGAAGAGTTTCCGCAAGGTCATTATAATAATCAATTTCTATATTATAATCATTTTTTAAAGTATTTATTAAAAGCACTTCTTCATTTCCATTAAATATTACTTCTTTAATATTATACTTAAATATTTCAGTAATAATTTTATTAATATTTTTTGATACTTTAGAGCTTATTAGTCTTCCTGTAGAAATATCTAAAGCTGTTAATATATAAGTATCTGGGTAAACTAAAAGTGAGGCTACAAAAGAGTTTTCATAAGACTTTAATAGTTCTAAATCAGCAATTGTACCTTTAGAAATAACATCTGTTACACCTCTTTTTACCATCCCTTTAGTGGTTTTAGGATCTTCGAGTTGTTCACATATTGCGACTTTATAACCTTTATTAATAACTTTTTCAATATAACTTTTTACAGCGTGATAAGGCACACCACACATTGGTACTCTTTCTGTTAAACCCGCTACTCTACCTGTTAAAGTAAGTTCTAGTTCTTTTGAAGCTATTAAAGCATCTTCGAAAAAAAGTTCATAAAAATCACCCAAACGATAAAATAATAATACATCAGCATATTTATCTTTTATTTCCATATATTGAGCCATCATTGGGCTTAATTTATTTCTATCTACTTCACATCTTTTCATATTAACTATCTAGTTTATATAAAGGATTAATCTTTCTTATTAAAGCAAAATCTTCCTCATCAAACTTTTTTCTTGCTTCCTTTCTTTTATAATTTTTCATATTTAGGGTTATATATAATTTTAAAATTTCTTTTCGAAGAAGTACTTCAGTTTCAAAATTATCTCTATTTAAAATTATATATTTTATCATATTTTTTGTTTTTATAGCATATTTATCACTTTCTAAAGATAAATGTTCATAAAGATCTGTATATATTATATTTGCTAAATAAGGTTTATAATTACGTAAAATATTTATTTTTTCATTAACAATATCATTACTAGTTTCTATATCACTATTTAAAAATAATTCCAGTTCTGTAAAAGGGTCTGTTTGAATGCTATGAAGTATAGCACTAAAAACTTCCATCAAAGTAAATCTTAAAAAATCATTTAAACTTCTTACTTCATAAGTAAGTTCTTTTAACTTATCATCTGCCAAAGGCATAATACTTTCTTTAATAATTATTTTACTATAAAAGTTTATAATAAGGTCTAATGCATAATCTTTATTTGTAAGAAATTCATTATATATTACATTTTCATCAACCTCTTTATTACGACTTACAGCATAATAAAAATTAAGTGTTCTAATAATATTTGAGCCTAAAAAGTGATCCTTTTCATTATACATTGTAACTATATTTTCATAAATAATTTTAAATTTATCATAACTTCTCTCACTAGCAAGAGAAACATATAGATTCATTAAATAATTTTCTGCGTTAGAGTAATCCATAAACCCTCCTTAAAAATATTATAGCAAATATTAAAGGTTATTTAAATAATTAATTGCATCATCAAAAGTTTCAACCATAACAAGATCAAATGTTAAATTATTTTTCTTATATACTTTTTTGGCTTCATCATAGTTTTCCTTTGGAACAAAGAATATATCAGCACCATCTTTTTGGGCTCCAAGCATTTTGTATTTTACACCGCCAATAGCTCCAACATTACCATCTTCATCAATAGTACCTGTTCCCATAACTTTTTTGCCGTGAGATAAATCTTTATCAGTAAGTTTATCATATATCTCAAGTGAAAGCATTAAGCCACCCGAAGAACCGGCTTCCGAAGCTTTTGTTTTCATTTTAAGCTTTGGATCGCTTTCAAATTCATACTCAGTAACAATACTTATACCTACTTTTTTTTCACCTTCAAGATTAATTACATATGCATATTTTTCAACTTCTTCATCATTTTCATTAACAACAAATGTAACCTTATCATCAAAATTTAACGAACTTATATATTTTTGAAACTCACTTAATCTAGTAAATTTATTTCCATCAATAGAAATTATTTCATCCAAAACATTAAGATTAGTTTTACTTTCTTCGCTAACAAGCGTAATATAGGATTTTTCCAAAGATATACTAATAGTTTTGCCTGCTTTTCTATAGGCATTTAAACTAGCGTAATAAATGGAATTTTTTAAATCAATTTGTTCTATTTTAAAAAGTGTATTATAGTCTAAACCAGTAACATCCTCTTCATTATAAATATCCCAATTCGGTACAAATAAGGAAAAGATAATCGAAGGAATATTGGCTTTCATAACGGAAACATAGTTCATATAATAACTACCACTTATATTTTCTTCATCAGTAATTTTTATTCGATCATTTAAATTAATTGAACCACCAGGAGTATAAATAACATATGGGAGTTTATAAAAACATAAAAACATTATAACCGCTAAAACAATTAATCCTTTTAGATTAAATTTAATAAACTCTTTTATTTTGTCATATATTTTATTAAACATTTTATTATCACCTAGATAATTATAGCAAATTTTAAAAGAAATATGAATAAGAAAAGAATAAATATCCTTATAATAATCTTAATTTATTTATTAATTTATCTAATATTTAAAAATAGTAAAGTACTGTCAAATATTACTTTTTTAAGTTTAAAAATGTTTATTTTAAAGGTATTTCCCTTTTTATTTATTATGATGGTTTTAAACAAACTTCTTATAAAGTGTAATTTCCCCTATTATTTTAATAAAATATTCAAAAATAATCTTATATATATATTTATAAATTCAATATTATCTGGTAGTCCAATTAACGCTGCAATAATCAAAAATTATTTGGATAATAAATGTATAAATGAAAATGATGCTAGTAAAGTGCTTACTTTTACTTGTTTTAATAATCCATTATTTTTATATAACTATTTATATTTAATTTTAAAAAGTAAACAAAAAGTATTCTTTATAATAAGTTTAATATATTTTCTTAATTTTTTAATACTTTTATTTTATAATAATAAAATTAAGATAAATGAAAATATTATGTATAGACAATGTAATTTAAAAAAAGAACTATTTAATATTATTTATGAAAGTATTTTAAATCTATTAAAAATAATGGGTATAATCACATTTTTTAAAATGTTACTTGATTTACTTTTAACAGAAAATTCTGCATTACTATCCTTTTTAAAAGGTATAATCGAAGTTACTACCGGATTAAATAGTTTAGTAAATCTTAATATTTCCATCAAAATAAAAGAAATAATTAGTTATATAATTATTTCTTTTATGGGGCTTTCTATTCATATGCAAATAAGTGCAGTCTTAGAAAACTATAATATAAATTATAAATTTTTTTATCTATCAAGAATTTTTTTAATAATAACTGGATCCATAATTATTCTTATTTTATAAAGGAAAATATTATATCATCCAAAGTATTATTATTATCTTTTTTATTATTAACGTTTGTTGTATAAACAGGGATAGTACACTGGGTTATTTGAATTACTTTAGTTTTATTTCCCTCGGAAATACACTCAATATCTCCGAATTTTCCACCTTTAATTTTCCAAGTGTTTTGTAATACTCCTTTTACAGAATATTTTAAAGTATCATCCGTTATAACTATTTGATATTGACCATTCTTACCTTTCATTACGACTTTTCGGGAAGTTGTTTGAGACTCAACAAGTTCAACATCATTATCTAATATTAAATCATTTTCAATGGTGGTTATAATATCAATTCGATTTGCTTGATTTGTGCTTGCAATAAAGTCAGTTATTTTTTCAAAAGTTACATTTGCAAGCAAATTATAAAGAAACATAAGTACCACGGAAACAAGGGCTACGCTTACTAAAAGTTCAATTATAGTTACACCTTTATTATTTAATTTCATTCTGCTACCTCATAAACATCATTATATGTACCTGTTCCAGTAAATTTTACACTACTACTTAAATTAATAACTGGTCTTATATATGAAATTGTATTAACTTTTGTACTTGTAATATAACCTGTATAGTTCATAGTAAATACATACGGAGCTGGACCCTTTGCTACATAACTTGGAGTAATTGTATAATAGGAAGTTCCTGAGTATAAGTAATAATTGTTATTTGCTAAACTTACGTGTCCTCCGGCCATTATTATTTCATCAGCAGTAATTAAACCTACCGGATAAGTAAGTTTGCCTCCAGAGGAAGTAAGCATATCGCTATTATTTTCACACCAAAGATTTGGATAAGGGCTACTTGATGTAGTTCTCCTATTACCATTAAAAATTAAATTTGAAGCTGGCTTACTTGACCAAGTTGATGAAGAAGTACTTCGGTCGCTACAAAACATCGCACCATAAACATTTGAATCATTTTTTAGGGAAGTTGTTTCAAACCAATTATCAATTTCTGTTTTAATTGTACTATTTAAAGAATTATTATGTTGTGATTTTTTTTCATACATATAGCCTACATATTCTGCTCTAGTAATAGATGTATTAAAACTACTTGTTCCTATAGCAGTATCGCTAGTCATAACTACCCTTGAGGAAGATGTTGGAGCATTTATTCCCGAATATATCATTCTTATTGTATTATTTCCATTAATTCTAATAATTCGCCAGTACATATCGTACCCATTTTTAGTTATTCCATATTTTACCCAGTTATTGTCCACGGCACCCCTGAAATAATACGATGTACCATAGTTATCCATACTGGAGTACATTCCTTCATTGGTTGTCGATATTTTATTAAAGCTTGGTCTACCTTTACCGTTTATATAACTTATTGCTTCTTCATAAGTATTGGCACCACCACCATTATTTATTAAAACAGTTTTATATCCTTCATTTGTAACCGTTGGCGTATCTGGAATTACGGGATCTGGATCAGTACCCGGATTGTCCGGCGTACCAGGTTTACTTGGATCATCAGGTGGTTTAATAATCGGATTATCTGGCAATGTCTCATATCTATTTTTTAATATAGATTTGTCATAAGCCCATTTCTTAGCATCATTTTTAATCATTTTAAAATTAATGCGATTATCAGAATATGTAGTCATAATTAATATTAAAAGTAAGCAAAAAACTAAAAAGAAAGAATATAATACTGATATTGATATAAAACCTTTTTTATTCATAATACACCCACGAAATATAATATGCTTTTTCACACGCCATACTATAACTTATACTATCTTGATTATAATAAGCCTCAACTTTATCTTTATCAGTGGTGCAACTTGGGCAAAAACTTTCATAACCAGAAAGTATTTTAGAATTTAAACAACTTTTATAACTTCCATTTGTAATAATACTGCCATCTTTTCTTTCGTAGAAAAGTGCAAGCATAATACTATCTTTATTTGCATCTATATTATTAATAGTTAGCATATATTCACTTAAATTAGCATCGGAATAACTCTTTGTAAAACTTAAAAAATTAGTACATCTTTTTTTATCTTTGTCATTATCAAAACTATCAGTGCCTCCGTTAATACACTTTTTAATATTATTAATATCACTTGTTTTTAAATAAACTAAAGTTTTATAACGATATAATTTATTTAAATCATTAACATAAGTATTATCAAAATAAATTGAGGTATAGTAATTAATTGAATTTATAGGATCCACTGTACAAGTCATATCATTTAAATTTGTATTTAAATACTTAATACAAAACTTTGATTCTGAGTTAAATAAATATACAAAATTATTTTCTAAACTATTTGAATTATTGGTTTTATTATCATTTATAGCCATTTTAAAAATATCATCATTAATTGTACTTTTTACAGCATTACGAATAAATATTGTTTTATATACATAGGCTATATCATCATAGTAAAGTCTTCTTCGTTCGTCATTAACATTTTTGCTAAAATTTGAATACAAAAAAATAAGAGTTGTAGTTAAAACAACTGTAACTATGATTGTTTCAAGAAATATAAAACCCTTATTATTTTTCATATCTATCACTACTATAAAGTTTAGCAAATAAAAGTCTAAATGTCAATTTACATAATCAATTTACATAATTATGTATATAATACTATATGGATGATTTAATTAAAAAAATATTATTAATTACTATTATCAGTTTATTTGTCATTATTATTCTTTATGAACTATGTTTTACTATAGTATTTCCCTTTAAATCAAATATATTTATATTCAAAGTAACGGTTTTACTACTCATCATCACTATTATTACTATAATACTCCTTCGTTAATTTTTCAGCTTTTAAAAGATATAAAATATTATTATGAACATTAATAGTATTTTTTTGAATGTTATCACTTTTTTCAAATCGTAAGGGAATATTTAAAAGAATAAATAATAAATCCTTTTCATCATCATTAAGTTCAAAAGCACTAAAGTAATGCTCTAAATAAGCAGAAAAATCTGCATTTAAATATTCATTATGAAAAAGCGTCACAAAATCTAATACTGGTGTGTCTATTTTATAATTGTCCCAGCTTATTAAAGAGGAATTTACGTTTGTATACATAAAATGATCCATCGCAAGATTATTATGAACAACACTTACCCTAACCTTTTCATTATCTTTAACTTTTTCATACCAACTATCAAGTCGATCTTTACAAAATTTAATTGCTCCAATATATTTTGAATAATTACGACAAAATAAATATTTATCTGAACTTTGATATTCATAAGATAAATCCTTTAGGAAAAGGGCATTATAATATGTACCTAAATATGATAAATTATTATCAATATTTTCATATATTTCTTTATAATCATCTAATTTAGATTTTTTAAAATAGACCGTTTTATTATGAAGACTTGCCACTACCGAAGACATTTCAAGTAGTTTTTGTTCATCAAATATCTTTTCCTCTTCGACATATTCAAAAAGGTTTTCTTCATCACGGAAGTTTTTTATTAACTTCGGGAAATTATCAAAACCTCTTTTATTTAAATAATTAAATAATGTATATAAATCTTTATTTTCTTTTTTTAGAACAAATTTACCTTCGGATGAATCTATTATAGTGACATTTTTCATTTTAGTGATACGATAAGGTTTATATAAATTTTTAATATATTCTAAACTATTCATTTGTTATAGGAACAAGTAATTTATCATTAATATTTATATCAGTAATTCCATTTATATTTAAAAGTTCTTCTTTAGAAATATTATATTTTTTGCATATAAAATCAATATCTTCGGTTTCCTTTACAATATGAATATGATAAGAAATATAATCGTTTTCTGCATTAATACCAGTAACTGTAGTAATCATATTATCATTTATTTTATCATCAGTTTTAATTGGTTCTTCCTTAATTTCAGGCATTTTCATAGTATCATTTCTTTCTTTGATTAAATCAATTGGTTCTGGAAGTCTATCTGTTTTTTCAAAAGTAGGTTCTTCTTTCTTTTCATCGGCTTTCACAATATAATCAATTTTAACAGTTAAATCTTTATCTTTTAAATCATAAGTAAAATTATCCACTGTAAAGTCTAATGTATTAATATCAATATTACTTGCTATTTCAACACTAAAAGGTAAAGTAAATGAAAAGTCTTTTTTATTTAAACTAAGTTCATATTCTTTATAAGTTCCTTTTATAATAAAGTTCCCTAAAACCTCTTTTTCATTTTTAGTTATTTCGTGTTCTAAAGATATACTAGATATTTCACTTACTGGGGTATCAAACTTAACTACTTTTTCAAAAGGTATAATTAAATTCATAAAAAATCATCTCCTATCAAAAGATATGAAGATGACTTTAATTTTATTACTATTTATTTTTAGAATCGATTATGATAGTTATTGGGCCATCATTTTCGATATTTACAAGCATTTCTGCTCCGAAAACGCCACCATAAGTTTTAACATGATTATTTAAAAAATTGAGCATTTTTTCATATAATGGTTTAGCAACATCCCCTTTAGCGGCACCAATATAACTAGGTCTATTTCCTTTTGAGGTATCAGCCATTAAGGTAAACTGACTTATTAAAAGTATTTCTCCCCCACTTTCTAAAATGCTTTTATTCATAACGCCTTCTTTATCATCAAAGATGCGAAGATTCACAATTTTTTTAACTAAATAAGTAATATCTTCATCAGTATCATCTGGGGTAATTCCCACTAAAATACATAAACCTTTATCAATTTTATTTATAAGTTTTCCAGAAACACTTACACTTGATTTTTTACTTCTTTGAATAACTACTTTCATACTCTTTTAACATCCTTTACAAACCTTAGTTTATTAACATTTTTAATAACTAAATCAATATATGAATTATCCTCAACTTTAATTTTAACTAAATAATTTATTTCATCAACAGTTTCAATAGAAATTATATATACCTTTGGAATAGATATTTTAGCAATAATATCAGATAACTTATTTTTATTACTACTTAAGGTTATTTTAATAGAGCAAATATAGTCATTATGAACATTTTCAATCCACGAAGCAGATACAATTTTTTCATCAGAATTTATAATATTTTCGCAATTTTTTTGATGAACTGATATACCATCAGTTTTCGTAATAACTCCGACTATTTCATCACCTTTTACCGGATTACAGCATTTTGCTAGATGTGTAAGAATATTTACTTTACCATCAATTAATATATCACTACCTGATTTAATATTAATATTTTTCTTAATAGCACTAGTTTCCTCTTTTGGAATAATAATGTTAACTATATGAGTAACTGTATATTTATATGAACCAATACTAAAATATAGATCATCTAAATCTTTAAGTTTTAATTCCTTTAAAATAAGTTTTAAATTTTCTTGAGAAGTAACCATATTTTGAGGTATTTTTCTTTTACGAAGTTCTTTTTCTAAAATATTTTTACCTCTTTCAATATAATTTTGTTTATCTATTTTTGAAAAATAAGCTTTAATTTTATCTTTTGCTTGGGTAGTTTTAACAATATTTAACCATTCTTTAGATGGCGTACTATTTGGATTAGTAAGAATTTTACAAATATCTCCATCATGAAGCGGTGTATTAATAGAAACCATTATATCATTTACAATAGCCCCAGTCATTGTATCACCTACTTTTGAGTGTACTCTATAAGCAAAATCTATTGGTGTTGCATCCTCAGGTAGTTCAATAACATCTCCTTTAGGAGTAAATACATACATTAAATTTCCTAAAATATTACTCCCCACAACTTCATTAAATACTTCATCAGTATCATTTTCACTATTTTCAATTATTGAACGATATATTTCAAGTTTTTGTTCCATATAAGTTTGAATCTTTTTAGTGCCTTTTTCTTTATAAGACCAATGTGATGCTATACCTTTTTCGGCAATTTCATCCATTTCATATGTTCTAATTTGAATTTCATAAAATTTACCACCTGGACCAAATACTGTTGTATGTAAACTTTGATACATATTTTCTTTTGGAACGGCAATATAATCTTTGAACCTTGATGGTATTGGTCTAAACTTTGAATGAATTAAACCAACTACTGCATAGCAATCACTTTCTTTATCTACAAAAATTCTAAGGGCTAATATATCATAAATATCATCCCATTTTTTACCAGCACTTAATTTATTATAGATACTATATACGCTTTTTACTCTACCCTTTATTTCAAACTTAATTTCATTTTCATTTAATAAATCACAAATACTTTCTTGCATTTCAATTAAATAATTATTTAAACTATCAACAGTTGCATTTAACTTTTCTAAAATGTCATTATAAACATCAGGTTTTAAATAATATAAACATAGGTTTTCAAGTTCACTTTTTATAGAGTTAATACCTAATCTATGAGCAATTGGTACTAAAACAGAAAGAGTTTCATTTGCAACTTTTTTTTGTCTTTCAGTACTTATTGCATCAAAAGTACGCATATTATGAAGACGATCTGCAAGTTTAATAAATAATACTCTTACATCCTCACTTAAACCAACCATTACTTTACGAAGATATAAAGCAGCACTTTCAGAATCATCAACCATCTCAAGATTATTAATTTTTGATAAAGAAAAAATTATTTTATAGGTTTCTAATGAAAAATTTTCTACAATTTCTTTTTCATCAATATCATTAAAATCAAGGACACTATGAAGTATTGCACATATTATTGTTTCCTTATCAACGTTTAAATCAATTAATATATTTGCTACCTCAAGACAATGAGATATTTCCGTATCTCCATTTTTACGCATAATACCTGATAATTTAGAATTTGCATATTCATAAGATGCTTTAATATCTTTTATATCATCAGGATTTTTAATTTTATTTAATATATAATTAAATGTCATCATTTTTTTCACCTTCAAAATCAGATTTAGAAAGATTTAATATGTCACTTACCATATCATATAAAGTAAGATTTTTACTATTTGACCATTTATTTGTCTTTAAATAATTCCATAGTTTAACTTCACTTACATTAATACCAGATCTTTTTAACTCACAAACTTTCGTATTAAAAGCTGGGTATAACCTATTAAATAATTCATTTAATGATTCAAATTTTATTTCTTCCATAACACATTTTCTTTCTATATTTATTTTACTAAAAAACATAAAAAAAGTCCATATTTTAGAATATGAACTTTACTCTATGACAAATGGTGAAGTAAGCGAACCATCTCCTGAGGAAAATGAGGTGCCAGGTTTGATGGAAACGGACGGGCGCACACCCCCCGCGACTCTCACGAAGTAGTAGTTCCACCCGGAATCATTCACTCCCCCGACGCGGGCGTCGCTGTTGCCAAAGCCGTTGGGAGAACCAAGCCAAACATACGGTCCATTATTAAAGTAATGACTGCTTCCATAGCCTGCTAAACTTAATTCTGGTACTGACAATAATCCTATAGGATGCTTTAATTTTGCTTTTGAATTACTCATACTAAATCTATCTGTTTCATTTGCACATACTAAACTTTTATTACTTGTACTATTATTTTTAAATTTTAAAATAGTTGATGTACTTCCTCCATTTGGATTCCAACCATTTGTAGATTCATTACTCATTGACCTATCATTACAGAATACTGTATCTTCTAGTCTATCTTCATAGCTTGCTAAATTACTTTCATACCAACTATCTATATATTCTTTTATTGTACTATCTTTTGTGTTTACGTCATCTGCATATAGCATTTCATTTAAGGCATCATTTACTGATTTTCCTCCAGTTAAGGTTATATAATAAGGAGTACCATTAAATATATAATATACATAATAAATTGATGAACATGTTGTTCCACTGCTTAAGCATGTATAATGATGAGTATTTACATTATTCTTATTAGTAATAAATGTATCGGAATTTAATGTTACTGTATCACTTAATGTATAAGTTCCATTTGCATATGTAAATGATGAACCAAACACATAATTACTTCCATTATCAGTTCCATCTACATCTCCACTTGATAGTGAGTAATAATATATTGTTGTTCCACTATATCCTACTATATACCATAAACTTGAACATGTTCCTGTTGTACTTGAACTATTACAAGTATATTTTCCCACTAATGTACTTATGTTTGAACTTGATACGAATAATGTTTCCGCATTAGTAAGAGTATACTTACTACTTGCATAAGTTGCTCCATCTCCATATGCTTTTGTTCCGCTAAAAGATATACTATTAATTATTGTTTTAGATGAATATGGATATACTGTATTATACATATATCCTACATATGCTGGTGAATTATAATTACTATTAAATGATTGTGTTCCTATTTGTGATTCTGTTCCTGTGTTATTACAAGATTTTACTGGATCTCCAACAGCTTTTCCTATACTAAATGTTACTGTATCGCTTCCACCTGCACCACTACTATCTTTAGTATATTCAACTTTTATTGCATCTGATGTAGTTAATCCGGTAAGGGCTATAGTTCCAGATACTGTGCCACTATATCCACTAGAATCTCCTAATGCTGTTCCATTCTTATAAAATTTTGCCTTATCATAACCTGTCTCTGAAGACAATACATAAGATAAATAATAATCTCCAGCTGTATCAACTGTAAAGGTTATTGTTCCAGTTTTACCATCAGTTTTATTTGTACTTACCCAAGTTTTTGATGTACTATCAAAAGTATACGGATATGTAGCATCATTATTTATATTTGTATAAGAACTTTGTTCTATAGAAGAAATTTCAACTTCATCTTTTTGAACTCCATTATATACTATTTTTACTCCACCAGTTTCTGTAGTTCTTACTATCTTCCAACAAAAGCCTCCGAATAATACATTATTATTTTGAACATTACCTTTATAGTAATATACAGGTAATGAATAATCCTCAGAACCCTCGCCAGTATAAAGTCCTAAATAAGTTTTATCTTCATTATATCTATTTTCTATAGTTTTATATAAGCCCCCTTTTACTATTTGTGTTCCAATAACAGAACCACTTCCTAATGTTAAATATGCATTTAATATTTTATCCATAGTGGAGCCATTTCCAAGGTTACCTTCATCTTTATCTATCCATAAATACAAATTAAATGTTTTTGTAGTATTAGCATTTACTGTGCCGCTTCCAACACTAAATCCTTTTTTTAATGTTTCATTTTTTATTGCTAATAATTGTTTTTGAATAGTACTATCTAAAATATATTCATTTGATATAAGTGTTCCACTTGTTGGAGTAACTCCTTCCTCTACTAAAGCATATTTTAATGCTTTAATTGGCATTGTGTTAGAACTATTAGGCACAAGAAGTAAATTAAATGATTGAGCGTCACCACAATTATTTTGAATTGTAACTTCAGTTTTATAAATATCAGAACTTAATGCTTTTGCATCTGATACTGGTACAGCATATTCATTTGATAAAGTAACATTATTTGAACTTAACTGAAGTGACATACATAAATTAGCACCATTTATAGTAACACCACTATTTGCATTATTATTAGAACTTGCCACTCTAAAAAAAGCGTATGAAACTGATATACATGTACAAAGTACAAGTAATATAGTTATAATAGTTAAAAGTTTCTTATTACTATTCATACAAGATACCCCTACAAAAATTTGGTACTAAATAAAATCTCATAATCTACTCCTATTCCTTATAAATATTGGGGTGCTTTTTCACAAATTATATACATTTTGGAAAATAGAGGTACCAATTTTCGGGAAAAAGACTTGAAAATCACTCAAAAAAATGGTTAAATTATAGTAGATATAAGATAAATACAGGGATGAGTTTTCTCAAATGTATATAATTTATGAAAAATAGTGCTAGGTGAATACTGGGTTTGTGAGCATTTTAATGATTTAAAAAAATTGTCATTTTTTTGACAATTTATCTTGTATATAATAAGGCTTTAGATTTCGAAGGCATATCTGATGAAAATATTTTACCCATCATACTTTCTTTATTAAATGGTAACATTAAAGGTTCAATATCAAAGTTACCATCTTTTCTTTCTTTTAAAATAACTGCATATGCTAAATCATTTTGGCAAACCATTTTAATTGTATGGATTAACGTATTATTAAGTATATCTTCATACTCAAAATGTACGTGGCCTTGAAAAATATGATCAAAATCAGTTATTTTTTTACCTGATAACATTGGATCATTCATTGCCTTTAAAATAATCTTACTACGTGGATGATTTACTCCTAAAGTGGTGATGATTTTCTGCATATCTTCTTTAGATTCTAAACTATTTGTATATAAAAATTGTTTTGCTCTTTCTTCTTTATCTTTACCTTGAAATGACCAAGTGCTATGACCATTATAATCCCAACGAATATCATTTCCAAAATGTATTAAACCTACATTTTGATCTCCAATAGTAATTTCTCTAGAAATAGGATAATATTTTAAATCATTTACCCTATTTTTAATTTTGTCTAGTGTCCAATCACAATTATTTCTTCGTTCACCATCAAAATAAGTAAAGGCTTCGTAATCATTTAAAAAGTAACTTTCACAATTACCTTCGATACTTTGAACATTATATTTTTCTAAAAGTTCTAAAACCTCTTTAGGATTAGGACCTACCGTAATATTGTCTCCGAGAGAATAAATTTCTTTTATACCATTTGCTTTAGCATATGCTAAAATGGCAATCGCTGGCTCTAATAACGCGTGAATATCAGCAATAATCATAATTTGTCTTCCTGTATAACGTTCATCATTACGATAATTAATTAAGTTAAGAAGATCATCATAAATATTATCTTTTTTATAACTAAATTTAATAGTCTCTTTTTCAAAATAATTTATGGGATTTTCAATATAATCATTAAGTTTTTGAGTAATAACAAATGGTAAATTATATTTTTTAGCATACTTAAGTTCTGTAATTGTCGGTTTTGCCCCACCTACTAAAGCAATAGCCACGGGTTTAAGACCATTTCGATATAAAAGTGTTTCAGAGTTATGTTTATCCGCAATACTTGTTTCTAAAATGCCTCTTTGACTTGAATATAAGGTTTTATTACAATAAGAATTTTTAGATAAATAAGTATTTGAACTCATATTACTCATACTGCTACATATATAACTTCCACTTGGAATTTCATCATATAAGAATACTTCATTTGCTAAATTATAATAATATCTTTGGCCTAAATAACTTATTGCACTAAGAGAAATATAATTTTTATTTCCATCACTAATACCATTTATAATACTTTCAATATCCTCGGTGGAACTTTTTACGTGAGCATAAAGGCAATAATTCACTTTACTAAAATCATATGTTTTTACGCCATATTTTTTTGTTAACTCTTCATTTACAAGAACCTCTGCTTTAGAAATTCTAGTCAGATTATAATTTGCTTCAGTTTCAAAAACATTTCTAATCATATCCGATATTTTTTGAATATTATAATAAACATCTTTAATTGGATTATCTTCCTCACTTAAAATATTATTCAAAATAAATTTAAGAACTTTTTCATTTGTACAGTGACCTAATCTTATATTAATAATATTTATTATTTCATCAATATAGTAAATTAACCTTTCATTTTGAATATTATTTGCTTTTAAAGTTTCTAGACCTGTTATACCCCCTACATTATTAATTAAGATTTCTAGTTTACTATTATCTAATGATGTTATGTAAGAAAATATTTGATTAAGTTCAACAATACTTTCTGATTTATTAACGGTTTCCCTTATTTTGCACTTACTTTCTTTAATTGTTTCGTCTAGTTCAATCAAACTATAAGGCTTAGTTTCAATAAAATGTTTTTTATCATTTAAAAGAAAAACAATATTTTTTATATCACTTTCAGTTAAATTTTTATAATCTAAATTACTAAATAAATCTTTATATTCAAAGTAACTTAATAATGACTTACATAAGTTTTCTACATTTTGAGCTTCATTTACTGAATTAAAACAATTTTTAATCATAAAGTTATAAAACTTTATAAAATTATCAAATTCATTAAATTCAATTATTTTTGCCATAATATAAATTACGGTAGCATCATTTAAACCATATTGAATAAAAATTTTTTTATCAAAATTAATTTTACTTAAAAACTTTTTTATAACCCTATAATAACTTAAAGCAGTATTATAACCATAAACTTCAGTTATGGGTTTTATACTAATTCTATCCTCTTCACTAGGAATTAAAACTTCATAAATTAAATCCTTAATTATAATATTTTCTTTTTCATTATAAAGAATTTCTATTAAAGTTTCGTGATTAACCATTTTATATTCATTTAAAATATCATCGTGATAAATTTCAAAAACTCTTTTTAAGGCAATTTCTTTAAGGTCATTTAATTTTTGCTTACCATAAAATGAAAAATTACTAAAATCAGTTTGCTTAATTAAGTTTTTAAAAAATAATGGTGAAGTTTTAATGAGAGTAATAACATATTCCTCTTTATTAAAATAACTATCTAAAGATAACTTATTTAAATATTTTATAATATCTTTATCATAGGAACCACTATTAAATAAATTTAAACATAAATTTTCAAAGCCAAATATATATTTATAGTTTTCAAATAAATCTTCCATATCAAATTTTTGGTAAAACTTTGTAAGTTTATCCAAATTTTCATTTACTAAATATGTCTTTAATGTTTTTGAATAACAACAATTATTTAAAATTTTATTTATTTTATCTACGTTAAGTTTATTTAAACTTTTTTTTATTTTTGACTTATCTAAATATAACTGCATTCCCTCATCTGTTGCATATAAAATTTCAAAACTTAAAGTAGACATATTTTCTATGTATGATAAAACAAGAGCATAATTTTGATTTACAAATTCAAAAGTCATAGGATTATTAGGACTATAATTTCTTAATGCTTTTGTTATAAAATCTTGATCAGCATATTTTCTAAAATCTTCTTTAGAAATATTTTTTATTTTTAAAATATCATTTAATAAATTTTCATTTTTATATTTAAATAAGGCATCATTTAATAATTTTTTGGTATTACCCTTTTTTATCGTTTGATAATATAATGTAGAATTTTCTTTTATAAATTCTTCGTATAGATTACCAAAAAATTTACTTTCACTATTAAATAGTTCAAATATATTACGTTTATTTACTTGCACTTTATAAAAATATAATCTAAGTTTTTTATCTTTAATATTATTAATTATATTAACTGCATTTGGTGAAAAATCCTTAATTAAAATTACATATTTTTTTAATTCAATATCAATATTAGCATTATTAAAAAAGGTATCATATTCTTTAGCCCCTAAATGATATATAAGGGGATAAAGTTTTAAAAAAAACTTTTTATGTTCAAACGAATAATCTTTACTTTCTAATAAAGAAATGGCAAAAGTATAATCAAATTTCTTTAGATATTCATACACATCCATTCCATATTCATTTTTTATTTCTAATATTTGATAAATAAATTTAATAAGACTTTTATCTACGTTATAATCAAGAAAGATATCTATTAAATCTTTTGTATCTAGTGTTAATAACTTTGAATATAATATAGGATTACTTATATTTTTATATAAAAGTTTTCTTTCCATATAACCCCCACTTACTTGAATAAGTATAGCAAAATATTCACTTTATGTCAAATTGGCGTAAAGTTTTTAATAAACTAAGTTAATATCGTAAAATTGTAAAGAATTTAGTTTTTTTAAATAAAATTTAATATAATGAAATTATTTAAAAATAAATTTTTTACATCTACATTTATTCTTATGTTAAGTGGGCTTTCTACTAAAGTATTAGGTCTTGTTATAAAAGTAATATTTACAAGAATTGTAGGAAGTACCACCATAAGTTTATATACAATTGTAATGCCAACTTATTCACTTCTTTTAACAATAGGTACGTTTGCTATGCCGACAACTATTGCTAAATTAATTGCTCAAAATAAAGATAAAAAAGTATTAAATAATGCCTTAAATATAATTTTAGTATTAAATATTTTATTAATAATAATTATGTTTATAGTAAGCCCATTTATAGCAAATAACCTTTTAAAGGAACCTAAAACATATTATTTATTAATTGCTATGGCTTTAACACTTCCTTTTTCTTCGATAGCTTGTATATTCAAAGGATACTTTTATGGCATTCAAAAAAATTACCCTCACGTTCTTTCAAATACAGTTGAGCAATTAACAAGACTTATTTTAATACTTACAGTTATTCCAAAATTAATAAAATTATCATATGTACACGCAGCAGTTGGTTTAATATTAACTTTTCTTTTTACCGAGGCAGCTTCGATAATAGTGTTTTCTATTTGTATGAATAAAAAAGATGTAAAAACAATGTATAAATTATCTTATTCAAAAACTTATGTTAAAGATATAATGAATTTATCTATACCAACAGTATCAAGCAAAATAATTGGTAATATATGCTACTTTTTTGAGCCAATAATTCTTACCAATATACTTTTATATAAAGGTTATACTAATTCTTTTATTTTAACAGAATATGGTGCTTATAATGCCTATGCAATTTCCACTTTAACAATACCATCATTTTTTATAAGTGCAATCTCTCTTGCTTTAATACCTGAAATATCTAAATATAATGAAAATAATAATTTTTATTATGTAAAGAAAAGATTGAAGGAAGCGTGTCTTTATACATTTATAATTGGTCTTATTTCAACATTTTGTATTTTTATTTTTCGAAATAAATTATTATTCTTTTTATATAAGACAACTCTTGGTACTGATTATATAAAACTTCTTGCACCATTTTTTATATTATTTTATTTTGAAAGTATATTTGCATCCTTTATGCAAGGAATTGGTAAAGCTAAAGTAACACTTAAAATAACTATTTTTTCTGGTATTGTTAAATTATTATTTTTAAGTATATTATCTTTTTTAGAAATTGGTATATATGGTCTTTTAATTGCGGAGATTATAAATATCATTTTAGTGGTTTTTCTTAACTATTATTATATTAATAAATATTTTAGACACTAAACATCTTGCATAATTATATAAATAAATGTTATATTAATATTAAGGAACGTGCAAGATATCACGTTACCTAAGTTTATTCAAAGGCAGCGTTATCCTATATTTTAGAATTCAAAAGTTGTAATAAGCAAATGATGAATTCTATTATACTACGGATGATGCTTCTTATTTTGTCTTGATTTGTTACAACCAAACAAAATAATATGATCCAGATTAGTAGTCTTTCATACGTTCTCTTTTTCACACACATTCCTCCTCTCCATTGAAATCAAAGATGCAAAATCACACCCAAAACCCTCTGGACTGTTGGAAAGGTAACGCCATTCCTGCACGTTCGAGTAGTTATTATACATATAAAATTTATGATTGCAAGGACTTCGGGCATTACATGTCAAAATAAGACATAAAAAAGATAGAAAATAAAAGTATTAGGCTTAAAAAATGAATAAATGTGTGCTATAATGCTTATAGAAAGGGATTGAAAATGAAAAAAAGTACTAAGAAACCAGAAATGATTGAGAAAAGTAAGTTTTATGCCCTACTTATGGTAACTGCTGTTTTAGCGGCTGTAATCGTATTTCTAATTTGCTATATGTTTTTATAATATAGCATCTTGTCCTCGTAGCTCAGCTGGATAGAGCGACCCCCTCCTAAGGGGTAGGTCAGAGGTTCAAATCCCCCCGAGGACGCCACTTAATAAAAATTCCCTACTTTATGTAGGTTTTTTTATGAAATACTTGACATTAAAGTATATAAATCTTATAATAAATATGCAATTTAAATTGGCAGTGATATTAATCTGTATAATGTGTTTACTTCAAAATAAAGTAATCTTCTGCCTAAGATGAAATTATTGTAAACTCCCTATACTAAATTAATACCTATCTTTTTATTTGTAATATTTGAAAGGAGGAAAATAGATATGTCTAGATATACAGGATCTACATATAAAAAATCAAGAAGATATGGTTTCTCTACACTTGAAACTGGTAAAGAACTTGCAAAAAGACCTTATGCACCAGGTGCACATGGTAAAGACAAAAGAAGAAAATTAAGTGAATACGGAATCCAACTTCAAGAAAAACAAAAAGTTAGAGTTATGTATGGACTTACTGAAAAACAATTTAGAAAAGTATTTGATAGAGCATCTAAAATGCATGGTATTGCTGGTGAAAACTTACTAGTATTACTTGAATCAAGACTTGATAATTTAGTTTATCGTATGGGACTTGCTAGAACAAGAAGAGCTGCAAGACAAATTGTTAACCACGGACACATTTTAGTAAATGATGTTAAAGTTGACATTCCATCATATACTTGTAAACCAGGAGATGTAATTTCAGTTAAAGAAAATTCTTTAGACCATGCTGGTATTAGAGAAACAATTGAACTAGGAATTAAAACTCCTGCTTATGTAGAATTTGATTCTAAAAAACTTACTGGAAAATATGTTAGAATTCCAGATAGAAGTGAATTAAATCAAGAAATTAATGAACAATTAATCGTTGAGTTCTACAATAGATAATCAAAAAAAGAAGATCACTCTTCTTTTTTTATTGGTTTTAAAATAACATATGCAGTTTCATTACCTAGATTATCTTTTACTTTTGCAAATTTATCAAATTTTAAATTTTCTATTGATGATGGTATATCATTAAGCATTTTATTATATTTTAAGATGCTAGCTCTTATTTCATTATTAACTTGATAAGCATTTTCAAAATCCACTATTGCATTTGCAATAAAAACTTTTTTCTTTCGATTAAAATCATTTTCATTAATTTCTAAATTATTAAGTTTTTCTTTTAAAAGTTCAATAAGTTTTTTAGCATAAGATGTAACAGCTTCAAATAAAATTAAAGCATAATCATCATTTTGGGTAAAAGTATAAGAAAAATCATCAACTAAATGGTTATTACAAATATGTTCATAAAACTCTGATGTACCACTGAAATTATTTCTAAGAAGTATATTCATATACATACTAAGTTCTAACTTGCTATAATCTTTATATTTCTTTTTATCTATTTTTAAACCATAATAAATGTTTTCTTTTGTAACATTAGTATTTATTACTGAATATGGAATATTTACTTTTTTAGGCTCTTTAATTGAAATTATCTTTGGATTTAAATATTTTTTATCATAGCTTTCATAAAAGTCCTCACAAAGTTTTATTACTTCATAATGATTAACATTACCAGTTACAATTAAAAACATATTTTCTGGATGATAAAAAGCATCAAATACATTTTTTGCATCCTCTATACTAATACTTTTTATATCTTCTTCATCACCAGTAACTAAATATTTATGGTTATCATATTTATAAATATTATTAAGAAGTTCAAAATAGCCTTCATTAAAGGGATTATTTTTAGTCATTTTGGCTTCCTCAATAATAATAGGTTTTTCTTTACTTACAAGTTCTTTTGTAAAATAATCATTATTAACAAAATATAGTAAATGATTTAAGTTATCTTTTAAATTATCGTTTGTAGTAACTTCATAACATGTATGGTCAAATGTTGTATAGGCATTTACATAACTTCCAATTTTATAAAAATAATCATGTGCAGTTTTATTATTCTCTTCATTAAATTTAATATGCTCTAAGAAATGAGCCATTCCATTTGGAACTTTAATATCTTTTTTATTTACCTCAAAGTTAGTATGAACACTACCATATTTAACTGTTAAGGTTAGATTAATATCACTAGATTCTTTACACTCCCAAATATAAATATTAAGACCACAATCTAATTTATGATGATAAACTATTTCATCAGTTCTTTCTATTTTAATTTTTTCCATTTTGATCCTCACACAAAGCATAAACTACATTTAATTTTAATTTTTTTGCAAAAGTAATAATATCACTTTTTGTAACCTTTTTTATATGCTCTTTTTTCTCTTCGAATGTATAATCATTTACAAATTTTTGAGAAATATAGTTATTATTTATTCCTGATTGACTATTTGAATTTAGTTCAATATTATTTATTATATTATTTTTTGCATTATTTACATCCTCTTCAGTAAACTTACCTTTGACCATTTCACTTACACTTTTCTTTATTAAGGAAACAGCTTTATCAATATTTTCTTTACTAAGTGAAACATCTACCTCAAAAACATTATCAAAAACATTTAAAACACTTGATACTCTATAGCATAAACCATTTTCTTCGCGTAAATATTTATATAGTTTTGAGGATAGTCCCCCAGAGCCTATAATATAATTAAATACTGGGTATACACTTCTTCTTTCTTCCTCAGTAATATCATTAATATTATAAAGCATTACTAAAGATGATTGTTTAAATGTAGATTCATCCATTTTAACTATTGGTTTCTTTCTTTCAATATTTTTTACATAATAATTAAAATTTATATAATTTACTCTGTTATTATGATAATTATCTTTGATTAAAGATACTGCCCTATTCATATCTAAATTACCCATTACAAAGATATCAACAATACTATTTTGCATTATATATAAATATTCTTTATATAATGCTTCCCTAGTTATAGCTTTAACTTCCTCTTTGGTACCAGTTACTGATAAAGCAGATATTGAATTTTTATCAAGAGTATCAAAAGCATTATCAAAAGCAAGCTGCATAGCATTTTCTTTTGTACTATCAATATCAAGGTAAAGTTCATTTTTACCATTTTCAAAAGAAACCTTTTCAAATTCATTATTTTTTACATTAGGAAATAATATCATATCAAATAAAAATTTTATTACATTTTCTAAATAATCTTTTTCACTCATATATTCTGGATTAATAAAATTTACTCTAAATGTGAGTGAGGTAACATAACCTTTTCTACTTATACCTGTATTATAATAAATATTATATAAATCCTCTTTTTTAAGGGCTAAATTACGAAGTGAATCATACTCTTTATTACAAGTTCCCATTACCTCACACAAAAGACTTACAATAGGAAATCTTTCTTTATCAGTTTTAAATCTAAATACAACCTCAATGTCACTAGTTTTAAATCTATCGTATTTTAAAGTATGAATTTTATATGAATTTTTATCTATAGTATTATATTCCATAACTCTCCTTCTTAATTATTATGTATTAATTTTCTTTATTTAAACAAATTTTTTTATAAGATGATATAAAATAATCATCAGTCATACCAGATATATAATCAAGTACTATTCTTTCATTAGAACTTTCTAAATATTTTTCATCCATATTATTTAAATAAGAATAAAATATTGGACTATCATAATTCTTGGTTTTTAAATCGTTTAAAAAGCCCTCGAAAACTGTTCTAAACATTTTATTAATAAGTTCTTTTTCCTTAACTGTGTAAGCTTTGCCATAAATATGTTCATAGTTAAAATCCTTTAATTTAGAGATTGCATTAAATACTTCATCACTCATTTTTATATAACTTTTACCTTCACTTTCAGTTATTATATCAGTAATTATTGTATTAACTATTTCTCTATTAGTTTTACCTAAAACATTTACTATTTCTTTGGGAATTTCTTCGAAAGATACAAGTCCCATTCTTACACCATCTTCAATATCTCTTCCTAAATAAGCAATTATATCACTTATTCTTACTATACATCCCTCAAGGGTCATTGGTCGAAGATATTTTGCTACCTCTAAAGATTTATAAGATTCAAAATATTCCTTTAAAAAATCTTCTTTAGTTTTTGGTTTAATATAATATTCATTTGAAACAAGTTCACCATTATGACACATTATTCCATCAAGCACCTGAAGGCTAATATTTTGACCTTTACCATAGTTTTCGACAAACATAAGATTTCTAACACTGTTTATGTTATGCATAAAATATCCTTCGCCAACTTCTTTACTTATTTCATTTAAAACTCTTTCACCCACATGTCCAAAAGGTGTATGTCCAAGATCATGGCCAAGGGCTGCCGCCTCGATTAAATCCTCATTTAAATTAAGCGCTCTTCCGATAGTTCTTGCAATTTTAGATACATACTGTACATGAATCATTCTTTTTTGAATATGATCATTCTTAGTTTCAGTAAAAACTTGAGTTTTATCCATATATCTTACATAAGATAGTGAATAAATAATTCTATCTATATCTCTAAAAAAGCCTGGTCTAAAATCCTCGGATTCCTCTTCGAATCTAATTACTTTATCATCAGTGCAAGCATACTCACTTAAATATTTATTATGTTTACGCATATTTTCATATATTTTTTTATCCATCATTATCACCTATAAAATATTATATATGATTTTGACTTAAAAAAAAAGATAGTTTACATTTTTAGTTTACTATCTTCATAAAGATTTAATTCATTTTCACATTCACTTACAAGATTATAAATTAAATTTAGTTTCATATTAATAAATCTTGTATCTTTTTCCTCTTTTTCAAAAATATTTAAAAATAATTCATGTACAATAGCTATTTTACAAGCAACTTCTGTAGAACTATCACATCTTCCATAAAGTTCTAAAAGTTTTCTTTTTAAATAATTAATTTTTTGTTTATCTTCCTCAGTAAAATTATTCATATTATCTTCCCTTTCCATAAGTTTTTTCATAATTTAAAAGTGCATCTTTTATTTCATCAATGACTCTCTCACAATTATAAATTTTTCTTTTAATATAAGGTATCATTAAAAATTGACCATTTCGCATACATTCATAAATTTGCTTATTATAACGATTAATTTCATCTTGTCTAATTAAAAGTCCATATTCAAGCATACCTTTATAATATTTTAACTCATCTTCAGTATATTCCATAAACCCTCCTTAGGTAATTAATATTATACTATAAATAGTAATGATTTTAAATAGGTAAATGGTATAGTATTAGTACCTATTTTTTCCTAGTCATATATTCATAATCAATTTTTAATATATTACATAATCTATACAAAAAAACTCTATTAACATTTCTATCATTTTCAATACTACTAAAGGTGGAAATAAAAATATTTGATAATTTTGATTGTGTTTTTAAAGATAATTTTCTATTTATTCTATCTTGTCTAATTAAATATCCAATTTTATTTATAAACATTCCTCCTTTACTTAATTTATTGTATAAAAAAACAGACCATAAATTTATGATCTGCTCGATTAATTGTAATTTGAGATTAATTTATATCAAATTCAATATAAATTTTTTCTGCGACATTTGATGAGTATGGAAGATTTTCTTCTGAGGTAAAATACCTTACCAATCTATATTTACCACTCTTTAATTTATCGTATCCATAAGTCCAATCAATTGTTTCTTCTTTTTCTTCATTTGTTTTTATATTATATAAAATAGCATTCCAAATCAAAGTTTCTTTTGGCTCTAATGAAACATATTTGCCATTTTCGTATTTTTCTAACGAATATTGTGGTCCATAATAGTATGTTTGATCAGTATTATTTTTCATAAGCAAGGTTAATCCACTATTAGTTAATGTATTGTTCTTAATTGTCATTAAAATACTTTCATTATTACTTCTAATATATTTTTCCATTGAATTATATTCATCGCCATTTATTCTATAAATTCCATTATAAGGTATTTCAATATACATTTTCCCATTTTTCTTGTAAACAAATAATGTTGATTGCTTAGCATCTTTCAAATCAAATTCAATTTTTATAATATCTTCTGCATTTACTGGATAGTCTTGTATGCTTTCTTCATCTGTAGTTCTTCCTTTACCACTACCACTCAATACATAAATAATATCTTTGATTTCTTCGGTATCTGTAATTTCTTTTTTATTAT
>OLHG01000148.1_pt1 | contig 48250 bp, 43 predicted proteins | sample 1605971 | NCBI WGS metagenome assembly OLHG01 (sample SAMN03283289) | human gut metagenome | biome: human-associated habitat; material: feces | host: Homo sapiens | place: Peru | collected 2012 | reverse complement strand
GGTGACCCGGACGAGAATCGAACTCGTGTTACCGCCGTGAAAGGGCGGTGTCTTAGCCGCTTGACCACCGGGCCATATGGTAGCGGCAGTGGGATTCGAACCTACGACCAATCGGGTATGAACCGAGTACTCTAGCCAGCTGAGCTATGCCGCCATATGTTTATCGCTCTTATTATTTCCAAGCGACTTGCTAATTATATAGCATAGATTGGAAAATGTCAAGTGTTTTTTTTGATTTTTTTCAAGATATTTTATAATAAATCAACTTTAAAATAAAAATTAATTCAGACGGATTGAAATTGTAATATTTGTGTCAATTTTATAAAAGAGGATTGATTATAAACACAAATAATGATATAATTTGAGACGGTATAATTTTGCCGAAATAAGTCATGGAGATGTATTTTTAGTAATGAAAAGGGATTTTATAGGGAAAACTATCTTTTTGGTTGCATTTGTTGCTATTCTGGTTATTTCCGTTTACGGCTTCAGCGGAAAAATGGCAGAAGAACGGCATGATGCGCAGAACAAAACAAGTGAAACGACAACGGAAAATAAAACCGAAGAGAAAAAGAGCGAGACAACTGCTCAGACAACGACCGAAGAGGAAAAGGAGAATAGGGAACTGCCAAAGTCGACCGACAAGCTTGTATGCTTTACCTTTGACGACGGACCATATGCTCCGGTTACGAATAAAATTCTCGATGTCCTGGAAAAATATAACGGCAGGGCAACGTTCTTTGTGGTCGGCGACAGGGCGGCAACATATTCCGACGAGATAGAAAGAGCGTCAAAAATGGGCTGTGAAATAGGAACTCACACCTATTCGCACGTTAATCTCAATACGCTTTCCGTTCCGGAGATGCAAGAAGAAATAAGAAAGTCCTGTGATGCTATTTCAAAGTATTCCGGCAAAAAGGTTAAGGTTCTCAGACCTCCCGAGGGAGCGGCTAACGAGACGGTTAAGGCAAATGTAAACATGCCTATGGTGCTTTGGAGCGTCGATTCTCGTGACTGGGATTACAGAAATGCCGACAGGGATTATCAGACCGTTATGGATAATGTTTTTGACGGCAGTATTGTTCTTATGCATGACCTTTATCCTGCGACTGCGGACGCTGTTGCAAGGATTATTCCGGAGCTTGCAAAGCAGGGATATAAATTCGTTACGTTTTCAGAGCTTATGAAAATAAGGGGAGTGGACGTTGAGCCGGGTGAAAAGTATTTCAGCGCAACGCCGCAGACTCCGGCTGAGGAATGTGATGACGCAGGTTGAGAAAACTTCTGAGAAATAATTGCCGATTTTTCGGTAATTACATATACAGACTGAAAAACGGAGGATGACATATGAAATTTTTTGATGAACTTTCTGCTTATGATAATGAGGTTTATTCGGCATGTGAAAGCGAGCTTGAACGCCAGCAGCATAATATTGAGCTTATCGCATCCGAAAACATTGTATCAAAGGCCGTTTTGCTTGCAGCAGGAAGTGTTCTGACGAACAAGTATGCCGAGGGATATCCGTCGAAGAGGTATTACGGAGGCTGTCAGTGTGTTGACGTTGTCGAAGAAATCGCACGAAACAGAGCAAAGGAGCTTTTCGGAGCGGAGCATGTCAACGTTCAGCCGCACAGCGGAGCGAATGCAAACCTTGCCGTGTTTTTTGCACTGCTTAATCCGGGCGATACCGTTATGGGAATGAATCTTCAGCAGGGCGGACACCTTTCGCACGGTTCACCGGTAAACATTTCGGGTAAATATTTCAATGTCGTCCCATATGGCGTCGATAAAGTGACGGCAAAAATCGACTATGACGAGATGGAGCGAATCGCTCTTGAATGCAAGCCGAAGCTTATTGTTGCCGGCGCAAGCGCATATTCAAGGGTAATCGACTTCCCGCGCTGCCGTGAAATTGCCGATAAGGTCGGCGCATATCTCATGGTTGATATGGCTCACATTGCGGGACTGGTTGCCGCAGGAGTTCATCCGTCACCCGTGCCGTATGCCGATATCGTAACGACCACCACCCATAAGACCCTCAGAGGACCGAGAGGCGGTATGATCCTTTGCAAGGAGCAGTTTGCAAAGCAGATCGACAAGGCCGTTTTCCCCGGAACACAGGGAGGACCGCTCATGCACATTATAGCCGCAAAGGCTGTTGCACTCGGCGAAGCCTTGACAGATGAATTCAAGACTTATCAAAAGCAGGTTGTGAAAAATGCCTCAACGCTTGCAGATGCGCTTATGAAGAACGGAATTGACATTGTTTCCGGCGGAACGGACAATCATCTCATGCTGCTTGACCTTCGCAACAAGGGCATCACGGGCAAGGAGCTCGAGCACAGGCTCGACGAGGTTCGCATCACGGCGAACAAAAACACGATTCCGAACGATCCGCAAAGTCCGTTTGTTACAAGCGGCCTGAGAATCGGAACGCCTGCCGTTACAACGAGGGGCTTTAAAGAGCCTGAAATGGAGCTTATCGCAAGCTGGATAAGCGATATTATAAATGATTTTGATGAAAATAAGGACAGGGTTCTCTCCGAGGTTCAGTCGCTTTGCGAAAAGTTCCCGCTTTACAGTGAATAATCTTAAAAAGCTGCCGTAACAAAAATGTTGCGGCAGTTATTTTCTTAGATTATTTTAATTTATTATATTTCTTTGCTGCCTGTGAAAGGGCGGATTTACTGTTTTCGATACGTTCGTCAATAACCTCGTCAAGCAGAAATTCAAGAGTTTCTCTTATCATTGTTCTGTCGATTCCGAGTGCCATAATGTCGTTGCCGTTTATATCCAGCTCCGAGGTTTTGAGACAAATATGATTTTTTCTTATGAGGCCAATCTGCTCCTGTGCGACATGAACGGCATCAGTCTCTTGGTCGAAAAATTCGGGATTTTTTCCGTGAGCGTCGGCGAGTATCAGCTTCAATGTATCTTCAACATTGTCAATGCCGTATTGAGAGCAAAGTTTAGCCAAATGAAAGCGGTTGCCGTCGGGACGTTCGTCATGCAGACGGATAATCGTCGTTATATGATGTATTTCTGCATTTGAAAACCGAAGTCTGCGCAGAATTCTCTCTGCCGTTTCCGCACCTTTTTGAGGGTGACCCTTGAAATGGCCGATTCCCTGCGAATCAAGCCGGAACATTGACGGCTTTTCTATATCGTGCAGCAAGGCGGCAACTCTCAGATCGGATTGAGGTTCAATGCTTGACACAACCTTGGTTGTGTGCGTCCAAACGTCATAAATATGATACGGCGTGTGCTGCAAAAATCCATCCTCGGCGGCAAGCTCGGGGATAATGTCAAAGAGCACGCTTTTATAATCCGTAAGTATCCTTTCAATATTTTGACCGCAGAGCATTTTTATAAGCTCAACTCTGATTCGTTCCTTTGAAATATTTTGAAGCAAAGAACGGTTATTAATTATGCTTTGTGAGGTTTTTTTGTCAATATCAAATCCGAGTACGGAAGAAAACCTGATTGCACGAAGGATCCTCAACGCATCCTCGTTGAAGCGTTTATCGGGATTGCCGACGCAGCGAATCGTTTTGCTTTTTATGTCATTCTGACCGCCAAACGGGTCGATAATGCCTGTTTTGGGGTTATATGCCATTGCATTCACGGTGAAATCACGGCGTGAAAGATCGTCCTCGATTCTTTTTGTAAAAGATACGTTTTCGGGGTGGCGGTTGTCCGAATATTCTCCGTCAACTCTCATTGTTGTTATTTCGACAGGCTCGGAGCCGATTATGACCGTTATCGTGCCGTGCTTTATTCCTGTTGCAATAGTTCGAAAACTCTTGAAAACGGTTCTTGTTTCGTGGGGGGTGGCCGAGGTCGTCATGTCCCAGTCGTTCGGAGTTCTGCCCATAATTGAATCACGGACACAGCCGCCGACGGCATAGGCCGAATAACCGTTACTCTCAAGCAGGGCAATGGCTTTCAGAATTTTTTCGGGACAATTTATACGCATCGTTTTCACCTCTTTACAATTCTACCATTTTACGATATAATTTTCAATATCAAAACCGAGGTGATATGATGAATATTCAGATTTACGGCAAGTCAAAGTGCTTTGATACCAAAAAGGCGGAGCGTTACTTTAAGGAGCGCAGAATCAAGTATCAATACATTGACCTTGAAAAATACGGCATGAGCGCAGGGGAGTACAGAAACATCAAGGCAGCCGTCGGCTCGATTGATGATTTGATAGATGAAAAGTCAAAGGCATATGAGAAGTGCTTTATCAAGTATCTTGCGTCAAAGGAAGCTGTTGAAGAGAAGCTTTTGGAAAACCAGTCTCTCTTCAAAACGCCGATTGTCAGGAACGGCAAAAAGGCGACTGTTGGCTATAAGCCGGAAATATGGAAAGAATGGGAATAAAAACTTGCAATAATTCGTTTAATGTGTTATTATACATAGAGAAATTAAAAGAAGGAGTTTTTTCAATGAAAAATACTGTCATTGCTTCAATAGTAGCTGTACTTTGCACAGCAGCAATCTGCGTTACATACGCTGTTAAATCACCGGTTAACAAGAAGGAGACTTCTGCCGTTGCCGCTGACACAACTTATATGTCCGAGGCCGAGGCAGCCGATTATATCGGTGTTACGGACGAGGTTATGAAGATGATGCGTGAGAACCTCAAGAGCTTTGAGGGTGCATATATTTCATATTATTACACCGACGCCGAGGGCAAAGAAGTAAACGATATTGTTTACAACAAGGCCGCTCTGGACAAGGCTGTTGAGAAAATCATGAAGGATCAGGGTGCTCTCAACTTTAAGTATATTCAGAAAGTAACAAGCGAAGAAAAATAAGCTGATATCCGATTATAACGGTACGATTTGCGTTTTGTGTTTAAATTACTGCGGCTCTGTCACGTAATTTCCTTGCTAATCAAGGAGAGCTGCCGAACGGTTACAAATTTTACAGCAACATCATGCCAAAATATTTAAAGAAATAATAGGGATGCCGCAGACAAAACTATGCGACAATCCCTATTTGTTTTGATAGGAGAAAAACATGATTATTCGTGATGAAGAGGGCAGACCGATTTCTGCCGAAAAAGTCAGCGATGTTTCCGACGAGCTTGCAAAGGTCGAAAAGAAGCTCAGGTCGGATGTTACGGCCATGAGCGATGAGGGAAAAAAGGAGCTTCTCAGTGAGCTTTCAGAGCTGAAGGACATTTTTGCACTCGTTACGCCGGAGCTGCAAAAAGCGTCGAACCCGATTGAGCTGATGGGATTTATGAAGCAGGTGCTTAAAATAAAGACTGCGGCCGAGAAATTCAAGGAAAAAAATATTGATGATTGAAATTTTATTTGAAAACACGGATTTATTAGTCTGCATTAAACCTGTCGGCGTACCTTCACAATGCGACGGAGCAGAGGACTTGGTCAAGTTCTTGAAGGAACAGACCGGCGGAGAAATTTATCCTGTTCACAGGCTTGATACGGCGGTCGGCGGAACTATGATTTTTGCCAAGAACAAAAAAACGGCAGCCTATCTTTCAAGGGAGATTGCCGAAAAAAGATTTGTTAAGACCTATCTTGCCGTAATAGAAGGCACTCCGGAGGAGAAGGACGGTCATTTTGAGGATCTGCTTTTCAAGGATAAGCACAAGAACAAAAGCTATGTCGTCAAGCGTGAGCGCAAGGGTGTGCGCAGGGCGAGCCTTGACTATTGGGTTATCGGCGAATCGGACGGCAAAACACTTGTCAGCGTCAGGCTGAACACGGGCAGAAGCCATCAGATAAGAGTTCAGTTCGCTTCAAGAAAAATGCCGCTGGCAGGTGACGGAAAGTACGGTAGCCGTGATAACGGATGTGATATTGCACTTTGGTCGCATACGATCGAGTTTCAATATGACGGTCGTGAGCTCTTGATTAAAAGCTTTCCCGATTTTGGCAAATATCCGTGGAATTTGTTTAAAATGTGACAGAAATATACCTTTTAAATGGTAATTTTTAATATTGCATAAATCATTTAAGCGTGTTATAATCGTTAATGTGTTTAAAACATAGAAAATTAAAGCGAAAGGGAAGTGACGTTTTGAGCAAGGAATTCGGAAAGTACGTCCGAGGGGGCGCACCTGAAACCGAAAAATTTGATATGAATGCGCCTGCGATTAAGCAGAGACCGTATGTTATGCCAATCGTTTGGGGCTTTTCATATATAAGAAAGTTTCTTCATTTCGGGAAGCTTAATAAAGTGAGAATGAAGGGTGTTAAGCCGCCGTACATTCTTTTGTGCAACCATAATGCTTTCTTTGACTTCTATATCATGAGTGCCGCAATCAGCCCGAACAGGGGAATTTTCCCGGCTGCCGTTGACGACTATATCGGCAGAGAATGGGGCTTGAGAAGACTCGGTGCAATCCCGAAAAGAAAATATACGGCGGATATTTCGCTTCTTCGTCAGTGCCGTAAGGCAATAAAGGAAGGCCAGATTTTCGGAATTTATGCCGAGGCGAGGTATTCCCTTTGCGGCGTTACCGAGGTTATTCCCGATGCGGTCGGACAGCTTGTTAAGCACCAGGGCGTGCCTGTTGTAACGCTCACATGCCGAGGACATCACATCTATGATCCGTTCTGGGGCAATCACAGAAAGCGCTGGGTGCATCCGATTCAGGCGGATATGGTTCTTGCCTACACGCCGGAGGAGCTTAAAAAAGCGAGTGCCGAGGAGATCGGTGAGAAGATTAAAAATCTTCTTTATAACGACGATTTCAGATGGCAGAGCGAAAATCATGTCAAGGTCAGCTACAAGAAGCGTGCCGAGGGACTGCATAAGGTTCTTTATCAGTGCCCGCACTGCATGACCGAGTACAAGATGAACTCGAAGAACGACAAGGTTTTCTGCGAGCATTGCGGAAAGTCGTGGACGCTCAATTACTACGGCGAGCTTGAAGCCGACGACGGTAATACGGAGTTTAAATTCGCTACCGACTGGTACAAGTGGGAGCGTGAGCAGGTTAAGAAAGAGGTTCTTGACGGAACATATCACTTTGAAAGTCAGGTTGACGTAAACGATCTGCCGAATTCAAAGGGCTTTGTCCATATGGGCAGGGGTACGCTTGTTCATGACATGACGGGATTCCATCTTAAAGGCGTCAGGGATTATGACGGTCAGCCGTTCGAGATGAACATTGACGCAGCGGGTCAGTATGCCGTTCATGTTGAGTATAACTACAGATTCGGCAATCACCGTGACTGCATCGACCTTAACACATTGGAGGACACATGGTATGTCTTCCCCGAGCATTGTGATTTTTCGGTCACCAAGGTTTCGCTTGCGACCGAGGAAATATTTAACGAAATATGGCGTCAGCGCAACGAGAAGCGCAAAGCCGCTAAAGCTGAGGAGTAAAAAACTATGGATATCAGAAACGATCTTTTGGAAATGCTTAACGAGTACACCGACGGCAGAATCACATCCGTTGAGCCGGACGACGTTCTTACATCGGATCTCGGCCTTAATTCTTTCGAGCTTTTCGACCTCATCTGCATGATCGAGGAGAAGTACGAAATAACGATCCCCGACAGAGTTCTTCCGACTCTTGTAACCGTTAAGGACGTTGTTTATTATCTCGAGGAGAACGCATAAGCATAGGAAAACAAAGCGAGCCTGCCGGATATTGCCGACAGGCTTATTTTTAAACAAAGGAAACAAGAATGGGTAAAATTACAGTTACGAACAAGACCGACAGTGCCGTTGCGATTGAATGGCGGAATGGGCAAGCCAGTGTCGAGCCAAGGTGTAAGCAGACGATTGAAGCCGAAAAAGATTCGCCGATTCGTATATATAATGATGAAACGCCGTCAAAGCTTTGCTTCGGACGCTGTTTGTCAAGGGAATCTGTAAAAGATGTTTGGCGTTTCGGGCCGGTGGCTTTAATTAATTTTGATTCTTTCTATAAAGCCACGGGCGGAAACGAACATGTTGAAATAACGGAGAAAACGCAAAGCTCATTGTTTATCCTGTTTAGGCTGTTGTATTTTAATGGTAAGCCTGCCGAGTATTATGATTATCATGGGACAGCCGACAGGAAAAGAATGAAAATGCTGTCAAGCTTATGTTTATTACCTCTTGCAATTATATCTATGATGCTGTTGTTTGTCTGCATTTACGGACTGATAACCGAGTTTTCGTTTGAATCATTCATGATTCTGTTGCTTTGCGCAGTTCCGGCAATCATTACGGCAGCAATGATAAAAGCAATAAATAGATTTATAAACTTCAAGAAAAATTTTCACAAGAATATAAAGAATTCAAAAGAAGCGAAAATTCTTGCACACAATGGCAGAACAATTAAATATTCCGTTTCAAAAGACTGAATAATAACAAAAACGGCGATGTCGATTTCTCGGCACCGCCTGTTTCGTTATTTGCTGTTATTTCAGAATTGCAAGAAGCAGTTTGATAAGATTGATAAGCTGTTCAAAGAATACGATTACCCAATTCTGCTCGGCGGGTTCTTCATTCGGAACTTCGTCGGGACTTTCAGTCGGTGCTTCGTCGGGTGTCTCGGACTCAATCGTCTGCTCAATTATGCCAATATATTCGACGTATGCCGAGCTTGTTTCAAGCTCAGACTGCTGAGCATTTTGGTCGATACTCTGAAGCAGGATGCCTGCCTGCTGGAGGAGGTCTGCGTCTGTTTCGTCAATCGCACCGTCATGGTTGCAGTCAGCCGCAAGCCATGCAGCTTCACCGAGCTGTTCCTTTGTGAACATGCCACCGATGATGCAGTTGACGAGTGTCGCATCCGTTGCATCGTACCAGCCGTCGCCGTTGACGTCGCCGAAGATAACAAGCGTGTATGTCTTGATGAGATTGCCGTCCTCGTCGTAAAGCTCGATCTTAGTTCCCGTGCCGTTACCCTTTGAGGTGGGGGAGAACTTGAGCGAACCGTTCTCTGCGGCAAGATAGCTGTCAAGAGAATCCGTGTGCGGCTCAATACCGTAGATAAAGAGCTTCTCCTCGTCGATTACCACGCCGTCCTTAGCGGCCTTTATTTTGGCTGTGACGAGCTTTTGAAGCTTGCCGAGAGCCTCTGTGATTCTGTCGGCCATTGCGTCGATCTCGCTCTGCTGAGTGATGTTGAGTGTGTAGTCAACCGAATCGACAGCTGCCTTGACTGCGTTGTAGCTTTCCTCGGTATACTTTGTTGAATCGAGTTTATTGAACTCTGCAACCGCCGCATTGACTCTGTCATAGTTACCGCGGAGATATTCAAGTGCGCCCGTTGCAGCATTAAGTGCTGCAATAGCATTGTTGATGTCCTCGGTCTTTGCCGAAGCGTTGTTATAAACAGCCTCTGCGTCTGCGATGGCCTTTGTGAGAGCCGCTGCCGAGGCTTCCGTACGATTCGAAAGGTCGATTGCCTTTGCTTCCGTGATTGCTTTAAGGAGAGCATCCTTAGAAACGGTGACTGTTACCGTACACTGTGCGCTGTGGCCGCCGTCCTTGGTGTAAACCGTGATGACTGCCGTGCCGCCGTTTACGAATGTAACCGTGCCGTTTTCGACTGTTGCAACGCTCGGGTCGCTTGTTGTCCATACAACGTCGGTTATAGTTGCTCCGCCTACTCCGAGCTTAGCCTTAGGCTCAACCGAAGCGGTGAGTGTTGCACTCTCGCCGGGCATTCCGCTGAGAGACGACTGATCAAGAGTAACTCCGGTTGCCTGGATGTTTACAAATGAAACGTATACATAGTCCGTTACCGTGTTGCCGAAATGATCCGTTACGGTTACGGTGATCTTTGCGGCACAGGCCTTGTTCTCCTTAGGAGCAACCTTGCCGTTCTGATCGACTGTCATAAGGTCGTTATCCGACGACCAAGTGATTGATTCGTACATTGCGTCGCTCGGGGTATATACATAGGAAAGCTGGACGCTCTGCGAATTGTAGGTCTTGTAAATAGGAACCTTTATTGAGATGAAATCGGGTGCGTCGGAATCGTTATATCTGATTGTAACGCTCTGAGCACGGTTGTATTTAGCAAGTGCCGAAACCGCACCGGTGAGGTTAGCCGTTGCCGTATCGATTTCACTCTGTGAAGCGTCAACGTCGGCATAAACCGTTTTGGCGTTTTCAAGAGCCGATTTGAACGCTGCAAAGGAATCCTTGGTGTAATTCTGCTCGTTGTAGTTTGCATTTTCTGCATCGTCGATAGCCTTCTTAAGGGCTGTCTTGTCAGTCGCAACCGTAATGACGCAGGCCGCCGAAAGATCGCCTATAACCGTCGTTGCCGTAATCGTTGCGATACCGCCGCTGACTACAGTAACAAGTCCGTTTTCGTCAACCGAAGCGATTTCGGGGTGATCGGACTTCCATGTTATCTTGTTAAGGTCGGCCTCGTTGCCGTCTGCATCCGTAACCTTAGCGGTGAGCTGAACCTTCTCGCCGAGGGTATGAGTTATGTACTCGGACGGGGTAACGGTTATTGCCGTTGCAGGATTCTTAGAGAAGATAATTGTAACCGTCTTGGTGTAAACGTTGCCGAAATCGTCGGTGAGCTTAACCGTTGCCTTGCCGTAGCATGCGCTGTTTACGCTCGGAGCGGCAATGCCGTTCATGTTGACGAATATGTCGCCCTCGTATGACCACTCGGCCGAAACATACATTGCGTTGGCCGGATCGGTCGAGAATTCAAGCTGTGCCGTCGCCATGATGTAGCTCTGATCTGCAGGAACCTTTACGGTTATAACATCGGAGCTGTCACCGTTATAGGAGATGTTTACGCCGGAAACGTAAATATAATCTTCAAGTGCGTTTTCCTTTTCTGTGAGAAGTGCGAGAGCCTCATTAACCTCTGCCTGTGTCGGATCTTCGGCATTGAGCGTTTCTGTTGCCGAAGCGAGAGCCTTTTTGAACTCTGCCCATGTAGCAGGGGTGTAGGCTGTTTCAATAAGTGCGTTTGCACTTTCGACTGCTGCATTCAGAGCCGATTTATCGGCATAAACCTTAACGCTTGTCTGAGCGGTGAAGCCGCCGTCAAGAGTAGTTACGGTGATTACACATGTGCCTGTATCCTTGAAGCTCAGGTTGCCGTCGCTGTCAACCGTGCAGACGCTTTCGTTGCTCGATGACCAGATAACATCCGTGTGGTTTGCACCGCCCATGCCGAGCGTTTTCTTCGGCAGAACAGTTGCTGTAATCTTATCCGTTGTGCCGACAACAGCGTTTGTGATTTCCGTCTTGTCAACGCTGACTCCGGTAACAGGTGTGTTCGCAAAGGAAACATATACGCTGTCTGAATATGTTCTTCCCTTGTAGTCCGTTGCGGTGACCGTAATCTTAGCAAGGCAAGCCTTGTTCGCCGTAGGTGCTGCAACACCGTCCTCAACCTTTATGGATTCGTCGCTTGACGACCATTCGATCGAATTGATAGTTGCGTCCTCGGGAGTGAGCTTGTAGCCGAGGGTTACGGACTGGTCGGAATACTTTGAGGTGATAGGAACGCTGACGGAAACATATCCTGTTGTTTCCTCGCCGTCCTTGGTGATTGTGATATTCTCAAGCTTAATGAATCTTACAAGTGAATCGTAAGCGTTGTTAAGCTCCTCGTTTGCTGCATTGATAACTCTCTGCTTGGGGTTATCCTGTGCAATGATTTCTTCGGCCTTTGCCATAGCGGCCTCAAGAACCGCCCAGCTGTCCTCGGTGTAGTCCTCGGAATTAAGTTTGAGACCGACTATCATTGCTCTCGTTCTGATAAGAGCTGTCTTATCGGATCTGACTGTGACCTTACATGTTGCCGAAACTCCGCCGTCAACAGAGGTTGCCGTGACGGTACATGTGCCGGCTTCAACGAATGTAACCGTGCCGTTCTCGACCGTTGCAACGTCGGGGTCTGATGTCGACCAGATAACGTCGCTGACGCTCGGCTTGTCACCGATAGTCTTGTCCGCCGTTACCGTTGCGGTGAGTGTCTGCGGCTCCGAACCGTAGCCTACCTCAATTTCTGTCTTGTCAAGAGTTACCTTTGAAACAGGGGAGTTTGCGAATGAAACGTAAACACTGTTTGTTATCGTGTTGCCGTAATGATCGGTTGCGGTCAAAGTGATTTTTGCTCCGCAGGCCTTATTGGCGGCAGGGGAAACCTTGCCGTCCTCGCTGACCTTAACTCCGTCGTTGTCCGACGACCAAACGATGCTTGAATACATAGCGTCGGCCGGGGCAAAGTCGTAGGTGAGCTGAACGCTCTGCGAGGTGTATGTCTTATAGAGAGGAACCTTTATCGCAATGAACTGAGGAGCTGTTTCACCGTTATAGTAAACATTAAGCTTCTCCATGTGGATATACGGCTTAAGTCCGTCGAGCGCATTGTTAAGTCTGAGCGTTGCGGCGTCGATTTCCTCCTGAGAGTATTTTGCACCTGCTTCAACCTCTTTTGCGTGCTCATAAGCCGCCGTATATTCCGTGCTGGTTTCATATGTATGCTCCTGAATATCAACCTGGGCTTCATCGGCTCTTGCGATAGCGGCACGAAGTGCTGTCTTGTCGCCGCCGATAGTTACGGAGCAGGTTGCCTGAATGCCGCCGTCACATGATGTGGCGGTGATGGTTGCCTGGCCTGCATCAACATATGTGAGCTGACCGTTTTCATCGACCGTTACAACGTCCGTGTTGTCGGAAGTCCAGATAACGTCCTGAATTGTTGCGTCGTAGGTGATGATTGAGCCGACGTCTTTACATTTTGCACTGAGCTTTACCGGCTCGGAGTCGAACGGAGTGTTTATCTCGGACGGTGTGATTTCAATTTTTGTAACAGGATATCTTGCAAATGAAACGTTGACCTTGTCGGTAACGCTGTTGCCTCGCTCGTCCGTGACCTTTATCGTGATAACGCCGTAGCAAGCCTTGTTGACAGTCGGGGAAACCGTTCCGCTTTCGTCGACTGCAATATCCGTTGTGCTGGAGGTCCATTCTACGGTTTTGTACATTGAATCAAGCGGACTGATTCTTGTGTCGAGCTTGATGGAATTGTTCTGATAGGTGAATGATGTTGAAAGATTTACTTCCTTCGAGATATATTCACCTGCATCCTCGCCGTTATACTGAATATATACCGCCTGCGGCTTGATAAGCTTCTTGAGCGAATTGAACGCTGCGTCGAGTGAAGCGGTTATTGCGTCGATATCCGACTGTTCTGCGTTCTTGTCGTTGTAGATTTCGTTAGCCTTTGCATAGGCTTCTTTAAGTGCGTCATAGGAAGCGACCGTGTAATCCCCTTCAACAAGGGCAGCGTTTGTCACCTTGCTGATTTCTTCGGCAAGAGCGTCCTTGTTCGTTTCTACCGTTACCTTGCATTCAGCCGTGTGACCGCCGTCAACCGTTGTTACGGTGATCACAGCCTCGCCGACGGATTTGAAAGTGAGATTACCGTTGTCGACAGATACAACATTGGGATTGCTCGACGACCAGATAACCGATTCAATGCTTGCACCGATCATCGGAGTGCCTGTCGGCTGAACCGTCGCTTTGATTGATACCGTGTTATAAACCTTGCCGGTGATTTCGGTTTCATTGAGGCTTACTCCTGTTGCAACAACGTTTGCAAAGCTTACATAAACGCTGTCGGAAACGGAGCAGCCGGTGTAATCCGTTGCCTTAACGGTGATCTTCGCGCTGTCTGCGGAGTTGTGAGTGTTTGTTACAAGACCGTTCTGGTCGACCGTTACCTTGTCATTATCCGACGACCAAACGATTGACGAATACATCGCATTGCTCGGGTTGAGAGCCGCACCGAGCTGAACCGTCTTATTTTTGTATGACTGATAAAGTTCAACCTTTTTGGTGATGAACTTAGGCGCAGTCTCACCGTCACGGGTTATTGTGATACCGTAAACCTGAACATAAGCACCGATGCGTGAATAGATATCAATGATATTCTGTGCGGCCTTGTTGCATGTGTCCTGAGAAACTGTGTCGGTCTTCTTGACCTCTACTGCTGTTTTGTATGCGTTCTGCAAGTCGGCCCAATCCTCGGCCGAGCAGTTTTCTTCCTTGACGCTGCCCGTTTCAACGAGGCTGATTGCATAGTTAAGAGCTGTTTTGTCAGCTTTTACGTTGACCGTACAGCTTGCGGCAAATCCGCCGTCAGCCGTCGTTGCCTTGATGATGGTTGTGCCGAAGTCAACAGGAGTTACAACACCTCCGTCAACCGTCGCAACAGTCGGATTAGACGATGTCCATATAATGTCTTTAATTGAAGCGTCGCCGACGCCGACCGTACCTGTCGGAGCAACGGTTGCTTTAATTGTTTCGCCTGTGCCTACAACAAGGTCAAGCTTGTCTTTATCAAGCGTAATTCCTGTTACGGGATAGTTTGCAAAGGAAACCGTACAGGTGTCTGTGTAGCCGCCGTCATAGGTCTTGACCTGTACAACACCGTATGCTGCCGAATAGCCCTTTGGGCTAACCACACCCTCGGCATTAACCTCGATATTGCCCGAGAGAACCGACCATGCAACGTTCTTGTTGGTTACGTCGTAGGGGAGAATCGAAGCTGTGAGGGTTGTTTTTGCATTCTTATATGTGCTGTAGAGCGGCACATGAACGCTGACAAATTTGCCTTGGTCAATCGTAACGCCCTTTGCCAGTCTGCCGATATAGACCTGATATGTGGTTATAACGTGAGTTATAAGTCCTGCCTTGGCGTAGAGGGTAACCGTGCCGCCGTTTGTGCCTGTCAGCACGCCGTCCTTTGTAAGGGTAGCCATGCCGTTGGAAACACTTCCGTTGGTAGCGTAGCTAACCGTTTCGCCGTCGTCACCGAGGAGACCCCATGTGATATCGGCCTTTGACCTTGTCGGATAAAGGTTGGCTGTGTACTGCTGAGGTGTATTAAGCTCCAACTCCTGAGGACCGGAAATTGCGATATCAACCGGAGTTGTGATAAGCTTGCCCTTAACGGTGAATTCAAGGCTCTCGGAAACGCCGTCAACCGTAGCGGTAACGGTAGCTGTTCTCTTGTTTGCAGAAGAAATTCCGCCTGCGTCTCTTGCCTTGACTATGCCGTTGTTGTCAACGGTGAGAACACTCTCGTCGGATGAGCTCCAGAGAACATTCTGCGAGTTTGAGCCGGCCGGAACAATATCGGTCAGCTTTACCATTGTGCTGTCACCTTCGGTCAGCTCGGTTTTGTCTGCCGCAAGGCTGAATTTTTCAATTTCAAGACTTTGAACTATTGTGAATGTAATAGAATCGTTTATGGATGCTTTCAGAAGATAATTTGAAAGTGTTTTGACCGCCGTTGCAATAAGGTCTGCCGTATTGCCTGTTGCACCTGCGACCGTTATAAGAACATCAAGAACCGCCTTGAGTGCGGATTCGCTGACGTTAAGACCGAGCAGCTTGATCATGATTCTTGCAAGCTGAGCGGTGTCAACTGTTTTGCCTGCGGCGATTGCAGAGTTAATATAACTCATCAATCCGTCAACAAGATCGTCTGCGTTGGGCGAAACCTTGATTGTAACTTTACCCTCTTTGAGGAAGGTTACGTTGCCCTGATCGTCAATCGTTGCGTAGTCCTTGCCCGAAGTCCAGATGCTATCGGTGTCAATGCTCCATGTAACGCCGTATCCGAGACGCAGGGGGGTAACGCCGCCCTCAAGCTTGACCTGTCCGCCGACCGCAACCGTGGTGGGAACAGATTCCTTATTTGTGATAAATGCACCGTTCGGGATAACCTTTGAGTACCATTTGTCTGAATTTGTAACAAGCACTCTGACCTGATCCGAGGCAAGAACCTCGCCGTTTGCAGAGTAAAGAGTGACAGTTATACCGGTATCAAGAGAATTGAGCTTGTCCTCAAGCTGCTTGATAAGGTAGTCGGCGATGTTGCTCGGAATGCCGGTCATAGATGCACGAACGGTTTCGACAATAGCTTCCGTGTCCATTGTGTCAATGTCGATTTTGTCATTGAACAGAAGCTTTTCCATGGCCTTTGCCAGAGCCGGACCGATGATTGCGACGGTTCTTACGTCGTTGTCAATCCAAAGTCTGACGGCAGCGCCCTTGGAACTGTCGTGAGCATATATTTTTCCTGTTGAGTCAACGGAAACAATGAGCGGAGCCTCGCTTGTCCACTTTATGTAACCGCCGTCCGGCATTGAGCAGTCAAGCAGCTTGTATGTCAGCTGAAGCTGTTCACTTTCCATCAGGGAGATCTGCTCCGTGACGGATGTGCCGTCCTCTTGGCAAATATCGATTGCATGGGTGGCCGCAGCAGAAGCTGTTGTTCCGAAAGCGGGAACCATGACCGTGATGAGCATTGCCATCACAAGAATCAGACTTTGCCATTTGATGATTTTCTTTTTCATATAAATACCTCCAATCGGGATTTATAATTTTACATTATATTTTATCACATTGATATATCCAATATTTTCTAAACAAGAATATAAGTGTGTTTTATTATAAAAGAATAAACAAAAAGAACCGATTGCACAAGCGTTCGGTTCTTAAGGCTGTATTCGATTTATTCCTCGGGCAGCATTTTGCATCTGAGAATTTCTTCTTGAAGGATTTTAAGCGATTTTTCCTTGGAATAGCAATAATCCGAGAGGGCAAAGCAGTTTACAAATTCCGCAAAGTCATGCGTTGTTGCTGCATCGTCAAGAAGAAAATTGAGGTTTCCGCAGAAATGGAGCTGACAGTTTTCAGTCGGGTAATAGAGCATCATATGTGACGGAACAAATGTGTTGTCAAAAATTTCAATTCCGAATTCGCTGCCGAGCTTGAGATCGGTGTCGTTATACAAATAAAAGAACAGATCATCGGATTGAAAACAATTATACATTTTTTCAAGAACTTTGACTCGGTTCTCTTTGTTAAGGGGATATGCAAACTCTCTCGGCATGGATTTGATTATTCCGTAATCAACAAACTCTGCGAGAGATTCCTTGCTTGAAATGTTGCAGAGGTCCTTGTTGATAGCACCGTAGGTCTCTTGATAGTATTTATACGTCGTGTCCCTGAGAAAATTGCGGTTCGGAACATCCGGCTTGGCGATTTGCTCCCACATATCAAGATCCAGGTAAGCGGTCGCAAAGCAGCCGAATGAATGTAAAAATGTCGTTTTTTCAATTCCTCGTGCGAAATATGAGGCGTTAATCTCTTTGAGCTTCATTATGTCGTCAAGACGAATGATATACGGCGTCGTTTTTTCAAAGTTATTTAAGAAAACTTTGACATATTTCTCAATAACTGATTTATTTGCGCTGAGAAATCCGGTTTCATTGAAAAGATCAATGATCAGAATGTAGTCGTTTGTAATTATATAGTGAGGGAAAAGGAAATTCAGATGCAATTTCTGCTTTGATAAAGGGAAATAGTTGCAGACATATCCGATATGCATAAGATTAAACACATCGGAGAGAGCCAAAAGCTTTTCCTTTTCATAAAAGAAATTGTCGATAATATATTTGAAATCAATCGGCTTATCGGGGAAAGAACGCATAATCTCAACCATCATTCCCGTAGGTATATTTGAGTATACCTTGCCGTCGCTTCTTTCGGTTTCAAGTGATATAATATGACGTGCGACATTGATAATTTCCGTTTTTGAGTTTAAGTCCATAATGCCGTCGGAAAACTCTAATTGTACGGAGATATTATTGCCGCTGCCGGAAGGCTTATTTGAATAGTCATGCATGGAAAACTCTTTAAGCAGCTTCAAATATTCGAGATATTTTTGGTATCCGAAGTTATCTTCAATAAAGCTGCGGATAAGAAGCTCATGATCCTCGGACGGAACATTGATATTGTCGATAATCCTCTTAACGGTATGAAAAGAAACGGTTCTTTCATTTTTCATTACTCTTGAAATAAGCGAACGCTCAACTCCGCTGGCTGCGGCAATGTGCGTTGCATAAATTCTGTTGCGCTTTAAAACAGATGAAAGGGTATTTGCAAAATCAGCCATCAGTGTAAACTCTCCCTCTTAAATAATCCGTCGTATCCGTAAATTTTGACACATTTAAAATGTAAAATAAATTATAACACGAGTTAAAAATAATTGTCAACGAAGATAATAATAATTTTTTAAATAAATTATTTTGAAAATTAATGAATTCTAATCTTATTTTAATATTTGGCGGATATACTTTAGTCACTGAAGCAAATCAGAAACAAAATTTTGGAGGTAATGAAACATGAAAAACATCAAAAAAATCATCTCGGTAGTTATGGCGTGCCTGATTCTTGCAGGTGTGTTCGCAACAAGCTCTTTTGCCGCAGGCTATATCGGCAAGGACAAGGCAACGGAGATCGCACTCAACCACGCAGGCATCACGGCAGACAAGGCATCATTCATTAAATGTGAATTCGACCGCGAAGACGGAATCGCAATTTATGATGTTGAGTTCTACTTTGACAGATGCGAGTACAACTACGAAATCAATGCCAAGAACGGCAAGATTCTCAAGGTTGAGAAGGATACCTTCGGTGTTGATGCTCCCGCTCCGGATCAGGAGTACATCAGCAAGGCAGACGCAAAAGCAATCGCTTTCAAGCATGCAGGTGTAAAGGAAGCCGACGCAAAGAGAGTTAAGGTAACATTCGACTTTGACGACGGTGTTGCAGAGTATGAGGTTGAGTTCCACGCAGATAAGTTCGATTACGATTATGAGATCGACGCAGTATCGGGCAAAATTCTCAAGGTTGAGAAGGACAGAGACTTTGAAGTAACGGATATGGTTTTCGTTCGCTGGTTTGACGCTATCGTTTCATTCATCAGAAATCTTTTCAAATAAGATATTTTTCAACAAAGCCCTGCTTCGGCAGGGTTTTGTTTTGACAAAGAAAAATGATATGTTATAATAAAACCATACCTTTACGGAAAAGAGGTTGAATATGAGAATTCTTGTTGCCGAAGATGAAAAAGACCTTAACGGTCTGATTGAAAAAAAACTCACAAAATCCGGTTATAGTGTTGATACCGCCTTTGACGGCGAAGAGGCGTTGGATTTTGTTGAGTTTGCGGAATATGATGCAGTTATTCTTGATGTCATGATGCCGAAAAAGGACGGCTTTGCCGTTATTAAAGAAATGAGGAGCAGGGGGATAAGCACACCTGTTATATTCCTGACTGCCCGTGATTCGATAGAGGACAGGGTGACCGGGCTTGACCTCGGTGCAAACGATTATCTTGTGAAGCCTTTTTCCTTTGATGAGCTGATGGCGAGGGTCAGAGCGATGACAAGAATTAAATACGGTATTTCGGAAAACATACTTTCCGTCGATGGGCTCAGCCTTAACTGCTCAACTCATGAGGTCGTTCGTGACGGAAAAGCCATTACTCTTTCGGCAAAGGAATATTCGATGCTCGAATTTATGATGAGAAATGTCGGAATTGTTCTTTCGAGAGAAAAGCTCGAAAACCACGTCTGGAATTATGACTATGAGGGCGGAACAAACCTCGTTGATGTTTACGTCAGCTATCTTCGCAGGAAGGTTGACGGAGGATTCGAAAAAAAACTGATTAAAACCGTCCGTGGATTCGGATATGTGATAAGTGACGAATGATGAAAAAGCTTCCTTTAAAATTAAAAATAACATTATGGTTTTCAACTATGCTGATATTTCTTGTAACGCTTTCGTACGTTCTTGTGATATCGGTCAGCAATTCCGTGCTTTTGAAAAACCTGCGCAATGATTTAATTATGACGGTTGAGGATAACGTTGACGAGGTAGAGTATTATGACAGCCTTCAGGGCGTGATTGATGACAACGACAATGATCATTATTTTGCGTATAAAGACGGCTATGTTGAAATCGACGACGATTTTATCGGCGTTATGAACGGCATTTATTCGGTTATATATGATGAAAGCGGAGTACAGATTTACGGCACCGACCCTACGAACAAAAAGACCGACGGCGAAGCTTTTTCGGATAAGGATTTGAAAACCGTGCATATTGACGGAAAGCGTTACTTTATTTACGACCGACGGCTCACCAACAGGGGCGTCGAAAATATGTGGATAAGAGGTATAGTCAGCCACGAAAAGGCCGATGCACCTATCTCGGATGTTGCAAGACGTTCAATGATTGCACTTATTGTTCTCGTGATTCTCGGAATCGGCGGCGGCTATATTATCGCTATGAAATCTCTTAAACCGATAAAGGATATCGAGGAGGTTGCCCGTGATATTTCGCAAAGCGGCGATTTGAAAAAGAGAATAAAGCTCGGTAAGGGTAATGATGAGCTTCACAGTCTCGCAGATACCTTTGACACGATGTTTGACAGGCTGGAGAATTCCTTTGAAAGTGAGAAACAGTTCACAAACGATGTTTCTCATGAATTAAGAACGCCGATGGCGGTGATCATGGCTCAGTGCGACTATGCGCTCAGCGAGGAAATGACACAAGAGGAATACAAGGAGTCGATAGAGCTTATCAGACGGCAGGGCAGCAAAATGTCGAAAATGATAACGGAAATGCTTGAATTCTCACGAATTGAAAGGCGAAGCGAAAAATACCCCGTAGAGGAGCTGGATTTTTCCGAGCTTGTTGAAAACCTTTGTGACGATCTTGCACTTCTTAAAACAAAAAATATAAAGCTTGAATGTGAGATTGAACCCGGAATAAGGGTAAAAGGCAACCATATGCTTTTAACAAGGCTTGTTAACAATCTTGTTTCCAATGCATACAGGTACGGCGTTGAGAACGGCAAAATAACCGTTACTCTTTTGTCGAACAGCAAAAATGCAATGCTTAGCGTTAAAGATGACGGAATCGGAATAGCAAAGGATGAACAGGAAAAAATATTCCGCAGATTTTATCAGTCCGACCCGTCACACAGCAGCGGCGGCACAGGACTCGGACTGTCTATGGTAAAGGAAATCGCCTTATTCCACAACGGTTCGGTATGCGTCAAAAGCGAGCCGGGGCAGGGCAGTGAATTTCTTGTCCGTATTCCGACAGTATAGCTTATATCTTGTTGTTGCTTTAAAACGGTTTATATGATATTATATATCCATTATGGTTTAAGGAGCGGATGAAATGGACGAATTTAACAGCCTTTCGCTTGATACACTGTGTGCGGCATTGTGTAATGTTATGGGCGTTGAACCGCCGAAAGAAGCGGCGAAAGCGGCGCAGGTTATAGTTGACTATGCCGACAAAAAATTCAACGGAGAAAAAGCCGACAGGCTCTTTATGTACAATCCGGATGCGATAGCACAATGGGTTCAGGAAAAATACCCCGAATTTATGGACGATACACTTGACCGAACGGAGCTTCATGTCCCGTTTGCAACGGTCATGCCGTCGGTCACTCCCGTGTGCTTCGCGACAATGTATACGGGTGCACAGCCCGAGGTCCACGGCATCACGGTATATAAAAAGCCGGTTTTAACAATCGACACGATATTTGATGCATTTATTCGTGCAGGTAAAAAAGCTGCGATTATTGCCGATACAACCTGCTCAATCGGCAAAATATTCCTTGAGCGTGACATGGATTATTTTATCTATGAAACCGTGCCGGAGATTAATGCGAAAGCATGTGAGCTTATACTTGAGGATAAGTATGATTTAATAGTTGTTTATAACGAGAATTTTGATGCAATCATGCACCACAAGGGTCCCGAGAATCCGAATACGCTTGCCCAGCTTACCGAGAATTCGCAGGTGTTTTCAATCTTTTGCGAGCTGATTCGCAATAATTGGAAGAATCACAATACGTTTTTGGGCTTTGCGATGGATCACGGGTGTCATGAGATTGACGCCGGATGCGGTTCGCACGGGCTTTACATGCCCGAGGATATCAATATTCTTCACCATTACATTTGTCTGCCGAAAGAGGCTGAATAAAAACGACTGCTGCATTTAGCGTTTCACTAAATGCAGCAGCTTTTTGTTATTTATACATTCCGCCGACGATTTTGACAGCGAGCTTGTGCGGAAAAATTCTCGAAAGAAATACAAGCGTTTTATATTGCAGGCCTGCGGTATAAAGGGGAGAGATGTGCTTCTTTTCAGCAAGCTTGACAACGAGCTTTGCGACAGAATCGGGCGTCATGCCGTTTTTTTCGTCCTTTTCCATTGCCGAAACAGCCGAACCGATAACTCCCGAGTAAACGTCGTCGCCTGCATTCGTTTTGCTCCTTGCGGCGGTGAAGCCCGTTGAAATATCGCCGGGCATGACGGAGGCTACTTCGATTCCGAAAGACTTAACCTCGTTTGTCAGTGCATCGACAAAGGAATTTACAGCCGCTTTTGATGCCGAATAATAAGCCTGAAACGGAATTGAATAAACAGCGGCAACGGAGCTTATGCAGATGATTTTACCTTCTTTTTGCTTTCTCATTTGCGGCAGAACAGCCTTGACGGTGTTGATTGTGCCGAAGAGATTGACCTCAAACTGACGCTTCATTTCTTCCTCATCTATGAATTCGACCGCACCGGAAACTCCCATACCGGCCGAGGTTACAAGCAGGTCAATTCTGCCGCTTGCGGAAATTACCTGCTCAACGGCGGCTTTTACTGTTGCCGAATCGGATACATCGGCAAAGATAAAGTTATTCTTTTCGTTTTCGGCAGGGTGGCGGCTGAGATTATAGACAGTGTAGCCCTTTTCCCTGAGCATATGTGCCGTCGCAAGGCCGATTCCCGAGCCTGCACCTGTGATTATTGCGGTTTTATTTGAACTCATTGCACATTACCTCTTGTGTCTTTTTTTAGAATTCTATCACAATATAAAAGCAGTTGTCAACGGTACTGGTAAAATGAAATACAATGTGTTATAATTATGTTCAGAAAGGGGATGTTCCCGTGAAATCTAACAAGAAGCTTGTAAGAGAAATAATATCCGATGTAAAGCACGATATGTCCGACGAGGAGATACTCAATATGCTTGCCGACAGTAAAATTTCAGCCAATCCTCAAAAGGAAAAATACACGGCAGGCCAGCGTGCCGCCGATAAGATTGCAAAATTTGCCGGCAGCTGGGCGTTTATATTCGCATTTACGGCGGTGCTTATTATTTGGATGGTTGGCAATGTTTTGCTTGCCAAGCGTGCATTTGACCCTTATCCGTTCATTCTTCTCAACCTTGTTCTTTCATGCGTGGCCGCAATTCAGGCGCCGCTCATTATGATGAGCCAGAACCGTCAGGAGGAGAAGGACCGCCGGCGTGCCGAAAACGATTATAAAGTCAATCTTAAGACGGAAATTATGATTGAGGATCTCCATGACAAAATGAACAAGATTATCGCAAAGCAGGTTATGCTCGAAAAGCTTATCCGTGACGATAAGAATGATAACGAAAAGGAAGAATAAGTATGCAGACTATTGACGAGGCTTTGGCGAAGCTCCAAAAATCGAAATTTCGTTCCGGCTTTCATCTCACAAAGAAAGACATTGATTATATTAATGAAAAGGGACTTGATGTGATTCGCACTCATGCTGCCGATTTTGTCGCAAAGCGGCTTGCACCTGCCGAAATTCCGAACGACGGCAAGCAAACTCCGATGAGGGGTCATCCCGTTTTTGTTGCACAGCATGCCTGTGCCTGCTGCTGCCGTGGTTGTCTGAACAAATGGTACAGAGTGCCGCAGGGAAGAGCGTTAACTCGGACGGAACAGCAAAAAACAGTTAATCTTCTTATGGCATGGATAGAAAAAGAATACAGGGATAAAATTAATATTTAAGAGAATATCTTGGTTCTAATTAAGCTTTGAAAAAGGTGATAATATGCGAATGTACGATATTATTCATAAAAAACGTAACGGCGGCGAACTCAGTGAAGAAGAAATCCGTTTCTTTATAGAGGGCTACACGGACGAAAGCATTCCCGATTATCAGGCGGCGGCTTTATGCATGGCGGTTTACTTCCGGGGTATGACGCCAAAGGAAACGTCAATTCTGACGCTTGCAATGGCGGAATCAGGCGACCAAATCGACCTCGGCGGCATTGAAGGCTTCACGGTTGATAAGCACAGCACGGGCGGCGTGGGTGACAAAACCTCGCTGATAGTTGTGCCGATCGTCGCTTCATGCGGCGGTAAGGTTGCCAAAATGAGCGGCAGGGGACTCGGACATACCGGCGGCACCGTCGATAAGCTTGAGTCAATTCCGGAATTCAGAACAGAATTGAATCCCGATGAGTTCATAAAGCAGGTCAACGGTATCGGTCTTTGTATCGTCGGTCAGACGGGCGAGCTTGCTCCGGCAGATAAAAAGCTTTATGCCTTGCGTGACGTTACGGCGACCGTTGAGAGCATACCCCTGATCGCTTCAAGCATAATGAGCAAAAAGCTTGCCGCAGGCTCAAAGGGAATTGTTTTAGACGTTAAAACGGGTAGCGGTGCATTCATGAAAACAGTCGAAGAATCCGAAAATTTGGCAAAGGAAATGGTTGCAATCGGCAAATCGGCAGGCAGAAGCGTAACAGCCGTGATTACGAACATGGATATTCCGCTCGGCGATTCCGTCGGCAATTCGCTTGAGGTTATTGAAGCTATAAAGACCCTCAAAGGCGAGGGAGAAAGTGATCTGACCGAGGTTTGCCTGACACTTGCGGCACAGATGCTCTCAATGGTAACGGGTGAGGATGAAAAGACTTGCTATTCCATGGCAAAGGGTGCAATAGACAACGGTTTAGCAATCAACAAGCTCCGTGAAATGATTTCGGCTCAGGGAGGAAATGCAAATGTTGTCGATGATTATTCGCTCTTTAAGCAGCCGAAATATACTGCTGATATTTTCTCCGAGTGTGACGGTTATATCGAGCACACAGACGCCGAAAAAATCGGTATAGCTTCCGTAATTCTCGGTGCGGGACGTGAGAAAAAGGGCGACCCGATTGACCCGAGCGCAGGAATTGTCCTAAAAAAGAAAACGGGCGATTATGTAAAAAAAGGAGAACCGTTGGCAGTATTCTATACCGATGATGAAGGTAAAATCGAAGGAGCAAAACAAGAGTTCCTCAATGCTTTCACATTCGGCAACGAAAGAACGCAGCCGCAAAAGCTCATATATAAAATTATTAAATGAATAAATAAAAGCTGACCGTTTATGCTAATTCCGGGAGGGATTGTATGATAACGATCAGCTTTTATGATACAAAGCCGTATGATAAGGAATATTTTAATTTAATCAACGAGCAATACGGCTTCACAATAAACTATTTTGAAACGAAGCTCAGCGCACGCACGGCAAAGCTTGCCGAAGGCTCGGACGCAGTATGCGCATTTGTTAATGATGACGTTTCCGCACCTGCGATTGACGCTCTTAATAAGCTCGGAGTGAGGCTTATCGCTATGCGCTGCGCCGGATACAACAATGTTGACGTCCGATATGCCGAGGGTAAAATACCCGTTGTCAGAGTTCCGTCTTATTCACCGCATGCGGTCGCCGAGCATGCCGTGGCTCTGCTTTTAACGCTCAACAGGAGAATTCACAAAGCTTTTTTGAGAACAAGGGATTTTAATTTCAGCCTGAACGGTTTAACCGGATTTGATTTGCACGGAAAAACCGTAGGTGTTATCGGGACAGGCAAAATCGGAGCCGCTTTTATTGATATCTGCCGTGGCTTCGGGATGAGAATTCTTGCATATGACGTGTTCCGGAATAACGAATGGGTTGAATATGTTGACCTTGATACATTGCTAAAAGAGTCCGATGTGATCTCGCTGCACTGTCCGCTGAATCCGTCAACAAGGCACATGATAAACGCAAAGAGCATTGACAAGATGAAAAAAGGCGTGTTTATCATAAACACATCGAGAGGTGCGCTGATTGACAGTGAAGCTTTGCTCTATGGCTTGCTCAATGAGAAAATCGGCGGTGCATGCCTTGATGTATACGAGGAGGAATCTGAGCTGTTCTACGAGGACAACTCAACTGCGATTGTTAAGGACGATATCCTGACAAGGCTCATTTGTCTGCCGAATGTGATAGTGACCTCTCATCAGGGCTTTCTGACAGGGGAAGCATTAACGAATATTGCGGCAACAACGCTTGAAAATATCAGCGAATTTTTCGCCGATGGGTCTTTGGATAATCAAATTTTGCTTGAAAATTCAAAAAAATTCGTGTAAAGTCCGCTAAACAGGACTATAAAAGCAAAAATAATCGAACAAATGTGTTGACAAATGAAAAAAATCTGCTATAATATGACTTGTAAAGAACAAACGTTCGGGAAACGTTCGGTTATATTCAGGAGGTTTTAATTATGACAACAGCATTTGCAATAAGGACTTTAATCGAGATAGCAGCAGTTTTATTTGTAATATTCGGAGTTCTGCACGAGCAGAAGTTCATTGACTTTGAAGACAAGATCATTCGTTTCATCGCAAAGAGAATTTATCTTCGCAAGCGCAAGAAGGCAATCGCAAAAAAACGTGCCGCTCAGCAGGCTCGCCGTCAGCGTGAACGTGAGCTTGAGGAGCAGAGACATGCGAAAATCTATCGCTATGTCGCTTAAGTGAAATTTTATGTTCCTATTCTTTTAATCATTGTTAATGTTTAAAATTCAATTCAGGTAATCACCGATCCGTCGTGCCGTGATATGCGGTGCGGCGGATTTTTCTATGTATCCGTTGCGATAAAAAAGAAAAAGAGCATGGCCGAAGCCACGCCTTTTCCTGCCACACAAAAATAATAAATACACACATAAGCCGGTGCTTTATATTTTCGTATTATTTAATTTTTATGCTTCTTTTAAGCTTGGGAGTGAAAAGCATAAGGAATGGGAATATCTCCAGTCTGCCGAGCAGCATGTCGAGAATAAACACAACCTTGGAATACCAGCTGAAATCGGAGAAATTGCCCTTCGGTCCAACCTTTCCGAGACCCGGACCGATGTTGTTGAGCGTTGCGATAACGCCTGAAATATTTGTGACCATGTCCTGACCGTCCATTGAAACAATCAGCAGGGAAACAACAAAAATAACAATATAGCTAAAGAAGAAAACATTAGTTCCCGTAACAACCTCGTCGCTGACACGTTTGCCGTCCATTGTGATTACGCTTACGCTTCTGGGGTGAGCAAGACGTTTAAGCTCACGCTTTGCCGACTTGGCAAGAATGATAATTCTCGAGACCTTGAAGCCGCCTCCGGTGCTGCCTGCACATGCACCCACGCACATGACAATGAGCATGACGGTCTTGCTGAAAACGGGCCATTTGTCAAAATCCGTTGTGGCATAGCCTGTGGTCGTCATAACGGAGCTGACCTGAAATGCCGACTGATGAAGGGCTTCAAAGAAAGAGCCGAACATATGACGGATATTCAAGGCAATCAGTATTATTGACGTTGCCATAATGCCGAGATAGGATTTGACTTCAACATTTCTGAAAGCCGTTTTCAATCTTCCGCAGAACAGAAGAAAATAAAAGTTAAAGTTGATACCGAAAAGCATCATAAAAATGCCGATGATAATCTGTGTGTAAAGGCTGTAGTCGGCAATACTTGAATTCAGAACGGCAAATCCGCCGGTGCCTGCCGTGCCGAAGCTCAGCGTTGTGCTCTCAAAGAACGAAAGTCCGCCGCAGCGAAGCAGAAGAATCTGCACGATCGTCATTATAACGTAGATTCCGTAAAGGATTCTCGCCGTACTTTTTGATTTCGGCACAAGCTTTTCAACGTCCGGGCCGGGGCTTTCCGCCTTCATAAGCTGAAGATTACCTCCGCCTTTTGCAAGCGGAAGAATCGCCATGATGAACGCAAGTGCGCCCATGCCGCCTATCCAGTGGGTGAAGCTGCGCCAGAAAAGCATTCCCTTGCTCAGTGCTTCAACATTCGTCAGTATGCTTGAACCCGTTGTTGTGAAGCCCGACACGACCTCGAAAACGGCATCAAGGTAATTCGGAATCTCTTTGCTGATGAAAAAGGGGAGTGCACCGAAAAGACTGATAAAAATCCAGCCGAGGGAAACGATTGCAAAGCCGTCCATTGACACGATTGTTTTATCATGAGGCTTAAATCGTATCATAACAAAGCCTGTGATGACTGTTGCCGCAATCGTTATAAGGAACGGAACAATGTCTTCTTTGTAGTATAGGCCGATCAGCGTCGGCAAAAGGAGGAGCGCACCCTCCGTAATAAGCAGAATACCTAAAACATAGGTTATCATTTTCTTGTTCATGGCGTCAGTCCTTAATAATATCGTCAAGATCGGAAAGACCCTGAATCGTGGTTACGACAACAACTGAATCGCCAACCTGAAGCGTATCCTTACCTCGGGGGATGAAAACATTACCTTTTCTGTTGATTGAGCCGATAATAACGTTTTTGTGGAGAAGCAGATCTTCAAGAGAAGTGTTGACGATATCACTTTCTTCGCTGACGTGGAATTCCAAAGCCTCAACCTTATTGTCGATTATTTTGTAAAGCGTTTCAACGTTGCTGCCGATGTTGTTCTTCTTTGCACGGACGTGCTGAAGTATCTGGCTTGCAGTTATAAACTTAGGGTAAATAACACTGCCGATATCAAGCGAACGCACAACCTCGTTGAAAGCCGTTCTGTTGATTTTTGCGATTGTTTTTATATTGGGTACAACGTTCTTTGCAAAGAGCGAAAGAATGAGATTTTCTTCGTCAAAGCCTGTCAGGCAGCAAATTGCGCTCGCATCACGCAGACCCTCTTCCATCAAAAGGGCACGGTTTGTACCGTCACCGCAGATGATGTTCGCCTTGGGGAGGAGGTAGCTGAGTTCTTCAGCGGTTTTTGGATTACTTTCAACTATTGTTGTGTCCATATTAAGGCGGCACATTTCCGTTGCAAGATAATGGCCGATTCTGCCGCCGCCGATAATCATTGTCTTTTTCACCGAGTTAACGGGTAAGCCGATTTCCTTGAAAAATATCGGCGTCTCATCAGGTGCAACGAGAACTGCGACAACATCGTTTTCTTCAATTACGGAATCACCGAACGGAATAAAAATCTTGTTTCCCCGCTCAACGGCACAGGCGAGTGCTCTCGCTTTAAGACCCGAAAAGGAATCTTTGACCGCCTTGCCGCAAAGGGTACAATTTTTTGTGGCCGCAAAGCTTACAATATTGATTTTGCCCTTTGCAAAGGTATCAATATTTTTAGCCGACGGATATTTGAGAATACGAAGAATTTCTTCGGCGGCCTCTTTTTCGGGATTGATAACCATTGAAAGACCGAGACTGTCTTTTATAAGCCGAACATCTTCATAATATTCGTGATTTCTGACACGGGCAATGGTTCCGCTTGCTCCGAGCTTTGTGGCAAGCAAGCAGCAAAGCAGATTGATTTCGTCGCTGCCGGTAAGAGCGATAACAAGATCGCTTTCCTCGACACCTGCCTCGGAGAGAACCTTGCGAGAGGCTCCGTTACCGTGCACGGCGATTACATCAAGATGATTTAGAACCGCATTAAGAACCTTTTCATTGGTATCGATAAGGGTTACGTCATGCATTTCGTTTGAAAGCTGCTCCGCAACGGTATAACCGACCTTGCCGATACCGACAACAATAATTCTCACTTATTTGCCGCCTTTCGTTTATAACATTCATTGATTATATTTGAAAACATTTTTGCAATGCTTTATAGTCACCGAGAACAAGAAGTGTTATATCATGACTGAGTAAAGTTTCAGATGAAATTGCCATATCGATATCTTGATTTTTTTTGATAGCGATAATATTAAGATTGTATTTGCGTCGAACATCAATTTGACCCACTGTTCTTCCAACCCACGATTTCGGAACTTCAACCTCACAAATTGCGTGTAAATCGTCAACTTCGATGAAATCCAAAATGTGATCCGCCGTAAAACGTATGGCGGCCCATTCGGCTACTTGCTTTTCGGGATATACTACACTGTCGGCACCGTTTCTGAGAAGAAATTTTGCCTGAACATCACGCTCGGCACGGGAAACTACTTTTTTTGCACCGAGCTCTTTAAGTAACGATGTAGTCTCAAGAGAACTTTGAAAATTGTTGCCTATAGCCACAATGCAAAGATCATAATTATTTACACCGAGCGACCTTATAAAATCTTCATTTGTGCTGTCACCGATTTGAGCATTGGTAACAAAAGGAAGAATATCATTGATTCTATCCTCATTTAAGTCAACTGCCATAACCTGATGATCGAGACGATTGAGATCCATGGCCATATGCTTTCCAAAACGGCCGAGACCGATTAGTAAAACGTTTTTCACAGAGATTATCCTCCTTTATCCTACGGTAATACGCTCCAAAGGAAATCTTGACATATTTTTCTTTGTATTTGATAGGGCGGCATATATAAGAGTCAGTCCGCCGACTCTGCCGCAGAACATCAAAACTATCAATATAAGCTGAGAGAATAAGCTCAACTCCGGAGTCAGACCGAGTGTTAATCCTACAGTTCCTATAGCAGAAGAAGTTTCAAAAAGACAGTTTAGAAAAGGCATTTTTTCAACCGTGCTTATAGCTATGGCACCTGTAAATGAAAGAATTAAATACATGATTAATATTGTCGATGCATTTTTTACAACCTGATTGTCGATTCTTCGCTTAAAATAATGTGCGGAATCCTTACGGCCGAATGTTGCCGAGGCGTTGGCAATAAGCACAGCAACGGTGGTCGTTTTAATTCCGCCGGCCGTCGAACCGGGAGAACCGCCGATAATCATAAGTACAATCATTATTGCTATAGACGGCTCCCGTAAGGCTGTCAGATCGACTGTATTAAAACCTGCGGTTCTCGTTGTTACCGATTGAAACAGGGAAGGCAGGATTCTTTGCTTTATAGGGAGATTAGTAAAATCAAAAAAGAAAAAGTATAAAGCGGGAATTATTACGAGCACGGCAGATGTAATAAGAATGACCTTGCTCTGCATACGGTATTGCTTAAAATGCAACTTGTTTGTATAGATATCCTCCCAGGTCAGGAAGCCTATTCCTCCGATTATTATAAGAAAAATTACGGCAAGGTTTATTGGAATGCTGTTTTCGAATTGTGTCAGTGAGACATATTGTAAACTCTCTGTTCCGAGAATATCGAATCCGGCATTGCAGAAAGCGGAAATTGAATGGAAAAAAGCAAACCAGACACCCTTTACACCGAAATTTTTACAGAATGCCGGCATCATTATTACAGCACCGCATAATTCAAAAATAAGAGTTGCTTTTAAAATAAATCCCGTAAGGCGAACTATTCCGCCGACCTTTGGCGCTGCAATAGCTTCCTGCATGGTACATCTTTGCATAAGAGAGATTTTTCGCCCCGAAAGAAGAGCAAAAGAAGCAGCAACCGTAACGACGCCAAGACCTCCGATTTGGATAAGAAGCAGAATAATTGCTTGACCAAAAATTGACCAATAGCTTCCGGTATCATGAACTACAAGCCCGGTAACACATACTGCGGAAGTTGCGGTAAAAAGAGACTCATTGAAAGGAGTCACCTTTCCGGAAACCGATGATATAGGAAGCATCAGCAACAGAGCACCGACAAGAATTATTGAAAAGAATCCTAAGATAATAATTTGAAATGTTGTAATATGTTTTTTGAAACGTATATTATGAAACATTTTAATTTAAGTGAAACCCTATAGCGGTTGTTTCACAACCTCCTTTTATCAATGAGGAGCTGAATCCAAGACAATTCTATATTTGTTTTATGGGATTGTCAATAGACTTTTTACACAATTACATCGTTAAGATTTTTGAGAAAATGCCGCAATTAGAGGTATAATCTCAAAAAAATCAGGCACAGAAAGGCTGTACCTGATATCTGGTGCGGATAACAGGACTTGAACCTGCACATCAGAAGATATTGGATCCTAAATCCAACGCGTCTGCCAATTCCGCCATATCCGCAAATATCGGTGCTATTATAGCACTTTTACGGTAAAAGTCAATATATTTCATTTTAAGATGATTTTTGGACGTTTAAATATATAATTGACAGGTTTGAAAAAAATATAAATTAACTATTGACAAAAGAAAAAAACGAGTTATAATTATACTAACGAACGTTAGTTAGTGGAGGGAAATATGAAACAAGAGGATACAAAAAACAAGATTTTGAATAAGGCGTTGGAGCTTTTTTCAGATAAGGGCTATGATTCGGTCAGTGTCGGTGAGATCGCCAAGGCGGTCGGTATCAAAGCACCGTCCTTATACAATCATTATCCGAGCAAGCAGGCAATTTTTGATGCAATAGTCGAGGATACCGCCGCAAAATATGAAAAGGACACGGACAAAATTGACATCCATGTTCAGAATTCTCAGCAGGATGTTCCTGTTTTTTCGGAGATATCCGAGGACGAACTGGTCAGAAGGGTCCGTCAGCTTTTTTGCTATTCGCTTCACGATGAAAAAATCAGCCGATTCCGCCGTATGATGACGATTGAGCAATTCCGTTCGCCGGAGCTTGCACAGCTTTATACCGAGCGATATGTTAACCGTGTGATTGCCTATCATGCAGGGATTTTCAGAAGTTTGATTACCGCCGGTGAGCTTAAAAACGAGAACCCGGATATGCTTGCACTGATGTATGTTTCTCCCGTCATAACACTGATTGCCGTTTGCGATCGTCAACCTGAAAAAGAATCGGAGTGTCTTGAAAAGTTGGACGCACATGTGCGGCTCTTTTTTCGCAGCTTTAATGTCTCATGTGAAAATGAGGGAGGAATTAAATGAATATGCCGGAAGAAAAATGGGTCTTATGCCCGCTTTGCGGTGCAAAAACAAGGCTGCGATTGCTTCAAAGAACAGAACTTAGAGAGTTTCCGCTGTTCTGCCCGAAATGCAAACGTGAAACAATAATAAATGCATATAATTATAAGGTGGAAATTATTTTAAGTCAACCGGACGCAAAGACGCAGTGCTGACCGCTTAATGTGGTTAATGCACTGCTTTTCTATTTTAAATGGAGGTTTTTTTATGAAGAAAAGCTTATTACAAAAATTAGGACTGTTAGGCGTAGTCAGTCTGCTGTCTTATACTTCGGCAGTTGTGTTTTCTCCGAGTGCATATCCGGGATATAATTGGATGTCACAGGCGGTCAGCGATCTCAGTGCGGCAAACGCACCGTCGCTTGCACTGTGGAATCGGCTAAGCAGTTTTTATAATATCTGCGAGGTGTTGTGTGCAACACTTGTCTGCATCGGAATTCAGGGAAGAAAATCAAAGCTTCTGCGTGTCGGTGTTTATACATTTGCTGTTATGGAATGGATATCCGCTGTCGGATTCCGTATGTTTCCTCTGAGCGACAGCGGCTATGCAGGCACATTTCAGGATAAAATGCACCTGATTATAACCGGACTGGTTGTTGTTCTTTCGATTGCTTCGCTGACAGTAATTATAATTGCCGGGGCAAGGGATAAAAGCAGCCGTTCCTATGGCGTATGCGCAGGAATTGCACTCGGCATGATGCTCGTTGGTGCGCTCGGGATGAAGCTTGTTCCGGCTGAATATTTTGGCATTGTAGAACGTTTCAGTGTCTTTGCGGCGACGGGATTTAATGCGGCACTCGGAATACATTTATTTTGCATGAAAAGCGGTAATTGACGTATGGAGGGGATAGATATGTTAAAGCTTTATTTCGGCAATGCTGTGACTGCGGCAACTTCTTTAATGATTTTGATACTTCTTTTTTACATGGGATATTCTTTCCTGAACAGCGGCAGCGTTCAATATTGGGGCCGCAGAAGCCTTATTCTGCTCGCCTTCGGACTTGTTGTCTGCTGCTTTGCGGCGGCTCGTGACGGCTTGGATAAAACAATTCAACATGCGATTGACGGCAGCTGCGATCCCGGCATATTCGGCCTTATCAGCATACCGACGATTGTCGGCTGTGTCGGAGCGGTACTTATCATTATTGCCGCTATTGCTACGCCGATTGCAAAATCGCAGCATATGAGAGAAATTTGGTTCAATATTATGTCGGGAGGAGTTCTTCTGAAAATTCTGACAATGGAGTTCGCAAGGATCATAAGATTTTATATTTGAATTATGGAGGCACATATGGAATACATTCTTGAAACCGATTTGCTGACAAAACGTTATCGCAATTTCAGTGCACTGAACGGCTTAACAATGCACATTCCGAAAGGCTCGATTTACGGCTTTGTCGGGCGGAACGGTGCAGGTAAAACAACGCTGATTCGCTTAATCTGCGGATTGCAGGAGCCGAGCGGCGGAGAATATAAGCTCTGCGGAGTGAAAAACACGGACAAAAAGATAATCCTGTGCCGCAGAAAAATGGGAGCTGTTGTTGAATCCCCGGCAATTTATACAGAGATGACCGCCGAGGAAAATCTCAGACAGCAGAATTACATACTGAAAGCAACGAATGAAGGGAATATATCGGAACTGCTGACGCTTGTCGGATTGGGGAACACAGGAAAGAAAAAGGTAAAGAATTATTCTCTCGGCATGCGTCAGCGGCTCGGCATAGCAATAGCCTTGGCCGGAAATCCCGAATTCCTGGTGCTCGATGAGCCTATAAACGGCCTTGACCCGCAGGGCATTGTCGAAATGAGAGAGCTGATTTTGAAGCTTAACCGTGAGCGTGGAATCACTGTGCTGATTTCAAGCCACATTCTCGACGAGCTGTCACGTCTTGTGACGCATTACGGCTTTATCGACGGAGGAAGAATGATAAAGGAAATGAGTACAGAGGAGCTTGAAAAGCGTTGCAGGAAGTGTATTTGCGTTGATGTCAGTGATACAAGACCGCTTGCAGATGTGCTTGACGGCATGGGTGTTGAATATGAAATACTTGACGGAACAAGGGCGAATATTTATTCCGATGTTCAGGTTACTCTACTTGTGACTGAGCTTCTTAAAAAGGATTGTATTGTTTACGGCATGAAGGAGCATGACGAAAATCTTGAAAGCTTCTACATGAATTTGGTCGGGGGTGAAAGAAATGCCTAAGCTGATGAAAGCCAACTTTTTACGACTGTTAAAGGACAAAACATTTCTGCTTTTAACCGTGATTATGCTGGCAATCGGCACATTGCTTCCGTTCGCTCACTATATGGATACTATACACAGCGGAGTTCCATGGGCATTGGATTTCAGCTTTTTTACATATGCTTTTCTTGCGCCGATTTTGCTTGCCGTGTTGACCTCGCTTTTTGTCGGCAGTGAATACGGCAACGGCACGCTTCGTAACAAGATAATTGCAGGATATCGGTGTGGAAGCATTTATCTTTCCAATTTAATAGTTTGTATTTTCGGCGGATTCATTCTTTCTCTCGCATACATGGTTCCTCATCTCAGCCTCGGACTTTTGCTGAACGGCAGATTCAATTCCGAGACAAAGACGATTGTAATCTATATCGCACTGAGTGCCGCCCTTGTTGTTGCCGTTGCAGCCCTTTTTGTGCTAATTGCAATGCTTTGTCAAAACAAGGCGCACACGGCCGCCGGCTGTATTTTGCTTGCGTTTATCCTTTTGCTTTTCGGCGTATATATCACGTCGGCATTGAATGAACCGGAATATTTACCGGCTTATACATATATCGAGAACGGAGTGACCGTTGAAGAGCCGGAGACGAAGAATCCAAACTACGTCAGCGGAACAAAGCGTGAAATTTATGAAGTTTTGCAGGATTTCATGCCGGGCGGTCAGATGCTTCAGCTCGCCGATATGGAGGTTGAAAATCCATCGATCCTCGCCGTGTATGACGGAATAATTTTAATAGCCGCCACGGCTTGCGGAATGGTTGCTTTTAAAAGAAAAGATTTGAAATAAACAATGGACTGCTCCAAGCGGAACAGTCCAAAAATTTTTATCGGTCATTATGCTTTCAAATTATGAGCCTTAACATAGTTAACGACCTCATCAACGGTTGTGAATGCGAGTGCAACGGAGGTGTCGGCAGCACCGTAATAAATTGCAATTTTTCCGCTTTTGCTGTCGGCAAGAGCTGCGCAGGGGAATACAACGTTCGGAACATCTCCGACACATTCGTATATTTCATGCGGAGCGAGCAAAAAGCTGTCTGCCCGGTAAAGCACCTTCCAAGGCTCATTTTTATCGAGAATTGCCGCACCCATGCTGTAGGTGAAGCCGTTGCAGCTTGTCAGCACGCCGTGGTAAAACATCAGCCAGCCCTCGTCGGTTTCAATGGGCGTCGGACCTGCGCCGACCTTTGTCATTTCCCAATTCTTCACGGGACTCATAACGAAGCGGTTCTTGCCCCAATATTCGAGCTCACGGCTTCTCATGAGGAAAATATCACCGTAGGGCGTGTGTCCTCTGTCGCAGGGCCTTATCAGGAGCATGTATTCGCCGTTGATTTTTCTCGGGAAGAGAACGCCGTTTCTTGAAACGGGATAGCCGGCTTCCTCCAGCTCCGTCCAGTTCTCAAAGTCTGTTGTGTATGCAATTCCGATGACCGTACCGTGCGCAGTGAGCTTGACCCAACTGAGATAGTATTTACCCTCAATTTCGCAAAGACGGGGATCGTAGCCCTCAAAGATATATTTATCGGTGAGCTTCCAGTTAATTGCGTCGCTGCTGAATCCTGTAACGAGCACCTGGTCACGGGTTCTTGTATCAACCCTGAATACACCTGCGAAGCCGTCGCCGAACGGAACAACGGCGGAATTGAAGATGCTGTTTGCAAAGAAAAGGTTATCCCTCGTGATTATCGGGTTGCCGTCGTATCTCCACACGGGGTATTGATATCCCTCGGGTTTGTCCTGCCATGGAATATTATTAATTTCACGACCGATTATTTTTGCCATACCTTTCACCCTTTTTGTTGTTATAAACTAATAATATCATATTAAATGCAACAAATCAATTAAAAAGAAAGAATTTATTCACAGCGAAAAAACAGAAATAATCGGTAACCGCTGTTTTAACAGGCGGTCACTTGACAAATATGATTTATGAGTATATAATTTAAAAGTTAAAATACGACAGGAAATGGTGATTTTATGTCAGGACATTCAAAATGGAGCACGATCAAGCGCAAGAAGGAAAAGACGGACGGTGCTCGTGCAAAGGTATTTACTAAAATAGGCCGTGAGATATCGGTTGCTGTTAAGTCGGGCGGTCCCGATCCGACAGTTAATTCAAAGCTCAAGGACGTTATCGCAAAGGCTAAGGCAAACAACGTTCCTAACGATAACATTGAGCGTATCATCAAAAAGGCGGCAGGAGAGGGCAGTGCCGATAACTACGAGGAGATCATGTACGAGGGCTATGGACCCTCAGGTATCGCTGTTATCGTTGAGACTCTTACCGATAACCGTAACCGTACGGCCGGCGACGTCAGACATTATTTTGACAAGTACGGCGGAAATATGGGACAGAGCGGCTGCGTTTCTTTCATGTTCAACCGTTGCGGCGTAATCACAATCGAAGCTGAGGACGTCGACGAGGAGAAGCTCATGGAGGATGCACTCGAAGCAGGTGCAACCGATTTCATCACCGACGATGAGGGAATTTTTGAAATCCGCACCGAGCCTAATGATCTCGGCGGAGTTCGTGACGACCTTGAGGCAAAGGGCTATTCCTTCCTTTCCGCAGAGGTTGAGTATGTTCCCACAACCTATACCAAGCTTACCAACGAGGACGACATCAACAACATGACGAAGATGCTTGACATGTTCGATGATAACGATGATGTTCAGAATGTATGGCATAACTGGGAAATGGACTAATACTTGTTGAGCTGGCTCCTTTGGCGAACAATCCGTTTTTTTGGCTTTGACGTATAAGCATACGCCTACAGCCGAAGAAAACGAATTCTTCATCCAAATTAGCACAGCTCAATTCTTTTATATTTGTGTATAAGCATACGCTGTCGCTGAGAGAAAATGTCTTCTTCACCCAAAATAGCTCGGCCCTTACTTTTTATAAATTTTTGACGTATAAGCATACGCCTACATCCGAAGAAAACGAATTCTTCATCCAAATTAACACAGCTCAATTCTTTTATATTTGTGTATAAGCATACGCTGTCGATGAGAGAAAATGTCTTCTTCATCCAAAATAGCTCGGCCCTTACTTTTTATAAATTTTTGACGTATAAGCATACGCTGTCAATGAAAGAAAATATTTTTTTATCCAAAATTGACCGACTTTTTATTAACTGTTCGTATGGGTCGATGCTCTCATCGGCACGAGGTCAGAAGAAACCATAATGGTTCCCGTTTATGGAAGAATGATTCTTGCTCCGAACGTAGCTTTTATCAGAATTTATTGATGCAATATGCGAAAAATATAACCTAAAGGCAGCTCACAATGAAATATCTTTACTTATGGCTAATTGTAATCAACATAATAACCTTCGCTGTGTTCGGCATCGACAAGAAAAAGGCGATTGACGGCAAATTTCGAATTAAAGAACTTACGCTGTTTGTTTTATCGCTTCTCGGCGGCTCGCTCGGCGGATTTATCGCAATGCATACCTTTCATCATAAAACTCGAAAATGGTATTTCAAATTCGGTATTCCGCTGATTCTCGTTGCGTGGAGCGCATTGATTGCTTGGCTCGTTTACAAAAATATAATATAATTATTTGCACCTTGAAGGCTTGTCTTTCGGGGTGTTTTTCTTTACAAACACATCTTTTTGTATGCCGAAAAGCCGAAAAGCTGGATTTGTTTTTGATAATATGTTAAAATGAAATATCTTCATAATATTTTGGAGGACTTAACATGTTTAAAATACTGATTGCAGAGGATGATATTGAGCTTTGCCGCCTTTTCTCCCATGTACTGACTAAGAACGGCTATTACGTCAAAGGCGTTTCAAACGGTCGGGAGGCACTTGATGAGCTGGATAAGGATTATTTTGACCTCATCATTTCCGATATTATGATGCCGGTCATGGATGGCTATGAGCTGGTTCATCGGCTTCGTGACAGCGACAATCATATTCCTGTTATGATGATTACGGCCAAGGACGCTTTTGACGATATGCGTCGAGGATTCGTTTCAGGCACGGATGATTATATGGTTAAGCCGGTCAATGTTAATGAAATGGTACTTCGTGTGGGGGCTTTGCTTCGGCGTGCACAGATGATAAACGAACGCCGCCAAACAATCGGTTCAACCGTGATGGATCTCGATTCGCTGACGGTTACAACGGAGGACGAGAGCTTCATTTTGCCGCAGAAGGAGTTTATGATACTCTACAAAATGTCCGCCTACCCGGGTAAAATTTTCACGAGGAATCAGCTTATGGATGAAATTTGGGGCTATGAAAACGAGTCTGATACTCATACGGTCGATGTTCATATCGGACGTCTCAGAGACAGATTCCGTGACAGCAAGGATTTTAAAATCGTTACCATACGAGGTGTCGGATACAAGGTGGTCAAGCTATGAAAAGCAGAGAGATTTTTGAAGAAATACGCAGTCAAAAGGATCAGATATTCGGATTGAGAATGAGGTTGACACTCATCGTCGCCGCCGAGCTGATAGTTTGCATTCTGCTTTCTTTCGGAGCGGAAATGCTCATGAAAAACGTGCTGACCTCGGAATGGCGTTTGCCCTTGGCGATTGCGGCTTTGGTGCTCGGACTGATAATTTGCTTCGGAATAACGGGGGCAATTTCAAATTGGTTTTTTTACCCGATAAAGCAGTTGGGCAAGGCAATGGAAAAGGTTGCAGACGGCGATTTCTCGGTTCGCTTGCAGACAAAATCACGTCTCAAAGAAATTCGTGAGGTCTATTCCGGCTTCAATATGATGACGCATGAGCTTGGTTCAATCGAGATAATTCAAAGCGACTTTGTTTCAAACGTTTCGCATGAATTCAAAACGCCGATTAATGCCGTCGAGGGCTATGCAATGCTTTTGCAGGACTGCGACAACCTCAGCGAGGAGGAAAAAAAGTACGTTGACGGAATTATTGTCAGCACCCGGCGTCTTTCAACTTTGATCGGAGGTATTTTATTACTTTCAAAGATTGAGAATCTCTCAATTCCGACGGATCAGACCGAATTTTCGCTCGATGAGCAGATTCGCCGTTCAATCGTAGAAATGGAGAATCTGTGGGAGGAGAAGGATATTGAAATCGACGCCGATCTTGAGAGTATAAGGTATTACGGCAATGAAAAGCTTATGCTTCATGTTTGGGATAACCTGCTCGGCAATGCGATAAAGTTCAGCCCTCAAAGCGATACAATAATAATCAGGCTGAAAAATGAACTTGAGAGAATTGTATTTACCGTTGAGGATCACGGCGAAGGCATTTCGGAAGAGGCGAAAAGGCATATTTTTGAAAAATTCTATCAGGCGGACAGCTCTCATAAGCAGGAGGGCAACGGACTCGGACTGGCTCTTGTCAGCAGGATAATGACGCTTGAGGGCGGCGAAATCTATGCCGAAAATATTGACGGCGGATGTAAATTTACGGTAAAGCTGAAAAGAAAAAGAGAATAAACACGGCTGCCGTGTTTAGGTCGGAAAGCGGTTTCTGCATCTAAATGCGACAGTCCTTTTTATTTGACCCGATTCGACAAATTTCAACAAAAGTTGAACTTAAGTTGACATTAAGTTGTAACTCACGGTATATAATCAAAATGTAAAAGATTATTAACAACTGCGGAGGGATAAAAATGTCGAAAAATTATGTTCTCTTTAATCCGTTGGCCGGCAATAAAAGGTGCGGCACCGAGATAAAAATGATTGAAGCTATGCTTGACGGCGAAATAATATATTGCGATATGACGAAGCCGGAAACCTACAGCGATATTCTGCCCGAGATGCAAAGAGGGGATATCCTCATCGTTTGCGGCGGCGACGGAACGCTGAATCGCTTTATCAATCTGCCGTATGACTATTCGGAGAAAAATGAGGTTTATTATTTTCCGATGGGCTCTGGCAACGACTTTGCTCATGAGCTTGGACATAAATACGGCGACAGACCATTTAATATAACGAAATATTTGAAAGATTTGCCGGAAGTAACGGTAAACGGCAAAACATACAAATTCCTCAACGGCATAGGTTACGGAATTGACGGCTATTGCTGTGAGGTCGGCGATAAGCTCAGAGAGACAACGGAGGGCAGCATAAATTACACTGCGATTGCGATTAAGGGCCTGCTCTTTCACTACAAGCCGACGAACGCAACCGTCACGGTCGACGGAGTGAAGCATAAATTCAAAAGAGTTTGGCTTGCACCGACAATGAACGGTAAATTTTACGGCGGCGGAATGATGCCGACGCCGAATCAGGACAGAACAAGCGGAAAGCTTTCGGTCATGGTGTATCACAATCTCGGCAAGCTGAAAGCACTCATGGTTTTTCCGTCAATATTCAAGGGAGAACACGTTAAGCACAAAAACAATATAGCTATTCTTGAGGGCAGGGAGATCACGGTTGAATTTGATCGTCCGACGCCCTTGCAGATAGACGGCGAGACCATACTCGGTATTTCCTCCTATAAAACAAAAGCTCATCATCACGATATGGTCAATGCCTAAAAAATACGGACTGTCCGATTTGTGACAGTCCGTATTTTTAAGTTTATTTTTTACCTTTAAGTATCGGCGATATCTTGGGATAAATCGCAAAGGTTATCGCAACGCTGATAAGTCCCTTTGCAAAGGTGAACGGTACATTGAAAAGCAGAATTGCTTTCCATAATGAATCAACGCTCGGCAGAATTTCCTGATATGCGCCGAGAATAGCCGCCTCGGGAGCCATGAGTTTGAAATAAATCGGATAGACAAAGAAATAGTTGATAAAAAAGCTCATTGCCGCCATTGCAAAGTCACCGGCCATTGCACCGATAAAAGCAAACTTGCGATTGTGATGATACTTGTAGAACATACCGGCCACGAAAACGAAAATTGCACCGTGAATGAAATTGGAAAGCTCTCCGACGCCTGCTGTCTGGGTTGCAAGCAGGTGAATGAGATTCTTGACAAGGCAGACGGCAACTCCGCAGACGGGGCCGAATGCGTAAGAGGTGATGAGCGCCGGCAGGTCTGAGATGTCAAGCTTGATGAATGACGGCATGATTGGAATCGAAAATTCAACAAACATCAGCACCGCCGAGAGAGCCGACATGATTGCCGTGACCGTTATCATTCGCAAGCTTTTTACTTTTGTGTTCATAAACAACACCCTTTCAAATAAATTCAGTCAGAGCTGCCAACGAACAAAAAGTCCCGTACAATAACTGTACGGGACTTTACTTTTTCAAGAATACAAATCTTCTCTCATCCGGACTGTACCGTCGGCTTCGGAATCTCACCGAATCAACTTTCGCTCACGGGCTTGTGGATTGAATCCCATTACCGTCGGTGGGGAATTTCGCCCCGCCCCGAAGACAACTGTTAACTTGTTTATATTGTAGCACTGTATCGGGAAATGTCAATAAATTTTTAAAATAATTCAAAAATAATGCTTTGAATAAAATTTATAAAGAAAATTATTGACCTCAACGCTGAAAAAAAGTATAATAATATAGTTAAAATGGTTAAGTATGTTTATTGACGAAAGGAGGCGGGGCAATGGATAAATATAAGCATGACCACAGCGTTATTAAGCTGCTGCAAATTACTTCGATTATCAGTTTTGTTTTATGTATAGTTTTCATTGTTCTGTTGATTCTTTCGCGAAACAGCGATATACAGCTTTGGTATTCGAGATATCTTGAGTATCTTGCATCGGCGGAATATAAGGTTGAGCACATGGCCGAGAAGTTTTCCGTTCTGCTTATTGTTGTTTTTCTTTATGCTTTTAAGGCGGTTTTCCCGATTTATCTTTATCCCGTTTCGGCACTTTGCGCCGTAACCAGTGCGGTTTTTCCCTCATATTTTTCGATTCCCATTAATCTTTTGGGACTCTCGGTGCTGTATTCAATCAAATATTTTTGGGGAACAAAGGTCGGCGCAAACGGCGTACAGAACATTCTGCAAAAAAGTGAGACCGTGCGATACCTCGTTGAGCGTGACGGCAGAGGAAATCCTTGGCTTTTGGCTCTGTTTCGACTTGTTCCCGGAATTCCGGTCAACCAGGTCAGCAAGCTTTACGGCGCAATGGGCTTCAAGTACGAATATTTTCTTTTGCTCTCGCTTGTCGGCTATTCGCCGCTGCTTATTTCCTACACGTTCATCGGTCGAAACGTGTTCAATCCGTTATCAACGGCGTTTCTGTTGCCGTTAATTTTATTGTTCCTTTTAGTGGGAGTATCAATGCTTGCCATAAGCAAAATAGTTCAGATCCAGTCAAGGAGGAGGAAAAACAATGGCTGATGCAAAAACATTGAAAACAAAACTTGCTTCGGGTGAATTCGACGCAAGATTAAAAGAGGTTTATCTCAGCGACAAGGCTGTTGAGGATCAAAAAGAAAGAGATGCGGCTATAATCGACGAGTTCGTCAAGCTTTTTGGCGATAACGATTCTATAGAGCTTTTCAGCGCACCGGGCAGAACCGAGGTAGGCGGAAATCACACCGACCATAACCACGGCAAGGTGCTTGCCGCAAGCGTTGATCTTGATACGGTTGCCGCAGCGGCAAAGAGAGACGACGGAATTATCGTTGAAAAGTCGTTCAAGTTTGACGCTCTTGAGGTTGATATAACCGACCTTGAAGTACATACGGAGGAATTCGGAAAATCCTCGGGCCTCATCAGAGGAATGTGCGCCGGCTTCAAGGAGCACGGATATAACATCGGCGGTTTCAATGCCGCAAGTATGAGCCGTGTGCTCTCGGGTTCGGGACTTTCTTCATCGGCGGCTTACGAGGTGCTTATCGGAACGATACTCAACCATCTTTATAACGACGGCAAGGTTTCTCCCGTTGAGGTTGCAAAAATTGCCCAGTATGCCGAGAATAAATATTTCGGCAAGCCGTGCGGACTTCTTGATCAGACTGCAAGCTCCGTCGGCAGCTTTATCACGATTGATTTCAAAGACCCGGCTCAGCCGATTATCAATAAGGTCGATTTTGATTTTGCTTCCTGCGGACATGCACTTTGTATTATCGACACCGGCGGAAATCATGCTGACCTCACAGATGATTATGCGGCTGTAAGAGGCGAGATGGAAAAGGCGGCGGCAGTGTTCGGCAAGAGTGTTCTTCGTGAGGTTGACGAGGACGAGTTCATGAGAAATATTTCGCTTGTCCGTGAAAAGGTCAATGACCGTGCAGTGCTCCGTGCTATGCATTTCTACGGCGAAAACAGACGTGCCGAAGCCGAGGTAAAGGCTCTTGAGGACGGAGATTTTGAGAAGTTCAAGGAGCTTGTAACCGAGAGCGGCCGCTCGTCATATATGTACAATCAGAATGTGTTTACGTCAAAGGACGTTGAGCATCAGAGTGTTTCCGTTGCACTTGCAATGTGCGAATATTTGCTCAAGGGTAAAGGTGCATGGCGAGTTCACGGCGGCGGATTTGCCGGAACGATTCAGGCTTTTGTTCCGCTTGATATCCTCGATGAATTCTGCGAGAAGATGGAATCCGTTTTCTCAAAGGGCTCATGCTATGTTCTTTCCGTAAGACCATTCGGCGGAATAAAACTTTTTTAAGTAATTTCCAAGGCGTGTAAACTCAGGTTTACACGCTTTTTTGAAAAAGACAACCCAAGTTGATAGACATTACATAAAAAAATTGGTATAATGCTTGATATAACAGACATTGTTTACTAAGAAGTCGAAAGGGGCAAAACGATGAATATATCGGATAAGATTCAAATACTGCGCCGTGATAAGGAATGGTCGCAGGATGAGCTGGCGGAGAAGCTCAATGTTTCCCGTCAGTCGATCTCAAAATGGGAGTCGGGCAAGGCATTGCCGGATTCCGAAAAAGTTCTTGCAATGGCAAAGCTCTTTGATGTTTCAACCGATTTTCTTTTGAAGGATGAGCAGGAGCCTGTTTTTGTCGATGATGAGCAGGAGAAGCAGCCGGAAAGTCAAGCAGCCGATGTGCCGACGGAGAACACCGAAAAGAAAAAGCATAAGCTTTCGGGCAAAAAGATTGTCGCAATCGTTGTTGCCGCATGTATTGTCATTGCGGCGATAACTCCGCTTTTCTTCGGCGGATATTCGGCTTTTCTCTCAAAGATAAGCGAAGACCCGGTTCAGTATCCGTATGTGCTCGTGCACGGCCTCGGCGGCTGGGGTCCCGAATCTCAGATTGACCAAACCTCACCCTATTGGGGCAGCTCTACCGGTAATCTTGCCGAGTACCTTAATTCAGAGGGCTACAGCGTAAGCGTTGCTTCGGTCGGTCCTTTTTCAAGCACATGGGACAGAACCTGTGAGCTTTATGCCGAGCTGACGGGCACAAAGGTTGACTACGGTGAGGCTCACAGCAAGGAGCACGGCCACGAGAGATACGGCAGGGAATACACTGCCGAGAATGCCCTTGTGCAGAACTGGGGCGGCAAGACAAAGAGAGGTCAGCGTATTAAGATTAACGTTATCGGCCACAGCTTCGGCGGCGAGACGGTAAGACTTCTTGCTTCACTCATGGCATACGGTGACGAGGCGGAAAAGGCGGCGACGGGTGATGAGACATCAGGTCTTTTCACAGGCGGTAAAGCGGACTGGATAAACAGTGTTACAACGCTTTGTTCTCCTCATAACGGCTCAACACTTTTCTATGTTGTAGATCAGGGCAAGCTTGTCAACACTGTTCTCGGCCTTGTTTACGCCGCAAGCGGAGTTGCAAGGTCGGCACAGATCGGCGATTTCTATGATTTCCGTCTTGAGCAGTTCGGCATGAGCGAAGCTTCAACGGAGAGCCAAGCCGAGTCGATTATCAACACCGTTTTCAGCGAGGGAACGGACAATGCGGCATATGACCTTTCGCCTGACGGAGCGCAGGAATTGAACAAGAAAATCAAGCTTGTTGACAACATATATTATTTCTCATATTCATATCTCACAACAGAAACGAGCGCTTTAACCGGAAAGCAGATTCCGAAAAGTTCAACGCTTCCTGTTCTGATTATTCCGGCAACGCTCATGGGAAGATATTCGACAAACACCAAAACGGATTTCAAGATTGATGAAACATGGCTTCCGAATGACGGACTTGTCAACGTTGTTTCGGCGAGATATCCGATCGGCGACGAATATCAGGAATATGACGCAGAGAATATCGTAAAAGGCAAGTGGAACGTTATGCCGACACTGCCAGGCGACCACGGAACGGTTATCGGTATGAATGTCGGTGCAGAGGAGACTCACAACTTCTACGACACACTTTTTAAGATGATCGACTCTCAACCGAGAGATAAGAAATATTATATTTTTTAATGAGGCAAACAAATGAAAATTCTTTTTAAAAACGCAGATATACTTGTAAGAGATGAAAAATTCAACGTGCTTTCAAACGCTTTCCTCACCGTTGACGGCGATAAGATAAGCTACATCGGCACGGAAAAGCCGACAGGTGAATTCGACGAAATAAAGGACATGAGCGGTAAATTGCTCATGCCCGGACTCATCAACTGTCACAACCATTGTCCGATGGTTCTTCTTCGCGGAATCGGCAGTGATCTGCCGCTTCAGCAGTGGCTGTTTGATACGGTATTTCCGATTGAGGACAGACTCACGGACGATGAAATCAAAGCCGGAAGTTATCTTGCACTTTTGGAGATGATTGCCGGAGGAACGGTCAGCTTTTCGGATATGTACGGACCCCAAATGAATGTTGAAGCTGTCGGAGAGTCGGGTATGAAGGCAAATGTCACCCGTCCCATCCTGTCCGCCGAACCGAATGAAACGCCCGAGCAATCATACAGAATGAGAGAAGCGATCGAGCATTACGAAAAATACAATAACACATTTAACGGAAGAGTTTTGATTGATTATTGTATTCATGCCGAATATACCTGTGACGAGAGAACGGCAAGGGTCTTGATAGACGAGATGAATGCACACAACGGCAACCTGCATATTCACCTTTCGGAGACGAAAAAGGAGCATGATGAGTGTATTGGGAGATATGGCAAAACACCTGCCGAGTGGTTTGACAGTCTCGGCGCATTTGAGTCCTCCGCTTTTGCCGCTCACTGTGTATGGCTGACGGAAAGCGACATGGAGCTGTTCCGCCGCAAGGGAGTGAGCGTTGTTCATAACCCGACCAGCAATATGAAGCTGGCAAGCGGCTTTGCCCCTGTTCCCAAGATGATTGATATGGGTATAAATGTTGCACTCGGTACCGACGGCCCTTCGAGCAACAACAATCTTGATATGTTCGAGGAAATGCACATCGCTTCGATAATTCATAATGGCTACACGCTTGACGCAACGGTTATGAATGCCGATACCGTTCTCAAAATGGCAACAGTCAACGGTGCAAAGGTTCAGCGCAGAGAGAACTGCGGCGAGCTGAAGGTCGGCAATAAGGCGGATATTATCGCTGTTTCTCTCGACGCACCGCATATGGTGCCTGCACTCGACAAAAAGGCATTGCTGACATATTCCGCACAGAGCAGCGATGTTTCAATGACAATGGTTGACGGCAAGATTCTTTATGAAAACGGCGAGTATAAAACACTCGATAAGGAAAAGATTTATTTTGAGTTCAACAAGGCTGTTGAGAAGCTTTATAATTAAGAGGTAGCACAATGGAAAGAATGGACAAAGGCTTGGCTTTTATGCTGAGATATGAAAATGTTGCATGGTACGAGAACGGCGAGGTGAGGATTCTTGACCGCCGAATTTACCCGAGAAAGGTAGAGTTCGTGACCTGCAGGAATCATCACGAGGTCACTCAGGCGATTAAGGACATGGTAACACAGAGTGCAGGACCGTACACTGCGGCGGCAATGGGTATGGCCCTTGCCGCTTACGAATGTAAGGACAAGTCAGAAGCGGAGCAGATCGGCTACCTCACCGAGGCGGCATATACGATTTCGAACGCACGCCCGACCACCGTTCAGCGTATGACGCTCATCACGGGCGGCTGCCTTGATGCGGCAAAGAAAGCGATTGCGGCAGGGGAGGACGTCAGCGAAAAAATCGTTGAGCACACTATTGAAGCGAACAATCTCCGCTACAAAAAAATCAATCTCATTGCCGAACATCTTGTTGACATGTTCCCTCAGAACGGAACGGTTATGACCCAGTGCTTCGGCGAAACGATAGTCGGAATGATGCTCAAGGTAGCAAGAGAGAGGGGCAACAACGTCAGAATCTTCTGCCCCGAGACAAGGCCGTATTTCCAGGGCGCAAGACTGACGGCAACGGTTTGCCATGAGATGGGCTTTGACACGACCGTTATCACGGACAATATGCCGGCGTTTGTAATGAAGAAAGAAAATGTTGATGTGTTCACATCGGCGGCCGACGTTATCTGCATGGACGGCCACGTTGTCAACAAGG
>OLHG01000145.1_pt1 | contig 48709 bp, 38 predicted proteins | sample 1605971 | NCBI WGS metagenome assembly OLHG01 (sample SAMN03283289) | human gut metagenome | biome: human-associated habitat; material: feces | host: Homo sapiens | place: Peru | collected 2012 | reverse complement strand
ATGTCAGATTAATGTCTTGCCATTGACCAGGCATTAATTGCAGAGTGGAATTCAGGGTGGTGTTGAATAGTAATTGTTGCCATTTCGCCAGAGCTTTGGCATCGGTGGGTTTCTCATTCCCCCATGTCGCATGAAAGCCAATATTTGATACGGGAACGCTTAATAAGTTAACCAGCGAAATACGAATGACACTGCCATTTTCAACCGCATCAATAGCCAGCACCCGGCCTGCCAAACCGACCGAGCCGTTATTTAAAATGAAGTATTGGGTTTGTAGCGGGTTAAATTCGGTGAAGACAAATTCGTCCTGTTTTTCTTTGACTGTCTTTACAATGCTGGCAAGTATTCTGGTGCTGTTTGTGATATTATTTTGTTGTTTTTCAAACAGTTCTGCTTTATTTTTATATTGTTCTTGTTGTTTCTCAAGCTCCTCTATTTTACTTTTTTGCAACTCTTGCTGTTTGGCAAGATCATCGATCAGACTCGCTTTTTCAATATAATCACAGCCTGTTAATGTACCTAGTGAAAATATTGTTAACACGTTTAAAAGTGTTTTCATGCTCATAGGATGAATTCCTTTTCATAACCCCAATATGTTGATAATTACGCCATATTCATTCTTCTGATGAATGTTTTTTATATATGTATTCGCAATAAAACTTATAAGAGATTTATTGAAATAATTGGTATTACGGACGTTTTATTAAATGACAACTGATTTCAGTTTGTAGCGAATGTTATGAGTCGCGCGAATTTTAATGAGCGGTATCAATCAATGTCAAATGTTTAGTGTCTTAGGCTGGGGAGCGCAGGGAGATTTTATATTCATATAAATGATGTGTTGTGATGAAATTTGCTGTGTTTATGGGGAAAGATAAATAATCATGCATCATAATTCGATTATTTATTTTTATGATTTATATATCACTTGTTGTTGCGCAACAAATTTTCAGATTTTAGCCTGCAAAAATACCTCAAACTCGAGGGGAAACTGAAACAGTTTACGGTAAGAAAGACATCGTATTTAATGAGTGGCACAGGCTCCTGCATGTGCCAGCAGGAGCGAGTAAATCGTGAGTGGCAGTAGTTACAGCGACGAGAAAGGAACTTAAAACGCAGTCTTTGAGAACCCTGTCATCTCTTGCAGGCCCATTTCACGGCCCAGCGCGGTCATTGGGTGCACAACCACCAGTCCGCGAACACTTTTTTTCAGTTTGCCCATATCAGCCTGCTCTTTTCTGGTGATTGCACGCTGGAACGGCATCTTCATCAGTTTCTGCGCTTCTTTGCTGAGTTTCTGGCTGTGAACTTCGCGCAGGCGAGCAATTTCTGCTTCCAGCGTGGCTTTCTCTTTTTCCAGTTCGGCATATTTGTCTGCGGCTTCAACCAGCGATAGATCGGCCTGCTGGTGACGGATGGCGTCCAGACGATCGCTGAGACGTTTGATTTCGTTTTTTTCGACTTCTTTCATGTGATGACTTCTGATAGAGATAAATTTATAGCCTCTAGTATGCGCGACCAGGTGCTTTGTTCACAACTGATGGCATTGTAATAGTTCCGGATTGTAACCATTAATGCGTTAAAAAATCACCCAATACATTGATTAGTTAAGAAATTTAAAGAAAAAAGATAGTCAACAGAAGCAGGTGATTATTGAGGATTGAGCACGTTTTCCTTAATGTCATTTATACCGGGATCTAAACTAAAATTGGCGGCCGCGCATTCCCGGCGCGGGGTAATACGGAGATATCATCATGGGCAAATTAGGTGAAAACGTTCCGCTTCTTATCGATAAAGCCGTAGATTTCATGGCATCAAGCCAGGCGTTCCGGGAGTATCTGAAAAAACTTCCTCCCCGTAACGCGATTCCGTCCGGAATACCCGATGAAAGCGTGCCGTTATATCTACAACGTCTGGAGTATTATCGTCAGCTTTATCGTCCGAAACAGGTAGAGGAGAAGTAAGCGAAAGTACTTACTTTTGAAAGGCTTTTTTTAAGCTGATTTTGGAAATCAGCTCTGTCAGTGAAAGGACCATTGTTGATCGTACAGCCTGTTGGTAACGCTGAATTTGCATTGCATACAAACTGGAGTCTGCAGGTTCAAACTGTGGCGGCGGTGGTAACGCCGCCACGCAATGCAGTTCACCAAAGGGTCCAAGGATTTCGTCGTCGGTAAAAGCGTACTCGTTGCCGTCGTGATTTAGCTCTTCACGCAATGCCATCAGCAGTTCCGCATCTTCGTATTCCTGGCGGTTAATGACGCCCAACCCGTAAATGAGTTTTAAACGCACAGAAAGATCGCCCAGCGGACCATCGCCGTCGAGTAACGGTTCTACAGCATACTTCACCGCGTAATCGTCTTTGCGGAATACCTGAAGCACCAGAAGATTTACCGCCTCGGTCAGGAGCTCGACGGCGGTGATCAGAAAGCTTCGCACGGTTTTGCCAGCATTCAGACGCTCAAGCACACGGTTTTCAAAGGCCTGGGTTTGTTCCATTGTTGCCTGCATATCTGACAATCTGTTATTCGGGCGCAGGGTATCCTGCGCCTGGTCCACCATTATTGCATTGCTTTATAAGCGGTTACCGCCTCGGATACAACCTCGCTGTTGGCATCAAGACCGGAAATCTGTGCCAGCGCGGCTTGTGGGCCTTTGTCGGCAATCAGCGCTGCCAGTTCCTGAGCCTGCGGATCATCTTCACTGCGGAAGTGCATTGCAGCGGCAATACCTTCAATCAGGTTTTTATGTGGCAGACCATATTCCAGGGTTCCGAGCAGTGGCTTGATCAGACGGTCGCCAGCACTCAGTTTACGCAGCGGCTGACGGCCTACGCGTTCTACATCATCTTTCAGGTACGGGTTCTCGAAACGACCAAGGATTTTCTGGATGTATGCCGCATGCTTGTCAGCGTCAAAGCCGTAGCGCTTGATCAATACTGCACCACTTTCTTCCATTGCCCCTTTTACCACCGCGCGGATTTTCTCGTCGAGAATTGCGTCACGAATGGTCTGATGACCCGCCAGTTTTCCGAGGTACGCGGTTATAGCATGACCTGTATTCAGGGTGAAGAGTTTACGTTCGACAAATGCCATCAGATTGTCGGTTAATTCCATGCCAGGGATGTTTGGCAGCGTGCCTTTGAACTGGGTTTTATCGACAATCCATTCGCTGAAGGTTTCTACCGTCACTTCCAGCGGATCGTTAGTTGCCGAAGCCGAAGGCGGTACGATGCGGTCAACGGCGGAATCAACAAAGCCAACGTGTTCTTCTACCCACGCTTTGGCGTCTTCGGGCAGGGCGTTCATCACATGGCCTTTCAACTGCGTGGTGCCGCGGACCATGTTTTCACAGGCGATGATGTTCAGTGGGGATTCATTACCTTGTTCTTTACGTTTCACCAGCCCTTTGGCGATGGCCGGAGCAATACGTTCCAGCACGACCGGGCCAACGGCGGTAGTGACTAAATCAACCTGAGCAATCAGATCAACGACATCATCACCAATGCTGCTGACGGCATCGACGCCAGAAACGGTATCTACCTGCTCGGTTTCACCAACCACATGAACCTGATAGCTATGACGGGCATTCAGGGCATCAAGCACCACCTGATTTACATCGGCAAACGTCAGTTGGATACCTGCGTCTGCCAGCAGTTTACCGATAAAGCCACGACCGATATTACCTGCGCCAAAATGTAATGCTTTCATAGTATTAACCTTCATCAATGTTTTTACCCGAGAGGGCTGGGGTGAGGCTTTTCCCTCACCCAAACCCTCTCCGTGAGGAGAGGGGCTTTTTGCCGGATGCGGCGTAAACGCCTTATCCGGCCTACGTGTTTGGCACTGACCTGTAGGCCTGATAAGACGCGTCAGAGTCGCATCAGGCATTGTGCACCGACTGCCGGATGCGGCGTAAACACCTTATCCGACCGACAAAACAAATTGTGCTTTATGTTGTAGGCCTGATAAGCGAAGCGCATCAGGCAATTAGCCCCACCTTCTTCATGCGGAGAGGGTGGGAATGGATTACTTACGACCTGCCAGCAATTCCAGCACTTCATCCACGCTGGTGGTGTGTGCCAGACGCTCGATAACTGACTCATCATCCAGTGCGTTGGTCAGGCTGGTGATCACCTGAATGTGCTCGTTGTTACGGGCAGCAATCCCAATCACCAGACGGGCAATGTCATCTTCTTCTTCACCGAAGCGCACGCCTTCCGGGTACTGGCAGAACACCACGCCCGTTTTCAGCACGCGATCTTTCGCTTCAACCGTACCGTGTGGCACCGCGATAGACTCACCCAGATAAGTCGGGGTCAGTTTTTCACGATCCAGCATCGCCTGAACGTATTCCGGCTCAACGTAACCGCCTTTCACCAGTTGCTCGCCAGCAAAACGAATCGCTTCTTCTTTGGTGGCCGCTTTGCGACCGAGGAAGATGTTCTCCGCGCCTAGCTTGAACAGGTTAGCACTGGAATCGTCAAAGCTGTCTTTCAGACTGTCTTTCACTTTCACTTCGTTTTCAGTATGGCGCTGGGCAGCAACCAGACGTTCGGTCAGGCTGGTGTACAGGCCGCTGTCGAGGAAGTTGGTCAGCGAAATATGCTGTGCCTGCGGAACCTGGCGCATAGCGCGTTCGGTCAGGTCACGGTGAGTGATGACCAGGTCCACATCTGGCGGCAGGTTGTTGATCGCGCTGTTAGTGACCGAAATCTGCGACAGACCTGCATCCTGAATTTTCTTACGCAGCACGCCTGCACCCATCGCACTGGAACCCATACCGGCATCACAGGCAACGATGATTTTACGGACGTGGCTCAGGTCGTTAGTCACATCGCCCGCAGACAGCGGAGATGCGCCTTTAGACTCAGCTTTCATTTCCTGAACGCGACGTGCAGCAGCTTCAATATCATCTTCTTCTTTCACTTTGCTGGTTTTCAGCAGAATGGCAGAGACAACGAAGGAAACTGCCATCGCCGCACACACACCCGCGATGTTAGCGAAGTAAGCACCTTTTGGCGTCATCGCCAGTACAGCAAGGATAGAACCCGGAGATGCCGGAGAAACCAGCCCACCGCCCAGGATAGTCAGCGTGAATACGCCAGTCATACCGCCGAGGATAACGGCCAGAATCAGACGCGGATTCATCAGCACATACGGGAAGTAGATTTCGTGGATACCGCCCAGGAAGTGGATGATTGCCGCACCGCCCGCAGACTGTTTAGCGCTACCACGACCAAAGAACATGTACGCCAGCAGCACGCCCATACCCGGACCTGGGTTAGCTTCAATCAGGAAGAAGATGGATTTACCCAGTTCATGGGACTGCTGAATACCCAGCGGCGAGAAGATACCGTGGTTAATGGCGTTGTTGAGGAACAGGATTTTCGCCGGTTCAACAAAGATAGACGCCAGCGGCAGCATGTCATGGACAACCATGAAGTTAACGCCCGCCGCCAGCATTTTGGACAGGGCTTCAACAATCGGGCCAATGCCGAGGAATGCCAGAATAGCGAGGATCATCCCGATGATGCCTGCGGAGAAGTTATTCACCAGCATCTCAAAACCGGATTTGATCTTACCGTCTACCCAGCGGTCGAAGTGCTTAATGCACCAGCCGCCCAGCGGACCTGCAATCATAGAGCCGAGGAACATCGGCATGTCTGCGCCGACGATAACGCCCATGGTGGTAATGGCACCGACTACGCCGCCACGTTCGCCGCCAACCAGCTTACCACCGGTATAACCGATCAGCAGCGGCAGGAGATAAGTGATCATCGGCCCGACCAGCTTCGCCAGCGTTTCGTTCGGTAACCACCCTGTTGGAATAAATAACGCGGTGATGATACCCCACGCGATAAACGCGCCGATATTTGGCATCACCATGTTGCTGAGGAAACGACCAAAGCTTTGCACTTTGATCTTAATATCGGATGACATAAAAACACCCCTTCTTATGTTTGCTGTCGCGCAGGCTGGAAGCCCGAGGTTTTTTGTTAATGTGGCGGCAGAGGTAGCCGGACCTTGTAGATACTGCGAAATCTGGCACTGAATCGGTTAACTGTCCAGTCGGCGGCCTTTTGTGTGATATCAGTCACATAAATGTAGGGGGTAGAGAGGTAATTGACGTGATGCTCATCACAAAATGCTTGTGTAAAAAAGCAACAAGGCGGCGATTTTCGCTAAAAATGGCATTTAAATGTGAGTAATGTCACATTTTTGTTTTGATGGTTTGTTGAATCTTTGTGATCTGAATCACAAGATATTTTCTTACGGCGTTCACCTGATGTGATCTACAGCATGTTATGCCTTCGTCATACAATCGTTATGTAACTAAGCAACTCATCACCTCTAAAAATTATTCTTTGGTGTTATGGCGAGAATCGCGAACCCGGATTATTGTCAAAATATCAGCCTGACTCCCTTCTGGCTGCCAGCCAAAAAACAACACTGATAAACGTGAATCCGAGGCAGATATGTTTCTAAACTATTTCGCGTTGGGAGTGCTGATCTTCGTCTTTCTGGTGATTTTTTATGGAATCATCGCGATACATGACATCCCTTATCTGATTGCCAAAAAGCGCAACCATCCCCATGCCGACGCTATTCATACGGCGGGCTGGGTGAGCCTGTTTACTCTGCATGTTATCTGGCCGTTTCTGTGGATCTGGGCGACGCTCTATCAACCGGAGCGCGGCTGGGGCATGCAGTCACATGTTGCGTCGCAAGAGAAAGCGACTGACCCGGAAATCGCCGCACTTTCTGACCGAATTTCCCGGCTGGAGCATCAACTCGCCGCCGAGAAAAAGACTGACTATTCCACGTTTCCGGAGATCTAAATATGGATCTATTGATTGTTTTAACTTACGTGGCGCTGGCGTGGGCGGTCTTTAAAATCTTCCGCATTCCGGTAAATCAGTGGACGCTGGCGACGGCGGCGCTGGGAGGCGTGTTTCTGGTGAGTGGTTTGATCTTGTTGATGAACTACAACCACCCTTACACTTTTACCGCGCAAAAGGCAGTGATAGCGATCCCCATCACGCCACAGGTGACGGGAATTGTTACTGAAGTCACCGACAAAAATAATCAGCTTATTCAGAAGGGCGAGGTGCTTTTTAAGCTCGACCCGGTTCGTTACCAGGCGCGAGTTGACAGACTTCAGGCTGACCTGATGACGGCGACGCATAATATAAAGACGCTGCGCGCGCAGCTCACTGAAGCGCAGGCCAACACCACCCAGGTTTCAGCGGAGCGCGACCGTCTGTTTAAAAATTATCAACGTTACCTGAAAGGCAGTCAGGCGGCGGTGAATCCGTTCTCGGAACGTGACATCGACGATGCGCGGCAAAATTTCCTCGCGCAGGATGCGCTGGTGAAAGGCTCGGTGGCGGAGCAGGCGCAGATCCAGAGCCAGCTCGACAGTATGGTTAACGGCGAGCAATCGCAGATTGTGAGCTTAAGAGCGCAACTTACTGAAGCAAAATATAACCTTGAGCAGACCGTCATTCGCGCACCGAGCAATGGCTACGTCACTCAGGTACTGATCCGCCCAGGTACATACGCCGCTGCCTTGCCGCTGCGTCCGGTGATGGTCTTCATCCCCGAGCAAAAACGGCAAATTGTCGCCCAATTTCGGCAAAACTCGCTGTTACGTCTGAAACCTGGCGATGATGCGGAAGTGGTGTTTAACGCGCTACCTGGGCAGGTGTTTCACGGCAAACTGACCAGTATTTTACCTGTCGTGCCAGGCGGTTCTTATCAGGCGCAGGGGGTATTGCAATCATTAACGGTCGTGCCCGGCACGGACGGTGTGCTGGGAACCATTGAACTGGACCCTAACGCTGATATCGATGCCTTACCCGACGGCATCTACGCCCAGGTGGCAGTTTACTCCGACCATTTCAGCCATGTTTCGGTGATGCGGAAAGTGCTGCTAAGAATGACCAGCTGGATGCATTATCTTTATTTGGATCATTAAATAATATTAATGTATTGAATCTTGTAAATGTGGTTGAGAGCAAAAAATTGCAAATACAGGACATGAGAATTCGCTGTTCAGGCAGCGAAACTCGTGCCCTTTTTGTCTAGTCCACTGAGAATATAAACGCTCCTTTGATGCCCAAAAGTGGATATTTAATTATTTCTTTTTACCTTGAGAGAAAACTGTTTCGGTGTAATACCAAAATAGCTCTTAAAGTTTCGAATGAAATAAGATGTACTGGTATATCCAACATCATATGCAATACTATTAATATGTTTTTCAGTGGATGTAATCATCTTTGCTGCATGATGCATTCTGATATCTAACACCAACGCATTAAAGTTATTGTTTTCTTTTTCAAGTTTTTTTCTAATCGAAACCTCAGACATATGCAAAATATCCCTAAGATCCATTAACTTCCAATTTCTTGATAAATCTGATTCGATAATTTTTTTGATTTTTTCTGTAAAAGTGATATCTGTTGAAACTGATAGTGAATAAACAAGAGGTTCAATCTCATGGATTCTGGAAAGTAAATAGGCTATTTTATAAACTTGTCTGTGTTTCGGTAAGTTATTATTAATCAGACGTTTAAAAATTTCTTTATCTGTTTCCTCAAGGATATAAAAAAATATTTTTTTTCTTATTTGACTCACTAGTTGATGGCCTAAAAGAAGTGGCTCCATAACCTTACACACGCTATTTAATAGATAGCTATCAATAGTATAGATATCATAAGGTATACCGCTGCCAAGCACTTTTAATGTTGCATCAACGACAAGATTCTTTTCTATATAGCATAAAGAAAAAGGAGGGATGTTAATAACATCTCCATCTTTTGCTTTAATAACTAATTGTGCATTTCTAATAAAAATCATTGCGCTATTATAAAAACGAATTTTTTTTAATGTAATTGTATGATTTTTGTCTAGATTTCTATTGACAGAGATGTCAAGCTTTGTACAAGTAACTCGACTATTCATAAAGCCACCTCATGCTTTGTATATATATAATTCCATGAGTTATTAAGTTGTGTAAACTCGAAAATTCAACGTGAGTTAATTTTAAACAATCTAACAAATAATTAAAAAAAACAATGAATTATATGCGTAATGGATGTAATCACTATAAGAATAATAATATTATCGTAATGAGATTATGCGTAATTAACGAGTCAATCCTCAGGTTCAATTGTTTGGTTAAAAAAAAATTCTTAATAATGCGGGTAATTTCCTGGTTGTTTTCATCCCCAACTTAACTTTGATGCGACTGACTCGATAATAGATTTTTTCTTTTGAGAGATTAGTCATTTTTGAAATCTCTCTTACACTCTTACCATGAAAATAGAAAAGGTATAAAATCTCTATTTCAATATTATTTAAGGAGTTTATTGCTTCACTTACCGATGCCTTCTTTTTATGAATGTAGATAGAGTTATGATGTATTCTAATATTATTAGTCTCAATACACTTTATCGATTTTCCGGATAACAGAAGACTATATGCATAATAATTTTTAATATCACAAATAAGATAAATCTCATTTGTATCAAAATCAGCTCTGACTATGTCATCGATTTCTGTAAAATCTATGCATCGAAATGTTTTGTTAATATCAGATATCAACCGCATCCCGTAATTGAAAAAATTATTATCACTGGCAAGTATAAAGACAAGATTCATACATATCCTAAAATATTATCTTTTATATTATGCGACAACTATAAGATAAAGATTTTTTAATATCCACATTAAAAATATAAAGATTTGATAAAAAACTATAACTAATTAACCAGTAAAATAACAATAATTACTTTTAGTAGAGTTGAGTACTTCAGGTGACGCTCATTATCGTATGCATTTATATAAGTGATCTATAATCATTTTTCAGTATAAGGTCGTTTCATGTTGTTGATCTGTTGAGGGATATTCATTGTCACAATTAAGATATGTTCAAGGTAAATGGTATGTTTTCTTCAAAAAATCCCGACTTCAATAGCAGACGGTCTGTTGCCATCAAAAGAACAATTGAACTTTTACTATCGGCATGTCGTGACAGATGAGAATATGTTTTTAAATACACTCTAAAATTTAAATTTTACTTATCAAAATATTCAATTCCCATGAGTATAATTTTAAATATAAATAAATGGCGCAATAAATAAAACTATTTCGTCCTTAATTTGAAGACTGTTCTTAATAAGCATAAAAATAAAAAAATCAAGAATAAAAATAAAATTTAATTTAGCGTGTGTTTTCTAAATAGAATAAAGAGATATAAAAACCAGATAATGAGGTTTTATTGTTGACCATCTTATCTTATGCAAGGTAATTTTGGCGACGTTCATGAACTTCTGGGCATGAACAAATATAGGACTAACCGAATTTGGGCTAATAATTCTTTAAAGGCTTTAAGGAGCATTAAATGAAAAAATTGGTTTTAGGTTCAGCTATTCTTGCTGTACTTGGGATGACTTCTACTGCAATGGCTGCAAACAGTGGTACTGTTAATTTTACAGGTGCGGTTTCTACTGCTACTTGTAATCTGGCTGTAAAGGATAATGCTGGAGGTGATATCTCCAGTGTTGATTTGGGGGTTCTTTCTAGCACCGCAACAACTGATGGCACTGCAGCTACATTCAAATTAGTTCCCGCAGAGCAAACTTGTCTTTCTAAAACTAATGCAACTTTGACTTGGTCTTCTCCAACTCTAACTTCAACTGGTTTGTCTAATGCTGCCGTTAATGGTACTAACGCCACTATGATTTTAACTGCTAGTAACTCAACAGCACAAAACCCTAACAATATTGTGAAACAAGGAAATACCTCTTTTGAATACAACGTAACAGGTGGTATTAAGTCATTCGACTATGCAGCAAAAATGATGCGGCCAGCAACAGGGGCTCTGACAGCTGGTCCATTCAGTGCATCAGCAAGTTATGTTGTTGCTTATAAATAATATATGAGCGAAGGAAGGGAGGATTAATCTCCTCCCTTCTTATTACCTGATGTTTATGGCAAGGGAAAATAATGAAAAAAGAAATATTTATTGCCGCTATTATTTTTCATTTACTATCTAAAGGTGCTCTTGCCGAAGAGTTCAACTACAGCTTTATTCGTGGAGGGAGTAAGGATATTCCTGATGTTTTAAACAGCAATAAAGAAAACGTACCGGGTAAATATGTTGTTGATGTTGTTTTCAATGGTTCTAAAATCGCGTCATCTACTGAGATGAGCATCGCAAAAGAGGATGCTGAAGGGATATGTCTTTCTGATGAATGGCTAACTGAAAACGGCATTATAATTAATAAAGATTTTTATAAAAATGTTTATAATTCTGCACGCCAGTGCTATTTGCTGGGTAATGAGGCGAACAGTAAAGTCGCGTTTGATCAATCGTTGCAAGAAGTATCTATTGATTTGCCACAGGCAGGCTTCTAGGACGCAGCAAAAGGTGGTGGTGTGTGGGACTATGGTAGTAACGGTTTTAAAATAGCTTATGACGTTAATACTGCAAAAAATAGCAACCAGGAAAGAACCACCTACAGTAGTATTGATGGCCAGGTGAATCTGGGCGAATGGGTGTTATTGGGTAGGGGGTATGCTTACCAGGGCGAAAATTTCGATACTAATAACCTGTTACTGACGCGGGCAATCAAATCACTGAAATCCGATTTGCAACTGGGCAAGACACAGCTTTATAACTCATTGAATAATGGTTTTACCTTTTACGGTGCTCAGCTTAAATCGAATCAGGATATGTATCCGTGGAACTCTCGTGCCTATTCGCCGGTAATTAATGGTATTGCGCGAACCCATGCTAGGGTAACCATTGAGCAGAGTGGTTATACCTTAAAATCTATTGTCGTGCCTCCGGGACCATTTGTGATCAACGATCTTAACGGCGTTTACTCTGGCGATTTGATCATGAAAATCTATGAAGAGGATGGCTCCGTTCGTGAACAGCGTTTCCCTGTCGCAGTGTTGCCTAATTTGTTAAGACCGGGAACGTATAACTACGCCCTCGCCATGGGTAGCAAAGTTAACCAAGATAATGGCGAACGGGATAAAGAAAGTCTGTTTGCCCAAATGAGTTATGACTATGGATTCGAGCCTTTTACACTCAATAGCTCTTTATTGCTGGATAAAAATTATAACAATATTGGTTTAGGACTAATTCGCTCGTTTGGATGGTTTGGAGCCATGTCTTTTAGTGGCAACTTATCACAAGCAAAATACCATAATGGTAAGAATATAAAAGGCTATAGCACGTCATTAAAATATGCAAAAGCGCTTGGTGATAATGCAAATTTACAGCTTATTGGTTACCGTTTTAATTCAGAAGATTATATTGACTATGCTGATTTTACTTATAATTCATATAGTTTTATAAGAAATAGGCCAAAGCAACGCTATGAGTCAATCGTTACCTACCAGCTACCAGATAAAGGTATGTTTTTAAACTTTTCTGCGTGGAAGGAAGATTACTGGGATAATTATAACGAGGTCGGTGCTAACTTAAGTCTGACAAAAAGTTTTGATCAAATAACAATGACACTGAACGGTGGTTATTCCAGACTGAAAAATATGGATGCTGACTATAATGTTGGTTTGTCATTAAGTGTGCCGTTAAGTCTGTTTGATAAAACACATTATAGTTTTTCGAATGTTAACTATGATCGACGTACGGGGACCAGTATGAATACTGGGATCTCAGGAATGATTAATCAAAGGCTGAGTTATAACGCATCAGTTAACCAGACGCGTGATACTATCGGTGGTACACTTTCTGCCTCCTATTTACTCGACTGGATGCAGACGTCAGCAACGTATTCACAAACTGGGAAAAATTCATCTACCTCACTCCAGTTGGGTGGTAGTGTAATTGGTGTGCCAGAAGGTGGCATAATATTTACTCCAGTTAAAAATGATCAACTGGCTATCGTGCAAATGAAAGATGTCCCCGGTGTTATGTTTAACGGTTCTTTACCGGGAGATAAATATGGTCGGGCGGTAATCCCACTTACTGCTTATAACAATAATACGATTTCTGTAAATGCAGAAAAATTACCGAAGAATATTGAGCTTACAGATAATGCGATTAATGTGACCCCAACGGGAAATGCTATCATTTATAAAAATGTGAAGTTTAAGAAAATTAATACCTATGTGGTTAAACTTTATGGGAAAAATGGTTATGTCGTTCCTATGGGTAGCATCGCAAAAAATACACAGGGTAAAGAAGTGGGTTATGTAAATAACGGTGGTATTTTGCTGATGAACCTCGAAACACACGATGAAGGTGTTATTTCGCTTGACCAGTGTCAATTTAATACGCAGTCACTGAAGAAAAACCATGACCAAACTCAGGAGATTCACTGTGAGTAACAATGTAATGAAAAAAATAAATCTCATGCCAGTATTGGCTTTGCTGCTGATCTGCTTTAATAGCCATGCTGCCTTTGTTCTCAATAGTACGCGTTATATTTTTGCGGGCGATAAGGATAACATTTCTGTCCAGGTCAATAATGAATCTTCTCAAGAGTATGGCGGTCAAATCTGGATCGATAATGCAAATGCAAGAGATCAGAACGTTTACTTTGCCCCCAGTCCGACCTTTTTCAAGGTTTCTGGTGGACATAAACAAATTTTGCGTGTCCTGAAAATTAATGACAGTTTACCCAAAGACAAAGAATCACTGTTTTGGGTCAACGTCCAGGAAATCCCTAAAGCACCAAAAGAGGACACAAACTCCCTTGCCATAGCATTGCATACTCAGGTTAAGATGATTTATCGGCCTGAGTCACTAAAAGTGGGTAGGGAAGATGCGGAGAAAAATATCAAGATCATCCATGAGGGGGGAAATACGATTTTATATAATAACTCTCCGTACTATTTTGCAGTGATTAATGTAAAGCAAAATGGTCATGATGTGAAACTTAGCGAAGAGACTAAAAATAAAATTGCGGCTTTTGCGCCTTTTGAGAAGGTATCTCTGGGAAGTAAACTTTCAGGAAAAGATATTTCAATTGTTTCTTTTGATGATTATGGCGTAGACAGGGAATATAAACTCTAGCCCAAACCTTTATTATTAAGGAGAATGCTATGCAGAAATTGTTATTTCTTGTATTTATGCTATTTTTTATTTCGCCACATAGTCATGCGGCGGTGGATTGCTCCAGTGGTAGAATTACTCTTGGATATGATAATACGACTACAAATTACAATACTTACAATTCTACGCAGAATGGACCCGTTGCTACATTAGTTGCTAATGTATCGCAGAATTTTTCGTGCGGTGGTGATTATATCGAAACAACCACTATGAACAGGAAAAGTTATTTAGTCTTACCTATTACCAGTGGGGGAACTTGTAGTAATGGTGTTTTAACTACTACCATTCCCGGCGTTGTCTGGCGCCTTAATGGATTTACCTGTTTGGGGAATGGGTTAAAGACCACTAAAGAATTAAACGGCGGTGATACCTGGTCTGGGACAGTAGGGAAACTTATCTTAACACTGACAGATGAGTATTGGCGGCAGAATAATTCCACACGAACATTTACTTTACCGGCCCCTTCTCAAGGAAATGTCAAGGGAACGAATGTTAATGTCGTGGTAACAGCAAATCCGGCCACCTTGACGCATAAAGTTATGCACTTAGGTAGTTGCTCGATGGCAACAACACCAGTTAATTTGGACTTCGGGACTATATCACCCATTGAAATTAATAAAGGAGCTCTATATCAATCTGTTACTGTTACCTGGAACTGCGTTAACAAAGCACTCGCAGTGAATGGTTTTAATTTACGTTTTGATCCTGAGAATGTTGTTAATGCTAACCAAGCCACTTTTAGTGCCACTGCTACTGATGGTAAAAAACTAAATTTCCAGTTGGTTCAATATAATCAAGGGAAAGAAACACCTCCCCAGCTTAATAAAAGTATTCAGGTGTATGCTCCAGTAACGAATGATGTTTACAATACACTTAGTTTAAGAATAAAAGTATTGCCAGCATCAACTTATCCCACAGGGAAAGTATCAACGTATTTAACAATTACAGCGACATATATGTAACTGGTGATATTTTATGGGTAAGTGGAAAATATTATTTTGCATGATTGCATTACTTTGCAATTGCAGCTATGCGTCGCGAACTATTTCGAATAGAGTAAACATCACGGCGACGATGGCTCTCAACACCTGTGCATTAACGTTAACACCAGACAACGTGAATTTTGGTGGAGTACGTATTGATGAGATTGAAGCGGCGATTATTTCTCCGCAGACTGTATCGCTTGCAATGCAATGTAGTTGGCCTGCTAGCGGGGTATCGGTAAAGTTTGTACCAAAGGATGGAGTTTCCACTAGTGACCCAAATATTATGAAAACAGGACTATCTGGTGTTGGCTTGGCTTTATCGTGGAAAAAGAGTACAGCTTCTGACTTTACCAGTATTAATTACAATACGTCGTTGCAACTCAATGCTCAGGAACAATCAAGTAATGTGGCATTAGGGCAGTTTAAACTTTTACCAAAAAAGGTTCCTGAGCAAACAATACAAAGTGGCAATATAGCAACCAGTCTAACTGTCGAGGTTAGCTATGATTAACTCTTTCTGTAAATATATTCTTATAGCAGTGACTGCGCTGGCTCCTCTCTGGAGTAATAATGCACTTGCTGCACAAACGGCAAGTGCAAACCTACCGATTACGATGGCAGTAACAAATCCACAATGTACCATTAATAATGGGCAAGGATTACCTGCCACCGTTCAGCTTCCTGTTGTCACAACCGCGGGAGTATTTGCGGATAACAATAGTACCGAAGTTCCTATTGTTATTAACTGCGCGGGGAGTGTCTCGAAATTTGAAATTACATTAACAGGAGGAACTTCTTCGAAAATCACGACCAGTAATAATATGGTTGATATTGCACTTGTATGGAAACAGGGAGGCTCAGCTGTTCAGTTTGGAACACCAGTAGCTTTAAATAAAGCACCATATCTTGTAAGTAATAAGGAATTTGATGCTTCGCTAATAGCCACTGTCACACCACATACCGGAAATATACCAGCGGGTATCTATACTGCGAGTTTACCTATAACGTTAACGTACTATTAATAAAATATTGAGGAAGTTGGCAATTGGTTGGTATTAATGCTGGGGTTATTTCATTGGTATTAATGTCTGGTTAAATCACTCTTAATAGCGCGCCAGACATCTAAAACGAATTATTAAATACATTAAGTTAAAATTTCATCGTAAAAAATTAGATTATAGCGATATTGACAATGAATTTTGTATATACTCTAAAGTTAAATAAAAAAAGAGAGTTGGTTGTAGTATCTGAACTTTCTGGTGGGGTTAAAAAATCAGCTCGAAATAAGCTATTAAAATCTGTTGTTGTTTTAATGACTACTTTAGCTACTCAACTCTATTCACCATTAATTCAGGCATCAATTGTGGGAATGGATATCCCATATCAGACCTATCGTGATTTCGCTGAAAATAAAGGAGCGTTCTCAGTCGGAGCGCTGGATATTCCTTTGTATAAGAAAGACGGGACGTTGTACTCCACACTGAATAAGGCGCCAATGATAGATTTTAGCGCTGTTGATAGTGGACAGACAGTAGCTACGTTAATTTCGCCACAATATATTGTAAGCGTAAAGCATAATACTGGCTATAAGAATGTTCGGTTTGGCTACAGAGATGATAGTTCTTATGTTCTTGTCGATCGTAATAATAGTTCTGTAGATTTCCATACTCCGCGTTTAAATAAAATTGTAACCGAAGTGGTTCCGGCTGATATAACCGATGCCGGTACTGCCAACGGAACTTATCAAAATCAAGACCGTTTTCCGATCTTTTACCGTGTTGGTACTGGTACGCAATATGTGAAAGACCGTAATGGGAAATTAACTCAACTTGCTGGCGGTTACGCATATAGAACGGGCGGGACCGTTGGTAAACCAACATCATCAAACAAGAGAATAGTGTCCAACCCTGGTAATACCTATTCTGCGGCTAACGGCCCTATGCCTTCCTATGGAATTCCCGGTGATAGTGGCTCTCCCCTTTTTGCCTGGGATACGCAGCGTAATAAATGGGTGTTGGTTGCAGTACTCAATTCCTATGCGGGTAATGCAGGAAAAACCAACTGGTTTACCGTTATTCCAGTGAATGAAGTGAGTGCCAATATTGAGGCTGATACTGACGCGCCAGTGACGCCAACGAGTACAACCGAAAATATTAACTGGACTTACGATATTTCCACGGGTACCGGTAAGCTGGCCCAGGGAATGGATGCCTGGGAGATGCATGGTCGTGACACTGGAAGTAGTGCTGTTTCATTTAATCATGGAAAGGATTTGTCCTTCGAAAACACCGGCACAGTGGTATTAAAGGATACTGTCAATCAGGGAGCGGGTACGCTCACATTTAACGGTGATTACACAGTAAAACCGAACGCTGATCAGACTTGGGTAGGGGGCGGTATTATTGTCAATGGTGATCATACCGTGAACTGGCAAATTAACGGTGTTAAGGGCGATAGTCTGCATAAGCTAGGTACCGGGACGTTAAACATTTCCGGCACTGGCATCAATCCTGGAACGCTCAGTGTGGGTGATGGAACAGTTGTGCTCGCCCAAAAACCAGATAGCAACGGTCAGGTTCAGGCGTTCGAGTCCGCCAGTATTGTTAGTGGTAGGCCAACTCTGGTACTGAGCGATAGTCAGCAAATGAACCCGGATAATATCAAATGGGGGTATCGTGGCGGCAAACTCGATATTAATAGCAATGATTTAACCTTTCATGCGTTAAATGCAGCTGATGAAGGGGCGATATTAACCAATAGCGGTTCGCTTGCGACAGCTAGCCTGGATTTTAATTCAACAGACACCACGAAGCCGGTGACGACGATGTTCCATGGTTTTTTCACTGGCAATGTGAATGTTAAAAATAACGCAACATCCAATGTGAATAATACCTTCGTGGTTGATGGCGGAATTAATACGCCAGCGGGTAGTATGACGCAGCGGGGGGGACGCCTCTTTTTTCAGGGACATCCGGTTATCCATGCTGTGAGCACTCAGTCAGTCGCCAATAAATTAAAGGCGCTGGGCGATGATTCCGTGCTCACCCAACCTGTCTCTTTCACGCAAAGTGACTGGCAAACACGGCAATTTAATCTGAAGTCGCTGGATCTCAACAATGCGGCATTTTACCTTGCTCGCAATGCAGGATTAACGACGACAATCAATGCCAATAATTCCACTGTTACTTTGGGCAGTGAAGATCTTTATATAGATACCAATGATGGTAATGGCGTAAAAACGACACCTGTGGAAGGTCAATCAGTTGCGACTGCATCAGAAGATCAAAGCCACTTTACGGGGAACGTTAATCTGACAAATGGCTCAGCCCTGCGGGTCAATGAGAACTTCAGTGGTGGAATTATCAGTAGCAACAGCAGTGTAACTATCTCTTCGACTAACGCGAATCTGACCGAGAGCAGCATGTTTACCCACTCTGTAATCAAACTCTCTGATAATGCTCAACTGACAAGCACTGCCGGTTTGCAATCGGATGGCACTATCGAGTTCGGAAATGGGGCAAAACTCTCATTGTTAGGGGAATCATCGTCAACCTTTACGCCTTTTTCAGCCACGGCCTGGAATCTCAAGGGGACCGGATCCACGCTGAATATTGGTTCTGGCACCAACGTCAATGGCGACATTAATGCATGGTCTGATACCAACATTAACTTTGGGAATAGCGGAAAACAAAGTACGTCATCAGGCATTTTGTATACAGGCGATATCTACGCACCAGAAGCTAATGTCAGCATTGATAACACTTCATGGACATTGAACAAAACCTCATGGCTGGGCAATCTGACACTCAAAAACAGTCAGCTTATTATGTCTACAGATGGCAAGACCAGCAGCGGCATCAAGGTTGTTGATACGTTTAGTGGAGAAAACAATATTCTGTATGTGAAACCGACCCGGTCGCTTAGTGAAATGTCGGTCAGCAATATTCCGCTTATTACCGCCAAAAACGTAACCAACAATACCCGGGTATTTAAAACGGTGACCCAACAAACAGGCTTTCACTCAATGACTCCAAAGATTGAGGTGGTTAATGTCGATGGGACTACACAGTGGCGTCTGAAAGGATTCGATGTTCAGAGTGATAGTACAGCGCTTAAAGAAGGTCAGCGTTTGATGAACACTAATATTAAAAACTTTCTGACTGAGGTTAATAACTTAAACCGTCGTATGGGTGACCTGCGCGATACAAAAGGTGAAACCGGCGCATGGGCTCGGTTGATGAACTCTTCTGGCTCAGGTTATGGCGGTTTTTCCGATCGCCACGTACATCTGCAGGTTGGTGCTGACAGAAAGCATCATTTTGAGGGGGGAGATCTTTTTACAGGCGTCATGATGACCGTTACCGATAGTAAAGCCAGCGCTGAAAGTTATCAGGGGAAAACCCGTTCCGTAGGTGGTGGACTGTACGCATCGACATTGTTTGATTCAGGCGTGTATGTTGACGTAATCGGTAAATATGTCCATCACAGCAACGACTATTTACTGCAAACGATGGGATTAAAGGCAGACGATACTGCTCACTCATGGTATTTAGGCGCAGAAACGGGTTGGCGCTATCAGTGGAAGCCTGATGTCTTTATTGAACCGCAGGCCGAACTGGTTTACGGGACGTTGTCAGGCAATACCTTTAACTGGCAATACAACGGTATGGATGTCAGCATGGAGCGTAAAAAGGCAAAACCCTTGATTGGCCGTACTGGTGTGGAGTTTGGAAAAACACTGGATGGCCGCGACTGGCAGGTTACAGCGAAGGCTGGTTTAAGTTATCAATTTGACCTGCGTAATACTGGTGCTACCACGTACCGTGATTTTGCTGGTGAGTCCACCGTGTACAACGGTAAAGATGGTCGTATGTTAGCCAATATTGGGATTGATACACGCATTAAAGACAATACCCGTATCGGCCTGACCATTGAGAAATCAGCATTTGGTAGGTACAACGTCGATAATGCGATCAATGCTAATATCCGCTATACATTCTAATATTTAGAATCTCACACGAAAGGTCGTTTTATCTACAAGGCCCGATATGCGTACGTATCGGGCCATCTTGCGTTTGTCATCACACTCATATCAATATCACCTGCTTTTTTGTAACCTTGGGTCATACTCATATTTTGTTAACAAAAAGGAAACATAATGAAACTCGTCGGTAGCTACACCAGCCCGTTTGTACGCAAACTTTCTATTCTGTTGTTAGAAAAGGGCATAACTTTCGAATTTATTAATGAACTGCCCTATAACGCGGACAACGGCGTGGCGCAATTTAACCCGTTAGGAAAAGTGCCGGTGCTGGTGACCGAAGAGGGCGAATGCTGGTTTGATTCGCCGATCATCGCTGAATATATTGAATTAATGAATGTTGCTCCGGCGATGTTGCCGCGTGATCCGCTGGAGTCGTTGCGGGTGCGCAAAATTGAGGCGCTGGCGGATGGCATTATGGATGCCGGGCTGGTATCGGTGCGTGAACAGGCGCGTCCGGCGGCGCAGCAGTCTGAAGATGAATTGTTACGTCAGCGTGAGAAAATCAACCGCAGTCTGGATGTGCTGGAAGGATATCTGGTCGATGGCACGCTCAAAACCGATACGGTCAATCTGGCGACTATCGCCATTGCCTGTGCCGTCGGATATCTCAATTTCCGCCGCGTTGCGCCAGGCTGGTGTGTCGACCGCCCACACTTAGTCAAACTGGTCGAAAACCTGTTTAGCCGCGAAAGTTTTGCTCGCACCGAACCGCCAAAGGCTTGATGCGCGATATGTCCTCCTGACCCATCTCACGTTACAATCCGTGGTTATGTTAAACGCCCTTCTCCGTGTGAGAGGGCCTTGATCAGCCAGGTTTCCTATGACAACCGAAACGCGTTCCCTCTATAGTCAACTTCCGGCTATTGATCGCTTATTGCGCGATAGCTCCTTCCTTTCTTTGCGTGATACTTATGGTCACACCCGCGTGGTGGAATTGCTGCGTCAGATGCTTGACGAAGCGCGAGAAGTGATTCGTGACAGCCAGACGCTGCCCGCGTGGTGTGAAAACTGGGCGCAAGAAGTCGATGCCCGGTTGACGAAAGAGGCGCAAAGCGCGCTGCGTCCGGTGATCAACCTGACGGGAACCGTGCTGCATACCAACCTTGGGCGAGCTTTACAGGCGGAAGCCGCGGTGGAAGCTGTTACGAAGGCTATGCGTTCGCCAGTGACCCTCGAGTACGATCTGGACGACGCCGGACGCGGACATCGCGATCGGGCGCTGGCGCAGCTGCTGTGCCGTATTACGGGGGCGGAAGATGCCTGTATCGTTAATAACAATGCGGCGGCGGTGTTATTGATGTTGGCGGCCACTGCCAGCGGGAAAGAGGTGGTGGTTTCTCGCGGCGAACTGGTGGAGATTGGCGGCGCGTTTCGTATTCCCGATGTGATGCGTCAGGCAGGATGCACCCTACACGAAGTAGGGACCACCAACCGCACGCACGCGAATGATTATCGTCAGGCGGTGAATGAAAATACCGCACTGTTGATGAAAGTACATACCAGTAACTACAGCATTCAGGGGTTCACCAAAGCGATAGATGAAGCGGAACTGGTGGCGCTCGGCAAAGAACTGGATGTTCCAGTGGTGACTGATTTAGGCAGTGGCTCGCTGGTCGATCTTAGCCAGTACGGTTTGCCGAAAGAGCCAATGCCGCAGGAGTTGATTGCGGCGGGCGTCAGTCTGGTGAGCTTCTCCGGCGACAAGCTGTTAGGCGGGCCGCAGGCAGGAATTATTGTTGGTAAAAAAGAGATGATCGCCCGCCTGCAAAGCCACCCGCTGAAGCGTGCATTACGCGCGGATAAAATGACCCTCGCGGCGCTGGAAGCCACGTTGCGTCTTTATTTACACCCTGAAGCTCTGAGTGAAAAATTACCGATCCTGCGCCTGCTTACCCGCAGCGCAGAGGTCATTCAAATCCAGGCACAACGTTTACAGGCTCTCCTTGCCGCACATTACGGCGCGGAGTTTGCGGTACAGGTTATGCCATGTCTTTCGCAGATCGGCAGTGGTTCGCTGCCGGTTGATCGCCTGCCGAGCGCGGCATTAACGTTTACCCCCCATGATGGACGCGGTAGCCACCTTGAGTCATTAGCCGCCCGCTGGCGTGAATTGCCAGTGCCGGTGATTGGTCGTATTTATGACGGACGATTGTGGCTGGATTTACGCTGCCTTGAAGATGAGCAACGGTTTTTGGAGATGTTGTTGAAATGATTATTGCGACTGCCGGACACGTTGACCACGGCAAAACAACCTTGTTGCAGGCGATTACGGGCGTAAATGCCGACCGTCTGCCGGAAGAAAAAAAGCGCGGCATGACCATCGATCTCGGCTATGCCTACTGGCCGCAGCCGGATGGTCGCGTGCCTGGTTTTATCGACGTACCCGGTCATGAAAAGTTTCTTTCCAACATGCTGGCGGGCGTTGGTGGTATCGATCACGCGCTGTTGGTGGTGGCGTGCGATGACGGTGTGATGGCACAGACCCGTGAGCATCTGGCGATTTTGCAGCTGACCGGTAACCCGATGCTGACAGTGGCGCTGACCAAAGCCGATCGCGTGGACGAAGCGCGTGTTGATGAGGTTGAACGCCAGGTAAAGGAGGTGCTGCGGGAATACGGTTTTGCTGAGGCAAAACTGTTTATCACCGCAGCAACCGAAGGTCGGGGAATTGATGCCCTGCGCGAGCATCTGCTTCAGTTACCAGAACGTGAACACGCCAGCCAACATAGTTTCCGCCTCGCGATCGACCGCGCATTTACCGTAAAAGGTGCCGGGCTGGTCGTCACCGGTACGGCGTTAAGCGGGGAAGTGAAAGTAGGCGATTCACTCTGGCTGACTGGTGTAAATAAACCGATGCGCGTGCGTGCGCTGCATGCGCAAAATCAGCCAACAGAAACTGCCCATGCCGGGCAGCGTATCGCGCTTAACATCGCGGGTGATGCGGAAAAAGAGCAGATTAACCGTGGCGACTGGCTGCTTGCCGATGTGCCGCCGGAGCCGTTCACACGGGTGATTGTCGAGCTTCAAACCCATACACCGCTGACCCAGTGGCAGCCGCTGCATATTCACCACGCCGCCAGCCACGTTACGGGACGCGTTTCGCTGCTGGAAGATAACCTTGCCGAGCTGGTGTTCGACACGCCGCTGTGGCTGGCGGATAACGATCGCATAGTGCTGCGCGATATCTCGGCCCGCAACACGCTGGCGGGGGCGCGTGTGGTGATGCTTAACCCGCCGCGTCGCGGTAAGCGTAAGCCGGAATATCTGCAATGGCTGGCGTCTCTTGCACGGGCGCAGAGCGATGCCGATGCGTTATCTGTTCATCTGGAACGCGGCGCGGTTAACCTTGCGGATTTCGCCTGGGCACGGCAGCTCAACGGCGAAGGGATGCGCGAACTGCTGCAACAGCCTGGCTATATTCAGGCTGGTTACAGCTTGTTGAATGCGCCAGTTGCCGCCCGCTGGCAGCGGAAAATTCTCGACACATTAGCGACTTATCATGAGCAACATCGCGATGAACCTGGTCCTGGGCGCGAACGTCTGCGACGTATGGCGTTGCCAATGGAAGATGAAGCGCTGGTACTGTTGCTGATTGAAAAGATGCGCGAAAGCGGCGACATCCACAGCCATCACGGCTGGCTGCATCTGCCGGATCATAAAGCGGGCTTCAGCGAAGAGCAGCAGGCCATCTGGCAAAAAGCAGAGCCGCTGTTTGGTGACGAGCCATGGTGGGTGCGTGACCTGGCAAAAGAGACGGGAACCGACGAGCAGGCAATGCGCCTGACGCTACGCCAGGCGGCGCAACAGGGGATAATTACTGCGATCGTCAAAGATCGTTATTACCGTAACGATCGGATTGTCGAATTTGCCAATATGATCCGCGATCTCGATCAGGAATGTGGTTCAACCTGCGCGGCGGATTTCCGCGATCGCTTAGGCGTAGGCCGCAAGCTGGCAATTCAGATTCTGGAATATTTTGACCGCATTGGCTTTACGCGTCGTCGTGGAAATGATCATTTATTGCGCGACGCATTATTATTTCCGGAAAAATAAGGAAATGATTAATTCATAATAAATATGAATTAATACAAAATTTCTTATTAATGTTAAGAAGGCACGTTATTTGATGAATGTAACGTGCTTTTTATTAAAAATATTTTAATAAACGGTAATGTTGATCATATTTTCAAATGAAAATTCTCAGTAAGCTGCCCGCCCTTTTTTACACTTTCAGGAGTGTGTTATGGCAGCTTCAACCTTTTTTATTCCTTCCGTGAATGTTATTGGTGCTGATTCATTGAATGATGCAATGAATATGATGGCAGATTATGGATTTACCCGTACCTTAATTGTCACCGACAATATGTTAACGAAATTGGGTATGGCGGGTGATGTGCAAAAAGCACTGGAAGAACGCAATATTTTTAGCGTTATTTATGATGGCACCCAACCTAATCCCACCACGGAAAACGTCGCTGCAGGTTTGAAATTACTTAAAGAAAATAATTGCGATAGCGTGATTTCCTTAGGCGGTGGTTCTCCACACGACTGCGCAAAAGGTATTGCGCTGGTTGCAGCCAACGGCGGTGACATCCGCGATTATGAAGGCGTTGACCGCTCTGCAAAACCGCAGCTGCCGATGATCGCCATCAACACCACGGCGGGTACGGCCTCTGAAATGACCCGTTTTTGCATCATCACTGACGAAGCGCGTCACATCAAAATGGCGATTGTGGATAAACATGTCACTCCGCTGCTTTCTGTCAATGACTCCTCTCTGATGATCGGTATGCCGAAGTCACTGACCGCCGCAACGGGTATGGATGCCTTAACGCACGCTATCGAAGCGTATGTTTCTATTGCCGCCACGCCGATCACTGACGCTTGTGCACTGAAAGCCGTGACCATGATTGCCGAAAACCTGCCGTTAGCCGTTGAAGATGGCAGCAATGCTAAAGCGCGTGAAGCAATGGCTTATGCCCAGTTCCTCGCCGGTATGGCGTTCAATAATGCTTCTCTGGGTTATGTTCATGCGATGGCGCACCAGCTGGGCGGTTTCTACAACCTGCCACACGGTGTATGTAACGCCGTTTTGCTGCCGCATGTTCAGGTATTCAACAGCAAAGTCGCCGCTGCACGTCTGCGTGATTGTGCCGCTGCAATGGGCGTGAACGTGACAGGTAAAAACGACGCGGAAGGTGCTGAAGCCTGCATTAACGCCATCCGTGAACTGGCGAAGAAAGTGGATATCCCGGCAGGCCTACGCGACCTGAACGTGAAAGAAGAAGATTTCGCGGTTCTGGCGACTAATGCCCTGAAAGATGCGTGTGGGTTTACTAACCCGATTCAGGCAACTCACGAAGAAATTGTGGCGATTTATCGCGCAGCGATGTAATCATCATTTCCACAACGGCTGGCGAGTTGTCAGCCGCTTTTTCAACTATCTCAAAACTTGCTTTTTTTGAGATAGTTTCTCTTTCCTGCTATACACTATCTCAATATTGCGCTTTTTTGAGATAAGCACATGGCTATCAAATCACCTCCCGGACTTATTCCTTTATCACACTTATCGGGTGAGGAACTCCTGGCCCACCTGCGCTTTAACCGGGTTACCGATGAAAAAGGACGTTATCTGCCTTTTGATGAGTTGCAGTACCGCATCAAAAAAGGAGAAAACGTCGATGTGGCGTGGACGCTTACCCGTCTGGCGCGCAACGCGGCGATCCAACGAATTAATTATTGCAATGAAGCGGGTGAACAGGCCGGATTCAACATTACCCCGGTGATTGCAGAAGCGTGCGAGCTTGTCGACAAACGTGCTACCGCGCTGGCGCTGAAAGATCAGACTGAACGGTTACGCGGGGCCGGAGCCGAGTTAAGCCAGTTACGCCTGGAAGAGCCGATCACCAGCTCCCAGCTGGAAGGTGCGAATACTACAACGCTGGTGGCGAGAAAAATGCTGGAAACAGGGCGGTCGCCACGCACTGAAGACGAGCATATGATTGCGGGAAATGCCCGGCTGATGGCGGAAATTCCGCACTTACTCGCAGAACCGCTGACACCTGCGCTTATTCGCCAGTTACATGCCATTGGTATGGGTGGAATCAATGACGCGAAATATCGTCCGGGAGAATTTCGTGAAACAGATGATGTTGTGATCGCCGACTATGATGGCAATATAGTGCATCAACCGCCCGCTGCGGCATTGTTACCGGAACGGCTGGAAAAAGTTTGCCAGTGGTTAAACAGCCATGAAGGGTATATTCATCCGTTGGTCCGTGCCTGCATTCTGCATTTTATGCTGGCCCATGAACATCCGTTTCGGGATGGCAACGGGCGCACCAGTCGGGCGCTGTTTTACTGGTATATGCTGAAATCGGGCTACGATGTCTTTAAATATATTTCCATCAGCCGTTTGCTTCATGCTGCACCGGTCAAATATGCCGCCAGCTACCAGTACACTGAATCAGATGGTATGGATCTGACTTATTTCCTTGAATATCAGGCGGGTGTCATTAAACGTGCTCTGCAAAACTGGCAGCAGCATATCGATGAAATTACACAACGAAGCGCAAAACTCGATAGTGTGCTGTTTAGCTCTGGTGTGCTTAAACGCCTGAATCCGCGCCAGGTAACGCTCCTGAATGTGATGCTCGCCAATCCGGGGAAAGAGTACACAGTTGCTGAAATTAGCGCGAGCCTGGGCGTCTCTGATAATACGGCTCGAGCTGATTTACGGACAATTGTTAAAGAAGGGTTTGCGCAAGAGAAGAAAATTAATGACCAGCAAGCCGTGTACTTCGCGCATTATCCGCTGTAACCCTTGCCCGTAAATTCGTGATAGCCGTCGTAAAGCTGTCACCGACTGGCGAAGATTTCGCCAGTCACGTCTACCCTTGTTATACCTCACACCGCAAGGAGACGATCATGACCAATAATCCCCCTTCAGCACGTGTTCAGCCCGGCGAGTATGGTTTCCCCCTCAAATTAAAAGCCCGCTACGACAACTTTATCGGTGGCGAATGGGTAGCGCCTGCCGACGGCGAGTATTACCAGAACCTGACGCCGGTGACCGGGCAGCTACTGTGCGAAGTGGCGTCTTCGGGCAAACGAGACATCGATCTGGCGCTGGATGCTGCGCACAAAGTGAAAGATAAATGGGCGCACACCTCGGTGCAGGATCGCGCGGCGATTCTGTTTAAGATTGCCGATCGAATGGAACAAAACCTTGAACTTTTAGCGACGGCAGAAACCTGGGATAACGGTAAACCCATTCGCGAAACCAGTGCTGCCGACGTGCCGCTGGCGATTGATCATTTTCGCTATTTTGCCTCGTGTATTCGGGCGCAGGAAGGTGGGATCAGTGAAGTGGATAGCGAAACCGTGGCCTATCATTTCCATGAGCCGTTAGGCGTGGTGGGGCAGATTATCCCGTGGAACTTCCCGCTGCTGATGGCGAGCTGGAAAATGGCCCCCGCGCTGGCGGCTGGCAACTGTGTGGTGCTGAAACCCGCACGTCTTACTCCGCTTTCTGTACTGCTGCTAATGGAAATCGTCGGTGATTTACTGCCGCCAGGGGTGGTGAACGTGGTCAATGGCGCAGGTGGGGAAATTGGCGAATATCTGGCGACCTCGAAACGCATCGCCAAAGTGGCGTTTACCGGCTCAACGGAAGTGGGCCAACAAATTATGCAATACGCCACGCAAAACATTATTCCGGTGACGCTGGAGCTGGGCGGCAAATCGCCAAATATCTTCTTTGCTGATGTGATGGATGAAGAAGATGCCTTTTTCGATAAAGCGCTGGAAGGCTTTGCACTGTTTGCCTTTAACCAGGGCGAAGTTTGCACCTGTCCAAGCCGTGCTTTAGTGCAGGAGTCTATCTACGAACGCTTTATGGAACGCGCCATCCGCCGTGTCGAAAGCATTCGCAGCGGTAACCCGCTCGACAGCGTGACGCAAATGGGCGCGCAGGTTTCTCACGGGCAACTGGAAACCATCCTCAACTACATTGATATCGGTAAAAAAGAGGGCGCAGACGTGCTCACCGGCGGGCGGCGCAAGCTGCTGGAAGGCGAACTGAAAGACGGCTACTACCTCGAACCGACGATTTTGTTTGGTCAGAACAATATGCGCGTGTTCCAGGAGGAGATTTTTGGCCCGGTGCTGGCGGTAACCACCTTCAAAACGATGGAAGAAGCGCTGGAGCTGGCGAACGATACGCAATATGGTCTGGGCGCGGGCGTCTGGAGCCGCAACGGTAATCTGGCCTATAAGATGGGGCGCGGCATTCAGGCTGGGCGCGTGTGGACCAACTGTTATCACGCTTACCCGGCACATGCGGCGTTTGGCGGCTACAAACAGTCGGGCATCGGACGCGAAACCCATAAGATGATGCTTGAGCATTACCAGCAAACCAAGTGCCTGCTGGTGAGCTACTCGGATAAACCGTTGGGGCTGTTCTGATGTAAGAAGCTGGTCGCATCGGGTATTAATTGCCTGATGCGACGCTTACGCGTCTTATCATGCCTACGGGGACCTGACCGTAGGCCGGATAAGGCGTACACGCCGCATCCGGCATAAACAAAGCGCACGTTGTTACAATTTACGTTTTAAACCTACGTGTGCAATAACCCAGACTACGCCAACAAAAGTGCGTTTCTGGGGTGTGTTTTGCCAGGAGTTTAATCTCGCGTTTCGATGGTGAGCGGGCAAACCAGACCGTAAATCACCATTGGTATTCCGAGGACAATCAGCAATAAACGGTAGATAATTGAAGGTTTAATACGCTTAATCTGCATTGTGGATGTTTTACGGTTTTTAATCATAAATTTGGCCAATAGTTCCATTATTTCAATATGATAAGCCTCGACCTGTTAAAAAGCCAGGCAGCACACTTCAGGAAGTATATAAAAAACAATATGTCGTTATATAAATAAGGAAATTGCACTACATCATGGCATTTCATAATATGCGTTAATTGTTCTTTTTTATATTCTCTGAGGGAAATATGTTCCTGGACTATTTTGCACTGGGAGTGCTTATTTTTGTATTTCTGGTGATATTCTATGGGATTATTATTTTACATGATATTCCCTACCTGATTGCTAAAAAACGTAATCATCCTCATGCCGACGCCATTCATGTTGCTGGTTGGGTGAGTCTTTTTACGCTGCATGTTATCTGGCCATTTTTGTGGATTTGGGCCACGCTTTACCGCCCGGAGCGGGGATGGGGAATGCAAAACCATGATTCATCCGTTGTGCAACTACAACAGCGTATTGCCGGGCTGGAGAAACAGCTCGCCGACATCAAATCCTCTTCTGCCGAGTAATACTTATGGATTTACTGATTATTTTGACCTATGTGGCTTTCGCATGGGCAATGTTTAAGATCTTCAAAATTCCTGTAAATAAATGGACCATTCCCACAGCGGCCCTGGGGGGCATATTTATTGTCAGCGGTTTAATTCTGTTAATGAACTATAACCATCCGTATACCTTTAAAGCGCAAAAAGCGGTTATTTCTATTCCTGTTGTCCCACAGGTGACAGGCGTGGTGATAGAAGTGACGGATAAGAAAAATACGCTGATTAAAAAAGGTGAGGCGCTATTTCGACTGGACCCGACGCGTTATCAGGCGCGGGTGGATCGGCTGATGGCGGATATCGTTACCGCAGAACATAAACAGCGGGCGTTGGGCGCAGAGTTAGATGAGATGGCGGCGAATACTCAGAAGGCAAAGGCCACGCGGGATAAATTCGCTAAGGAGTACCAGCGTTACGCACGCGGCAGCCAGGCGAAAGTAAACCCGTTTTCAGAACGCGATATTGATGTGGCACGGCAAAATTATCTGGCGCAGGAAGCCTCCGTAAAGTCATCGGCGGCGGAACAAAAACAGATCCAGAGCCAGCTGGATAGCCTGGTGTTGGGTGAACATTCTCAAATCGCCAGCCTGAAAGCGCAGCTCGCGGAAGCAAAATATAACCTTGAGCAGACGATAGTGCGTGCGCCGAGCGATGGTTATGTGACCCAAGTGCTGATTCGTCCGGGTACCTATGCCGCGTCGCTGCCGCTACGTCCGGTGATGGTGTTTATACCCGATCAGAAACGACAAATCGTGGCGCAGTTCCGTCAGAACTCCTTGCTGCGACTGGCTCCTGGCGACGATGCGGAAGTGGTGTTTAATGCTCTGCCAGGTAAGGTATTCAGCGGTAAGCTGGCAGCCATTAGTCCAGCCGTTCCCGGCGGAGCTTATCAGTCGACCGGCACCTTACAGACGTTAAACACAGCGCCGGGTTCAGATGGCGTTATCGCGACCATTGAACTGGATGAGCACACTGATTTGAGCGCTTTACCAGACGGTATTTACGCCCAGGTGGCGGTTTACTCTGATCATTTCAGCCATGTCTCGGTGATGCGCAAAGTGCTGTTACGCATGACCAGTTGGGTGCATTACCTTTATCTCGATCATTAATCTTCGCTTTCCGCCGCTTGTTCAGGCCGCAGTTGCTGCGACTGAGCAAGCTGGTGGCGAATTTCACGCAGCATTTCATCCAGCACATACTGGACCCGCCAGGGCTGGTATTCCCGTTTACGGAAGATAGCCACCAGATCCAGCCACCATTCATAGGGTTGCTGAAAGCAGGGCACCAGCGTGCCGTCTTGCAGATCGCTCTGCACACTTTTGTCTGGCGCAAACACAATCCCCAGGTGATTTCGTGCCAGCTCCAGCGCCGATTGCGTGTTGTCGCAAACGTAATTTCCCTTCACGCGATAATCCCGCACCTCTTTACTCCCGGCGACGTTGAAGCGCCAGATATTCGCGTCGTCGATCATCATCGAGTCGATCAAAATACAGGAGTGATGTTCGAGTTCGTCAGGACGGCTAATGGGATGTTTCTCAAGATAGCGCTGGCTGGCATAAGCGGTTACGGCATATTGGGTAATAAAACTGGCAACCAGCGATTCATCTTTTGGTGGGGCATAGCTGATTAAAACATCACAATCATCAGGAAATTCGACGCCTTCATAAAAGGCATTACGCTCAAGATTGCAGGTTTTTAGCGATAAGGTGATATCACCGATATCTTTAATTTTATCGATTACATGTTTGGATAAATAGGTAATTATGCCGGTTGGGGCGTAGATGGTGACCCGACCACGTTTCTCATGCTTATAATCTGCAATAAAATTATTAAGCTGCTCGTTTCTGTCCAGCATGTCGTTGATGTACGGTAACAGCGCGGTACCAAAAGGTGTGAGCATCAGCTGCCGGGTGGTTCGGTCAAAGACTTTTAAACCCACTTTTGATTCAAAATCAGCAAGGTATTTGCTGACGTTGGCCTGTGCGATGCCAAGTACAGTCGCGGCATGGCTGATATTTTCACTGGCAGCGATTACCGAGATAATTTTTAACTCCCGGTACTTAAGTTGTAATTTTGTCATCGCAACAGCCCAATTATATATAATTTTATATATTACTATATAAATATGAATCTTGCACCGGAGAAATTGTAAGCATTACTATGCCGACTCTTTTTTATCTTATTTTAAAATGGAATACCGGACATGTTAATTAACCGCAATATTGTGGCGTTATTTGCGTTGCCTTTTATGGCAAGCGCAACTGCTTCTGAATTATCCATTGGTGCCGGTGCGGCTTATAATGAATCGCCTTATCGCGGTTATAATGAAAATACAAAGGCAATTCCCCTGATTAGTTATGAAGGTGATTCTTTTTATGTTCGTCAGACCACGTTAGGTTTTATTCTGTCGCAAAGTGAAAAAAATGAACTTAGCCTGACCGCATCTTGGATGCCGCTGGAATTTGACCCTGCCGATAATGACGATTATGCCATGCAACAGCTTGATAAGCGTGATAGTACGGCTATGGCGGGGGTTGCCTGGTATCACCACGAGCGTTGGGGAACCGTGAAAGCCTCTGCAGCTGCGGACGTTCTGGATAACAGCAACGGCTGGGTGGGGGAGCTATCGGTATTCCACAAAATGCAGATAGGTCGTCTGTCGCTGACACCTGCGCTGGGCGTTCTCTATTATGACGAGAATTTCAGTGACTATTACTATGGCATTTCAGAGAGTGAGTCCCGTCGTAGCGGTCTGGCAAGTTATTCCGCGCAGGATGCCTGGGTGCCCTATGTCAGCCTGACGGCAAAATACCCGATAGGAGAGCACGTCGTATTGATGGCGAGCGCAGGATACAGCGAGCTGCCGGAAGAGATTACCGACAGCCCGATGATTGATCGTAATGAGAGTTTTACCTTTGTCACCGGCGTGAGCTGGCGTTTTTAATTCACCGGTGGATGTCGGTGCGGCTGGCCTACGCTCTCGCACCGACTTGTATGCCTGATAAGACGTGTTAAGCGTCGCATCAGGCAATGTGCTCCTTACGTTGGATGCGGCGCGAGTGCCTTATCCAACCTACGGATGGCAATGCTTTTCCTCATTCACCCAGATCCGCATTTCGCCTTCACCCCGGTTGGCCCAGCTAAACCACGGGATAAACGTCAGAATTTGCGGCTGGCGTTTGGCTGGCGCGCTGTCGTAATGCCACAGCGGTTGCTGCTCTGGATTGCTCTGTTCATACCGGTAACCCGGTGCCTGGATTAAGATCTTATGGCTAAACAATCCCTTGCCTTCAAATGTCGTAAATGGCGCATCGGTGGGCAGCCACAGATTATGCAGTGACTCGCCGTTGTCGGCCTGTTCCAGGCAATACACCAGCGGGCCGCGCTGAATCGCCACTTTTCCGGCGACGTGACGCACCAGCGGGTTACCGTAAACGCGACGTACCGGCATTGGCAAAGTCAGATTCAGCGTGTCGCCCTCCTGCCATTCACGGGTAATGTGCAAATACCCTTTACGAATATCCTGCTCGACCTCTTCCCCATTCAATATGATCTGCGGCTGTATGCACCAGTCCGGTAGACGTAAAGCCAGCGTATGACGCACCGGCTGGGGTGATTCAACCGCAATCGTCACCTGTTCCTGCCACGGATAGTTTCCGCTAACCCGCAGGCGCAGCGTGCCATTTTCTACCGGCACCTCCATGCTGTTTCCTGCGTAGATGTTGATATACAACGCATCTTCACGCGGCGTGTAGAGATAATGACCAATCGAGGTTAGCACGCGGGCGATATTTGGCGGACAACAAGCGCAGCCAAACCAACGCTGGCGGATCGGCTTAACGTGATCGTAGATATGGTTGAATTTCAGCGATTTTGGATGTACTTCCAGCGGATTCACATAGAAGAAATGTTTGCCATCCAGCGCCATGCCGCCGAGCACGGTGTTGTACAGTGCGCGCTCCATCACATCGGCATATTGACTGTCGCCTTCCATTTCCAGCATTCGTCGGGCAAACATCATCAGGCCGATGGAGGCGCAACTTTCAGCGTATACCGTGTCATTCGGCAGATCGTAATCGCTGCTGAACGCTTCACCGCTGCTCTGTGAGCCAATGCCGCCGGTAATATATAACTGACGCTGGGCCATATTGTTCCACAGCCGCAGGCAGTCCTGACGCTTGCTTTCATCGTGACTTAAACGCGCGAGATGCGCGACGCCGGTCATCAGGTAGACAAAACGTACCGCGTGACCAATGGTGGTTTGCTGCTGTGCGATGGGCAAATGTGCCTGGCTGTAGGCTTTGTCTTTCACCATCCACGCCGGGCCGTAGGTGTGCCAGTGCGAGGTCTGCCCGCGCTTTTCATATTCCTGGTCGTAATAGTGCGGTTGCGCACCACGCTGTTCGACAAAATAGTTCGTCAGCGCCAGGTAGCGCGGCTCTTCGGTCACTTCATACAGGCGCATTAGTGCCAGTTCAATTTCCGGGTGACCAGGATAACCATGTAACTTACTTTCATCTGGACCAAATACGCTGTCGATATGATCGGTCAGACGGCAAACCACTTCCAGCAAGCGCCGCTTGCCCGTAGCCTGGAAGAAGGCGACTCCGGCTTCAATCAGATGACCGGCGCAGTAAAGTTCATGACACTCCGCCAGATTGCTCCAGCGTTCTTCGGGCGCTTTTACCGTAAAGTAAGTATTGAGATAGCCATCTTCGCACTGGGCGGAAGCGATCAGTTCAATCACCTCGTCGGCGGTTTTTTCCAGTTCGGCGTCCGGCTTCTGGCACAGCGACCAGGCTACCGCTTCCAGCCATTTGGCGACGTCGCTGTCCTGAAACACCATCCCGTAAAATTCACCCTCCTGAAGTCCGGCGGCAATGCGAAAGTTTTCAATCGCATGGCTGGGTTCCGCTTCTGGGATACGATCGTTCAAGGCATCCCACTGATAAGGAATCACCACGTCGCGGACCAGTTGTTGGTACTGACCGAGGAACGGATCGCTGACCGTCAGTTTATGCAGATCGACTTCCGAAATGTTCATCTTGTGCTCCTTAAGGCTGTACATGACGCTGACGCAGGTCGCTAGCAATGCGTGACATCATAGGATTATTGAGTTTGCAAAAGCGGATCGCCATCGCCAGCAGCAGGTGGAACAGCGCAGGCAGCAATGTTTCCATTGCTGTGATCCCGCCAAGCGAACTGGCGGTCTGGTTTTCCACGCCTGGCTGGTAGGCGACAAAAATAAACAGCAGGCTGATGATCCCGGCGCTGGAGGCCCAGGCCAGCTTGATGAAAAACAGATTGAAGGCGAAGTTCATGCCGGAAGAACGTACGCGGGTTTTCCACTCGCCGTAGTCATCGGCAAAGGCCATCAATGAGAAGTGCAGTGGCAATGTGAAGCCAAGAATCACGCCATTACCGAGGATCACCACCAGCCACAGCGTTTGATAAGCCGGGCCAGAAGGCAGGAACCACATCAACACCGCCAGCGCAGCGAGGAGCAGGTTGGTGTAGTAGTAAATTTTGACGGTATCGAAACGCCGCGTTAATGGGCTGACAATCACCGAGCCGATAATGGAGGCGAAGGTGACCATGGTGAAGAACAGCGACGTGTAGCCCGTACTGCCTTGTAAGACGTAGGTAATGAAGTACATATACCCACCGCCGCGAATATTAAAGACGTTAATCAGCAGGAAAGACATGACCAGCATCAGCAGCAGTTGGTCGTTGTTCCGCAGCCCGGCAAGATGTTCGCGCAGGGTAAATTTCCCCATTGTGGAGAGTGGCACCCGTTCACGAACCCAGAAGAAACAGCACAGGAACATCACCACGGCAATGGCGCACAATACGCCGACGCCAAGTTGATAGCCGCGTGCAGCGTTGCCCTGACCGAAGAGATCTACCATCCACGGTAAGCCTACCGAAACCAGAAATCCCGCTACGCCGCAGAGAACGAATCGCCAGGACTGGCAGGAGATCACTTCATTGTGGCGGGTGGTCATGGTGTTGATCAGCGCGCAGTACGGTACGTTGATGGCTGTATAACCGACTGAAAGGAGCAGGTAAGTACCGAACGCCCAGGCGATTTTTACTCCCATGCTGGCATCTGGCACGGTGAATGTCAGGATGCCGATAATGCCGATGGGAATGGCAATCCATAACTGCCACGGACGAAAGCGCCCCCAGCGACTTTGCGTCCGGTCGGCAATGACGCCCATCACCGGGTCGGAGATGGCATCAAACACGCGTAGAGCAATAAACAGCGTGCCAACCAGCGCCGGAGTTAAGCCAAAAACGTCGGTGTAGAAAAAGGTGAGAAAGTTCATGATCAGGCAAGTTATTACGGTGCCGCCTGCGTCACCCAGGCCGTAGCCTATTTTTTCCCGTACAGATAACGCATCGTCAATTTTACCTTTAGCGATATCAGCGGTGGTAATCGGTGTAGAGGTCATAGATATTCCTCGTGAATAGGGAGCAATTTTTAGTTTTATTGCAATGACCTGATTAATTCTGCCGTGAACGGGAATATCAACAAGGCGAGAAAAGAGTAAAAAAAGGTGACGATTCCGACCTGAATTTAAAAGTGTGAAATGGATCAGGTGAAATTAATGTTTTTGATTAATAATCAAAAGGTAATGTGTTTAATCATTAATGAATAAGCGGGAAATTACATATCAATGCTCGAATTATCCATGACGTTACCGATTAAAGTGCAAAATGGTGGATTATTTATTTCCCGTGGCGTAGGGAGGCATCCTGCAAGGCGGCTGGAGTCATGGGAAATTATCTTCGTCGAAAAAGGTCGATTAACGATTCAGGAAGATGAACGGATATTTCTGGTCGATGCGGGAGAGAGTTTATTACTCTGGCCGAACCGACAGCATGTTGGGGTGGAGGATTTTCCCGCCGATCTCAAATTTTACTGGCTGCATTTTGAGGTTAAAGCGCCGGACAACGATCCGCGCTGGCTCACTCATCTTAGCGTGCCGCAACAAACTAAGGTTGCCGATCCGCAGGTGCTGGTGGCCTTGTTTCGCCAGTTCTTAAGCGAACAGGAAAAGCATCAACGCACTCCGGCGCTGGAGTTTATTGTGCTGCTGATTTTGCAGCAGCTCACCCGTGACGCGCGTCTTGATGAACAGGCCGATGGTGCAGGCACCACCCTTGCCTGGAAAGCGCAGAAACTGATTCGCACGCAATATCACCGCCCGCTTTCCACGGCGCTTTTAGCCCGCGAGCTGTACTGCAATGCCGATTATCTTGGGCGCGTCTATCGGCGGGTGTTTCATCTGACGTTAACAGAAGCAATCCACCGCCAGCGGGTGCGCGAAGCCGAAAAGCTGTTAATTAGCGAAGCGCGATCGCTCACGGAAGTGGCGGCGTTGTGCGGGTTTAATGACGTTGGCTATTTCCGGCAGATTTTTCGCAAACACACCGGCTTAACGCCAGCAGCGTGGAAGCGGCGTTACAGCAAGGAACATATCAATTCGTAGTGCCGGGGCGATGAAGCCCCGGCGTGAGGGATTACTGCCCGTAATAGGCATTGGCCCCATGCTTACGCAGGTAGTGCTTATCCAGCAGTTCGTTTTGCATCGCAGGGAGCTGTGGCGCAAGCTGGCGCGAGAACAGACCCATATAGGCGCACTCTTCCAGTACCACGGCGTTATGCACCGCATCGGCGGCATTTTTTCCCCAGGCGAACGGGCCGTGAGAATGCACCAGTACCGCCGGGATTTGTGCCGGGTTCAACCCACGCTCTTCGAAGGTTTTAATGATCACTTCGCCGGTCTGGTATTCATACTCACCGTTGATCTCTTCTGCGGTCATCAGGCGCGTGCAGGGGATGGCTCCGTAAAAATAATCAGCGTGAGTAGTGCCCCAGGCGGGGAGATCAAGTCCGGCCTGCGACCAGATGGTGGCGTGGCGCGAGTGGGTATGCACTATGCCGCCAATCTCCGCAAAGCGACGGTAAAGCGCCAGATGCGTTGGCGTGTCGGAAGAGGGCTTTTTGCTGCCTTCCACCACCTTGCCGCTGGCTATCTCAACCACCACCATATCGTCGGCGGTCATTACCTCATACTCAACGCCGGAAGGCTTAATCACCATCCATTGCCGTGTTTCGTCTATCGCGCTGACATTGCCCCAGGTGAACGTCACCAGATGATGAACGGGAAGCGCCAGGTTTGCCGCCAGCACGTCAGCTTTCAGTTGCTCTAACATATAAATCCGGCCTCCTGCATACGCGCTTCAATCCAGCGCCGCGCCTGAATAATCTCCAGCACCGGCTCTTTGGCTTTTTCGGTCCACATCTCAATCAGGAAAGAACCGCGATAGTTCAGCTCATGCAGCGTTTTGAAGATGCCAACAAAATCGACACAGCCTTCGCCAAACGGCACATCGCGGAACTGTCCGGGGCTATGTTCGGTAACGGGTTGAGTGTCTTTCAGGTGGATGGCGGCGATACGGTCGATGCCCAGTTTCAGTTCGGCGGGAACATCATTGCCCCAGGCGCTGAGATTGCCGACGTCCGGGTAAACGGTGAACCACGGTGACGCAAGCATTTCGTCCCACTTTTTCCATTTGCTGATAGAGTTCATAAACGCGGTGTCCATAATCTCCACCGCCAGCATGACTTGTGATGCCGCTGCCTGTTCAACCGCCCACGCCAGCCCTTCAGCAAACCGTTGCTGGGTGCCTTCGTCATGATCTTCGTAATAGACGTCGTAACCTGCCAGTTGAATAGTACGAATGCCGAGATCGCGCGCCAGGCGAATCGCTTTACTCATAATCTCCCGCGCCCGCTGGCGCACGGCGTCGTCCCGGCTACCAAAAGGAAAACGACGATGTGCGGACAGGCACATTGACGGAATAGCAACACCCGTTTCGAGCATCGCAGTGACCAGCGAAGCACGTTGTGCGGCGCTCCAGTCAAGACGTGACAACCGTTCGTCGGTTTCATCCACCGACATTTCGACAAAATCAAAACCACAGCTTTTTGCCAGCACCAGCCGCTCCGGCCAGGAGAGATCTTTCGCCAGCGCTTTTTCATAAATACCTAACGGATGATTACGCACGCTTGCCTCCCCAGATGGAGTCGATTTGCGCATGAAAATCAGCGGCCACTTGCGCCGGATTTGCTGCGCCTGCCAGCGACCGTCCGGCAATAAACGCTTTCACGCGGATCTCTTTAAACAGCGGCAGGTCAGCAGGGGTAATCCCGCCGGTAATGGAAAGCTCAAGGCCGATATCGGAAAGCGCCTTCATGCGTGCCAGATCGGCCTCGCCCCACTGTTGCCCGCTGGCCTGCGCGTCACGACCACGATGATAAATCGCCTGTCGTACACCAATACGATGCCAGTCACGGGCATCGTCCAGCGTCCAGTTGCCGAATAACTCGATCTGAATTTCACCGCCGCAGTTCTGTGCCATCGCGTGGCCTTTTTCCACCGTGGCGAGCGGCGCGGCGCAGATGATGGTCATCCAGTTAGCGCCTGCGCCAAATGCCTGTTGCGCGAGCGTTTCACCCGCGTCGGCGACCTTCCAGTCGGCAACGATGATTTTGTCCGGGCACTGTTCGCGCAAGGCTTTCACTGCGCCAAGCCCTTCGTTTAAACAGAGAATGGTGCCTGCTTCGACAATATCGACGCTGTCTTTTAACAGCGTCACGTCGCGCTGCGCGGCTTCAAGTGATGAGTGGTCGAGGGCCAGTTGCAGAAGTGGTCGACTCATAATGTGTGCTCCTTGATGCGGGCGTGATAACCCTGAAGTGCGGCAATGAGATGTTGATAGCGTTGGTATTTTTGTTGGTAAAGCTGATGGGCGGCCATATCCGGCAGCAGGGTGCGTACCGGGTGCTGTAAGTCACGTTGGGCTTCGCTGAAATCGCGATAAACCCTGGTACCGACGCGGGCGGCAAGTGCCGCACCAAAGCAGCCGGTTTCTTCCACCTGCGGCAGCTCGATACGCAGACCGCTGACGTCCGCCAGCATTTGCATCCAGACACCGGAGTGCGCCGGGCCGCCAGTGACGCGCAGGGTGTGCACATCAGTAAAACGTTCGCGCATCCGGTTGAGATGGGTCATATGGCTGAACACCACCCCTTCATAGATGGCCTGTAAGAGGTGTGCACGGGTGTGAATGGCCTGCATCCCGTAGAAACCACTGGTCATCTCGAGTCCGGCGTTGCTGCCGTACAGGAACGGCAGGAAAAAGAGAGCGCCACCGGCTTTCGGCAAACTGGCTACGGCCTGATTAATCTCAGCAAATGAGATTTCTCCCCACTGTGCGGTAAACCATTCGAGATTGCCGGAAGAGGTGGGGCTGGCTTCGTGAACGATAAATTGACCATCGTTAACGTAGCGACCATAGACATACGGATGCGCTTCACCGTCACGTAAACCGTGGGTTATGCCGCTGGTCACCGCCCAGGTCCCCATCACCGCATTGAGGGTGAATTCGTCTTCGAGCCCGGCGCAGAGTGCGGTGGAAACCACATCAAACAGGCCGCCGACAACGGGGGTACCCGCTTTCAGACCGGTCAGTACGGCTGTCTGAGCGGTGATTTCCCCGCAGATTTCGGCAGATCCGACAACAGGCGGCAGGGCGTGATTGATTTCAGCGATCCCCAGCCAGTCGGTTAGGCACGGGTCATATTCCCCGCGACTCATGTTGTAGAGATTGGACTCAGAAATATTGCTCTCTTCGCAACCTTTGACGCCGGTTAAACACCAGCGCAGGTAGTCGTGCGTCATCATCACGCAGCCAATTTGCGCGTAGCGTTCTGGTTCGTGCTCTTTCAGCCAGCGTAACAGCGACACCGGATGCCCGGTCCATAAGGTTTGTCGGGTCAGCGGATAGAGTTTTTCCGGGATGCCATCTTCCTGCCAGCGACGAACGATTTCCATCGCCCGGCGATCCGAGGACAAAATGGCGTTACCGAGCGGTTTGTCGTTTTTATCAAGTAGAAATAAGCCCTTTCCCTGCGCGGAGATGCCGATACCGACAATTTGTTCCCCGCTGACGCCAGAATGGGTAAGCAGGGAGCGAATGACAGCAGTGCAACATTGCCACAGTTCTGCCATGTCGCGCTCTGCCCAGCCTGGCTGTGGACTTAATGCGCACAGCGGCAGGCGCTGCACGCCCGCCTCCCGGCCTTCTCGGTCATACAGCCCGGCTTTCAGCCAGCTACCGCCACAATCTAACCCCAGCCAGTATTGCGTCATGGTTTATTGCACCTCATCCACGGCTTTCAGCAGGTCAGCACCCTGGGGAACATCTTTAACAAACATGTCACGGACCTGAGTACCCAGCGCATCGCTAAAGGCTTTGCGGTCGAGATCGGTGATGACTTCCACGCCCGCTTCTTTCATACCGTCGATGATTTTTTGCTGATCTTCGGCGACCAGTTTGCGCTGATAGCTACCCGCTTCCTGCGCAGATGAGATCAGTGCCTGTTGGAACTCCGGGGTTAAGCCATCAAACTTCGCTTTGTTGATCACCACCAGAAGCGGCGAATAGGCGTGATGGGTCAGAGAAAGGTACTTCTGCACTTCATAAAATTTTGCTGACCAGACGACGTTGATCGGGTGTTCCTGAGCGTCGATAGTGCGGGTTTCCAGCCCGGTATAGACTTCGGCAAACGGCATCGGGATCGGGTTAGCGCCAAAAACTTTAAATGCGGCGATATTCATCGGGCTATTGTTGGTGCGGATTTTTAGTCCTTTCAGGTCGGCAGGCGTTTTGACCGGTGCACGCGAGTTGGTGACATCGCGCCAGCCGTTTTCCCAGTAAGCCAGCACTTTCAGCCCTTTACCTTCAAGGGAGACTTTCAGGTCATCACCGACTTTGCCGTCGAGCGTTTTATGCGCGTGAGCGGTATCGCGGAACAGGAACGGGACATCGAGCAGGTTGATGACGGGCGAGAGTCCCGTAAAGTTGTTAGAGCCAGACATCTCCATATCAATAGTGCCGCCACGCACGCCGCTGATCATCGCCTGCGCATTACCAAGGGTGCTATCCGGGAACAGTTTTAATTTCAGTTCGCCTTTGGTTTTTTCCTGCAGTAATTCATTAAATTTTTTCGCCGCAATATGTTGTGAATCGGTTTGTGAGGTTTCATAACCGAAACGTAATGATTGTGCCGCCAGAGAAGATGTGCTGAACGTCGCCACTCCGGCAATTAATAAAGCGTAGGTTACAGAACGTAATTTCATTATGATTTCCTTTTAACTCATCCATTTAAGAGGAGCGGTAATGAGCTCCGGTATAAAAATAAATAATGCTAACAACATGAATAAAACCATGACGTAAGGCGCAACGCCTTTTACCGCATCGTCAAATTTAAGTTTCGCCACGCCGCATACCACGTTAAGAACATTACCGACTGGAGGCGTAATCAGTGATATTGAACAGTTGATAATAAACATGATGCCGAAATAGACCGGATCTATTCCCGCTTCTTTCACTAATGGCATTAATACTGGTGTAAGAATTAATACGGTAGGCGTTAAGTCCATGACCGTACTGATCACCATAATAGCGAGCATAATGACGATGAATAATAAGCGAGGCGAATCAACCAACGGTTGTAATAGCTCCGATACCATCATGGGTAATTCGGCGATCGTAATAAGCCATGCAGATACCGCAGCAGAGGCCACCAGGAACATCACCACGGATGTGGTTTTTGCCGCGTTAATCAGCACATGATAAAGCGTGGAGAAGGTCATCTCGCGATAGACCACCACCGAGACGAACAGAGCGTAGAAGGCGGCAACCGCGCCTGCTTCGGTCGGTGTAAATAACCCCGAACGGAAACCGCCAATAATAATTATCGGTAAAAAGAGCGCCCAAATACCGGAAACTAAGGATTGCCAGACTTCTCGCAGTGAGGCTTTCGGCTGACAAGGTAAATTCAGTCGTTTTGCCTGCCACCACCAGGTAACCATCAGCGTGACGCCCATCATGATGCCCGGTGCGATGCCCGCCATAAACAGTTTGCTGATGGAGAGTCCGCTGGAGACGCCGAAGATAATGAGTGGTATGGAAGGCGGGATAATGGCCGCAATAATCCCGCCGGAACCGATAAGCCCGGCGGCGCGGTTTACCGGATAGTTGGCCTGGCGCATCATCGGCACCAGCAGCGCGGCGACAGCTGCGGTATCAGCAACCGCAGAACCGGACAGGCTTGCCATGATCATCGCTGCCAGCACGCCCACGTAACCCAGACCGCCTGGCCTGTGGCCTACCAGTTTCATTGGCAAGTCGACGATACGTTGCGACAGGCCGCCCGCGTTCATGATCTCACCCGCCAGTACAAAGAAGGGGATGGCTAACAGGGAGAAGCTGTCTGCGCCATTTACCAACGTTTGTGCCAGAATTTGCACATCAAAGATATCCATCCAGAACATCAATGAGATGCCGCACAACAATAATGCCCAGGCGATGGGAACACCAATTGCGATAGCCCCTAACAAACTGACAATAAATATAAGGATTGTCATCGTCAGGCTCCTTGTTGGTTTCGGCTGGGGGTATTTGTGAACTGCCGGTATAAGTGACGCAATTCCAGCAATGCGATAATCAGACTGGTGGGGATAGCGGCGGCGTACATTAAGCCAACGGGGACGCCAAGAATGGGCGATAAGTTGCTCCAGTCTTGCGCTGTTTTTTCTATAGCGCCCCAGGCCAGCCCCAGACACAGCAATAAAATGAGCGTATGGGTTAGCAGCGAAACACGTTGTTGATTAGCCGGTGAGAGTTTTTCGACTAAAAAAGTAACCTGCACATGGCTGTTGTCCATATAAGCAACGATTGCGCCAATAAAGGTTAACCAGACAAATAAAAGTCGGGATAATTCATCAATCGATAATATACTTGTGTGGAATCCATATCGAAGAATGATATTAATAAAAATAATACAAGACAGTATTGCGATGATGATCGCAAGAATGCCTTCGAGTATCCGTTTCATAACGAGTCCTTCTGGTTATGCAATATTTTTTATGCGCTAATGTTGTTAATATTCGTAATAATTATCAGAAAACGGCTAATTAGATATTCAAAGTGATATATAAGCGGATCTATTTAACGAGATTCATTCAGAGAGTGAATGCCGTTACGTAATATTTCGATGCGATGGTGCACATCAGCCGTCGCATTTATTTCCAGTAGCTTGATGCCAGCAAAATGCAATGTTGACGATTCTGCTACATTAAATAACTCGCGAACATGATCTGTGGTCATCAGGCTTTCTGCGCAGAATGGTGCAAACGGTGCGTGTAAATCCTGCCATTCGCCGTATGCCCCGTTTAGCGTCGTACCAGAGAACATCAACGCGCCGAGTTTTCCGGCTTGTTTCGCCATTTGGGTGTGGGTCAGCGGCAGCGTTGTATTGCGCCCTTCAATGGCAGAGCGCGCCCAGTTGATACAGATGCTGATGTCATAATCGGTAATAACTTCCAGCACATTTTCTAAAGGCAAAAAGCCTTTTCGGGGGGAAGAAGATGTCATGGCGTCGCAGTGTTCCAGCACCAGCTTGCACGGCCAGTCCCAACTGGCGATTTCTTTCAATGAGCGGGCAAAAGCGTCCGTCGCTTGCATAACATTAGGATTCGTTGCTAACGGTGCAGCCTGGAGCGCCAGTGCGAGCACTTTATTAGTCTGCAATGCGTTGATTTTATTGAACAGGTGGCGATAGTACGCCACGCAGGCCTGGCGCTGTTCTTCATCACTGGAGGCGAGACCAAACCCGCTGTTTTCGCTGCGGCGACGCATGGTTTCCATCACTGCGGTGACGACAAATTTCCAGCTCTCTGGCGTATGACGGAGTAACCATTGATCGCCAAGAGGGTGAAAATTTTCCAGGCAAGGTTGTTCCAGACCCAAAATGTCTGGAGTCTCAGATAATTGTCGCCAGAAATCCTTCTCTTCCTCTTCACTTCTTTGGTGAAAAGAAGGTGCACAGGGATACGCGCCGATAATATAACCGGCATTATTCGTTTTCATTATGTGCTCCAGTAATCATTTTTTATAAAGCAGCGAGGGCCACTTTAACCACGATCTTGCGTATTGCCGTAGTGGCATTTTTATTACATGCCGGGCGATGTACATCCTGCGGGAAGAAAATAGCGTAACTACCCGGTATCATTTCTATAAATGATTCATGTTCACTATCGTGATAAAAAATAATATCGCGCTGCTCTAATAGTGATTCGCTGACTTTATTGTTTCCCGTATCAATGGCAATGCCGATTTTCTCTTCACCCCACGCCAGAAACTGAATATCGATATACCGACGATGCACTTCTGGACGGTTTTCTACCGCCTCGCGTGTGGTTAAATCGATAATTTGCGCATAAATATTCTTGCCGTCGATTTCGACAACGCCCGGTTCCAGGGCGTTGAAGTCGGTGGTGCGCAGAAAATCGAGCGCCTTTTCAATGGCGGCGGGCAAACGGCACGGATTAGGCTGCGCGATATGTCCAAAAATCATGGCTTATCTCCTTATAACGCCTGGATTTTTGCCCACACGCTGTCATCAACGGTAATACCGTTACGGCGGTTTTCTGCCAGCAGGGTAGTAAATTCGTGGCCGGGTAAACGAATAGCCTGGTTTTCGTCAGCACGTTCGGCACTGGTAACGTAATCCATAATGCGTTGCAGTTTGGCATCGCGGGTGGGACCGTCGATAAGCTTGTCCACTTCAATGGCAATAAAAATTTGTGAAATGCCGTATTCGTCGCTGTTGTCCTCGGTGACTTCGGCAACCGATGCGCCGTCAGAAAGGAGGGTAGCGATCATATCCAGCACAATCGACATGCCCGAACCTTTCCAGTAGCCCATCGGCAAAATGCGGCGATTTTTCTCGATAACGCCAGGTTCTTTGGTCAAATTGCCCTCATCATCAAAGCCACCATCTACCGGGAGCTGACGACCAGCCAGGCGATTAACTTCTAACATGCCGTAAGAGAACATCGACATCGACATATCGACCATGGTGATCGGCGTGGAAGGAATGGCGACGATCAGCGGGTTGGTGCCGATGCGACACTCTTTTGCGCCCCACGGTGGCATTACGGCGATGGAGTTGGTCCAGCAAATGCCAATGTAGCCTTTTTCCGCCGCCTGCCAGCCGTAGCTGCCGCCGCGCATCCAGTGGTTGGCATTACGTAGTGCCACCAGACCAATACCGTGATCGGCAGCCAGTTCAATGGCGCGATCCATCATCTTTTTCGCTGTCAGGTTACCGATCGAACGCTGGGCGTCCCACTGTTCAATTGCGCCGAGGCTGGTTATACGTTTGGGTTGGGCATCAGGAATGATATCGCCGTTTTCCAGTTGTTGAATGAAACGAGGGAAACGATTAACGCCGTGAGAATAAACGCCGGATTCGGTGGTGCGGGCGAACATCTCTGCACAGGCGTCAGCCGTTTCGCTGTCAACGCCGCGTGAAATTAAGACCCGATTAAAGGCTGCTTTTAACTGCTCAAATGTCACTTTCATCCCAGGCTTCCTTGTTTTTTTGATCGCTTTTTTGGCTTAAAATTTCAATATACGAAACTTGATTTCAAATATATCGATCACTTTTTAACAAAGCAATCTGATTGATGAATTTCAAAAAACTTAAAAATCAAGTGGTTATAAATTATCTGTCGAGATCGTGAACTACGGCACACTTTGCGCTACCATCAGGACGCGACAAAATGGGGAAAGAAGTGATGGGAAAAAAAGAGAACGAGATGGCGCAGGAAAAAGAGCGTCCAGCCGGAAGCCAGAGTCTGTTTCGTGGGTTGATGCTGATTGAGATTTTGAGCAACTATCCAAACGGTTGTCCGTTGGCGCATCTTTCGGAGCTGGCTGGTTTAAATAAGAGTACCGTCCATCGCTTATTGCAGGGATTACAGTCCTGCGGCTATGTGACCACCGCGCCCGCCGCAGGGAGTTATCGCCTGACCACCAAATTTATTGCCGTCGGGCAGAAGGCGCTATCTTCGCTGAATATCATTCATATCGCCGCTCCGCATCTTGAGGCACTGAACATCGCCACTGGTGAAACCATTAACTTCTCCAGCCGCGAAGACGATCACGCTATTTTGATTTATAAGCTGGAACCCACAACCGGGATGCTGCGAACCCGTGCCTATATAGGCCAGCATATGCCGCTCTACTGTTCCGCAATGGGCAAGATCTACATGGCGTTTGGTCACCCGGACTACGTGAAGTCATACTGGGAAAGCCATCAGCATGAGATCCAGCCGTTAACCCGTAATACCATTACCGAGCTGCCCGCGATGTTCGACGAACTGGCGCACATTCGTGAAAGTGGAGCGGCGATGGACAGAGAAGAAAACGAACTCGGCGTCTCCTGTATTGCTGTTCCGGTGTTTGATATTCATGGGCGGGTGCCGTACGCCGTATCGATTTCGCTTTCGACATCACGTCTGAAACAGGTGGGAGAGAAAAATCTCCTGAAACCACTGCGTGAAACCGCGCAGGCTATTTCTAATGAGCTGGGATTTACTGTCAGGGACGACCAGGGCGCGATTACATAACCCTTTGGACAAGTGCCAAAACTTTAACATTTCCTTCGTTGGATCAAAGCAGTAGGGACGCGCTCTCTGGCACTCTGCTGTTTTAGTGCAAAGGAGTGATCATGAACCGGTTTATTATTGCGGATGCGACGAAATGTATCGGTTGCCGTACCTGTGAAGTGGCTTGCGCAGTGTCGCATCAGGAGAATCAGGATTGCGCTGCGTTGTCACCAGACGAGTTTATTTCCCGTATTCGTGTCATTAAAGACCACAGCTGGACCACGGCAGTAGCCTGTCATCAGTGTGAAGATGCACCGTGCGCGAATGTCTGCCCTGTTGACGCGATAAGCCGCGAACATGGGCATATTTTCGTTGAACAATCACGTTGCATTGGCTGTAAAAGCTGTATGCTGGCTTGCCCGTTTGGTGCGATGGAGGTCGTTTCTTCGCGCAAAAAGGCGAGGGCGATTAAGTGCGATCTGTGCTGGCATCGGGCGACGGGGCCGGCCTGTGTTGAAGCCTGCCCGACAAAGGCGTTGCAGTGCATGGATGTCGAGAAAGTGCAGCGGCATCGGCTACGGCAGCAGCCTGTTTGAAACGTTTTTCCGGCGTTTCTCAACGCCGGAATAGCGTATTAATGGCTTTCAGCCCAGGCTCTTTCTATCTCTTCCGCCAGAATCTTCACACCCGCCTCAATTTTCTCCGGCTCTGGTACGTAGTTCATGCGCATACATTGATGCGTATGCGGCCACGGTTTATCCAGTCCCGGGAAGAAGTTGTGCCCCGGCACCATCAGCACGCCGCGTGCTTTCAGGCGCAGGTAGAGCTGCTCGGTCGTAATGGGCAAATCCTTAAACCATAGCCAGAGGAAAATGGCTCCTTCCGGTTTATGAATCAGGCAGCGATCTTCCGGTAAATAGCGGCGAATGATGGCGATAGTTTCCTGAACACGCTGGTAGTAAAACGGTTTGATGACTGTTTCAGACAGGCGCAGCAGATCGTTACGCTTAATCATTTCACACATCATCGCCGGACCAATACCGCCAGGTGCCAGGCTGATAATGCCGTTCATATTGGTGATGGCGGTGATGATTTTTTCATTGGCGATGATAATGCCGCAGCGGGAGCCAGGTAGACCCAGCTTGGAAAGACTCATGCACAGCACGATATTCGGATTCCATAGCGGGCGCGCTTCGCTGAAGATGATACCCGGGAACGGGACGCCATAAGCGTTATCAATCACCAGCGGAATGCCGTGTTGATTCGCCAGCGCGTCAAGCTTCAGCAACTCTTCGTCAGTAATCACATTGCCTGTTGGATTCGTCGGCCGGGAGACGCAAATCATCCCGGTTTCTTCGCCAATATGTAGATGCTCAAAATCGACGTGGTATTTAAACTGGCCTTCCGGCAGCAGTTCAATATTCGGACGCGCAGAGACAAACAGATCTTCTTCCAGTCCGGCGTCAGCGTAGCCAATGTATTCCGGTGCCAGCGGGAACAGCACTTTTTTGACCCGACCATCGGCACGGCGTCCGGCAAACAGATTAAATAAGTAGAAAAACGCGCTCTGGCTGCCGTTTGTCAGTGCAATATTCTGTGGTTCGATATCCCAGCCCAACTTCTCGCGCAGCATTCCGGCAAGCAGTGTGAGTAGCTCCGTTTTCCCCTGTGGACCGTCGTA